>Ga0068861_100000001_pt1 | contig 116118 bp, 139 predicted proteins | sample KBSSwiS42_FD_66593 | JGI IMG/M metagenome (GOLD analysis project Ga0068861, IMG submission 66593) | Switchgrass rhizosphere microbial communities from Kellogg Biological Station, Michigan, USA - KBS Switchgrass S4-2 | ecosystem: Host-associated > Plants > Roots > Rhizosphere > Soil ...
GATGGCGAAATACTTCGCCACATCGTTGGCGATTGAAAATGTGGTCAGTGAGCCTCGTGTCATCAGCAGCTGCTTGCCGATCGCGACAATCTCGATGAGCTTGGTCGGGTCGCTGTCGAGATCGACCATGTTGCCGGCCTCGCGCGCGGCCTGGGTGCCGGTGTTCATCGCGACGCCGACATCGGCCTGGGCGAGCGCCGGGGCGTCGTTGGTGCCGTCGCCGCACATCGCGACGAGCTTGCCGCCGGCCTGTTCCTGGCGGATCAGCGCGAGCTTGTCCTCGGGAGTGGCCTGGGCGAGGAAATCGTCGACGCCGGCTTCGGCGGCGATCGCGGCGGCGGTGAGCGGATTGTCGCCGGTGATCATCACGGTGCGGATGCCCATGCGGCGGAGCTCGCCGAAGCGCTCGCGGATGCCGGCCTTGACCACGTCCTTGAGCGCGACCGCGCCGAGGATGCGGCCGTCCCTGGCCACCGCGAGCGGCGTCATGCCGGCGCGGGCGATCTCGTCGGTGGCGCGGCGGAGTTCGGTCGCGGCGGCGGTCTCGGTGGCGGCCGGGTTGGCGCGGAGGACCGAATCAACGGCGCCCTTCTGGATCAGCGATTCGCCGATCCGGACGCCGGAGATGCGGGTCTGCGCCGTGAAGGGAATGACTTCGGCTTCGGCGGGGAGCGCTTCGTGCTTGATGTCGAAATGTTCGCGCGCGAGAACGACGATCGAGCGGCCTTCGGGAGTTTCGTCGGCGAGGCTGGCGAGCAGCGCGGCTTCGGCGAGTTCGGAGACGTGGATGCCGGCGACCGGGCGGAACTCGCTCGCCTGGCGGTCGCCGATGGTGATGGTGCCGGTCTTGTCGAGCAGCAGCGTGTCGACGTCGCCGGCGGCTTCGACTGCCCTGCCCGACTTGGCGAGCACGTTGAAGCGCACCAGCCGGTCCATGCCGGCGATGCCGATCGCCGAGAGCAAGGCGGCGATGGTGGTCGGGATCAGCGTGATCAGCAGCGCGGCGAGGATCGCGACGGGGATGGCGCCGCCGGCATAGCTGGCGAAGGCGGGGATGGTCGCGACGGCGATCAGGAAGATGATCGTCAGGCCGACGAGCAATATGGTGAGCGCGATCTCGTTGGGCGTCTTTTGCCGCTCGGCGCCTTCGACCAGTGCGATCATGCGGTCGAGGAAGCCCTGGCCGGGATCGACGGCGACTCGCACGGTGATCTCGTCGGAGATCACGCGCGTGCCGGCAGTGACGGCCGAACGGTCGCCGCCGGCCTCGCGGATCACGGGCGCGCTTTCGCCGGTGATCGCGGCTTCGTTGACGCTGGCGACGCCGGAGACGACTTCGCCGTCGGCGGGGATCAAGTCGCCGGTTTCGACGAGGACGAGGTCGCCGGCGCGGAGCTCGCTTGCCGCCACGCTGTCGATGCGGCCGTTTCGGACGCGCTTGGCGGTGAGCTCGGCCTTGGTCGCGCGGAGCGACGCGGCCTGGGCCTTGCCGCGGCCCTCGGCGAGCGCCTCGGCGAACGTGCCGAACAGCACGGTGAGCCAGAGCCAGGCAGTGAGCTGGAGCTTGAAGCCGAACCCGAGGCTGTCGTGGCCGAGCACGAGCAGCACCGTAAGCAGCGCGGCGACGCCGGCAGTGACGAACAAGATCGGGTTGCGGATCAGCTGGCGCGGATCGAGCTTGATAAAGGCGTCGCGCACCGCGGGGAGCAGCAGCTCGGCCGTGAAGAGCGATTTTGTGGCGGTTCTAGCCATGTTGGCTAATCCAATCAGGAGAGATGGCCGCCGAGCATCGCGAGATGGTCGGCGATCGGGCCGAGCGCGAGGCTCGGCAGGAACGTGAGGCCGCCGAGGATCAGCACGGTGCCGATCAGCAGCCCGACCCACAGCCCGCCGGTGGTCGGGAACGAGCCGGCGGACTCGGGCGTGTGTTTCTTGGCGGCGAGGCTGCCGGCGATCGCGAGCATCGGCACGATCATGAAGAAGCGGCCGACCCACATCGCGATGCCCAGCGTGAGGTTGTAGAAGGGCGTGCCGGCGCTGAGCCCGGCGAACGCCGAGCCGTTGTTTCCGACCGCGCTGGTGAAGGCGTAAAGGATCTCGGAAAAGCCGTGCGGGCCCTTGTTGATCGGGCCGGCGAGCCCCGCGGGGAGCACCGAGGCGATCGCGGTGCCGCCGAGGATCATCAGCGGGAGCACTGCGATCGCGAGCACCGCCAGCTTGACTTCGCGGCTCTCGATCTTCTTGCCGACATATTCGGGCGTGCGGCCGACCATCAGCCCGGCGACGAACACGGCGAGGATGGCGAACAGGAGGAAGCCATAGATGCCGGCGCCGACGCCGCCGATGACGACTTCGCCGAGCTGGATGTTGAACAACGGCACCAGCCCGCCGAGCGCAGTGAAGCTGTCGTGCATCGCGTTGACTGCGCCGCAGGAGGCGGCAGTGGTGATCACCGAGAACAGCGCCGACGCCGCGATGCCGAAGCGGACTTCCTTGCCCTCCATATTGCCGCCCGCGACGCCGAGCTGATGGAGCACGGGGTTGCCGGCGGCTTCCTGCCAATAGGCGACCGTCGTGCCGGCGAGGAACAGGATCAGCATCGCGGCGAGGATCGCCCAGCCCTGGCGCGTGTTGCCGACCGCCTTGCCGAAGCACCAGGTGAGGCCGAACCCAATGATGAAGATCGACAGCATCTGGACCAGGTTGGTCAGCGCGTCGGGGTTCTCAAACGGATGCGCGCTGTTGGCGTTGAAGAAGCCGCCGCCGTTGGTGCCGAGCATCTTGATCGCTTCCTGCGAGGCGACCGGCCCGAGCGCGATGGTCTGTCTGGCGCCTTCCATCGTGGTGGCGACGATCTGTTGCGTCAGTGTCTGGGGGACGCCGGCGGCGATCAGATAGAGCGCATAGACGATGCTGATCGGGAGCAGCACATAGAGCGTGATGCGGGTGCAATCGGCCCAGAAGTTGCCGATCTTTGCTTCATTTGGGCCGGTCGCCTGACGCCGCGCGAAGCCGCGAAAGAGAGCGAAAGCGAGCGCGATGCCGGTCGCGGCGCTGATGAAATTATGGATGGTCAGTGCGAGCATCTGGCTGAGGTTCGACAGCGCCGCCTCGCCGGCATACCATTGCCAATTGGTGTTGGTGGTGAAGCTGACCGCGATGTTGAATGCGCCGTCCGGGGCGATGTTCGCCATGCCCGGCGCGTTGAGCGGCAGCCAGGCTTGGGTGCGCAGGATCGCATAAGTGAACAGCAGCAGCACGGTGTTGAACGCCAGCATGTGCACGGCGTAGCGGCGCCAGCCCATCTCTTGGTCCGGGTCGATGCCGGCGAGGCGGTAGAAGAGGCGCTCGACCGGGCCGAGCAGCTTGTGGAATGGCGTGCGGCGGCCTTCATAGACCGCGAACAGCAGCTGCCCCATCGGCTTGGTGAGCGCGAGCAACACGCCGACGAAGACTGCGATGAGCAGCCATCCTTGCCAGGTCATGGCCAGCTCCTCAGAAACGTTCGGGGCGCAGCAGCACTGCGACCAGATAGGCGAGCAGCACGAGCGCGACGGCGCCGGCGAGCCAGAGATCGAAAGCCATGGTCAGGCCTCGTCGCACAGCCGGGCATAGGCGAGCGTGAGCGCCAGAAGCCCGAGGACGAGACCGACCCAGAGAAGGTCCTGCATCATGAGTCTCCAATAAGATCGGGGGCGATGTGCGCCGCTGGACCTATGGAAACGAGACGGGATTCTCCGGCGCGCATTTGGATTGCGTAGTGGGCGTGGCAGCCGGGCCGCCTGCGATTTTCGGGGCAAGGTGTTTTCGAACGCCCGCTCGTCCTGTTCCACGAATGGCCGGGTCCGGCGGTCGCGTCCGCATCTGCGCAGGGCCGGTGCGCCCGACGAGAAAAGGCGACACCTGCACACAACTAGCTTGTTCGACAGGTCGACATAATAGGCCAGCCCTTAAGACAGTGGAATCGTCCGAATATCTTCGGTCGGATCGAAAGCAGAATCATCCATTTCTGAGGGAATTCTGCCTTCGGACACGCCAATGCGACGAATCGCGCCTCAAAATGACGACTGCCCTCTTGACGTGACGGAGCGCCGCTTGCCACAAGTTGGCCGGGGTTGAGGGGATTCGTAGTAATGTCGGGCCTGATAGAGGCTGCGTCCGCGATCATGAGCGCGGCGGAGCGCAGGATTTCTATTGCCGCAAGCAATGTGAGCAATATCTCGACGCCTGGATACAAGCGCCGATCCGCCTTTCTGGAGCTTAGCTCTTCGCCTTCTCGCACCGGGGACGTCAGCGCCGCAGTGGCGTCGCGTCCGGTTTTCGACCAGGGCAAGCTGATACCAACCGGAAATCGTTTCGATATCGCGCTGAGCGATCGCGCATTGTTCGCAGTGCGAACCGGCGACCGGTTGCTCTACACGCGCTACGGCCAGTTCCATCGGGATGCCTCGGGAACCATCGTCACGCCGCAGGGCTACGCGCTGCAGCAGGCCGGCGGCGGCGACCTGGTGCTCGATAGTGACACTGTCACGATCGGCCCAGATGGCACCGTTCTCGACGGCGAACGCCCCGTCGCGCGCATCGCGATCGTCGAGCTGGACGAAGGCGCGCCAGCGATGGAGCCGGTCGGCGACAGCTATTTCGCAGCGCCGCAAGCGGCAATGCGCGACGTCGCAGCGCCTTCGCTGCATGCCGGAATGATCGAAGCGTCGAACGTCTCGATGGGCGACGAGATGCTCGCCTCGATGTCCGCGATCCGCGACGCCGAGCGCGGCGCCCGGCTGGCGCAAACCTATGACGATCTGATGGGGCGTGTGATGACCGTATTGGGGCAAATGCGATGAGCGACGGATTCTATGTGGGCGCCATCGGGCTCGGCGCGCAGCAGCGCGCGCTCGACGTCATCGCCAACAATATCGCCAATGTGAACACGCCCGGGTTCAAGCGCAATCAGCTGCGCTTCTACAATCTGATCGCATCCCAATCGCCTTCGCAGACGGCTGCCGCCGATCTCGGGCAAGCCATGGACCAGTCGGCAGGCGTCGCGCTAGATTCGTCGCCGCTGCTCAACGATGCCGGCGAAATCGAGCGGACCGGTCGCACGATGGATCTCGCGATCGACGGCATGGGCTTCATCGAGCTGATGGGGCCCGCCGGACAAACCCTGCTGTGGCGCGGCGGCAATCTCAAGATCAACGAAGACGGACTGCTCGCCGCAGCAAACGGGATGGCGCTGCGGGCGGGAATCACCGTTCCCGCGGATGCCACGGCGATCACGATCGCGGCCGACGGTCGCGTCAGTGCGGCCGTGCCCGATTCGGCCGACCCGGTTGAGATCGGACAGATCGAACTGGTTCGACTGGAAGATATCGCGTCGGTCGAACCCATGGACGGCGCAGTCTATCGCGTCCGCGACGGCGCTTCGCTCACGCAAGCGGCGCCAGGCGAAGCGGGGCTGGGAACGCTCGCCCAGGGCGCGGTCGAAAAGTCGAATACGGCGCTGAACGACGAGATGGTGGCACTGATGCTGGTGCAGCGCGCCTATGCCGCCAATGCCCAGATCGTGCAGGCAGCCGATCAGCTGATGGCGATTGCGAACGGCCTGCGGCGATGATCCTGACTGCCTTTCTGCTGGCGGCGGGGAGTCTGCCGGCGATCAAGCCAAAGGTCGACATAGCGGGGCGTGACCTGCGCCTGGGCGATTTGCTGGCGTCGACAAACGCCCTGCCCCGCCCTGCGCTCGCCGACCTGGTCGTCGCGCGACTGCCGCAGGGCGTTCGGCATCTGACGCTTCCCGCGTCGACGGTCGCCACCCTGATCCATCGGCGCGTACCGGGTCTCGATGTGGCGACTCCCGCCTTTGAGCGCGTCGAAGTGCACTCGGCCGCGTCCGACGCGACGCCACACGCCGATCGCCGTTGCTTCGACACGCTGCACGAGGTTGCGGCCAACGCGTCGATCACCCTGGCAGACGTGACGCCGGTGCCGTGCCGCCAAGATGCGGGCGCTCGGATCCGGTATCGCGGCGGCGCCGTCGCGCCGACGAACGCGCTTTCGGCCGGAACCTATCTCGGCCAGCTCGCGCCGCTGCCCGCGGAAACGATCGACGCCGGCGGAACCCTGACCTTGCGCTCGGTCGCGGGGCCAGTTGCGGTCGAACGCACGGTAACGGCGATGCAGCCCGGCCGTCCGGGCCAGCGCCTGTTCGTCCGCGATGCCGAAGGCGCGATCTTTGCCGCGCGTTTCGATGCGCCTGACCGGCCAGGGGGCGCACGATGAGCATCGCGCTCGCGCTGTTGCTGCTGGGCGGTGCCGGGGCGCCGGCGGGGCAGAATCTCTATCACGCCGGAAACTGGTCCGCGATGGCGAGCGACCGTCGCGCAGCGTCGGTGGGCGATGCGCTTACGGTCGTGGTCTATCAGACGGCGCAGGCCTCGAACACGACGCAGAACGCATCGCAAAAGAGCACCAACCTGTCGGGCAAGCTGCGCGGCGGCGCCGTCGCGGAAACGGGCGAGTTCGGGCTCGCCGGCGGCTATACCGGACGTGGCCAGACACAGCGCAGCGAGAAGCTCGCGACGCAACTGAGCGTCACGGTCCGCGAGATCCTGCCGAACGGCGACCTGATCATTCAGGGCGAGCAGCGCATGCACGTCAACGGCGAGGACACGCGCATCGCGATCCGCGGTCGCATCCGCACCACCGACATCGCCGCCGACAACAGCGTGCTGTCGACTAGGATCGCCGATGCCGAGATCAACTATGACGGCAAGGGGTTCGTGTCGCGCAGCGCCAAGCCCGGGCTGATCAACCGGCTGTTCAGCCTGCTGGGGCTCGGCTGATGCGCCGGCTCGCGCTCTTGATCGCAGCGGCGCTGCTAGCCTCGCTCGGCATCGGGTCGGCCCAAGCCCAGACCGTGCCGCTCAAGGGCCTCGGTCATTTCGGCGGATGGCGCGAAAATGCGCTGATCGGCTATGGTATCGTCACGGGCCTGCCCGGATCGGGCGACACCCGGCGGAGCGCCGTCACGCGCCAGGCGCTGCGCAACGTGCTGAGCCGTCTCGGCACGAGCGTGACCGACGATCAGATCAGCAGCCGCAACGTCGCAGTGGTCATGGTAACGGCGGTGTTGCCGCCATCGGCGAGCATCGGCGAGCGAGTCGATGCGATCGTCTCCTCGATCGGCGATGCGCGCAGCTTGGCCGGGGGCACGCTGATCATGACTCCGCTGCTCGGACCCGATCAAAGACCCTATGCGCTCGCCCAGGGTCCGCTGCTGGTCGGCGGCTATCATTTCGAAAGCCAGCTCAACCAGCAGCAGCGCAACTATCCAACCACGGCGATCGTCCAGGGCGGCGCGACGATCGAGACCGCCGTCGATGCCTCGCTGATGCAGGCGCCGAACGAAATTTCGTTCCTGCTGAACGATCCGAGCTTTGCCACCGCGCAACATGTCGTCGAGGGCGTCAACGCGCGCTTCGGTCCCGGCATTGCCTGGGCGCGCAACGCCAGCGAAGTGCGGATCCGCTTCACCGCCGGCGACGCCGGGCGCCTGACCGCGTTCCTGGCGCAGCTCGAAGGCCTTCTGGTCCAGCCCGAAACGAGCCCGCGCGTCGTGATCAACGAGCGTACCGGCACGGTGGTCGCGGGCGGAGACGTGACGATCTCGAGCATCGCGATCGCACAGGGCGACATCAAAGTGACGGTCACGCAGGACAACAGCGCGTCGCAGCCCGGCTTCGTCTCAGGGTTCGCGAGCGACGTACGCAGCCTGATCGTCACCAACACCAAGCTCGATGTCGACCAGGGGACGCAGGATCGCACGTTCCGTTTTCCCAACACGACCGTCGCCGATCTCGTTCAGGCGCTCGCCAAGGCGCATGTCGACACGCGGCGGACGATCGGAATCCTGCAAGCCATCAAGACCGCGGGCGCGCTGCACGCGGATATCATCGTCAACTAGGGTTTCCCATGGACGCAGTCACACCCCTACTCTTGTCCAAGGCGCTCGACGGGCTTTCGGCGCGCTATCTGGCGACCGCGGAGAACATCGCCAACGCAAACACGCCCCATTATCGCCCGCTGCAGGTGCGGTTCGAAGAGGCGCTGCGCGCGGCGGCGAGTGATCTCAAAGCACTGGCTGGCGTGACGACCAAGACCGAACTGGCGCCCGCGCCCAAGATCGCGAGCGAGATGCGTCTCGATCTCGAAGTTGCGACAGCTTCGCAGACGGCGGGCCGCTACATGGCGCTCGTCGAGATGCTCGCCCGCGAGATGCAGATCCAGCGCAGCGCGATCGGTGGAGACCGCGGATGAACCCGATCGAGATCAGCCGCACCGGCCTCGATGTCGAATGGCAGCGGCTCCAGGTCATCGCGCAGAATTTCGCCAATGCGAACACCACTCGGACCGCATCGGGCGATCCCTATCGTCCGATGCGGCTGCTTTCGGGTCCCAAGGTCAGTTTCCACGGTCTCGTCGCGGGCAAGGACAAGCCCGAAGGCGTGCAGGTGTTCAATGTCGAACCGATCGCGGGCGGCGTCCGGCGCGTCTATGAGCCGAGTCACCCGCACGCCGATGCGGAAGGCTTCGTCACCTATCCCGACATCGACCAGAGCGCGGAGATGGCGCTGCTGCTCAAGACGTCGCGCGCCTATGAAGCCAATCTCACAGCCATGAGCATCGCGCAGCAAATGTATGCGCGCGCGCTCGACATCGGGAAGTCCGGATGAGCGCCTTTGCCATCGCCCCGGTCGGCGAAATCGCCACCGCGCCACTCGCGCTGCAGCTTGGCGGCGTACAGAACGCCGCCCCTATCCCGGGACCGGCGCCGACCGCGAGCTTCGGCGCGATGCTCCTCAACGGCCTGCATGGCGTCGACGCGAAGGTCGGCAACGCCGACCAACTCGTCCGGCAATTCGCGCTGGGCGACGACATTCCCGTGCACCAGGTGACGATGGCGCTCGAGCAGGCGCGGCTTTCGGTCGAGCTGGCCATGCAGGTGCGTGCGCGGCTCGTCGAGAGCTACCGCGAACTTATGAACATGCAGCTCTAGGACCATGGCCAGCGCGCCTCCTTCCAAGCCGGCGATGCCGTCGCGGCAGTTGACGATCGTCGCGGCGGTGCTCGCAGTGACGGTCGCGCTGCTGGGCATTGCCTATTATCTGTTCTTGCGCGCCGATTACGTCGTGCTGGCGCAGCAGCTGAAACCCGCCGACGCTGCGGCGTTGGTTGGCGAATTGGACAAGCGGCACCTGAGCTATCGGCTGCGCGATGGCGGGACCACGGTCATGGTGCCCGAGGACCAGGCCGACGGCACGCGGCTGGCGATTGCCGGCGCGGATCCCGCTACTGCCAGCCAGACGGGTTTCGAGCTGTTCAATAAGTCGGACATGGGCCTCACCGACTTCGCGCAGAAGATCAATTATCAGCGCGCGCTGCAGGGCGAACTCGCGCGGACGATCATGGCGCTGGAGGGTGTCGAGGCGGCGCGCGTCCATCTCGCTCTGCCCGAACGCGGCTTGTTCAGGGCCGAGCGAAGCGAGCCGCGCGCGGCGGTCAGCCTGACGATGAAACCCGGGCAGGCACCGGATCCCGCTCGTGTGCTCGGCATCCAGCGGCTGGTCGCTGCGGCCGTTCCCGATCTCCCGGAAGGCAGAGTGGTCGTGCTCGACGCGTCGGGACGCGTGATCAGCGCGGCGCCCAGCGCGCCGGCCGCGGATGGCGATCGTCCCGCGGAATTCGAGGAGAAGGCGGCAATCCAGCAATATTACCACGCCCGCGCGCGCCGCGGTCTCGAGAACCAACTGCCAGGCGTGCGTTTCTCGCTGCGCGTGCTGGCACTGCCGCTCGGCGCGGATGCCGGGGTGGCCGGATGGACACCTGGCGGCGAAGGGGCCGGTCGCAACTTTCGATTGCGGCTGATCCTCGTCACGCCGAGCGCGCTGGGCACCGACGACCAGCAGCGCGCGCGGAGCGCAATCGGCGATGCGGTCGGCCTGGATCCGGCGCGCGGCGACACGCTCGAATTTGCCGCTGGGCCGATCGACGCGTCATCGCAGGCCGATCTGGCGTCGGCGCCGGCAACGGTGCCGGCCAGCCTGCCCGCCACCACCGTGCGGCCGACCGCGAACGAGGAAACGCCTGCTATAGGCCTGGGATGGTTTCTCGGAGCCGCTGCGGCCACGATCGCCATGATGATCATTGCGATCCGGATGCTGCGTCCGCCGGTGATGAGCGCCGCCGAACACGAGGACTTTGCCCAGCGCCTCCGCCGCCAGCTCAATCTTGCGGGAGATGCCGATGCTTCTGCCTGAGGACCGGCTCGAGCTGCTCCTCGAGCGATTGCGGGCGCTCCCCGCACGTGACCGGCGCGCAATCCTGCGCCGATTGTCCGCTGAGGAGCGCCGGTTGCTCGCCAGACGGTCGATGGGCAAAATCGTCGAACGGCCGGGGGACGAGAAACAGGGTCTCTCCCCAGAGATGGCCGAACGGATCGCCAGGCTCAAGGACGGCGGCGGCATGCGCGCCGGCGTGACGCAGGCGACAGCCGAGACGCTTGCGCGTCTTGTATCTCCTGCCGATCCCGCCAAATCCTCCGGACGCCACAACCAGGCGTCGCTTGCCGATACGCTCGGCGGTTTCCTCGGTCGTGGGCCAAGACGATGAGAGCGGTGATCAAGTCGGGTGGCGCCGACGTGGCGGAACCGTTTCGCATGTCGGACCGTGCCTCGGTCGCGGCCGTGCAGGAACAGCCGGATCCCCGCGATATCGAGCTTGCCGCCTTGCGCTCGGCAGTGGCGCGCGCCGAGGAAGCGCTGGCCGAGGCGGAAGGCGTGCACCGTCGTGAAGTCGAATCTGCGCGCGAGCAGGGTCGGAAAAAGGGACTGGCCGAGGCAGAGGACCGCGAAGTCGAACGTCTCAAGCTGCTCGACAAAACGCTTTCTGCGGCTTGCGACGTTTGGGGCTCTCGCCTGGACAAGATCGACGTGCTGGCGCCGCAGCTCGTGCGGGCAGCGATCGCGCGCTTGTTCGACGGCGCGGACGACCGCGCCGAGCTGGTCACGGCGATGCTCGCGCGGCGCATGCGCGATCTGCGGCGCGACAGCATCGTCGCGCTGCAAGTGAGCGCAGATGATTTCAGCGACGAGCCGGCGCTCGCGGCGTTGGCGGCATCTCTAGCAGTCCCGCAAGTGATCGCGAGCATCGACCCGACGCTCACCGCCGGCCAGGCGCGCTTCGCGCTGAAGCTGGGCACGCTCGATCTCGATCTTTCGGGCGAGTGGCGCAAGGTCGCGGCCGCACTCGAAGCGATGGGATGCGAGACCGAGTGACGCATCCGTTTCTCACCAGGCTTGCCCAACTCGAACTTGCGCAGCCGCATGGGTTCGTCCGCAAGGTCGCGGCCGGACATTATGAGGCCGATGGGCCGGAACTGGCGTTGGGCGAGCTCTGCTCGATCGAAGCCGCCGGGGCCGGTTCGGTCCTCGCCCAAGTGGCGGCGGTCGACAGCTCGGGTCTGGTGCTCGTACCGCTCGAGACAAATGGTGCGGTGCGCACCGGCAGCCGCGTCGATCCGCGTTCGGGCGGCACGCGAGTCGGTGTCGGCGACGGCTTTACCGGGCGCGCGGTGGACGCGCTGGGCCGGCCAATCGACGGCGGCGCGCCGATCGTTCCAACAGCGTTCGCCCCGCTCGGCGGTGCCGTGCCGCGCCCGCTCGAGCGGACCGAGCCGGCACAGATACTGACGACAGGACTGCGAGCGATCGACGGACTGCTGACGCTGGGAGAAGGGCAACGGATTGGCGTCTTCGCGGCGAGCGGAGTCGGCAAGACCAGCCTGGTGTGGCAATTGGTGCACCAGATCGGATGCGACCGCTGCGTGCTGTGCCTCGTCGGCGAGCGCGGCGGCGAAGTCGAAGCGCTATGGCGATCGCTGTCGACGCGTGACGACGTCGAGCGGTTCGCCCTGGTCGCGGCCACGTCGGATGAGAGCGCCGCGATGCGCGTACGCTCAGTCAATGTCGCGCTTGCCTTGGCCGAATATTGGCGCGACCGCGGAGAGCGAGTGTTGCTCGTGGTCGATTCGGTCACGCGGTTCGCAATGGCCCACCGCGAGATCGGCCTTGCCGCAGGCGAGCCCCCGACATTGCGCGCCTATACGCCCAATGTGTTCGCTGCACTCCCCCGCCTCGTCGAGCGTTGCGGGGCGGTTCGCGGCGGCGGTTCGATCACCGCGGTGCTGTCGGTTCTCGCCGAGACCGACGACGTCGACGACCCGATCGTCGAAATCATGAAATCGCTGCTCGACGGGCACATCGTCTTGTCCCGCGCGCTCGCCGAGCGCGGCCATTTCCCCGCGATCGACGTCGCGCGAAGCGTCAGCCGGCACGCAATTCGGCTGATGGATGCCGGCCAGGCGGCGGACGCGCGTGCAGCGCTCGCGGCACTTGCGACCTATGAGGACGCGCGCGTGATGATCGAGAGCGGCATCTACAAGCACGGCGCCAGCAGCGAGATCGATCGGGCGATTGCCATCCGCGCGCGCCTGCTCGAGTTCCTGCCGCAAGCTCGCAGCGACGCCACGGCGTTCGCTACTACGGCTGCGAGGCTGCGGGCCGCGGTTGCCCAGGGAGTTGCGCGTGGTTGACCGCCGCAAGCGCAACGCCCTGCTGCAGCTGCAGGCGCTTCGGCTCGCGCAGAAAAGCGCCGCGGAGGCCGAACTGTTGCTCGCAGTCGAAGCGGAGCGTGCCGCCGAGGCCGAGCGGGACCGAAGCGACGCCGCGACACTCACGGCGGCGCGGCGTTGGGAGGAGCAACTCGTGCCGCGCTTCGATCCCGCCCTTTCGCGCTCTTATGCTGTCGATCTGGGAATTTGCGTCACCGCGGGCGATCGAGCCGCGGTCACGCTGGAGCAGGCGCAAGTTGACTGCCGGGTCTGCGGCGACACGCTCAAAGCGAGCGACGCGCTCCACCGCCAGGCCGAATCGCTTGCGACGAAGAGCCGGCGCGACTGGAGGCGTCACCTGGACGAGCGCGCGCTGCATGCCCGGGCGGACATCACTGCATTCAAGTGGAGCAAGCGATGAACGTCACACCTTCCTCCGCGCTGTGGCCCCTGAATAGCCACGCCTCGGCGATCGCCACCGCGCCGGCGGGCCGCGCTGGCGACAGTTTCGCGGACCTGCTCGGTCAGCTCCGCCTCGCGGCGGATTTGCGAGCGGACTTCGAGACCGGGCGCGCCTTTTCGCAGGACGCGCTAGTCGACAACCAGGCAATCGATTCGGGTGCCGATCTCGATCCGTCGAAAAATGCGCTGGTGCATGGGACTACACCCGACTTCCTTGCCCATCCGGTTCGCGAAGCGGCCAAGCGCGACGAGGTAACCGCCGCCGCCGAGATGTTCGACGAGCGCGGGTTCTTCCATCGCGTCGCGCCTGAGCGGGACCCTGGCATCGATGCGAACGACCGGCGGTCGGACCTCCCGGATGGCGCGCAACCGCTTGGCGACCTTGCCTCGGAAAGCCGCGATCCGCTGGAGCTTCTCGACGCTGTGACGGCATCGCGCGAGCGCGTCGTCCGATCGGCTGGCCAGCAGATCGCAGCGGGTGGGCCGGAACGGATTTTCAATCGTCCGGTGCCGACCTCGCACGGCAGCGTCTTCGCCGCCGCATCGCCGAGCCCCGAATCCTGGGTTCCCGACGAAGCGGAAGTTACCGCACTAGAGGGCAGACCGAAGCCTGCGCCGCGGCCAGGCACGACGGCCGACGACCTGCCCTTTGCCTTGGCGCTCAACGCGCTACCGCAGGGGTTGGTCGTCGCTGCACGCGCCGAAGGGCTGGACCGCGCCGGTCGCGAACGCCTGCGCGATGGGCTGCTGGCGCTGTTGTCGCAGCATGGCCTCAACACGCAAGGTGCCGAGATCCGCATCGCTGCGCCGGAACGGACAAGCACGGGGGAATAATCATGCAGGCTGTCGACGCCGTCGCTCCGACATCAAACCAGAGCACGCAGCAGACCGCTACCAACGCGTTCGGTCTGGGATTCGATTCGCTGCTGAAGATCATTCTGACCCAGCTGACCTATCAGGATCCGCTGAAACCGATGGACAATTTTCAGTTCGTCTCACAGCTCGCGCAATTCTCGCAGATCCAGCAAGGCCAGACGAGCAACGACCGGCTCGAGCAACTCGTTGCGGCGACCGGTACGAGCCAGGCGACCGGGCTGCTCGGAAAGACGGTGGACTTGACCAATGTGTCCGGCACGCAATCCGGCAAAGTGACCGCAGTTGCCTTCCGCAACGGCGCAACGACGATCACGATCGAAACGAAGGACAAGCAAACGATCAGCGGGGTTTCAGTCAGCAGCATTTCTCAGGTCAGGGAAGGAAACTAACGCCATGTTCGGGGCAATCTACATCGGTCTGAGCGGGCTCAACGCCTATTCGCAAGGCCTGCAGCAGGTGAGCAACAACGTCACCAACTTGAACACGACCGGCTTCAAGGCGTCGACGGTATCGTTCCGCAGCTTCTATGGCGCGGAGCAGCAGGGTGGCGTCAACTACAACCCCGATTCGAACAATGCCGGCCACGGCGTCGGCGTGGGCGAGCAACTGCTCGACATGGGCGAAGGCGAGTTGCGCCAGACCGACCGCGATCTCGATCTGGCGGTCGACGGCAAGGCGTTCCTGGTGCTGATCAACGGCAGCGACGTTCGCTATACGCACACCGGCAGCTTTGAGCTCGACCAAGACGGCTATCTGGTACTCTCGGGCACGAAATTCCGGCTGGCGACACTCGACTCCGCCAACCATCCGCAGACGGTCTCGATCGACTCGCAGCGGACCAGCGCGCCCAAGGCAACGACGACGATCAAGTTCGCCAACAATCTGTCGCTCACGCCAACCACGCCCGTCTCGGTGAGCGACCTCACGGTCTATGACGCGAGCGGCGCGTCGCATGTGTGGAAGGTCACGTTCACCAAGGACACGGGTACGGACTTCAAGGTCACCGTCACCGATGACAAGGGCGTTACCTCCGCGAGCCAGACATTGACCTTTCAGACCGGCGGCGGCCTGGCCAATCCGACGACGGCAAAGCTCGATTTCACCGACAGCACAGGCGCCAGCGCGACGCTCGACTTCTCGACCGTCACTTCCTTCTCCGCGGGCGATGCGTCGTCTATCAGCTCGGCGTCGATCGACGGCTGGGGCCTTGGGTCGCTCAGCTCGGTCGCCGTGAACGACAAGGGACGGCTCGAGCTTTCCTATTCGAACAAGCAGAAAGTCGAGCTGGGTCCGATCGCCTTGGCGGACTTCCGCGATGTGCGCGCGCTCAAGCAAGAGAGCGGCGGGTTGTTCAAGGCAGATGCAGCGAGCGACCGCCGGCTCCTCGCAAGCGGCGAGCCCGGCACCGGCAAGGTGCTCGGCAAGCGGCTCGAGGCCTCGAACGTCAATCTTTCCGACGAGTTCGGCCAGCTGATCTTGATTCAGCGCGGTTTCCAGGCCTCGTCACAGATTGTCAGCGTGTCGAACGACATGATCCAGCAGCTGTTCGGTATCCGAGGTCAGGGATGACGGTTCGCGCCAGCGCCTGGCTGCCGCCGGGCGCCGCTTCCCAGCGCATCGACCAGGCGCTGGAAGAACTGATCCGGCAATGGTCGCACCATTGGATCGACCGCGGCGGCGTGAACATGAGCGGCTCGCTGACGCGGATCGGCGACGCGCGGTGGGCGCCCGCGGCCGCCGAATGGCGTGTGCTAGGCTGTGGCATTGCGCTGGGTGTGCCGGCCAACGCGGCTGTGGCGTTGGGCGCTGCGATGCTCGCGCTCGGCAGCGACGGATTCACCAAGGCGGATCGGACGATTCTGGGTCAACTGGGCGAGCAGGCGCTGGCCGACCTGCAGGCGCGCCTGCTGCAATGGCTCAAACTCGCTTCCGGTACCCAGTGGAGCGTGCTCGCGGCGCCTCGTCACCGCGACGGACCGATCCACACAGTCGAGATCGAAGGGCTCCGCGACGGCACGAAGCTGCGCCTCGAACTGACTTCCGAACTCTTCGTGCGCCAGCTCAAGGCAGCGCTGCCACCCGCGCCGAAGCCGGCGCCGCTGGCCGAGGGCCGCCAGGCGCTCGCCGGCCTGTCCGTGGCGCTATCGGCTGCGCTCGGCCGGTGCAGGCTGACGCTTGCCGAACTTGCCGATCTCGCGCCAGGCGATGTGATCATACTTGACCAGTCGACCGACGGCCCGCTCCCGCTCGCAGTCGATCGCGTCCCTGCAAAGCGCGGCACGTGCGTGCTGATCGAGCAGCAGGGCGCCCTGTCGCTTCGTGTACTTCAACCGGTGTCAGGATAAATTTGTGGCAGAGAATGTGCGTGACCAGAATGCCGACGTGGCGGCTGCCACGAGCCTTGCGCGCGTGAGCAGCAAGCTCATCGAAAACGTCAATGTCGAGCTCGAGGCGTTCATCGGCAATGTGCAGATGTCGGTGAAGGAATTGACGGCGCTCAAGGCCGAGGCAGTGGTCGCGCTCGACGCGCAGCTCAATCAGACCGTCGAACTCCGGATGAACGGCATGGCCGTCGCTCGCGGCGAGCTCGTCGCAGTAGGCGACAAGTTCGGCGTGCGCCTCACCGAGATTTCACAGTGGCCCGAGTGATTGCCGGGCGAGCGGCACTCATGCTGCTCGGCCTGGCGACGACGCTGCCCGCCCAGGCCCAGACCTCGCATCTTGGCGGCGGCGGCCCGTTGAACCTGTCGCTGACGCGCATCGTTTCCGCGCTGATCCTCTGCTTGATGGTTGCGGCACTCGCCGCGCTGGCGCTCAAACGCGGCGGCGGGCGGATCGACCTTTCCCGCATGCGCGGGCTGATTTCCGCGCTCCCGGCAAAACGTCGGATCGAACCGATCGAGACGCGGCGGATCAGCCAATATGCCGACCTTTGCCTCGTGCGCTGCGACGGCGAGGAATATCTCATTCTGTCCTCGCAGCAGCAGCAGCTGGTACTCCGATCGCCCGACACTTCGGCGCCGATGGAGACCGCCGAGTGAGACTGAAGCTATTGTCGATCCCGCCGATCAGCGCGGCGGTGCTGCTCCCCGCCCCCGCGGTCGCGGCCGTGGCGCATGGCGGTGCGACCAGCGACATTGTGCGAACCGCGCTCATCCTGACCTTCCTCGCCATACTTCCCGCGATGATGATCTGCATGACCAGCTTCGTGCGCATCGTCGTCGTGCTGTCGATGGTGCGTCACGCGTTCGGCATGCCGGAAACCCCGCCCAATGCCGTGCTCGTCAGCCTCGCCCTGTTCCTGACCGCGTTCACAATGGCGCCGACTCTGAACAAGGTGAATGCCGACGCGCTCCAGCCGCTAATGGCGGGCAAGATCGACATTGAGCAGGGGCTCGCCAAAGGCAGCGCACCGATGCGTAACTTCATGCTCAAGCAGACGCGCGACGCCGATATCGAAGCGATCTATGCGATCTCGAAGTCGCCGGTGCCGGATCGCCCCGACCAGGTCGACATATTGAAGCTCACGCCGGCGTTCCTGCTCAATGAGCTCCGCGTCTCGTTCACGATCGGCTTCGTGATCCTCTTGCCATTCCTGCTCATCGACCTGGTGGTGTCGTCGATCCTTCTCTCGCTCGGCATGATGATGGTCCCGCCGGCGACGATCGCGCTACCGGTCAAGATCTTGATGTTCGTGCTGATCGACGGTTGGAGCCTGGTGCTCGAAGGCGTGCTCGGGAGCTTCAAGTGAAGCGACCGGCGCCTTCGGGTGTCGATCTGGTGCTGGTCCCGCCGCGCGTCGAGGCATCGCTATGGCGGCGCTTCCGCTTCGAATCCGAATTGCGTTGCCGTGAGCAGATCTTCGTGCGCTACCGGCCGCTTGCACGCGCGCTCGCGACGCGCCAGCTCAAGCGCCGGCCGAATTTCGGAATCGAGCTCAACGACATGCAGCAATTCGCGTACGAGGGCCTGCTCCACGCCATCGATCGCTTCGATCCCTTGCGCGGCATATCGTTCGGTTCCTTTGCGCGGCGGCGCATCCTGGGATCGATGTTCGACGGCGCGTCGCGCATGAATGAAGTCGACGCGCAATATAGCTATCGCCAGCGCGTCGAAGCCGAACGCGCGCGGTCGCTGGCGGGAGAGACCGGCGCCGACCCGGTCCAGACGCTCTCGGCGCTGGTCACCGGGCTCGCGATCGGCCTGATGCTCGAGGGGACCAGCCTGGTCGAGCCCGGCGATGGCACCGATCACCGGCCGGGACCCTATGATTCGCTTGCGTTCCGCGAACTGCTCGCGCTGCTCGCCGGCGAACTATCCCGGCTCCCCGAGCGCGAAGCGACGATCGTTCGCCTCCATTATGAAGACGGGGTAAGCTTTGCCCAGATCGCCAAGCTGCTGGGAATCTCGAGAGCCCGGGTTTCCCAGCTGCACGCCGGCGCGCTCGCCAAGTTGCGCACACGATTGGGACGCAGACGTTAGGGATGACCAGGATGAACCAGTGCGGGGATGAAGAAATGCGCGACCTGCTCGCGGCGATGCAGGGCGCACCCGATCAGCTCGCGCTGGTCGAGCGCATGATCGAGGCCTATCCGAATGACGGCCGGCTGCAATTCCTGCGAGGATCGATACTTGCGGGAAGCGGCCGGCCGATCGAAGCGCATCTCTCGCTCAGCCGCGCGGTCGAGATCGATCCCGGCTTCACGCTCGCGCGGTTCCAGCTTGGCTTCTTCGAGCTGACGTCGGGCGAAGTCGCACGCGCGCTGGCCACTTGGGAGCCGCTCAGCGCGCTGCCCGAGGACCATTATCTTCACTTTTTCGTCGCCGGCCTGACTCATCTGATCCACGACCGATTCGCCGAGACGATCGCTGCGCTCGAGTCCGGAATCGCGATCAACGAAGAGAATCTGCCACTGAATGGCGACATGCAGCTGATCATCGATCGCTGCCGCACCTTGACGCCAGCCAATGCTCCCGCCGCAGACGAGGCGTCGGCGACTTCGTTCCTGCTCGACCAATTCGGTCGCGGCACCACGCATTGAGCGCGCAATGACCCGCGTCGGCAATATCGAGCAGGTGATGCTGCTGCTGCGCGAGCAGCTCCAGCGAAGCACCCGCGCCCGCGGGCCGGACCGAAAAGGGACCGAGCGCATCGACGTCGCGACGCCGCGCCCGCTCGACCGCGTGCGCGCGCTCGCAGCTTTCGAGGACTTGCCCGAGGATGAGATGCGTCGCGCGGTGGTGCGCGGCATGCTCACCGAGGAATTCGGCGACGCCATCGGCACCGACGCAGCGTTCACGCGACTCGTCGACGACATCGTGCACGCGATCGAAACGCTTCCGGGCGGCCCGGAATTGATGGCGCAAGCCATCGCCCAGTTGAAAGGCCAGTCATGACCATGTCCGCGTCGGCGCAGTCCGGCCGCTACGAGCAATTCGCCGCGCTGCTCGCACAGGATCCGCAGAACCCGCCCCTGCTGCTCGACGCTGCCGAAGCGGCCTTTGCCGAGGAGCGCTTCGCCGAGGCGCAGCGCCATCTGGCGCACCGCGCCGCGATCGCGCCGCTTCCGGCGCATGCGCTGCATCTCGCCGGGCTGGTCGAAATGCGCCTGCTGGCGTGGGACCGCGCCGCCGAGCATTTCCAGCTCCTCTTCGATTCCGGTGCCGATGCGCCCCCGGTCCGATTCAACCTCGCCTGGTCACTGGCGATGAGTCGCAAATTCGCCGAGGCGCTCGCGCTGCTCGACGAGCCGACCAGTGCGCAATTACCGCAGGCCGCGCAGCTCGAAGTGCAGCTGCTGCATCAGCTTGGCGAATTCGACCGTGCCGGCGAGCGTGCACGCGCGCTCATCGAACTCCATCCCGAGCACCGCGGGCTCAATGCCGTGGTCTCGACGCTTGCAATTGATATCGAGGATGCTGAGCTCGCGATGCGCTGTGCCAGACAGGCCGGCGACCATCCGGACGCGCTGGCAACGCTGGGGACGCTGGCGCTTGGCGAGGACGAGCCCGACGCCGCGGCACAGTTGTTCGATGCCGCGCTGGCACGCAATCCCGAAGCGCCGCGCGCCTGGCTCGGGCGCGGGCTCGCGCGGCTGCTGACCGAGGACAAGGCTCGCGCCGCAGTCGAGATCGACCGCGGCGCCGAACTGTTCGGCACGCATCTCGGCTCCTGGATCGCCGCGGGCTGGGCGCATCTGCTCGCCGGCGATCAGGCCACCGCGCGCGCGCGCTTCGAAAGGGCCCTCTCGCTCGATGAGAATTTCAGCGAAGCCCATGGCTCGCTTGCCGTGCTCGACCTGCTCGCGGGCGACCTGGACCGAGCGAAGCGCGGAACCGAAGTCGCGCTGCGCCTCGATCGTCAGTCCTTCTCGGGAGCGCTGGGCGCGATGCTCCTCGCCGCGGGGGCCGGCGACAAGGACCGTGCCCAGCGCATATTCGAGACCGCGTTGTCCACTCCGATCGACGCCAATGGCCGGACGATCGCGCAATCGCTCGCCCGGCTCGGTGGCCGCATCGGTTAGCCTACGCGTCTCGCACCGCTCGGCGGCGCCGAGACGCAGAGGTATAAACGCACCCCCTGCGAGGGAATCGACCTCTACGGCTCTGCGCGAACGAGATCGGCTTCACGGCTTCCCGTGAATCATGATTGGTTCGCGCCGAGCCGCGGAAAAGTCGGCGCGGTCGCGCGTTGGTCGCCCATCGAAATCAGGAGACTGGCAATGCCCCGTGGCGACAAGGACGCATATACCGACAAGCAGAAGCGCAAGGCCGAGCATATCGAGGAGGGCTATGAGGACCGCGGCGTGCCCAAGGACGAGGCCGAGCGCCGCGCCTGGGCTACCGTCAACAAGGAATCGGGCGGCGGCAACAAGTCCGGATCAGGGCGCGGCAAGCCCGACACGCATGTCTCTTCATCGCGCGGCGGGCGGGCGCACAAGTCCGGCTCGTCCGAACAGCGCTCGGCGGCGGCGCGCAAGGGCTGGGTGACGCGGCGCAAGCACGCGCAGGGGTGAGCGCGTGGCCGGCGATCGGCAGCATGTCGCGGCGGACGATGCGCGCGGCGAGGAGGTCGCGTTGCGCGCGCTGAACGGCTGACTCGCCGCGTCAGGCCTGCGTCTTCTTGCCGAATGCCGCGCGCAACTCATCCTTGGCCTGTTCGAGCGTCTTCCGGCGCTCGGCGGAGAGCTGGGCGCCGGCGCGATTGATGTAGAAGGTCAGCATGCTCATCGCCGATTGCAGCGGCGTGCCCTTGCGGCGCCTGCTGTGCTCGGCCGAGTGCTTGAGCGATAGCGCGATCTGCTTGGGATCGTCGAGCATGAACACGCCTCGGTCGAGGTCGAGCGCGTTCGAATGGGTGGTCACATCCTGTGACCATTTGCTGGCTGCCATAATGTTCCTCCTCGCCAAGCCAACGTGAATCGCGTCCGTTCGATCCTCGGCGACGGTTGCATGGGATCGGCGATGCGGACTAGCTTCGGCCCCAGGGCGCTCGACCACGCGGCGTGGCGAGTTTCCGGCCGCCGATGCCGAATGGCTATCAATCAAGACCGGATCGGATTTGGACGGCTGAGCGCAGGGAGTGATACCGGTTTCTCGAAACACGAACCGAGGATGCCGCGCGATGATGTCTCCCCAGGAAATGGCCAGCAGGATCGGTTCAGGTCTGCTGTCGTTCCCCGTGACGCATTTCGACGACGCGCTGGCGTTCGATGAACTCGCGTACCGCGCGCATTGCGCCTGGTTGCTCGAGCACGACGTCGCCGGCCTCTTCGCCGCCGGTGGCACCGGGGAATTCTTCTCGCTGTCGCCCGCGGAAGTGACGTCAGTGGTCGCTGCTGCCGCGACGGAGACCTCGGGGCGGGTGCCGGTCATCTCGGGCTGCGGCTATGGCACCGCTATCGCGACTGAAATGGCACGCGACGTGGAACGCGCCGGCGCGGATGGCATATTGTTGCTGCCGCCCTATCTGATCGGCGCGAAGCAGGAGGGCCTCGCCGCGCATATCGAAGCGGTCTGCAAGGCGACCAAGTTGGGCGTCATCGTCTACAATCGCGACAACGCCGTGGTGAACGAGGATACGCTGGCGCGGCTTTGCGAGCGAAACGCCAATCTCGTCGGGTTCAAGGACGGCGTCGGCGACGTCGAACTGATGATGCGGATCTATTGCAAGCTTGGCGATCGGCTGACCTATATCGGCGGCCTGCCCACGGCCGAGACGTTCGCGCCGGCCTATCTCGAAATGGGCGTCACCACCTATTCGTCGGCGATCTTCAACTTCCTGCCCGACTGGGCGCTCGGCTTTTACCGCGCCGTCCGCGCACGCGATCCGGAAGCGATCAAGCGTGAACTCAATGCGTTCGTGCTGCCCTATATCGCGCTGCGCAATCGCGGGAAGGGCTATGCGGTCTCGATCGTGAAGGCCGGCGTCGAAGCGATCGGCCGGCCCGCGGGGCCGGTGCGGCCGCCGCTCACCGACCTGACGCCGGCAGAAAAGAGCGAGCTGGCGGCGCTGATCGACCGGGTCGGCGCAAATCTCAGGCAAGCCGCGTGAGCGCGCTCGCGCCGCGCGTCATCGCCATGCGCGTGGTGCCGGTCGCGGGGCAGGATTCGATGCTGCTCAACCTGAGCGGCGCCCACGCGCCCTTCTTCACGCGCAACATCGTGATCCTCACCGACGAGGCGGGAAACACCGGGCTCGGCGAAGTCCCCGGCGGCGAGGCCATCCGCCAGACGCTCGAGGACGCGAAGCCGATCGTGGAGGGCGCGCGCGTCGGCACGCATGTCCGCGCCGTGGCCGAGATCGGGCGCCGCTTCGCCGCGCGCGACGCCGGCGGCCGCGGATCGCAGACCTTCGACCTGCGCACCACCATTCACGCGATGACCGGCGTCGAAGCCGCGATGCTCGACCTGCTGGGACAGCATGTCGGCGCACCCGTCGCCGATCTGCTCGGCTGCGGACGACAGCGCGACAGCGTGCCGATGCTCGGCTATCTCTTCTACATCGGCGACCGAACGCGCACCCAGCTGCCGTATCGCGACGAAAGCGGCGAGCGCGATCCCTGGCTTCAACTGCGCAACGAGCAAGCGCTCACTCCCGATGCGATCGTGGCGCTCGCGCACGCGGCGCAGGCCCGCTACGGATTCCGCGATTTCAAGCTGAAGGGCGGCGTGCTTGCCGGCGACGAGGAAGTCGCGGCGGTCAAGGCACTCAAGGCAGCCTTCCCCGACGCACGAATCACGCTCGATCCCAACGGCGCCTGGTCGCTTGCCGAAGCGATCCGCCTGTGTGCGCCACTGGGGGACGTGCTCGCCTATGCCGAGGATCCCTGCGGCGCCGAGGCGGGCTATTCGGGCCGCGAGGCAATGGCCGAGTTCCGCCGCGCGACCGGCCTGCCCACTGCGACCAACATGATCGCGACCGATTGGCGCCAGCTTGCCCACGCCCTGCGGCTGGGTGCCGTCGACATTCCGCTCGCGGATCCGCATTTCTGGACGATGGAGGGCTCGGTCCGCGTTGCGCAGCTTTGCGAGACGATGGGCCTGACCTGGGGTTCGCACTCGAACAATCATTTCGACATCTCGCTGGCGATGTTCACCCATGTCGGTGCCGCGGCTTCCGGACGGATCACTGCGATCGATACCCACTGGATCTGGCAGGACGGCGAAGCGCTGACGAAGCGGCCGCTGCGGATCGTCGACGGCGCCATCCGACTTCCCGACAGGCCAGGCCTGGGAGTCGAGCTCGACGAGGATGCACTCGCCCGTGCGAACGCGCTGTACGAGCAACATGGGCTCGGCGCACGCGACGATGCGGCCGGCATGCAGTTCCTGATTCCCAACTGGCGCTTCGACTCGAAGCGACCGTGCCTGGTGCGCTGACGCCGTTCAGGCGGAAAGATAATGCTCCGCCGCCTGCATCAAGCCGCGGATATGGCCATAGGCGAAGGCGAAGCTCTGGAGCGCGGCTTCCGGCTTGCCCGGAATCACCGGCACGTGATCGGGCATGAGCATCCCGTCGTATCCGACCTCGTGATAGGTCAGCAGCGCGCGATAGAGGTCGACATCGCCTTCATCCGGGAAGGCCTCGCGGAAATGATGCCGACCGCCGACGATGTTGCGGAAATGCACGTTGAAGATCTTGTTCCGCGAACCGAACCAGCGGATCACGTCGAAGATCTGCTCTGCCGGTTTCGGCAGGTTTTCGCTGACCGTCCCCTGGCAGAAATTGAGCCCATGGTAGCGGCTCTCGCGGATCGACACGAACCGCTTGAGCCCGTCGATCGTCCCGAGCACGCGATGAACGCCCTGATATCCCTCGGGAGGCGTGCCGGGATCGTGCGGATGGCAGGCGATGCGCACCTTATATTCGTTGGCGACCGGCACGACGCGGTCGAGGAAATAGGTAATGCGCTCCCAGAATGCGTCTTCGCTGACTTCGCCCGCGCGCGTCAGCGGCTTTTCCGGGTGCGCCTTGGCCGCATCCCATTCGGAGAAGACCGCATCGCCGCGCGCCTGGACCTGGCCGGTCCGCAGCACGCCGAGAATGCTCATATTATATTTGATGCAGGGGATGCCGGCGCCGGCGCAGTTGCGGATCAGCGTCTGGAACGCTTCGATATCGCGATCGCGCTCGGGGCTTTCTGCCAGCAGGATCGCCGGATGCGGCTCGCGATCGATATGCGACGACGCAAGGAAGACCGGTTCGAGGATGCGGAGGCCGAGCCTGTGCTTCTCGGCGAGCCGGCGAAGCTGGAGCAGTTCGTCGACGGTCGAATAGAGCCGGCCCTCGGAGGTCTTCGCGCGCGCGGAAACATCGGTCACGCCATAGCGCGCGAGGAAGGCGAAGTGATCGTCATCCGCCGGGCCGCTCTGGCAACCGAGCTTGAGCGCGAGATGGCCCTTGCGCACCGGAATGCGTGCAGCGGATCTGCGGGGCGTCCGCGATGCATCGGCGATTGCCGGGTTTGCCGCGGCGACGAACCCTGCCCCGGCGCCCAATCCCGCCAGAAAATTGCGCCTCTCCATGATCCTCTCCCACATAGTCGGGCAACGTCTTCGGTCTGACGCTCGGACCGCACCAGAGACGCTAGCGTGGGCGCGGGCGCCCGCTCCAATCGCAACCCGGCATCGATCGATGCGGCCTCGCTATTCTTGGAGCGTGCGGAGCAGCTTCACCAACACGTCAAGCGCAGGATTGTCGTGCTCGCGCCGCCACGCCGCATGCAGCTCGACGAGCGGCTGGGCATCCTCGAGCGGCGAGAATATCACGTCCTCGGGGTGCAATCGCACCGACGTCTCGGGCACGAGCGCGAAACCGTGGCCGGCGCCCACCAGCATCAGTGCCGAGTGGATCTGGGCGAGGTGTTGGACGAGATGCGGCTCAGCGCGCGCGCCAGCCAGCAGCCCGGTTACGAGATCATGAAAATAGCGCGCCTTGTCGGGCGCATACATGATGAACGGCAAGCCGTCGAAATCGGCGAGCCGGCGCGGCCGATCGGCTTCGGGGACCGAGGCGTGCGAGCAGACGACGAAGCGCTCCTGCAAAACCCGCATCGAATCGAGGTCGGGATGGCGAACCGGCGGTCGCAGCAAACCGAGGTCGAGGCGACCGTTGAGCAGGCTCTCCATCTGCTCTCCGCTCACCATTTCCTTGAGGATGAAGCGCACGCCCGGCAGTTCGCGCTGCGCACGACCGATCAGTTTGGGCAGGAAACTATATCCGGAGGCGGCAGTGAAACCGAGCGCCAGCGCCCCCTCCTGCCCCTCGGCCGCCGCGCGCGCGGTGGCGACGGCGCTTTCGGTGAGCGCGACGATCCGCGTCGCCTCGGCGAGAAACGCGGCGCCAGCTGCGGTGAGCTTCACCGAACGGCTGCTGCGATGGAAGAGTTCGACCTTGAGGATGCGCTCGAGCACCTGGATATGACGGCTCAGCGGCGGCTGCGTCATGTTGAGCCGCGCGGCGGCGCGACCGAAGTGCAACTCCTCGGCGACTGCGACGAAGCAGCGCAACTGGATCAGCTCGAACATCGTGACCGAACCTCCGATCAATAGCGCGGTTTGGTGGCGGAGAACATCGGATCGTATTTGCGCATCTGTGCTTCGTCATCGCGCGTCCGGATCGCGATCCGTTCGAACATGGCCGCGCCGCGCGCCAAACGCGCCTGGTCGAGCGTCAATCCAAGCCCCGGCGTATCGCCGACGCTGACGCATCCGCCGACGATCGGAACCTTGCCGCCGGCGATCACTTCGTCGGCGTCCTCGACCCAGGGATAATGGGTGTCGCAGTCAAAAGTGAGGTTGGGCGTCGCGGCGGCGAGATGCGCCATCGCCATCAGGCTGATCCCGAGGTGGGAATTAGAGTGCATCGACAGCCCTAGTCCGAACGTCCGGCACATCGCCGCGAGCGCCTGGCTCTCGCGCAGCCCACCCCAATAGTGATGATCGGAAAGCACGATCTGCACTGCGTCGAGCGCAATGCTGGCGCGCAGCTGCGCGAAGTCGGTGACGACCATGTTGGTTGCGAGCGCAAGGCCGGTGCGGCGATGAAGCTCGGCCATGGCTTCGAGCCCGTCGACCGGATCCTCATAATATTGCACCAGCGGTCCGAGCCGCTCGGCGCCTCGCACTGCCGTCTCCATCGACCAGGCTCCGTTCGGGTCGATGCGCAAGGGCAGCCCCGGGAAGGCCTTCGCCAGCGCTTCGATGCTCGACACTTCGATTTCCGAGTCGAGCGCGCCGGCTTTCAGCTTGATGCTGGAAAAGCCGTGCGCAGAGATCATTCGACGGGCCTGCGCGACGATCTGCTCGGGCGTCAGCGCCTCGCCCCAGGTGTCGGGACGTTCGTCCGGCTCGATGTGACGCGCATATTTGAAGAAAAGATAGGCGCAGAACGGAACCTCGCGCCGCACCGCACCGCCGAGCAGGGCATGGAGCGGCACGCCGGCGCGTTGCGCCTGCAGGTCGAGCAGCGGCAGTTCGAATGCCGACAGTCCGTTCGCGACGCGCTTGGAAGGATGCGAACCGGGCGCGAGTTCCGCGCCGCGCATTGCCCCTGGCAGACCGGCAACGGCCGCCTCGACCGTGCGGCGCAAGCCGTTCAGATCATAGGCGTCGAGCCCGACGAGCCGATCCGCCACGGTGCGGATCACGTCCAGTGCGGCAGCGTCGCCGTAGCTTTCGCCGAGCCCGACCAGGCACTCGTCGGTCTCCACTTCGATGATCGAGCGCAATGCATAGGGTTCGTGGATGCCGGCCGCGTTGAGCAGCGGCGGATCGCGAAAGGCGATCGGCGTCACGCGAATCTTGCTGACTTTCATCGCACGCTCTCCCGTCGGCGTTCGATACCAGAATAGCCATATCGGCCCGCTGACCAATACCGAATGGCTATCGATCGATGCTTTCTCCCGGCTTGATCCCCTGAGAAGCACGCAGGCAGACTTGGATCCGCAACGCCATGGAGAGGACCATGCCCGCCGACCGCGAGACCGATCGGATTGCCTCGATCACGCTGTCGCTTGTCATTCTGCCGCTCGCGCAGCCGATCAGCGATGCCAAGGTCCTCACCGGGCGCCAGAAACCGCTGGTTCAGGTGGCGATGCTGTTCGCCGAGATCACGACGGACGGTGGGAGCGCAGGACTTGGCTTCAGCTATTCGAAGCGCGCCGGCGGGTCCGGCATGTACGCCCATGCACGCGAAGTCGCCGACACGCTGATCGGCGAGGATCCGAACGATATCGCGCGGCTATGGGCACGCCTGTGCTGGGCGGGCGCCTCGGTCGGACGGTCGGGGCTGTCGACCCAGGCAATCGCAGCGATCGACATCGCGCTCTGGGACATGAAGGCGCGCCGCGCGGGCCTGTCGCTCGCCAAGCTGCTCGGCGCGCATCGTGACGCCGTGCCCTGCTACAATACGTCGGGCGGTTTCCTCTCGACGCCGATCGAGGCGTTGCTCGACAATATCGAGGCGGCGATCGGTGCGGGCATCGGCGGAATCAAGATCAAGGTCGGCCATCCCGATCAGCGCGAAGACCTGAAACGGCTCGATGCGGCGGCGAAGGCGATCGGCGGACGAGTCGCGCTGATGGTCGACGCCAATCAGCAATGGGACCGGCCGACGGCGCTGCGCATGGCGCGGGCGATGGAGCCTTACGGCCTGGTGTGGATCGAGGAACCGCTCGACGCCTATGACGTGGAAGGCCATGCGGCACTCGCGCAGACAATCGACACCGCAATTGCTTCGGGAGAGATGCTCACCAGCGCGCCGGAGCATTTCGCTATGATCCGCGGCCGCGCCGTCGACATCATCCAGCCGGACGCCGCACGCGTCGGCGGGATCACGCAGTTTCAGCGGATCACGTCGATGGCGGGCGAGGCCGGACTGATGATGGCGCCGCATTTCGCCATGGAACTGCATTTGCATCTTGCCGCCGCCTATCCGCACGGCGCCTGGGTCGAGCATTTCGACTGGCTCGATCCGCTGTTCGAGGAGCGCCAGGTCATCGACGGCGGGAACATGCTTCTGCCCGAGCGGCCCGGCATTGGCGTCTCGCTGAGCGATCGCGCGCGTGGCTGGACGACCGCCTCGTGCCGGATCGATGCGAAGGGGATCGCAGACCAGGCGCATTGATGCGGCGCGCGCATCGAACGATTGCGGTCTGGGATTGGACCAATGCCGTCGGTTCGCGAACACTCGGCAGGCGTACGAGAAACATGGTTGGGAGGATGGCGGTGGCCGAAGCCGAAAGAACCGGACGGGTGCGCTGGACCATCCTCGCGATGTTGTTCGCGGTGACGATCATCAACTATGCCGTGCGCGCCGCGCTTTCGCTGGCCGCGCCGTCACTAACCAAGGACTTGGGTATCGACCCGCTGCAGCTGGGGATCGTCTTCTCGGCGTTCGGCTGGTCCTATGTCGCCGCGCAAATGCCCGGCGGCTGGCTGCTCGACCGGTTCGGCGCGGTGCCGGTCTATTTCTGGGCGATCGTCAGCTGGTCGCTGCTGACCGCCGGACACGGCGCAGTGATCTGGATGTCGGGGACGACCGCGGTCACTGCCCTGTTCGCGCTGCGCTTTCTCGTCGGCTTCGCCGAGGCGCCGTCCTTTCCCGGCAATGCCCGGATCGTCGCGCAGTGGTTCCCGGCGCGCGAGCGCGGCACGGCGTCGGCAATCTTCAATGCTGCGCAATATTTCGCGACGGTGCTGTTCGCGCCGCTGATGGGATGGATCATCGCAACATTCGGCTGGCAGTGGGATTTCGTCTTCATGGGCGTCGTCGGTCTGGTCGCATCGGCGGTGTGGTTGCGCCTGGTGCACGAACCGCGCGATCACCCGCACGTCAGCGAGTGCGAGCTGGCGATGATCGCCGCCGGGGGCGGAATGATCGACGCGGCAAAGACCGCTGATGCCGCGCCCCGCGGCGACACTGCGCGCAAGCTCAAGCTGCTGCTCGGAACCCCGACCTTATGGGGCCTGTATCTCGGCCAGTTCTTCATCAACACACTCACCTATTTCTTCATCACCTGGTTCCCGGTCTATCTGGTGCAGGAGCGCGGGCTTTCGGTGGTCAAGGCGGGGCTGTTCGCCACGGTGCCGGCGATCTGTGGCTTCGTCGGCGGCGTGCTCGGCGGTGTCGTTTCGGACTGGCTGCTCAGGCGCGGCGCAAGCCTGACCGTCGCGCGCAAGGTCCCGATCATCGGCGGGATGCTGCTGGCGCTGACCATCCTCGGCTGCAACTATGCCGAGAGCAACGTGGCGATCCTGATCTTCATGAGCCTTGCATTCTTCGGCAAGGGGATCGGAGCGCTCGGCTGGGCCGTGGTCGCCGACGTCGCGCCGCGCGACAGCGCCGGGCTGTCGGGCGGTATCTTCAACATGTTCGGCAATGTGTCCTCGATCCTGACGCCGATCGTGATCGGCCTGATCCTCAAGGAGACCGGATCGTTTGACCTGGTGCTGATCCTCGTCGCAGGCTCTGCGCTCGCCGCCGCGCTCTGCTTCCTGACACTGGTTGGAACGATCCGGCGCCTGGGCGAGCACTGACCCCCGCCCGCCACCGGCGCGGAGATCAATCGCCGGTTTCGCCCATGCGCGCGAGTTGGACGCGCGAACATTCCTCGAGCATCGCGGCGAAGCGCTGCGCCCGGGCAGTCCCATACACGAACGGATTCGCGTCGCCGGGCGCGGAATAGCGAATGAGCGCCAACTTCTCGTTCGCGGCATTGTGCGTCGGGTGGTTCGCGATGATCGCGTCGACCCCGGCCGCGCGCGTGAGCGTCTGCCAGCGCGCGAGCGACGCGATCTGCTGATGCACCGATGCGCTGTCCTGTCCGCCGCCGCTGCCGCCCATCAATCCCGCGACATGCTTTTGGCCGCGTTCATAGACCGGAAAGATCATCGATAGCGTGCCGGGCGTGTGGCCCGGAGTGGCGTAGACCTTCACAGTGGTGCCGCCGAGCGTGATGGCGTCGCCGTCCTTCAGCGCGATATCGCGCCTGGGCGGTACGAGCGCCGCGAATGGACCCCCGCCATGATCGGGCTTCTCGATCATATCCCAATCGGTCGCCGACATCGCGACACGCGCGCCAAAACTGTCCTGAAGATATTTCGCTCCGCCCCAGTGGTCGCCATGGCCGTGCGTGACGAGGACGTATCGAATGCGCTTCGGGTCCAGCCCAAGCTTGACGAGGTTGGGCACGATGATGTCGCGTGCCTCGTCCGGGTTGTTGAGCGCGTCGATCAGGATGATGCCGTCAGGCGTGTCGAGCGCCCAGGCGCTCACGGCGTTCTGGCCGACCGAATAGAGGTTGTCGAAGACCTTGGTCGCCGGCACCAGTCCATCATGCTGGATCGCGAACACCATCGCGCGATCGAGCGGGCTCACCAGGCAGCGCCAGTAGAATTCGGGCAGGAGATCGGGTTCGGCAAGCTTGCGCGCCGCGGACAGGTGCCTGGCTACCGCCCGCGCGTTCTCGGACGGGAATTGCGTCTGGCTCGGATATTCGCTCGGCGGTTTCTGCCGGTTCTGCGCCGAGACCGTCGATGCCGCCAGTGCGCCTGCGCTCAGCAAAAGCATTCGTGCCATCCGCATCCGACTTCTCCCTTATCCAGCTGCAGGGGACGGCATCCGATGCCGCCCCAGGAACTAAAGCTTCACGCGCAGGCCGATGCGGTACATGCGCCCGATGGTATCGTAGAGCGTCGAGCCGCCGAACGGCGGAGCGCGATGATTGAAGACGTTGTCGACCTTGAAGTAGATTTGGGCGTCCTTGCGGAACTCGTAGGTCCCGCCGACGTCGACATAGGTCGCACCGGGGATGAAGTTGAAATCATAGGTCGGATTCTGCACGGTCGAGACCGGGCAATTGCTGGTGCAGGCGATCGCATAGGGGTCGAGCGCGCCAGAACTCACGACGCGTTCCGTGACGGTAAGCGACGCGATGTCGTTGCTCCAGGTCTGGCTGAACAGTGCCTTCCAGCGCGGCACGCCAGAGCCCGTCTCGGTATTATTGCCAGCGAGCTGCGCGATCTGCTGGCCGGAGATGCCGGTGTCGCTGATGAGATCGATTGCGCGTGTCGCGAGACCGCGCAAGGCGATCTTGCCATATTTTCCGATGCTGCGTTGATAGCTCGCCTCGATATCCAAGCCCCGCGCATGGAGTGACGCGAGGTTGAACGGCTGCGCGATGACGTATGGGAAATCGGAGGTACCGAGCGTCCCCGTCAGCTTCACATTCGCACAATATGCCGTGTTGCCGACGAAGCAGAGATCGACGATCTGCTGATTGCTGAGCGTCGAGATCGCCTGCTTGAGCTTGATGTCGTAATAGTCGATCGAGAGGTTGAAACCGCGCAGGAGGCGCGGGCTATAGACCGCGCCGACCTCGAACGTATTGCCGATCTCGGGTTTCAGGTTCGGATTGCCGATCGACTGGGCAATGAGCTGGACATTCTTGTTGCCATTGGCGCGATCGAGCACATTCTGGGTCGCCGAAGACGCAGGCGCGAACAGATCGTTGAGGTTGGGCGCGCGTACGTCGCGCGACACCACGCCGCGCAGGCGGAAGCCTTCGAGCGGCGTGGCCCAGGTTCCGCCGACCTTCCACGAGGTGGCGTCGCCTGCCGTGCTGTAATGCGCGAGCCGTCCGGCGATGTTGAGGTCCAGCTTCCCAATCGCCGGGCCATTCGCGAGCGGAATGCCGAGTTCGACAAAGCCCTCGCGCACCGTGAACGAACCGCTGCCGTTCTTGAAGTTGCCGGCGAACCAATTGGTGCCGACCGTCGTCAGCAGCGCGTCCGCGGGATAGTCGCTCGTGTTCGGCGTGTCGGCGGTGACGCCATTGCCGTAAGGATCGGCGCGCGTGACATAGGCTTCCTTGCGCCACTCGGCGCCGAACGCCAGCGAGACGTCGCCGGCCCAGTTGCGTAGCGGCGTCGCGTTGAACGAGACACTCGCCACGTCCTCCTTGAAGACGTTGAGCTGGTATGGACCGGCGGCGGGCGCGATCCACGCAAAGGTGGACGGCGAGACCGTCTGGCTGCTGAACAGGTTGAACGGCGTGCACCCCTGCGCGCGCGCAGTTGCCGAATTGCACACGATCGCGCCGTTTAGGACGGTGGCGTCGATCGCCGCATTGAAGCGGCCGTTGAGCGTGATGTTGCTCAATCGGATGTCGGCGTCGTTTTGCCCGTGCTGAAAGTAGAGATCGAATTTGACCGGCGTCGATCCGATACCGAACTGGCCGGCAGTACCGACGACCCAACGCAACTGACGGCGATCGGTCCTGATCAGCTCCCGGGCGGGCATCTGCATCGCAGTGGCGCCGAGCTGGAAGCTGGTGATGTTGTTCGCCGCGCAGAGCGCCGGAATCGTCGTCGCCGCGAGATAGGCGTTCGCGCAACGGATAGTGAGATTCGCGTTCTTGCGCGGATAGGCGATCGGTGTGTTTTCGGTGCGTGTGCGCGCGGCGATCAGCGTGCCATAAAGCTCGATCTGCGGCGTGATGTCGAACCCGATACGCCCATAGCCGACCACGCGCTTGAGCGGATTATCGATCGTCGTCGTGGTGATATAGGCGTCTTGCTGGCCGCCGAGACAGGTCGTGCCGACGCAGTTGGTGCCGTACTGGAAATTGTAGACGCCGCCACCGCCGTCGAACGCGAGGCCGCGCAGCGGACCTGCCGTGATCAAACCATAGCGCGCGAAGGTGGTGAGCTGCGCGTCATAGGGGAAGTTATAGAATTGCGGGCTGCCCGCAGGCGTAGCGGTGATCGCATAGGAAGTGCTCCCCGAGCGATAGGCATCGGGCCGGCCGTTGGGTTGCGCGCCCCCGACCTCGCCACCGGGAACGCCCTTGTTGTGATAGAGTTCGCCGCTCACTTCGACGTGCAGGCGACCGTCGAGCGCACCGAAGCCGACTGCGACCTGGCCGAGGATGCTCTGATCGTCGCCATAGGTGGAGATGCCGCCCTGGACATTCGCCTTGATGCCCTTGAACTTGGTGTCGGTGACGAAGTTCACGACGCCGGCGATGGCGTCCGACCCCCAGGACGCCGACGCGCCGCCCGTCACCACGTCGACGCGCTTGACCAGGAGCTGGGGGAATTGGCTGACGTCGGTGATACCAGTGATATATGCCGACACGACGCGCTGGCCGTCGAGCAGGGTGAGCGTGCGGTTGGAGCCCAGGCCGCGCAGGTTGAGCGAAGACAAGCCGTTGTTGCCGAAGCTGGTGTTGCCGTTCTGGCGGGTGTTCGCGGTGCCCACACTGCCCTGCAGCGCCGGTAGTTGTGCAACGGAATCATAGATGTTGGGCTGGGCCGTCTGCTGAAGCTGCGCTTCGGTGACGACTGTCGTCGGCGTCGGCGCATTGAAGCCGCTCGCCTGGATGCGCGACCCGGTAACGACGATCTCATTCCCGGCGACCTGCCCGCTGCCGGCCGGCTCGGACGCCGGTTCGGGTTGCACGACCTGCGCCTGGGGCGCGGGCGTATCCGCGTCGGAAGCACTCGCCGGCACCGCAGCCACAGTCAGCGCCAAGACGCTGGCGGCAGGCATTAGCACGCCGGCCCGAACGATCGACCGGCGAGCGATAGTGACGGGTTTATTCATGACATCCCCCCTTGGGCTCCAGGGAACTCGGGTTCCCTTGTCGCTCCGCGCCCGCTGATCCGGGCTGCAATTTCGCTAATAGAGCCAGTGCCAGGCTCGCCGGCTCAAAGTAGGGGCGGATCGTTCCATGACCAATTCAAAGACCGAATTGATTGATGTCACCTCGGCACCGATGCCGGAATCCGCTCGGGCGCTGCATCGTCTTCGAAGCGATGGCGAGGCATAGCGCGCAGTCTTTTCGTGCGGCGAGCGCTGCTCAGAGACTGCGGAGCATAGGGCCGGCGTCAGTCTTGGAAGGGTATCGATGGATCCTTGGACTGGATCGGCCCAGGCGGTGTTATGCCCGCGCAATTGGACGCGGGCGGGTCGTGTTCGAGCAGACGCTGGGCAAACGGCACAGCATCGCGCAACGCGAAGTTCGACGTGCCCGAGTGCGTTACGCCATCATATTTGTACCAGACGATATGGTTGCCGCGTCGGCACATTGCCTGCACCGCCGCATATTGGAGCGAGGTCGGAATCGTCGTGTCCGAGAGACCCGTCGCGATCAGCAGCGGTACGCGCAAGGGCCGCGCCGGAATTGCCGGGAAATCGAGCATCGCGGCCATCTCGGGTGCGGGACGCGTGAACGCGTTCGCGCCATTGATCCCTTCCTTCTGCGCCACCGGAACCAGATCCCGCGAACAGCCCCTTCGAGCCGCCTCGCGCAACAACGCTCCTTTGGCCGACAAAAGGCTGTCGGGCGACGGACTGCCCGGGATCAGCCCGCCGCCGAGCATGCGCATGACATAGTAGCGATGCGCTTCAGGCCCGAGCACATCGCTCTCGGCATTCGCCTTGGCGTTCGCGCGCCACACCAGCGCGGTGGCGATCGTGCCGAGCAGATTGACGTCCGGCGCATAGGCGGGCTGGAGGTACGTAGCGTTGAGCACCGCGCCCGAGCCTTGCGACTGGCCGGTCAGGATGACCTTGTTCGCGATCACGCCGCGATGCGCGGCCAATGCAGCCCGCGCCGCATCCAGCGTCGAATAGCCCTCGCCCTTGCGCTGGACATAGGTGTGGACTCCGCGCGTCCCGAGCCCCTGATAATCGGGCGCCACCACAGCGAAGCCGCGCTGCAGCCACGCGTCGACATAGGTTCCGTCACGCGGAGTCGGCTTCTTCCACGACGGCGCGCAGACGTCGGCGATACCCATGGTGCCATGGCCCCAGACCACGAGCGGCCATCCGCCCTTCGGCGGTTTTCCCCTGGGCAAATACAGCAACCCCGACGCCTCGACCACGCCGCGCCCGAACCGGCCGTCGGTCGACGAATATAGGATGCGCTGTGCGACCGCGGCGTTGTCGACGTAAAAGCCGTCGCCGACCGGCTCCGCGCGCAGCATCACGCCCGGGCGCGACAATTTCCCATCCCAGCGGTAGAAATCCGAAACGCCGCCATCGCCGAAGAACATGTCGATCGCGCCGCGTTGCGCGGCCGCGCCAGTGGCAAGGAGGCTCGCGGCCGCGACGGCGAGCAATGCGCTGCGATTCCGCACACGCCTCCTCTTGCTCAGCCCTTGATCCTTCATAATTCCCCCTGGCCCTGCTGCGCGGCGGCGAAACGCGTGCACTCCTGTTGCAGAGCCAGATAACGGAGGTAGCGTGTCTGGCCGATGACGTAGGGATTGGGATCGCCAGGGTGGCGGTACGCAAGTTCCTCCAGCTTGGGAATCGCCTGATCCTGCGTCGGGTGGTTGGCGATCAGCACGTCGATGCCGGACCGCTTCACGATCGTCTTGAACCCCTCGAGCGATGCGATGATCTGCCGCTTTCCCTCTGCCGATTCGGGCGTGCCGAGACCGCCGAAGAATCCGACGACGTGCGGCGTTCCACGATCGTGCACCGTGAATATCGTCGAAATCGTGCCCGGCGTGTGCCCCGGGGTAAGTTTGAAGCTGAGCCTTGCGTTTCCGAGCGTGAAGACTTGGCCATCGGCGATATCGAGATCGTGGTCGGGCACCAGCCGGGCCCATTCCGGCGGGAGGCCCGATTGGGGATTGGCCGCCTGGCGCGCCATTTCCGCCCAATCGATGGCCGACGCCATGATCCGCGTTCCGTAATGTTGCTTGAGGTAGCGCGCGCCCCCGTAATGATCACCGTGCGAATGCGTGATCACGAGATAGCGGATCCTGGCAGGGTCGAGACCGAGCTTGCGCAAGCCGGGCTCCAATATCTTCGTCATGTCCTCGGGCGAGTAGAGCGCGTCGAACAGGATGAGACCATCGCCGGTGTCGAGCACCCAGGCCGAAACGGCATTTTCTCCGACGAAATAGAGTTCGTCGAACACGCGCGTCGCCGGGAGCGCGTTATGTGCCTGCACCCCGCGCGAAATGGTGCGCCGATAGGTCTGATCGATGATGCAGCGATGCACGTAATGCGCATAGAGATCGTCGCCAGCGATCCCGCGTGCGATCTTCAAGTGACGATACATGGCTTCGCGATCGGGCGCCGTGCCGGGGCGTTCCTGCGCAACCGCGACGGTCGACAGCGCCATCGCAACAGCGACGCCTGACGAGAACGCTGTCTTCATGGCATCCGCTCCCTCGCAATCGCGCTCGGTTTGCGAAGCGCAACCGGCTGTCTCGGCAAAGCATCGCACTCGAATCCGTGCGTGTTCCAATGCCACAAGGGAATGGGTCGATGCGCGCGCCGCATCGATCGGCCAATCATGCCGGGACAGCATCGAAATACAGCGCATCGGAATTGGACCGCCGATCTGAGCGTCCTTTACGGTCCATCCCCAAGGTGCCGGACAGACGCACTCAATTTCAGGAGGGGATATGATCAGCCGCTGCGCGCTGCTCGGCCGGGCTTCCGCGATCGCCGTCATGGCGATCGGCTTTGCCGGCTCGGCACATGCGAAAAGCGAAGCCGACGCCGTCGTCGCGCAGGACCAGCCGCGCGCTTCAGAGGAAGGCGACAAATCGGGCCAGATCGTCGTCACCGGTTCGCGGATCGCGCGTCAGGACTATGTTGCGGAAAGCCCCATCGTCACTGTCGCACCCACCGCGATCGAGAATTCGGGCGCACCGACGATCGATACCTATCTGCTGCAGCTCCCCGCCTTCGGCGTCGGCACCGGCGGTTTCTCCAACGGCAGCTCCGGCGGCCTCGCCATCGGCCAGGCGAACATCAACCTGCGCAGCCTGGGGACGGTGCGCACGCTCGTTCTGCTCGACGGTCGCCGTCTCGAGCCCGGCAACGCGCAATCGGTGATCGACATCAACACGATACCGGCCTCGGCGCTACAGGGCGTCGAAGTGATCACGGGCGGCGCATCCGCCACCTATGGTTCGGATGCGATTGCCGGCGTCGTCAACTTCAAGCTCCGCCACCGCTTCCAGGGCTTCGAAGCGAGCGGTCAGATCGGCATCTCCGAACGTGGCGATGCACCCACGCACCAGGCATCGTTCATCACCGGGGGCAAATTCGCCGAAGGCAAGGGTTCGGTGATCCTGGCCGGCGAATATGCGGATCGCGCCGCGATCAGCTTCCGCGGACGCGATTTCTCGACGCCCACCGGCAACATCGCGCCCCAGATGGGCAACGGCTATTATGCGCCGAGCGGCACGAACCTGCCGAACCAGACGGTCGTCAACACGGTCTTCGGAACCTACGGCTTCGCAGCCGGCACGATGCCGAGGACCGGCAACTTCGGCGTCAATGCGGACAATACGCTCTATCGGAGCCAGGCACCGGGGACGAACTATAAGCCGAACAACGATCCGTGTGTCGTCAACAACGGCGCGACGGCGTTCGGTTATGACGGAAACTGCACCAACAATCTCCAGAACCCGATGCATCGCTGGGCCACGGTCGCACGCGCTGAATATGAAGCGTCGGATAGTCTTTCCGTCTTCGGCCAGTTCCAGTTCGCGCACAGTCTCGCGCGCGCGCAGGGAAGCCATCCGCAGCTCAACGCAGTCGGCGCGACGGGCGTGCAGGTGCCCGTCACCAACCCGTTCATCCCGCTGGACCTGCGAACGATCCTTGCCAGCCGCGCGACCCCCGGCGCGACTTTCTCCTATGTGAAACGCTTCGAAGAGGCGGGGCCTCGCGCCTTTTCGAGCGCCACCGATACGTGGCAGGCGACCGTCGGGCTCGAAGGCAAGATCGGCCCGTCCTGGTCCTATGAGGCATATGTGGCGGCAGGGCGCACCCATGCCACCGACGCGGCGGTGTCCGGCTCGGTCAGCCTGTCAGCGGTCAACCAACTGCTCAATGCGGCGGGCGGCGGCACGAGCCTCTGCAGCGGCGGGTTCAACATCTTCGGGCCGACCCCGGTGAGCCCGGCATGCGTCGCGTTCGTCTCACGCAACACGGTGACGAAGACGGCGATCGGACAAACCGAATTCGCCGCCAATGTGACCGGCAATCTGTTCAAATTGCCCGCCGGCGACCTGAAGCTCAACTTCGGCGGCAATTTCCGGCGCAACACCTACCGGACGGAGCCAGATTCGGCGCTAGTCGCCGGCGACATCGCCGCGATCGTGGCGGTCCAGCCAACGCGCGGCCGCACCGACGTCATCGAAGGTTCGATCGAAGCGCTGATCCCGATCCTGGCGGACGTTCCGCTGTTCAAATCGCTCAATCTGACCGCTGGCTATCGCCTGTCGCACTATAATCTCTCGGGCGACAACTCGACCTACAAGATCAACTTCGACTGGCGGGTTTTTTCCCCACTCATGTTGCGAGGCGGATACCAGCGCGCGGTGCGCGCGCCGAACATCGGCGAACTCTTTCTACCTGCCAGCGGCACCGTCGCCAACATCGGCGCGCCGCCGACTTCGGGCGACCCGTGCACCGCAACCGGCAACCTCCGAACCGGAAGCGCAGCCACGCAGGTGCTCGCGCTTTGCCTGGCACAGGGCCTGCCCTCCGCGATCGCTTCGAGCTTTGCCCAGGCCAATGTCGGCATTCCCGCGACGACGGCGGGGAATCGCGACCTTCAGCCCGAAACCGCGAAAAGCTACACTTTGGGTGGCGTGCTGCAACCCGAGTTCCTGGGCAGCGCGTTTCGCCGGTTCAGCCTGTCGGTGGACTATTACAACATCCGGATCGCCAACACGATCGGCACAGTCGGCGCGCAGAACACACTCAACAAATGCTTCAACACCGACGGTTCGAACCCGAACTATGATCCGAACAATCTGTTCTGCACCCTGATCACGCGCAGCAACACGACCGGGCAGGTCACCAACCTTCTGTTGCCCCTGCTCAATCTGGGCGGCTATCGCACCGATGGCGTCGACGCAGCGCTCGACTGGTCGTTGCCGCTGTCCAGCCTGGGCTTGCGCGGCGACGCCGGGACGTTCGCGTTCAACCTCAACGTCAACTGGCTGCACCGGTTCGAAATCCAGACGCTGCCGGGCTCGGCGTGGCAGAATTTCACCGGCACCATCGGCGGCACCGACACCTATGCGCGATGGAAGTGGACCTGCTCGCTCGCCTATGAACTGCGCGGCGCGCAGCTCGGCGTTCGCTGGCGGCGGATGACATCCTTCCGCGACGCCAGCGTCGTGACGAATCCGGCGAGCACCGTCGCAGGGCCCGGGGCAACGCAATATTTCGACCTGTTCGCGCGCGTGAAGGCGAACGACCGGCTGGAATTGCGACTGGGCGTGACCAACCTTGGCGATGCCCAACCGCCGCAGGTCGGCGCGACCAAAGGTTTCACGAACCAGGCACTCTTCGACGTCGTCGGACGCGCCTATTATCTCGGCATGCGCTTCAAGATGTGAAAGGCTCCGACTCGCGTGCGCAGGCCGACGAACCTGCTATGAGAGCGGCATGCCGAGCCGGGAGTCGCGCATCGCTTGGAAATGCCTGACCGTCCTGCTCGGAGTCGTGCTGCTCGGAAGCTGCCGGGCCAGACGTCCGGATGACGTCCCGGTCGAAGTCAGCGTGATCGGCGCTGCAGTGCATCCCGGCGACCCCAGCCGTGGACCGCTGAGCCTGCCCGCGCGGGTGCTGATGGGGGCGACGGCGCAGGGGCTAGTGCATTTCGACGCGCTCGGCCAGATCGAGCCGGGCGTCGCCGAGCGGTGGATCGTGATCGACGACGGCCGCAGCTATATCTTCCGACTCCGCGAGGCGCGCTGGGCGAATGGCAAGCCGGTCACTGCCGACCAGGTGGTCCGAGTGCTGCGCCGCGCCGCGGCCGCCAATTCGCGCAACGCGCTCGCGCCGTTCCTCGCCGTGATCGACGAGATCGTCGAAATGACGCCGCGCGTGATCGAAGTGCGGCTCAAGCGCCCGCGCCCGGACTTGCTCAAGCTGTTCGCGCAGCCTGAGATGGCGGTGTTCGACCCGCGGACATTTGCCGGCAGCGGCCCGTTTCGCGCGCAACCCGACGGCCATGGCTGGCTGATGTTGCGCCCCGCGCCCGACCCGCTCCAGGAAGGCGACCCCGACGCGCCCAAGCCCGGACCCGAGGACCAAGTCCATTTGCGCGGCGAGCGCGCAGCGCTCGCGCTCGCGCGGTTCGCGGCGCGCAAGTCCGATCTCGTGCTGGGCGGCAGCTTCGCCGACTGGCCGCTGGTCGCCGCCGCCGGCATCGCGCCGGCCAATCTGCGGACCGACCCTGCGCAAGGGCTGTTCGGGCTGGCAGTGGTGCGGCGCGACGGCTTCCTCGCCGATCCCGCGCATCGCGCCGCGCTGAGCGCCGCGATCGACCGCGCGACGATCGTCGCCGATTTCGCGCCCGGCTGGGCGGCGAGCACGACGTTGCTCCCCGACAAGCTCGATTCGGCGCAGGGGCCGGCAATCCCGAGCTGGGCGGTGCAGCCGATTGACCAGCGCCAGGGCGCGGCGCGGCTGGCAGTGCAGGCGTGGAACGCGAGCCACGCCGACGCGCTGCGGTTGCGCGTCGCGCTGCCGCCGGGTCAGGGCGCGACGCGACTGTGGTGGCATCTGTCGCGGACCTTCGCGACGATCGGGATATTGGCCGAGCGCGTCGCGATCGATGCCGACGCCGAGTTGCGGCTGGTCGACGAGGTCGCACCATACGACAGCGGACGCTGGTATCTCGTCAAGGCGTGTCAGCCCTGTTCGGAAGATGCGCGCATGCTAATCGACGCCGCGCGCGACGCACCCGACCTGTATCAGCGGGCGCATCGCATCGCCGAAGCCGACCTCGCGCTGACCGCGGACGCAGCGTTCATTCCGATCGCACAGCCGTTCCGCTGGTCGGTCGTCGCGATGCGGTTGCCGGGGTGGCAGGGGAACGTGCGCGCGTGGCACCCGTTGAACCATCTGCGCGACACGCCACATTGAGTGGCGGCACTTGCGGAAGCTCGACGTTTGCGAGCGGTGCCCAGGAACCGAGACCATGGCCAACACGACCCGAATGACGAGTGACTTTCGACGCTTCGCGGCCGATTTGCCGACGGGCACGCATCCGGCGCATGTGCGCCAGCGCGTCGAGGCAATGGAGAAGCTGCTCGAGCGCGCAATCAGGATTCCGGGCACCAACCAGCGCTTCGGGCTGGACGTTCTGCTCGACCTGATCCCGATCGGCGGCGACTTCATCGGCGCGGCGCTGGGGCTCTATATGGTCTGGGAAGCGCGCAACCTCAAAATGTCGAAGGCTGCGATGGCGCGGATGGTGGGCAATGTCGGAGTCGACTGGCTGCTCGGGTTGATCCCGGTCGTCGGGATCGTGCCCGACTTCTTCTTCCGCTCGAACTCGCGTAACCTCAAGATCATCAAGCGCTACCTAGATCGCCACCATCCTGCGACAGTGACGATCCAAAGTTAGGTCTGGCCAAAGCCAGGACGCAAGGTCACGCGTTGGGGTCGACGCCCTTGTTGAACCAGGGGCGCGTATCGGGCTGGAACAGAAACCAGACCGCGGCGACGCCGAGCACGAGATTGACGATCTGGCCGACGCGCACCAGAACGCTGGGCGTCGGGACGCCCGGCCTGCCGCTCATCAGCACGCCCGCCAGGGCACCGAGCGCACCGAGCGCGAACAAGACGACATAGATCCATTTCGCCACTTCGCTGCCGCGACGTGCAATCAGGAACCATAAAAGGATCGAGATCCCATAGCCGATAATGGCGAAACCGATGACCATCGGAATGACGAATGCCGCCGCCGCCGGGTTTTGCTGGGCAACCGCTGTGCTCTGATCCCAGTTCAAGACAAACATCACGAGGCTCACGACCAGCGACAGGAAAAATATCTGCTCGAAGCGTTCGATCGATTTCGGTTGTTGCATTTCCTCTCCCCTATTATTCCTCGCTCCGCATTCTCCAAGGCGTCAGGTGATTCCACCGGACTGGAGAATGCTTAGTGCCGCCGCAGCCAATCGACTGCGTCGGTGCGAAACAGCATAGCAGCTGCCGCGATACGGAACACCAGTAACGCAGTGATGAGCAGCGTCAGCGGCACCGGCGGGCGTTGCGGCATCGACAGCGACGCGACCAGCGCCACGATCGCGCAGCCGATCAGCACGACATAGACCCATTTCGCAACCGCGCTGCCGATGCGCGCGATCAGCCACCACAGCAGCAGTTGCACGGCAAATCCGATGGCTGCCACCCAGGCAGGCAGCGATTCGCTGAACATCGCGCTGCCCGGCGAGGCATGGAATAATGCCAGCCGATATTCCCACAGTAGCAGCGTGCCGGCGATGCCGGCGATCCAATAGGCGAAGAAGATCTGTTCGAAGCGAATGATCGATTGCGGCCGCATTGCGCCTCCCTCAGCCCGAAATAATCAAGCGGGTGCGAAATCGAGACCGATGTCCGCGGCGGGCGCCGACTGGGTAAGCCGGCCGACGCTGACATAGGTCACGCCGGTCTCGGCGATCGCCCGGATCGTGTCGAGCCGTACGCCGCCCGAGGCTTCGGTCGGGACGCGCCCACCGACCACCGCGACGGCCTCGCGCAGCATTGGCGGGGGCATGTTGTCGAGCAGCAGATGCGTCGCACCCGCGGCGAGCGCGGGAGTGATCTGATCGATGCGATCGACTTCGACGATGATGTTCGCGATTCCCGCGGCGACCGCACGTCGCACGGCCGCCTCGACCGAACCGGCGACTGCGACATGATTGTCCTTGATCATCGCCGCGTCCCACAGCCCCATGCGATGGTTGGTCGCGCCGCCCATGCGCGTGGCATATTTCTCGAGCCGGCGCAGCCCGGGGATGGTCTTGCGGGTGTCGAGCAACGTCGCACCAGTGCCGGCAATCGCGTCGACATAGCTGCGCGTCATCGTCGCGATGCCCGAGAGGTGCTGGACGGTATTGAGCGCCGAGCGTTCGGCGGTGAGCAACGCGCGCGCGCTGCCGCCGAGCCGTAGCAGATCGGTCCCGGCCGGGACCGAAGCACCATCCTCGACCAGTCGCTCGATCGCGACCTCGGGATCGAGTGCGCGGAAAAACGCCTCGGCGATCGGCAGACCGGCGACGGTGATCGCGTCGCGGCTGTCCATCACGCCGGTGAAGCGCGCTTCAGCCGGGATCACTGCCGCGACGGTGATGTCGCCGGAATCGCCCAGGTCCTCGTCGAGCGTCGCGCGGACGAACGCGTCGAGGTCGAAGGCGGGGAGCGTAAACGGGGCAAGCGCAACAGCCATGGTCGTCATGCGCGACGCCTTACGGCAGCGCGCGCGCCAAAGACAGTCTCAGCGGCGGGCGGGCAGCTTGTCGCGATCAAGCGCCGCGAAAAATTCGGCCTTGTTTCGCAGGCCGATTTCGATTTGCTTCGGTTTCGCTCCTTCGATTGCGAGGATCACGCGGCCGCCGAACCATCCTGCATCGGTCTTCTCGACGCGCACCGCCGCGCGCGGCGCTGCCAGTTCCAACCCGTAGATTTCGGGAAGAAACATCAAGCAGAACGGAAAGTGCGGCACGACGATCACTTCGCGTGGCGTGACAGCAACCATGAGGCAGTTGCTCGCCCCACCGAGCCGCCCCCATGGGGTGTCGAGCGACCGGCCCGAGGTCCAACGCTCGACGAAAAGCGAGTCGGCCGGCGCGCGTGGCACGATCGGCTTGCCGCGCGTGCTGCGGAACAGCACCGATCCCCCGATCACTGCCACGATCCAGGCCAGGCCCAGCCAAAATGGCAGGAAATCGAAAGATGCGCCGTCTCCCACCTAACCAATCCGTCAATTGCTTGCCCTGCGGCCAGTTTAGCGCAGGATAGGCGCCGCAACCAGAATTCGGAGGGACGAGCCATGGCGAAGGACGGCGGGCACAAGCTGCAACTCGCGCTGGTGCGGATGCAGCAGGCGATGATCACGAGTGGCGAGCGCGCGGCGATCGTGCTCGAAGGGCGCGATACCGCCGGCAAGGACGGCACGATCAAGGCCATCATCGAGCATCTCTCGATCCGCGCGACGCGCGTGGTCGCGCTACCCAAGCCGAGCGATCGCGAACGCTGCTTATGGTATTTCCAGCGCTATGTCGTGCACCTGCCCGCGGCGGGCGAGCTCGTGATCTACAACCGCAGCTGGTACAATCGCGCGGGCGTCGAAGTGGTCAACCATTTCTCGACCAAGGCCGAACAGGCGCAGTTCCTGAAGGACGTACCGGGTTTCGAGCGCATGCTCATCGAAAGCGGGATGCGGCTGGTGAAGCTGTGGCTCGACATTTCGAAGGACGAGCAGGCGAAACGGCTCAAGGACCGCCGCACCGACCCGCTCAAGGCGCTCAAGGTCTCGCCGATGGACGATGTCGCGGAGAAGAAATGGGACGGCTATACCAAGGCGCGCGACACGATGCTGGCCGCGAGCCACACCGAACTCGCGCCCTGGACCTGCGTGCGCGCCGACAGCAAAAAGCGCGCGCACAAGGCAGTGATCGAGCATGTGCTGCACAAGTTGGCGCCAAAGGAAATTGCCGACGAAGTGCCGCTGCCCGATCCGAAGATATTGTTCGGCTATGAGGCCGCGGCGCTGAAGGATGGGCGGCTGGCGCGGTGACAGAATGGGACTGGGATCTGGTCAAGGGCGACTTCGCCCATGATGGCGCCTTGCGAGATATCTACGTCCTGAACACGTCGGCGGCCGACTGGCAGCGAATGATCGAACTCGTCCGCGACTATGCTCCCGAATTCGCGATCGGCGGCCAATCCGCCGATTTTCCCGCGGAGATGCGTTCACTCTGGCAGGACAAGACCGCGGAGACCAGTTTCATGCGGTTCAAAATCTCAGGAATCATGTTCCACTGCTTCTTCTATCAGGAAGAAGAGATCGAATTCGATATCGAACCCCGCGAGGTTGCGTCCGCCGAGCATCTGGAAGCACTGCTCGGCTTTCTGCGTCGATTGGGCGACGTTCTCGGGAAGACCGTCATCCTCACGTCCGAGAACGGCTGCCGGCAAACCCCGATCTTCCACTATGAACCTGCAACGCGCTTGTTGCGCTGGGTGCCACCGCCGCCGGACCGCCATCGCTAGAGGTAGGATTTCACCGCCGGTTCGTTCCACCAATTGTTGTTCGCACCGTCGGCATAACGGATCGGCACCGCGGCGAATTCCTCGGGAGTGACTTCGTCGAGGCACGCGATCGACACCGTCACATAGTCGCCGCCGATCTCCGGCACATGGCCATGGCCGAACGGCGCGCAACCGCATTTCGAGCAGAAAGTGTGATGACCGCTTCTGGTCGCGAACTGATAGTCGCTGAGCGTGTCCGCGCCACGCAGCAGGCGGAACGCCTCGGGCTTGAGCACGACGTTCCACGTGCGCCGCTTGGTGCAGATCGAGCAGTTGCAACGCCCTGCCCCCTGATCGAGATCGATGTCGGCTTCGAACGTCACTTCGCCGCAGTGGCAGCTGCCGAGATAGGTCTTGAGCATGTTCGGGCCTCCTTTTTGCTTGCCCGAATGCTCCTACTGCCAGACTGCTGACAGCATGGTGTCAGCAGTCTGGCAGTAGGATGCGAATATGCGCAAAGCCGATCGTCTGTTTCAGATCGTCCAGATCCTACGCCGCCAACGCGTGCCCGTGACGGCGGACGCGATCGCCGAAGAACTCGAGACTTCGAAGCGATCGGTCTATCGCGACATCGCGGCGCTGGTCGGTCAGCGCGTGCCGATCCGGGGCGAGGCGGGTATCGGCTATGTGCTCGAAGGCGGGTTCGACTTGCCGCCGCTGATGCTCACTGCCGACGAAGTCGATGCCGTGGCCCTCGGCGCGCATTGGGTCGCGGCGCATGCCGATCCCGAGCTCGCGCGCGCAGCACGCGACGTGCTCGCCAAGGTCGCGGCAGTGCTGCCCGAGGAAATGCGCTCGTTTCTCGCCGACTCGCCGGCACGAGCGATACCCGACTTCGCCCGGCTGGCGGACGGACTCGACGTCGCGCAGCTGCGCGGCTGGATCCGCGCCGGCCGCAAAGTCGCGCTACGCTATTGCGACGAGACGGGCCGCGAAAGCGACCGCACCGTCTGGCCGCTGCTGATCGGCTATCGCGACATGTCGCGGCTGCTGGTGGGATGGTGCGAGCTGCGGCAGGATTTCCGCACCTTCCGGCTCGATCGCATCCAGCACGCCGAGTTCCTCGACCAGCCCATCCCGGGCCGGCCAGCGCTGCTGCGCGCGCAGTGGCTCAAGCGCCTGGAGGGCGGCGCCAAAGCATAGTGCCGATCAGTCGCCGGTGACCGGCACCGGCCCGAGGTCGCCCATCCCTACCGTGCCGCTCGCCATTGCGAGCATTGCGTCGAGGCTTTTCTTGGCCTTGAGGCGCAGTTCCTCGGCGATCTCGATCCGCGGCTCGAGATCGCGCAGCGCGACGTAGAGTTTTTCCAGCGTGTTGAGCGCCATGTACGGGCAGATGTTGCAGTTGCAGTTGCCGTCGGCGCCGGGGGCACCGATGAAGTTGAAGCCCGGACGCGCCTTTTCCATCTGATGGATGATGTGGGGCTCGGTGGCGACGATCAGCGTGTCGCCGGCAATCGCCTGCGAATATTCGAGAATCCCGCGCGTCGAGCCGACATAATCGGCATGGTCGAGAATATAGGGCGGGCATTCGGGATGCGCGGCGACCGGCGCGCCGGGGTGCTGAACGCGCAGCTTGAGCAGCTCGGTCTCGCTGAACGCCTCATGGACGATGCACACTCCTGGCCACAGCAGCATGTCCCGGCCGGTCTTGCGCTTGAGATAGCCGCCGAGATTCTTGTCGGGGCCGAAGATGATCGGCTGCGACAAGGGGATCTGCGACAGGATCTTCTCGGCCGACGAACTGGTGACGATCACGTCGCTCAGCGCTTTCACTTCGACCGAGCAATTGATGTAGGTGAGCGCAATGTGGTCAGGGTGTTGCGCGCGGAACGCGGCGAACTGTTCCGGCGGGCAGCTGTCTTCGAGGCTGCATCCGGCGTTCATGTCGGGAAGCACGACGATCTTCTGCGGACTCAGCACCTTGGCCGTCTCGGCCATGAAGCGCACGCCGCAAAAGGCGATCACTTCGGCATCGGTGTCGGCGGCCTTGCGCGAGAGATCGAGGCTGTCGCCGACGAAATCGGCCAAGTCCTGGATCTCGGGCTTTTGATAATAATGCGCGAGGATCACGGCATTGCGCTCCTTGCGCAGCCGGTCGATTTCGCTCCGCAGGTCGAGCCCCGTGAGAGTCCCGCCGATGCCGTTGCGCGCGTCCATGTCGTCCTCCGTTCAGGACGTGCAGATGGACGCGCGCGACCCGACTATCAAGCGGGGAAGAAGGCCTTCATTGGACGATCCGCTCCCGGCGTGCCATCGATCACGAAATGCGTGATGGCGTAGCCGGCCGGGCTATAGGCGATGGCGTCGGCAATCACCTGCGTGCCGGCCACCGCGGCGATGCCGACGAACCATGCCGGGTGGACGCGACCGCTGCGGCGCTTGTCGGCAATCATCGCCGCGACCACGAAGATCGCACTGGTGCTGATCGCGATCCACCACGCATAGGGAATCAGGAACGGCATCGGCAACAGCCGGCCGATGCCGGGCGTGGTGAGCACTGCCATCCCGACGAACATCAGCCGGCGATGCCAGTCGCTGCGATTGCGCAGCACGACCGCCGAAAGCGTGAGCGCCCCGAACGCGAGCAGCTGGAGCGGGTTGCTGATCATGAACTCGTTCTGGTCGAAGAACGGGGGACCGCCGTGGAGCTGCATCGATTCGACCGTCATCACGCCGCCCATCACGATCATCAGCGGCACCCAGATCGCCGAAACCATGCCGAGGCGGCGATGCAGTGCGACCTGGCCGGTGAAGACCAGTGCATTCTGCGTCACATAGAGCACGACCCAGCCGAAGAAGACCAGTGCATGGACGTGGAACACCAGCGGTACGGCGAAGTTCGACCGGCCGCTGGCGAGATTGAACGAGAAGCCGGCGACAATCGTCGCGGCCATCACGCACGCCATGACGAAGAAGAATTTCTGCTCCTGCCGCGCGGCGGTCGGCGCCTGATAAGCGGTTGCCATTTGCTGTTCCCTGTTTCGGATCGCGGGGACGAAGCAACGATCGCGCCGCGATCGGCAAGCCGGGCGCGACCGAGCGACGAAAATGCGCTCAATGCTTGTTGGCGTAAATCTCTTCGAGCGATCGCGAGACATCCCAATGCTCATTGGCATTGGTTTCGTCGGCAAAGCTGACCTCGACCGTCGCGTCGACGCCAACCGCGCGCAGCGGCATCGCGAAGCTGCGCTCGACGGCGCGGCGCGTGGCGTCGCGGGCGAGCTTCATCGGCGTCGGTTCCATTGCCTGGCGCACCAGCTCGGCCTGCGCGGCCTTGCGGTTGGATTCGTCGAGCTTGGACCCGGCATCGGTGAGCGCCAGCAGTACGCCGCCGCCGCTGTATTCGCGGATGTGGTTGTAATCGACGTCGGGGCCGACGACTTCGATGCCCGGCAACCGCACCATCAGCTTCTTTGCCTTCGCGTCCCAGGCGACGTCGCGCTGGCTGAGCCTGGCGAGATCGACTTCGTAGCGCACCAGCCCCGGCATGATCAGCGTCTTCTGTGCGGTCAGGCCAAGCTTAGTCTGCGTCGAGGTGACGACGGCGACATAGCGCGCGGCGAAGGTCGAGAGCCGGCTTTGCTCGCGAAGCCCCTGCAGGCTCGAGTTCGCGACCGTCACCGGATCGGGGCCGCTGACCAGGCGTTTCATGTACCAGCCGGCGCCGACGAACGCGCCGCCCGCAGCGAGCGCCATCAGCGCAAGCACGCCGAGCACCATCAGACAGCCGCGCGCCCAGCCGCGCTCCATCCGATCGGTCACGCAGCGATTCTCCAGCGCTCGCCATCCACATGCGCGAGACCGCGCGTCTCGAGATCGATCAGATGCGCGAGCACCGAACGGCCCGCCGCGCCGATCAACCGCACGTCGAGGCCGACGTACATGCGCGCGACCATCGCATCGATATCGCCGACGTCCTCACGCAGCAGCCGCAGGATCTGGCCTTCGCGCTGCCGGCGGTGCCCGGCGAGTCCGCGGACGAAACGCTGCGGCGCGTCGATCGGTGCGCCGTGCGCGGGATAATAGACCGAGTCGTCGCGGCGCAGCAGCTTGTCGAGGCTCGACATGAACGCCGCCATGTCGCCATCGGGGGGCGCGACGACGGTGGTCGACCAGCCCATGACATGGTCGCCAGTGAACAGGGCGTTCGCCTCCCGCAGCGCGTAGCAGAGATGGTTCGAAGTATGTCCGGGCGTGGCCACGACTTCGAGCGTCCAGTCGGGGCCGGCGACGATCTCGCCATCGGTGAGCACGCGATCGGGCCTGTAGCTCGTATCGAATGCGGCGTCGGCACGCGGCCCCGCGTCGTCGAGCGTGAGCGGGGCGCAGCCGATAATCGGCGCGCCGGTCGACGCCTTGAGCGGTGCCGCGCCCGGGCTGTGGTCGCGGTGGGTGTGTGTGCACAGGATCGCAGCCACGCGCCGGCCGGCGATCGCTCGCAGGAGTGAGTCGAGGTGCTCGGGCAGGTCGGGCCCCGGATCGATCACCGCGAGTTCCGTGGTGCCGACGAGATAGGTCTCGGTACCAGTGTAGGTGAAGGCGGAAGGATTGGGCGCGAGAATCCGTGTCACCAGCGGGTGCAACTGCTCGGCGATCCCGGTCGGTGCGTCCATGGGGGCGAAATGGCGGTTGTGGAGGGCGGTGACAAGAGACGAGAGCCTCTCCGCACCCGGATCAAAAAAGGGCCGGCCGTCTCGCAGAACGACCGGCCCTTGCTGTTCGAGCCCGCGCAGGGGACAGATTGCGCGGGCTACCCCACTCGATCAATCCTTGGCGTCGGCGTCCTTCTCGAGTTCGCGCATCGCGTGGTCGATCCCTTCGAGCGCTTCCTTGCGCTGCGTATCGGACAGGCTCGGCTGGTTCTCGACCGAGCGGCGCGCCATGCGCAGGCTGGTCAGTGCGTTGCGCATCGCGAACTGTGCCTGCAATTTGCCGAACTCGGCGTGCATCTTGCCCATCTCCGCGGCCTGCTTGCTCGCGAGCTCGATGCGATCCATGCAGATCACGATCTTGCGCTTCTCACCGTCCTTGCTGCGCACGACCGATTCGTGGCGGCCGGGGCCTGCGGTGCCGCAATTCTCGTTCGAGATTTCGGGCAGGTCCTTGAGCATCGCGCCCATTTCCGGTCCGTCCTTGAGCACGACGTCTCCTTCGGGACCCTCGAAGCGATAAACTCGGGTACGGCGGTCGGCGCGCTCATGGTCCCGGTCGGCGTGTTTGTCGTCGCCGGCGGGACGCACGCGGTGGATGGTGCGCACGACATGGTGGTGCCCATCCTTGTCGGTCCATTCGCTGACCTGGACGCCGGGCTCGGAATGGTCGCCATCGGCGAGCGGCGGCGCGGGCGGAGCCGGCGGTGCGGGCGGAGCCGGGATAGCGTTGCTCGGCGGCACCGGGACCTTGGCGACTTGCGGCGGTACGGGGGGAAGCGGCGGCGCGGGAGGCGCCGGGGGCACCGGCACATCGGGCAACAACGCGAGATCGGCGAGCTCGACGCCCACGGCCTTTTCGACATGGCCGCGAATGCGCGCGGCTGCCTCTGTACCCGATGCCGTGAGCGCGAGCGCGCCGAGCGTCAGTCCGCCGAGCGCCGCGACGCCGGCGAACAGCTGTGCGCGCGTGGCACGCCGCGAAATGGTAAGCATCCTGAGTCTCCCTTTGACATCGTTGATCGTGTGCAAGTGGCACGCGGCGGAAACCGCGCCGCCGTGCGCGGATTTGACGATCGCCCGGCCATAGGCATGGCGCAGCGCTCCGGTGCGGCCGGACAGTACCAGCGCGTCGCACGCCATTTCCTGATCGGCGCGAAAGGCACGAAATGCGCGCCAGGCAATCGGGTTGAACCAGTGGATCGCGAGAACGATCAGCGCGACCCAGTTGGCGATCAGGTCGCCGCGGACATGGTGGCCAAGCTCGTGCGCGAGCGCGAGGTCACGCTCGACGGCGTCATAGCGCTCGCGGAAATCCTTCGGAAAGGCGACATATTTGCGCAGGATGCCGAATGCGAGCGGGCCCTGCGCGGCGTCGGTCTCGATCACATGGACGCGACCGTTGGCGACGATGTGCGACAGTTTCGACTGGCGCCGCAACTGCGCGCAGAAGCGGCCGTGCGCGACCAGATGATAGGCTAGAAAGCCGAGCGCACCCAGTGCCCAGGCGGCGAAGATCCACGGGAACCAGTCGATCGGCGGCGCCGCCGCGACGGCGACGTTCGGCGCGCTAACCTGCGCTACCTCGGCCGCGGGCGCACTCAGCGGCTCGATCACATATTCGACCAGCACATGGCCGGCAGCGACCGGCGCCGCCTTTTCGTGCCATTCGGCGGGCAGCGGCGGCAACAGCATGCGCAGTACCGGGAGCAGCCATAGCGCATAGGCAAGACCCGGTCCGACCGCGCGGCGCACTGGACCGCGCAACGCCAGCACCAGCAGCATCAGCAGCGTCGACGCGACGAGCGTCTCCAATCCCCAGGCGATCATTGCTTGAGTTCCCTGAGCAGCGCTTCGATCTCGGAAATGTCTTCGGCAGTGAGCGCATCGCGCTCGGCGAGATGCGCGACGAGCGGCGTGAGCCGGCCACCGAACAGCCGATCGATCAGCCGGCGCGACTCGCCTTCGACATAGTCGGCACGCGCAACGAGCGGGCGATAGAGATAGCGCCGGCCCTGTTCCTCATGCCCGACGATCTTCTTGGCGAGCAGGCGGCCGAGCAAGGTCTTGACCGTGTTCGCGCTCCACTCGCGCGACACGCGCTCGGAGACTTCCTGCGCCGTAAGCGGCGCCTCGTCCCACAACACCTCCATCACTGCATGTTCGGCGTCGCTGATCCGTTCTGCCATGATTTCCCTCACCTGACTACGCCCGTAGTTCATTACGATTACAGATGTAGTCGTGCAAGTGAATAGGAGATGAACAGAGGATTCCACCCCCGGGCCGGCGCACGCCCGCCTCGATCCGCAGCGACACGGAAAGGATGGTTGCGCTATGGTCAGCCGTATTGAGGAATGTACTCTCCGGACTTTCCGCAGGTCCTCGCCCATTGCAAACAATATGCGCCACGGCGTAGCCTGAGCTGTCGCGATTCCAATCGCCGTTGGAGGAAAGACCCGGGGCATCTCGCTGCGAGCGCTTTCTGTCGAGGAGCATCACAATGCGCCTATTAGATTGGCTCGTATATCCAATTAATCTGACGCCCCATGGGTATTGCTTGTTATGGGCGCCGGGGTTGATCTGGTTGCACGCCGGATCCGATATCATTATTGGGCTAGCTTATTTCTCCATCCCGCTTGCTCTAGCCTGGTTCTACCACAAACGAACGGACTTGAAGTTTCGCTGGGTGCTGCTCCTCTTCGTCGGCTTCATCCTCGCTTGCGGCATGACGCACTTCATGTCGGTCTTGACCCTCTGGGTCCCGGCTTACGGCGTGGAGGGACTCATCAAACTCGCAACGGCCCTGCTCTCGGTAATCACAGCGATCCTGCTTTGGCCAATGATCCCACGGCTGCTTGCACTGCCCTCCCCGGCGCAACTCGAGGTGCTCAACGACGCGCTCTCGAGGAAGATCGAAGAGCAGCAAAGGACGTACCAGCTTCTCGCCGCGAAAGAGGAGGAACTGCTTCGGACGAATTCCGAGCTGGAGCAGCGCGTCGCGAACCGCACGGCAAGCCTCACCGAAACCAATGCCGAGTTGAAAGCTGCTTATGCCAATCTGGAGGGCATACGCATCAAACTGGAGGCGACGGTCCAGGAGCGCGGCGAAGCCCTCAAGCAGCGGGATCTCCTGTTGCGCGAGGTATATCATCGCGTGAAGAACAATCTCCAGATTGTGGATTCCGTCGTGCTGATGCAATCGAAGACGATCGACGATCCCAAGGTCGTATCGTTTCTTGGCGCTCTGCGCGCACGCATCTACACGCTGGGCCTCGTCCACCAGCAGCTCATGACCTCTCCGGACCTGCAGACATTCGATCTCTCTCCCTTCCTGCAGGACCTTGTCGAAAACCTCGTCGCCGCCGCATCCAATGGCGAAGTCGAGCTCGAGGTCGACGCTTGCCCGCTGACGGTCGATCTCGATTATGCCGTCCCGCTGGCACTGATCGTGACTGAACTCGTGACCAATTCCATCAAACACGGCCTCGGCGGCGCCGGCGGCAAGTTGCGGGTAATCGTCGAAGACTCGGCCGACACCGAAAATATCGTCGTGACAGTGGCGGACAGCGGGCAGGGCGATGCCGCGAGTGGCGATCCGACCAAACCGGCGGGTATCGGCAAGAAGCTTATCCAAGGCTTGCTGAGGCAACTGAAGGGCGGCATGATTGCAGAGGGAAGCGCCGGGGTGATGACCAAGTTTTTTCTGCCTCGCCCGCGGACAACATGACAAAACAGGGAAGGGCAGAAAATAGGAATGACGGAAAACAGGAAACGTGCGCTCATCGTGGAAGATGAGTTCCTGATCGCCGAAGGGTTGAGATATCAGCTCGATGCCTTGGAAGTCGACGTCTGCGGCGTGGCTGTCACTGCCGAGGAGGCGTTGGAACTCGCGGTCTCCCATCGGCCCGATCTCATATTGATGGACGTTCGGCTCGACAGCAAACGCGACGGCGTGGACGCCGCGCTCGACATTCATGCGGCCAAATTGAAGGTCCCGGTGATCTTCGTGACGGGCTCACGCGAACAGGCGACACTCGATCGCATCGCTTTGGATCATCCGGCTGCAACGTTGTTCAAGCCTGTTTCGGAGCAACAGCTCAAGCGCACCATCGCAGCCGTCATGATGTAAGGCGGTGCCTGGTGCGCTGGCGCAGTTGACGCGCTGCGCGGGGGCCCAGGCGCACGGCATTTCCGGCTCAACCTGCTCGACGGGCGTCGGGCATGAGGCGCTGCTCACCCTAGTGGGAGCACGGAATCTGTCGGTCCGGCTTACAGTTTCGAAAAGGGTTAACACCCCTTCACCACCGGAACCCGCGCGAATCCGCGTTTCGCTGGACTTGGCACGCGCACTGCATCATGAAGAGCATCTCGAGCGTTTCCACGCTTCCGTGGGCGGATCGCAGGCTCTTACCGGTCGCCGCGATCCGCCCGCACCCGAGTCCCTCAGCCCGGCATCGACAAGCGACCGTGCAGCCGCGGGAACAAATAGCTCTGCTCTTCCTCGCGCCGTTCCGCGGTGCGTGCCATTGCCGCCGGATAGATCTCACCGAATAGCGTCGCGAACGTCTGGTCCCAGCCATAGCGCTCGGCGACCATTTTGCGCGCGCGCATGCCCATGCAGTGCGCGCCGTCTGCCCAGACGCGCACGACGTTCTCAGCCATTGCTGCGACGTCGTCGACCGGGCCGAGCCGTCCGACATCCCAACGCACGCGATCGGGCATCGCCCCGCCGCGCACGCCGACCACGGGCAGCCCGCACGCCTGCGCCTCGAGCACCGACACGCCGAATGTCTCATCGGCCATCGCGGATACATAGATGTCGGACGAAGCCAGCGCGCGCGCGAGCGCGGCACGGTCCTGCTCGAAGCCGAGGAACGCGACCGGTAGCCCGCGCGCCGCCTGCATGAGCGGCTCGCGCAGCTTACCGTCGCCGATCATCACCATCGCCGCGCCGAGCGACGGCGGGAGGCAGCGGAACATCGCCAGCAACCGGTCGGCGCGCTTCTCATTGTCGATGCGGCCGGCATAGACCAGCAACGGCCCCTTCCCGCCCAACCCGAGCGCAGCGCGGAAGCGCGCATCGCGCTTGTCCGGATTGAATAGCCGCAGGTCGACTCCGAGCGGCAGCACGCTGGTGCGCGTCACCTGCTTGCGCGCCAACACGCGCTGCGCATCGGCGCCCAGCGTGTAGGTCCAGTCGAACTCGCGATAGGTTACTTCGGCATAGCCGTAAGCGAGCAGCCGCATCAGGCGCGCGAAGGTGGTGCCGCCGATGTCGCGCGCGACGCGATAGACATGCGCATTGGGGAAATCGGTGCGATAGCCGGCGACCAGTGTCGTGTCGGGAAACGCGCGGCGGTGCTTGATCGCCGTCCATGGCAGTAGCCATGGGCACAGCGATTCGATGATGTCCGGCCGGTAGCGCTCGAGAAGCTCGCGCACGGCGCCGGTGCGCAGGATGAAACGATAGTTCGGGCTGCCGCGCACCGGCTCCGCGCCGACTTCGGCGAAGATGTGCCGCCCGTTGACCGTGATGCGATCCTCGGGGCCCGGCACGATCTGCAATAGCCTGTGCGGCGTGTTGGCGAGCACATGATTGCGCTTTTCGCGCAGATAGGTGCTGATGCCCCCGCCGCCTGCAGGCGAATAGCTCTGAGTCAGGTCACAGATGAGGAGCGGCGCGCGCGCGCGCCCCTTGGCCGCCCTGAAGGCGGCTTCCCACCGCGTAGCCATGCATTACTCCGACGCAAACAATTACGCCGCAGCAACGCCTTTCTCTTCGAGGAGTTGCGCGAGCTCGCCGCTCTCGTACATTTCCATCATGATGTCGGAGCCGCCGACGAACTCGCCCTTGACGTAGAGCTGCGGAATCGTCGGCCAATCCGAATAGGCTTTGATGCCCTGTCGGATAGCCTGATCCTGGAGCACGTCGATGCTCTCGAACTCGACACCGAGATGGTTGAGAATCGCGATGGCCCGGCTCGAGAAGCCGCATTGCGGGAACAACGGCGTTCCCTTCATGAACAGAAGGACGTCATTGCCCTTCACTAGCCCGTCGATGCGGGAAAGAACCTCGTCGCTCATATCTACTCCTCGACTGGCACGGCGGTGGTGAGCTGCAGCGCATGGAGCACGCCGCCCATGCGACCGCCCAGCGCGGCATAGACCGCCTGATGCTGTTTGACGCGCGGCTGGCCGCGGAAGCTCGCGCTCACCACATGTGCCGCATAATGGTCGCCATCGCCGGCGAGATCGGTGATGCGCACTTCGGCATCAGGAATGCCCGAACGGATCAGCGCCTCGATCTCGTCCGCCGGCATCGCCATCTTACTGGGCCTCGATGAGCTGACGGCGTGCCTCGATCGTCTGCGCTTCGAGCTGCGCACGCACTTCGGCCTCGCTCGCCTCCTGGCCGGCAGCGAGCAGATCACCGAGGATCTTGCGTACGATGTCGTCGGCGCCGGATTCTTCGAAATCGGCCTGGACGACCGACTTGGCATAGGCGTCCGTCTCCTCGGGAGTCAGCCCCATGCGCGCCGAGGCCCATTGCCCGAGCAGCTTGTTACGCCGGGCAACGACGCGAAATGCCATTTCCTCGTCGCGAGCGAATTTGGCTTCGAAGGCGCGCTCACGATCGTCGAAAGTGGTCATTCTGGTCCCCGTACGGTTCACTTGTAAGAATGGAGATAAGTGGCGTGGGGCGGCAAGGCAACGGGTGCGCGACCCGGCTCAGAGAAAACGGCCCTCACTAACCGGCAGGAGTTTTACGCCGCTTTCACTGACAGCCACGGCCGGCGCTTCGCCAGTTCTGCCTCATAAGCGCTGATCGCGCTGTCGCGCGCAAGCGTCAGGCCGATCTCGTCGAGGCCGTTGATCAGGCAGTGGCGGCGGAACGGGTCGAGATCGAACGTGAAGCGATCCTGGAACTTGGTGGTCACCGTCATTGTCTCGAGGTCGATCGCGATCGGGTCGGTCGCCGCGACTTCGAGCAAGCGATCGATCGCCTCCTGCGGCAGCACTACCGGCACGATGCCGTTCTTATATGCGTTGCCCGAGAAAATGTCCGAAAAGCTCGGCGCGATCACGGCCTTGATGCCCATGTCGCCCAACGCCCAGGCCGCATGCTCACGGCTCGACCCGCAGCCGAAATTCTCGCCGGCGATCAGGATCGGCGCACCCGCGTAGCGCGGATCGTCGAACAGATTGGCGGGGTCCTTGCGAACCGCTTCGAACGCGCCCCTGCCGAGCCCTTCGCGCGTGATCGTCTTGAGCCAATGCGCGGGGATGATGACGTCGGTGTCGATATTCTTGGCGCCCCAGGGATAGGCGCGACCTTCGACATGGATAACGGGATGCATGACAAAAGCTCCGGTGCTGCCGGTTGTTCGAAGCAAAGGGCCGCTGGCGCCGCCCGATGCGAAGCCTTAGCGTTTCGCGGCTTGCGCCGTCGATGCCTGCGGCAAGGTCGCGCCGGCATAGGCCGCAGCGAGACCGCTCAACACGGTCCCTGCGATCAACGCCACCATTACGCGCTTCATTCGGCACTCTCCCCGACCAGGTCGCGCACGTCGGTCAGCCTTCCCGTGATGGCTGCGGCGGCCGCCATTGCCGGCGACACCAGGTGCGTGCGTGCGCCCGGACCTTGCCTTCCTACGAAATTCCGATTCGAAGTGGAAGCGCAACGCTCGCCGCTAGGTACTTTATCGGGGTTCATCGCCAGGCACATCGAACAGCCCGGCTCGCGCCATTCGAATCCCGCCTCGAGGAAGATGCGGTCGAGTCCCTCGGCTTCGGCCTGGCGCTTGACCAGCCCCGAGCCCGGCACGATCAATGCCTGACGGATGCGATCGGCGATGTGGCGGCCCTTCACCACCGCGGCAGCGGCGCGCAGATCCTCGATCCGGCTGTTGGTGCACGAGCCGATGAAGACATGCTCGATGGCGACATCCTGCATCCGCATGCCGGGGGTAAGCCCCATGTAATCGAGCGACTTGCGCGCGGCCTGACGCTTGGCGGGATCGGCGAAGCTGTCGGGATCAGGCACCGCGCCGGTGATCGCCACGACATCCTCAGGGCTGGTGCCCCAAGTGAGCGAGGGCGCGATGTTCGTGGCGTCGAGCCTGACCAACGCGTCGTAGCGCGCGCCGGCATCGCTCGGCAGCGTTCGCCACCAGGCGACCGCCTGCTCCCAGGCGTCGCCCTTCGGCGCCATCGGCCGGCCCTTGAGATAAGTGTAAGTCGTCTCGTCGGGCGCGACCAGCCCGGCGCGCGCACCGCCCTCGATCGACATGTTCGAGACGGTCAGCCGCCCCTCGATCGACATGTTGCGGATCACATCGCCAGTATATTCGATGACATGGCCCGTGCCGCCGGCCGCGCCGATCTTGCCGATGATCGCGAGCACCACGTCCTTCGGGCTCACGCCGAAGCCGAGGCTGCCTTCGACGCGAATTTCCATCGTCTTCGAAGGTGAGAGCTGCAGCGTCTGGGTCGCGAGCACATGCTCGACTTCGCTGGTGCCGATGCCGAACGCGAGCGCGCCGAGCGCGCCATGCGCCGAAGTATGGCTGTCGCCGCACACCAAGGTGGTGCCGGGCAGCGTAAACCCCTGTTCGGGACCGACGACATGGACGATGCCCTGCTCGACCGCGAGCGCGTCGATATAAGGCACGCCGAAATCGGCGACGTTCTTGCGCAGCGCCGACAATTGCTCCGCGCTCTCCGGATCGGCGATCGGCAGCGGATTGCCCGCGGCATCGCGGCGCGGCGTAGTCGGCAGATTATGGTCGGGCACCGCGAGCGTGAGATCGGGGCGACGCACCGGGCGGCCGTTGGCGCGCAGCCCGGCGAATGCCTGGGGGCTGGTGACTTCGTGCACGAGATGGCGGTCGATGTAGATCAGGCACGTGCCGTCGTCGCGGCGCTCGATCACATGCGCCGCCCAGATCTTTTCGTAGAGCGTGAGGGGTTTGCTGGCCATGGCGGGCCGATCTAGTGGAAACCGTCCGGACTGCAATCCAGCAATTCTATCCCCTGGCGCGCTTCGCCTTCGCGCTGCGGCCGATCGGTCACGGATCGGCGCGGAGCGCTACGCGCGTCAGATACGCCTGGACCTGCGCGACTTCCTGATCGGTGAGCGCGCCATAGCTGTCGCGGCCGACCATACGCATGACGCCGAGATCGCGCCCGGACATGCTTTCGCCGGTGCTGAGCAGGCGGCGGAACGCGGCCGGATCATAGGCCGCGGCCATCGGCGCGAGCGGCGGTACTTTGATGCCATCGTCCGTCGCGCTGGGCTCGCGAAGCTTGTGGCAAGCCATGCAGCCGATCTCGACGATATATTCGCCGCGATCCGCAGGAGCGCGCGCCGCGGCTGCGTCGCGTTCGGTCGCCACAGGCAGTAGCTTGCCGGCGAGGAGCATCGCGCGCCCGCCAAGGCCGAACTGCGTGGTGGCGAGCGAATCCCCGGGCTGCGGTTTGAGCGTGCGGATCCATGCGACGATGCGTCCGACATCTTCATCCGACAGATGAGACAGCGCGCGCACGGGCATCACATACAGGCTGGTGCCATCCTTGTGCACGCCGTGACGGATCGCATTCACCAGATCGGCGTCGCTCATTGTCGCGGCGACGCGCGCGAGCGCCGGTGGCGCAAGGCGGCCGACCATCGGGGCTTCGAAAAACACCTTACCCTGGCCGTTCATGCCATGACAGTCACGACAGCTGGCCACGCGGGCCATGCGCGCGCCCTCCGCGATCGACGCGGCGTCGCTGGGGACCGCAACCTGTGAGGCTCGAACCGCATAGTGTCTGCCCAGCGCCCAACTCGAGCCGCCATACACCGCGGCACAGGCGAGCGCGACGAGCACCGCAAACAGGGCTACTCCGCGAGCAATCCAGCGCATTCCAGTCTCCGTTCGAAAGAGCGCGCGAATTAGCCGTTGCTGCCAAATGCGCACGGGCGTTGCGACCAGCGAGCGATCAAGCGACGAACGCGTCTGGTCGCCGGCGCCGCGTGCGAGCCGGGGCCGCGCGGCGTTCACCCGGTGACGGACCGCTCCTTCGGCGAGAGATAACAAGGATCGTGTTCGAACGGTAGCGATCCCCCCTGCCGCAGCGCATCCAGAACCGCGGCGAAATCGGTCTCGCAGCGAAAGCCGAGCGTGCGTTCGGCCAGGCTGGCATCATAGACGCGGCCGATGCTCGCGGGGAGCTGCCAGCCGGCGCGCGCATAGAGTTCGCGCGCGTCGGGAAAGCGCCTTGCGATCACTGCCGCAGCGTCGCGCTTGAGTTCGTCGGCATCGTCGCGTGCGAACGGCGTCGGCGCCGAGACGATATAGGTGCCGAAACCGACGGCAGGCGCACGCGCCAGCGCGACGCAGTGCGCGCGCGCCGCATCTTCCACGGTCAGGCGGCGGTGGAGGAACTCATTGGCCTTGAGATTTTCGCCCGGCGGATCGCTGTGCGTATCGTCGTTCTCGGGAAAAAAGCGCGAGGTGCGCAGCACGACACAGGCGAGGCCATGTTCGAGGTGCATCAGGCGGCATAGTTGCTCGGCGGCGAGCTTGGTGACGCCGTAGATGTTGCGCGGTTCGAGCGGCCCGCTACTTTCGTCGAGCCACACGGCGTGCGCGGCGCGCTCGGCACGGATTGCCTCGGAAATCATCAGCGAAGTGGTCGACGTGAATACGAATCGGTCATTGCCGGCGGCGACCGCGGCTTCGAGCAAGTGGAGCGTGCCGCTGACGTTGACGTCGACGAAGGCCTGTTTCGAATAGCCGCGCAGGATGTCCGGCTTGTGCAGCGCGCCGCCGTGAATCACGGCCTCGATTCCACGCTCGACGAAGACTCGATCGATCAGTGCGCGATCACCGACCGAGCCGATCACCTGAGTATCGGCACCGGGCGCGACATCGAGACCGACGACAAAATGACCTTCGGCGCGCAACATCGGCGCGAGAAACCGGCCGAGCCAGCCGGATGAGCCTGTGAGGAGGATTCGCATGAAAGAGGCTCTAAACCAGCTCGTCGCGCTGGCGAAAGTCGGGGATCAATGCGCCGCCGACAGCACCGGTTCGAGCGACGCGCCACGGTCCGCATCCTCCTCGTCGGCCCAGCGCGAGCGGCGCGGCAGCCAGGGATTGAGGAACAGCACCGGAAGCTTGAGGAACAGCAATTCGCCGTGGATGAAGGTGTCGATCGCCCGCTCCCACCATTTCGGCGGGCGCTTGCCATATTTCACCAGCCAGCCCTCATAGGGCGCCCAATGGCTCGGCTCGTCGCGCTCGATGATCTGGAAGATGCGGATCAGCGCCTTGTCGCGATTGACGACCGGATGCTTGAGCAAGATTTCGACCTGTTTGTAGCCGCGCTGCTCGGTCAGCATGATCACGCGGCACAGCTTTTCGAACAGCTCGTCGCGATCGATCACCGACTGGGTGTCGAGCTCGTCGATCGTGCGGCCGAAGACGATCTCGACGAAGCGATCGATGTGGCCGCAGGTGCGGCCGACCGCGAGCGGCATCTTGCCCTGCAACTCGAACCAGCGGCGAAACATGACATAATGCTTGCGTTCGTCGGCGCGGTGCTTCTCGATCGATTCGATCAGCGCATGATCGTTGGGGTATTTGGCAATCACCGCTTCCTTCACGCGGTCGATGCTCGTGTATCCGCGGTGCTCGTTATAGATATAGATCGAGCCCAGGATGTCGAGGTACCGGCGGCGCAACAGGTCCAACATAGTCACAGCCTAGGCCTGGTCTTGCGGAGTGTAAACGCGCTCCGTGCAATTCACGCTGCCGCCGGCGACGGCCGTTGCAACGCCGCGCGGCGACGATCGGCGCGTGGCGTCGAGCGCGTGTCGGTGAGCAGGTGCAGATCGTCCTCTTCGACCGGCGCGATCGCGCGGTCGACATAGTCGAACCGCGCCGGATCGCGCAGGATGCGTGCGAGCAGCCTACGCAGCCGGATATAGGTGACCAGCGTGCCGCCGAGCGCGTTCCACAGATGCCCGAAGTAGCGCGGATAGAAGACCAGTGGGTTCTCGCGCGGTAGTCCCGAGCGGCGCTGGCGCCGGCGCTTGATGCGGATATAGCCCGCTTCGAGCTTGGCTACGCCTTCGAGCCGCACTGCCTCGCGATAGGCGACGAGGCGATTGACCGTAGTAAGCTTCTTGTTCGAGCGCAGCGCGACCATGCGGCGCAGGATCCGCTCCATATGCTCCCAGGTGTAGAAGCTGCGGTGCGCGTCGCGATACGCGCGCTCCCATTCGGCATCGGACATCGCGGCATGATGCGTGACGCGATGGTTGAGGTCGTATTTGTTGAGGTCTGGATCCATCCACGCGCCCGCCATATGCAGCCGGCGGTGGTCTTCGCTGCCCGGCAGCGGAGTCAGGAAATTGAGATAGAGCGTGTCGACCGCGAGTTCCTCCTTGAGGATGCCGATGTCGCGCTGGATCGATTCATAGCTGTCGTTGGGAAAGCCAACGATATAGCCGCAGGTGATCACCACTGGATAATGTTTCCACGCGAGGAACATCGCGCGATAATCCTCGACGCGGTTCTGGCGCTTGTTCGCGGCCTCGAGATTGTCCGAGTTGACGTTCTCGAGCCCGATGAAGATCTGGTCGGCACCGGCCGCGACGCATTTGTCGATGAACCGCGGAATGCGGTGCGCGAGCGTGTCGACCTGGATCACGAGTCGCACCGGCAAACCTTCACCAGCAAGCTCGATCAACTTGTCGCAGAACGGCTCCCAATTCTTGTTCCGCGCGAAATTATCGTCGGTGAGGAAGAAGCGATTGAAGCCCTGCGCCGCATTGGCGCCGACGATCGCCTCGAGATCGTCCACGGTGCGGAACCGGCTCTTGCGGCCCTGGACATTGATAATCGTGCAGAAGCTGCATTCGAACGGACAGCCGCGGCCGAGATCGAGGCTCGCATATTTGTTGATGTTGCGCTCGACTTGTCCCTTGGGGAGCAGCGGGATCGGCGCGCCTTCGAGCGACGGCGTATCCTTCAAGTGATTGTAGAGTGGCTTGAGCTGGCCGTGCCAGGCGTCCTCGAGGACTTCGTCGATACGGCCTTCTTCGGACTCGCCCGCGAACAGGCCGATACCGAGCGCCTGTGCCTCCTCGAGCTCGGGCGTGAGCGACTTGATCATCGAGACGATGCCCGAGACGTGGAACCCACCGATCGCGACGGGAATGCCGGCTGCCCGGAACTGCCGCGCGAGGTCCATCGCGCGCGGGAACTGATTGCTCTGCACGCCGACCAGCCCGACGAATCCCTTGCCGCCGGCACGCTCGATGTCGCGCACGATCCGCTTGGGGTCGATATGGCTATGAATCTCGTCCATCGGATGGACGTCGACGTCGACATTGGCGAGCACGCCGCGATCGAGTGCGTCCTGGACAATGCCGGTAAGACAAGCGAGCGAATTGGAGGGAATAATCGACCGCCACCATTGCAGCGGATAGCCCTCATCGTCGTAACGCGTGGGCTTGATCAGATAGACCTGAAATCTCCCCATGCGCGCAACATATCTCATGGCGCGGAACTGCGCCAGCGACTCGTCTTACGCAAAAGGGATTTAGGCAAGTGCGGGGAGCGCGACTTCATAGGCGGCCGTCGTCTTAGCCGCGACTTCCTCCGCGGTGATGCCCGGCGCGAGTTCGATCAACCGAAATGCGCTGCTGTGGTCGGGGCGGCTGAACACTGCGAGATCGGTGATAATCATGTCGACGACGTTCTTGCCAGTCAGCGGCAGCGTGCATTCGGGAATGAATTTGGGATCACCGTTCTTGCTGGTGTGCTCCATCACGACGATGATCTTCTTGACGCCGGCGACGAGGTCCATCGCGCCTCCCATGCCCTTGATCATCTTGCCGGGGATCATCCAGTTGGCGATGTCGCCCTGCTCCCCCACTTCCATGGCGCCGAGCACGGTCAGGTCGATGTGGCCGCCGCGGATCATTGCGAAACTGTCGGCGCTCGAGAAATAGGCCGATTGCGGCAGCTCGCTGATCGTCTGCTTGCCGGCGTTGATCAGATCGGGATCGACTTCGTCGTCATAGGGGAACGGCCCGATGCCGAGCATCCCGTTCTCGGACTGGAGCGTGACTTCGACACCCTCCGGTATGTGGTTTGCCACCAGCGTGGGAATGCCGATGCCGAGGTTCACATAGAAACCGTCCTGCAACTCGCGCGCAGCGCGCGCGGCCATTTCGTCGCGGGTCCAGGGCATCAGTCGAGGCTCCCATCCTGAATAGTAGTGATCTTGCCGAACTGGTTGCGCAATTCCTCGCTCAGACCGGCAACAATGGCTTCCAGCGCCTTGGTTTCGTCGGTCGACCAGGTGGTCGCATAGGCCCGCGCCGCATGGCGGACGGTGTCGGCCATCAAATAGCCGAAGATGAACGGGTCTTCGAGCACGCCGGCGTCGATCCAGACCGAGCTTCCCACGCCGTCGGTAATCCAGACGCGCATCACCTCATGCGATTTCTCGGTGAGGGTGTCGCCATGCTCGAGCGAGATCGCGTTGGGATAGTCGGTCATGGGCGCGGCGGCTCCGTCGGGTCGGTCCAACGCTTCTCCGGCGGGAAAATGTCGCCGATCGAACCCTTGAGCGCGGTGCCGTAGACCGGGTTGGGCAGGATGAACCAGCCGGCCCCCCACAAAGGCGCGGTCATCGTCTGGCTCGCGGCATTGCGGCGCGTGAGCGGCGCGGTGCCCTCGGCGTTGAACAGGTCGGAGAAGTCACCAAGCTGGTCGCCGACCAGCGCCACCACGCAATATTTCTCGCTGATGGCCCAGCGGCGCTCGTCCTTGGCGCCGCTGCCGCCATCGGGCTTGAGCCACAAGGTGTCGCCGACCGTCACGGGACCTAGCCCAGCATTGGTGAGCGCGGCGATCGTGCCCGCGGCATTGGTCGCCGAACGGTTGGTGTTGAAAACGATCGTGATGCCTTCGCGCCGTGCCGCAGTGATCGTCTCGAGCGCACCCGGCGCGGGGACGACCTGATCGGCGCCGGTCATTTCCCAGCGGCCCCAGCGCGCCTCTTCATAAGGACCCGTGCGCAGCGCGTCGCGAGCTTCATAGCCGAGGTTGAGCAGAACCGTCTCGTCGACGTCGAACACTGCGGCGAGCGGCTTGGTGCCACAGTCCGCGAAATGGGGCGCGGCGAGCGTGGAACCGCGCGCAAGCACCACCGACGAGACTTCCTGCTTGTTGCGGCGGAAGCCGGCTTCCATCCGCAGATAATTGTACAATGCTTGATAGGCCTGGATGCTCAGCGCGGCGGCTTCGCCCGACCCGTAAAGGAACTGCATGCCGGCCGGCGCGGGCGATTCGAGTGTTGGCTTCGGCGGGGGCGGCGGGGCGGCCGGTACGGCCGCGGCCGAGGGCACCACCATCGCCTGCCACGCGGATTTCGTTTTCGCCTTGCGTTTCCGAAGCTGATCCTTGGAAATCATTCCGGCGGCAGCGACCGGGATGGCGGCGGCCACACAGCCCGAAAGCAGCAGCGAGCTCGCGGCGAGGGCGCCGAGCCAGAACGGCTTCATGCGGTTTCCCGCTGGCGGACGGTGCGGAACTCGATCTTCTTGTCGTAGGGCGCGCCGATGATCATCCGCTTCACATAGATACCGGGCAAGTGGATGCAGTCGGGATCGAGGCTGCCGGTCGGCACGACCTCTTCGACTTCGGCGACGCAGATCCTGCCGGCGGTCGCCATCGGCGCGTTGAAATTGCGCGCGGTCTTGCGGAATATCAGATTGCCGCTCTCGTCGGCCTTCCAGCCCTTGATGATCGCGAGATCGGCGCGGATGCCACGTTCGAGGATATATTCCTGACCGTCGAACACCTTGGTTTCCTTGCCTTCGGCGACCTTGGTCCCGACGCCGGTCTTGGTGTAGAAGCCGGGAATACCGGCGCCGCCGGCGCGGCACCGCTCGGCGAGCGTGCCCTGCGGGCAGAATTCGACTTCGAGCTCGCCCGAGAGATATTGCCGCTCGAATTCCTTGTTCTCACCGACGTAGGACGAGATCATCTTCTTGACCTGCCGCGTGCGCAGCAGCTTGCCGAGGCCTTCATTGTCGATGCCGGCGTTGTTCGAAGCGATGACGAGGTCCTTGACCCCCGAATCGCGGATCGCGTCGATCAGTCGGTCGGGAATTCCGCACAGGCCGAAGCCGCCCGCGCAGATGGTCATGCCGTCGAACAGCAGCCCGTCGAGCGCGGCCGCCGCATTGGCGTAGAGCTTCTTCATCGGCGCGGATTCTCCCATCTCCGTTGCGGTCGGCGATAAGCGGCGGGAAGAGCCTCGGTCAAGCGAAGGGACATTCGTTTCACAGTGGTGCCAGGAGTGCGAGTTGCAATGTCTGCATCCGCGAATTCCCGCTTTGCATCTTCACCGGACCCGTTGAGCCGGCGGTGCTAGTGTTGTTTTGCGTGCCGCCCGATTAGCCAAATCGAGCGCGCGAATCTAGGATTGCGGCATGAAAGAGCTCCGTAGCGGCGGGCGCATCCTCGTCGATAATCTGGCGGCGCAGGGCTGCGACCGCATCTTCCACGTTCCGGGCGAGAGTTTTCTGGCAGTGCTCAACGCGCTCCACGACACGCCCGCGATCGACCTGGTGACATGCCGCCAGGAAGGCGGCGCGGCGTTCATGGCGTGCGCCGATGGCGCGCTGACTGGCAGGCCCGGTATCTGCTTCGTGACGCGCGGCCCCGGCGCGACCAATGCCAGCATCGGGGTGCACGTCGCGATGCAGGATTCGATCCCGATGATCCTGTTCATTGGCGACATCGACCGCGGCACTCGCGACCGAGAGGCATTCCAGGAGATCGACTTGCCGGCGATGTTCCGCCCGCTGGCGAAATGGGCGGCACGGATCGAGGATGCCAAGCGCGTTCCCGAATACGTCGCGCGGGCGTGGAATACGGCGGTCAGTGGCCGGCCGGGACCGGTGGTTCTAGCGCTGCCCGAGGATATGCTGACCGAGGTGGTCGAGGCAGTGGATCGGCCGGCGCTCCGCCGCGGCGAAATCAATATGGATCCGGCCGGGTTCGCAGCGTTGCTCGATTGCCTGCGCGGGGCAGAACGGCCGGTCGCGATCGTGGGCGGCGGCGGTTGGGATCGCGCGACGAGTGGGGCGTTCACCGCCTTTGCCACCTCGTGGGGCATTCCCGTCGCGGCCGCGTTCCGGCGCCAGGACGCCATTATCAACGACACTTCGTGCTGGGCCGGAAATCTCGGCTACGGCCCCAATCCTAGGCTGGTCGAGCGGATCAAGGCGGCGGATGTGCTTCTGGTCGTCGGTCCGCGGCTCGGCGAAGCGACGACCGATGGCTATACGCTGATTTCGCCGGATCACCCGGGGCAGACCCTGATTCATGTCCACCCCGATCCGAACGAGATCGACCGAACCTATCGCGCAGATTTCGGAATGGCCTGCGGCGTATTCGCCTTCGCGAACATGCTCGCCTGCGCCCAACCGCCGACGAAACCGCGCGCCGCCGCCAGCGAAGCCCATGCCGAATGGCTCGAATGGTCGACGCCAAGACCGCGCCAACGCGTCACGCTCGATCTCGGCCAGTGCGTGCTGGCGATGCGCGAGGCGATGCCGGCCGACGCGATCATCTGCAATGGTGCGGGCAATTTCTCTGCGTGGTGGCACCGCTATTGGCGCTATGGCGGCCATGGCACCCAGCTTGCTCCGACCGCCGGCGCGATGGGCTATGGCCTGCCGGCCGCTGTCGCGGCGGCGCTGCGCCGTCCGGAACAGAAGGTCGTGTGCGTTGCCGGCGACGGCGATTTCCTGATGAACGGCCAGGAATTGGCCACCGCCGTGCAGCACGGCGCGGAGCTGTTGGTGATCCTGGTCGACAACGCCGGCTACGGCACGATCCGCATGCACCAGGAACGCGAATATCCGGCACGAATCAGCGGGACCTCGCTACAGAATCCAGACTTTGCGGCGCTCGCCCGCGCCTATCGTTGCTGGTCTGAAACGGTTGAAACGACGGAACAATTCGCGCCTGCGCTCACGCGGGCGCTCGCCCAACCGGGGGCCAAGCTATTGCATCTCAAGACGGATATCGAAATCATCAATCCCGCCACCACAATTTCGGCGATCCGCAACCGCTGAAACCGGCCGCATTCTATAATGAATGGAGAATTTAGCAGAGGGCAGGCGAATGTCGTGGCGTGACGTCCATGTCGGTGAACGCAACAGCCGTTTCCGGCTGGAGGGTATCGACGTGTGGCGCGAGGAATGGCGCTGGATGAACGCGAGCACGATCTACCTGCCCAATCCACTCAACGACACCGAACAGACTCGTCACAAGATCTGCGAGGTCGGCAACCCGCGTTATCCGGTGCGCTTCGCCGTCGCCGAACTCGCGGGCGGACTCTGGTCGTTCTACGTCGAGGAATAGGCTCAATCGAGCAACCAGTTCCGGCGCGAGCCGTTCGCGCCGAGCAGCGGATCGTCCGGCTGCACGAGCTTTAGCGCCCGCCCGGCCAGCGGCTCGCCGCTGACGCGGTCGACTACCACTGGCTCGACCGGCAACCCCGTCTCGACATCGACTAGCCGGCTCGTCCCGCCTTCACCATGATGGCGGCGGCCCCATTCCCCGAGCACGTGCAGCACCGGCAGGAAATCGCGCCCGGCTTCGGTCAGCACATATTCGTCACGCGGCGGGCGCTCGCTGTAGCGCCGCTTCGCGAGCAGGCCCGCCTCGAACAACGCGCGCAGCCGCTGCGTCAGAATGTTTGGCGCGATTCCCAGGCTCGCGCGCAGCTGGTCGAAGCGCGTGAGACCCAGCCCGAGGTCGCGCAGGATGAGCATGCTCCACGCGTCGCCGACGCGCGCCAGTCCGCGCCCCACCGGGCAGTGCCCCTCCTCTTTTTTGTTTCGGATGTCCATTGCATAATGATAGTGACTTACTATTAAATTGCAAGCGACTCGATCTCCGAGCCGCGTTCGGAGACGTGACATGACTGGAATTTCATTGGGCACCGCGCTGGTCACCGGCGCATCGAGCGGGATCGGCTCAGTCTATGCCGATCGCCTCGCCCATCGCGGATACGACCTGATCCTGGTCGCACGCGACGCCGCGCGGATGGAAAGCCTGGCCGAACGGTTGCGCGGCGAGACGGGCCGTAACGCCGAGGTCATTTCCGCCGACCTGACCAACGGCGATGACCTCGGCCGAGTCGCGCATCGAATCGCACAAGACGATGCGATCACCTTGCTGGTCAACAATGCCGGCATGTCGCTCAATGGTGGCCTGCTCGACAACGATGCTGCAGCGATCGAGCGGCTGATCGCACTCAACGTCACGGCGCCGGCGCTGCTCGCATCCGCAGCGGGCAAGGCGTTCCGCGCACGCAGGCGCGGCGCTATCGTCAACATCGCTTCGGTCCTTGCACTCGCGCCCGAACAGTTTGACGGCACCTACAGCGGCACCAAGGCGTTCCTGCTCAACCTCTCGCTGTCGCTCGCCCAGCAACTCGAGCCCGAGGGCGTACGCGTGCAGGCCGTGCTGCCGGGCGCAACGCGCACCGAGATCTGGGAGCGTTCAGGCAAGGATGTCGACAGCTTTCCGCCCGAGATCGTGATGCACGCACACGACCTCGTCGACGCTGCGCTCGTCGGGTTCGATCGCGGCGAGTCCGTGACTATTCCGCCGCTTGCCGATGAAGACCTCTACCGCGCCTATGACGAGGCGCGGCTCGCGCTCGGACCCAACCTGTCGCGGCGCGACGTCGCACCGCGATATCGTCAGCTCGCGGACGCCTGAGCGAAGCTCTCGGCGATCGCGCGATAGGCTGGATCGCGCTTGCGCCGGAGCAGATCGATGGCTGTCCGCCCTTCGGCGCCTTCCGTCAGGCTCGTCCTGGAGACCATCGCATCCTCGCCCCTCGGGAAACGCTACCGTGGCCCCTTGCGCAGTGACAAGGGGCCACGGCCGATGCGACGGTCTACACGCGACCCGCGCGGCAGTTTAAATATCGTCTCCGAGCGCGCCCTTCACTTTGCCGATGAATTGCTCGCCCTTGCCCTTGCGTTCTTGAGCCTTGCCTTGCTCGCGTCTTGCCGGATCATCGCTGCTTTGCTTCAGCTTGCCCGCCATCTCGTCGACATTGCCTTTGATTTTGTCGGTCAGCTCACCCATGGCTCGTACTCCAAACCGTTGATTTAACGGTGCTATCGTCGAACGAACGGCGCAAGCCCGGGTTCCGCGACGAACTGTGCTTAGGGAGAGACCGCATACGGGAAAGACGCAGATTTTACTTGGTTCGCATTGCAGCTATCCAGTTATCCACAGGCAGCACACGCCTTTGAATGCTTCGATGAGTGTTCGAACACGAGTGTTGCGGCCAACGGAAACAAGGGGTCGCCAAGTTGCTGAAGCTCTTTCGGGAACCGAATTTTGCCCGCAGTGGTGACACTTTGTTAACCATGATGTGGGACCTACCGTGTTCGGATATGATGGACGGCACGCGCGACCATAATAGGACCGACCCCTCGCCGGAGTCGCGCATCTCTTGGAAGGGTTACGACCTCGCAGCGTCGTCTCCCCAGCAAATCGTCGATCTCGGCAGCCGAGTCAGCGGGGCGGACGTTTGTCTCGTAGCGATCCCAAAGTCGGGCGTGTTTGTCGGCAGCGAATATGGCGACGCGGGCAATCGCTCGCTCGGCGCCGCCGAAGTCGCACAATTGGCGAACGGCACGATTGCCGCCGAAGCCGGCTACCATACCTTCACCGCGGTTCCGATCCGCGATGCCGACGACGTGCAGATTGGCGCGATCGTGACGCTTTATCGCGACGACCGCGAAATGTCCGATGAGGATATCTCGACGTTAAAGTTGCTCGCATCCGCCGCGTCGACCGCGAGATAAGTTCCGATTTCCAGGGGAGTCTCACCCGCCTCGGCCGCGCGGAGTGCCGCACGGCCTCGCGCGGTGAGAAAGGTGCCGAGAATCTCGGGGCCCTGCGAATTGCGGACGACCAGCGCTTCGTGCGAAGCAATGCCTTCGTCTCCGAGCAGCTCGATTACCTTTAGAAGCGCAGCCCTATTCGGCTCGACATCTTCAATGTCGAGCGTGCGCAACGAGATATTGGCCGCCACGGGCCATTTCTGCTTCAGAAATTCCAACAGCCTGCCAAATACGAGCTGTTCCCGCGACAGGTAGTACGCACTCGCCGCCATGACGCTACTCCGGACCCTAAGCCGACGCGCCCCCTCCCCTGCGTTAATTAATGTATCATAAAGGTTAACGAATTACTAACGCCTAAGTAAAAATTAACGCAGACGGCTTAGGCCGCGCACATTGTCGCAGATTTTGCCCATAATTCCAAGCGCTCAGCGAAAGGTTGCTATGCAGGGAGCAACCTTCAAAATGGTCCTGAAGTTTCGCGACGCCACGCGCTTCACCGCGGCACAAAGCGCCCGGACGGCGCATTTCAACCTCAGATAAGTCCCGCCAGCGGGCTTGAGGGGTCCGCATAGCGTCGCTTGCCCATCCGCCCAGCTCGATAGGCGAGACGTCCGGCCTCGACCGCCGATTTCATCGCCGAAGCCATCAGCAACGGATCCTTGGCTTCGGCGATCGCGGTGTTGAGCAGCACGCCGTCGCAGCCCAGCTCCATCGCAAGCGCTGCATCCGAGGCTGTTCCGACGCCGGCATCGACCAGCACCGGCACGCGCGCGCCTTCGACGATCAGCCGGATCGTCACTTGGTTCTGGATGCCGAGCCCCGACCCGATCGGCGCGCCGAGCGGCATGATTGCGACCGCACCGACATTCTCGAGGCGCTTTGCGGCGATCGGATCGTCGACGCAATAGACCATCGGCAGGAAGCCTTCCTTGGCCAATATCTCGGTCGCGCGGAGCGTTTCGACCATGTCGGGATAGAGCGTGCGCGCCTCGCCGAGCACTTCGAGCTTGACCAGTTCCCAGCCGCCCGCCTCGCGCGCGAGGCGCAGCGTGCGGATCGCCTCCTCGGCAGTGAAACAGCCGGCGGTATTGGGCAGATAAGTGATCTTCTTGGGATCGATGAAGTCGGTAAGCATCGGCGCGCTGGGATCGGCGACGTTGACGCGGCGCACCGCGACCGTGACGATCTCGGCGCCGCTCGCCTCGAGCGCGGCGGCGTTCTGCGCAAAGTCCTTGTACTTGCCCGTGCCGACGATCAGCCGCGAACGGAACGTCCTACCGGCAACACTCCAGCTGTCGTCGTCGCCCGCGACCGCATGGTCGCCGCTATCGCCCGCAACCGCATGGTCGCCGCCGCCGACGAAATGCACGATCTCGAGCTCGTCGCCATCGCGCACGGTCACCTGCCCCAGCGTCGAGCGCGGCACGACTTCGAGATTGCGTTCGACCGCCACCTTCTCGGCCACCAGCCCCAGCTCCGAAGCGAGTTGCGCGATCGTGATCCCGGCGGCAACGCGCCGATGCTCGCCGTTGACGATGATGGAAACGGTGCCGTCGGTGTGCACGTTGTTCTGCCTGCGATTTGATCCGGGACGAGGGCTCATATAAGGGCGCTGCCAGTGCCCGCAACCGAAAGGCAACCGGCCTTGGCCGATACGATCTTCGTCCTCAATGGTCCCAACATCAATTTGCTGGGCATGCGCGAACCCGAGATTTACGGGCACGAGACGCTCGACGACATTGCCGGTCGGCTCGAGGACCGTGCGCGCGAACTGGGCTTGGTGATCGACATGCGTCAGTCGAATCATGAAGGCCATCTGGTGGACTGGCTCCAGGAGGCGCAGGCGACGGGCGCCAAGGCGGTGCTGCTCAACGCCGCGGCGCTGACCCATACCAGCCTCGCGCTCTATGATGCGATCCGCGCGATCAAGACTCCCGTGATCGAAGTTCATCTCTCCAATCCGGCGGCGCGCGAAGCCTATCGCCATCACAGCTATGTCGGCATGGCTGCCAAGGGAACCATCGCGGGTTTCGGCGCGCTGTCGTATACGCTCGCGCTTGAAGCCGCGGCCCGACTCTGACAGAGCGCGCCGTTTCATCGAACAGAAGAGTCTAAATGACCGACGACACCGAAATGGGCGCGATGCGGATTGATATCGATCTAGTGCGCCAACTTGCTGCAGTGCTCGACGAGACGCAGCTTACCGAAGTCGAAGTGCAGGATGGCGAGCGGCGCGTGCGCGTCGCGCGCAAGGCCGCGGCTGTCGCGCCGGTAGCGGTTGCGCCAGTCGCCGCAGCGGCGGCGAGCCCACTCATCGCGGCTCCGGCCGTTGCCGCGCCTGCCGAGGCACCGGCGCCGAGCGCTGCCAATGCCGTCAAGTCGCCGATGGTCGGCACGGTCTATCTCTCGGCTGAACCCAGCGCGCCGCCGTTCGTGTCGGTCGGCAAGCAGGTCAAGGCGGGTGACACGCTGCTGATCATCGAAGCGATGAAGGTGATGAACCCGATCCACGCCCCCGCAGGCGGCACGGTGAAGGCGATCCTGGTGGAGAACGGCCAGCCGGTCGAGTTCGACCAGCCCTTGGTCGTGGTAGAGTAAGCGATTCTTGTTTGAGCCGCACCGGCCCGCTCCCCCACCCGACTACCCATTCAGGATATGCTATGGGTGGTCCGGTGGGGGAGCGGGCCGGTGCCGCCTAGGAAATAGAAGATGCCCCAGATCAAAAAGCTGTTGATCGCCAATCGCGGCGAGATCGCGCTGCGCGTCCATCGCGCCTGCCATGAGATGGGCATCGAGACGGTCGCGGTGCATTCGACGGCCGACGCCGATGCCATGCATGTGCGGCTCGCGGATCAGGCGATCTGCATCGGCCCGCCGTCGGCAACCGAGAGTTATCTCAACATTCCGAACATCATATCGGCCGCCGAGATCTCGGGCGCCGATGCGATCCACCCGGGCTATGGCTTCCTCTCGGAGAATGCGCAGTTCGCGGAGATCGTCGAGCTGCACAATCTGATCTTCGTCGGCCCGAAGCCCGAACACATACGCACGATGGGCGACAAGGTCGAGGCAAAGCGTACGGCCGGGAAGCTCGGTCTGCCGCTCGTGCCCGGTTCGGACGGCGCGATCAGCGACGTCGACGAAGCCAAGCAGTTGGCGAAGCAGATCGGCTATCCGGTACTGATCAAGGCCGCGTCGGGTGGCGGCGGGCGCGGCATGAAAGTGGTACCGAGCGAGGACGAGCTCGAAACGCTGATGCAGCAGGCCGGGAGCGAGGCGAAGGCGGCGTTCGGCGATGCGACCGTCTATATGGAGAAATACCTCGGCAACCCGCGCCATATCGAGTTCCAGATATTCGGTGACGGCGAAGGCAACGCGATCCATCTCGGCGAGCGCGACTGTTCGCTGCAGCGTCGCCACCAGAAAGTGCTCGAGGAAGCGCCCTCGCCGATCATCACGCCCGAGGAACGCGAACGCATGGGCGGGATCGTCGCCAGGGCGATGGCCGACATGGGCTATCGCGGTGCCGGGACGATCGAGTTCCTGTGGGAAGACGGCAAATTCTACTTCATCGAGATGAACACCCGGCTGCAGGTCGAGCATCCGGTGACCGAAGCGATTACCGGGCTCGATCTGGTGCGCGAGCAGATCCGCGTCGCCGAAGGCCATGGGCTGACACTGCGCCAGGAGGATGTGCAATTCCGCGGGCACGCGATCGAATGCCGCATCAACGCCGAGGATCCGAAGACCTTCGCGCCGGCGCCCGGACTGGTGCGGCACTATCACGCACCGGGCGGCATGAACGTGCGCGTCGATAGCGGGCTCTACTCCGGCTATCGTATCCCGCCCTATTACGACTCGATGATCGCCAAGCTGATCGTCCACGGCACCACGCGCGCCGGCGCGCTCCGCCGGCTGCGCCGCGCGCTGGGAGAGTTCGTGGTCGACGGGGACGGCGTAAAGACCACCATCCCGCTCCACCAGGCACTGCTCGACGCCCCCGATTTCCAGTCGGGCGACTATTCGATCAAATGGCTCGAATCCTGGCTGGCGGAAGATCCGTTCTGAGCTAATTCCTTTCGCTCAGGCCGTTCGGCCCGCTCCACATAGGCTTCGCTGCCGGTCAGCGAGCCGCGGATCTTCGCAGGGTCGATTCCACCGATATGCACTGTCTTGGTTGCCGGGCCCTCCCGCGCCACCTAAGCAGGGCAGCGAGGGGAATGCGCATGGGTCTGATCGAACAACTCGGCACGCTGACCAAGGCGCAGCGCAACTCGATCGTCGCGAGCTATCTCGGCTGGACGCTCGACGCGTTCGATTTTTTCCTGATGGTGTTCATGATCAGCGCCATCAGCAAGGAGTTCCACGCGAGCACGAAGGAAGTCGCCGAAGCGACTTTCCTCACACTCGCCATGCGCCCGGTCGGCGCGTTCGCGTTCGGATGGATGGCCGATCATATTGGACGCCGACCGGTGATGATGCTGGTGATCCTGCTGTTCTCGGGCTTCTCGGTGCTTTCGGGGTTCGCGCAGACACTCGGCCAACTGCTGCTGATCCGCGCGCTGTTCGGGTTCGCGATGGGCGGCGAGTGGGGGATCGGCGCGAGCCTGGTGATGGAGACGATTCCGCCCAAGTTGCGCGGACCGGTCTCGGGCTTACTGCAGAGCGGCTATCCCTCGGGCTATTTCGTGGCGAGCCTGGTGTATTTCCTGCTGTTCGACACGATCGGCTGGCGCGGCATGTTCTTCGTCGGCGTCGCGCCGGCGTTGCTCGTGTTCCTGATCCGGATGCACGTCGAGGAAAGCCCTGCCTATGAAGCGCGGCGCCATCGTTCGCGCCCCAACCCGCTCGTCGAACTCGCGCGCCATTGGCAGATCGCGCTCTATCTCGTGGTGCTGATGACGGCGTTCAACTTCTTCAGCCACGGCACCCAGGACCTCTATCCGACCTTCCTCCAGAAGCAGCATGGCTTCGACACTCGAATGACCGGTACGCTGACCGCGGTGATGAACGTCGGCGCGATCGTCGGCGGGCTGAGCTTCGGCATCTGGTCTGAAAAGATCGGGCGCAAACGAGCGATCATGGTCGCCGCCGCCTGCGCGCTGCCAGTGATTCCGCTATGGGCCTATGGGTCGACGCCGCTGCTGCTCGGGATCGGCGCGTTCCTGATTCAGATCTGCGTCCAGGGCGCCTGGGGCATCGTGCCGGCGCATCTCAACGAGCTGTCGCCGGCGCTGGTGCGCGGCATGTTCCCTGGCTTCGCCTATCAGCTCGGCAATCTGATCGCATCGCGCAACGGGCCGTTCCAGGCCTGGCTCGCCGAAGACCAGGGCCATGGTTTCAGCTTCGCGCTTGCCCTGGTCGCCGCCGTGACGGTGGTCGTACTGGTCGGGTGGACGGCGATTGGCCCGGAGCGGCGCGACGTGGACTTCCTCGAGGAGGCGAAGACTCAGTGAAGGCTGTGATCTGGCACAATCCGCGCTGCTCCAAGTCGCGCGAGGGCCTCGCGCTTCTGCGGGCGGCTCCGGGTGTCGAAGTCGAGATCTTCGATTACCTGAATCATCCGCCGAGCCGCGAGCGGCTCTCGGCACTCTATGCGCGCGCCGGGCTCACGCCGCGCGAGGGGCTGCGCAAGGCCGAAGATGCCGCCAAACCGCTCAGGGATGCCAGCGACGATGCAATCCTCGACGCGATGGTCGCCAATCCCATCCTGATCGAGCGGCCGTTGGTCGAGACCGACAAGGGCGTGCGGCTCGGCCGGCCGCCCGAGAAAATCCGCGAGATCCTCTGAGCCCGCGCGCATGACGACGATCGCGCAGCGACTCGCGGCCACGGGCGGGCGCCCCTCAGGATTCGACTATCTGCGGCTTGGCCTGTCGCTATCCGTGATCGCGATGCACAGTGCGATCGTCAGCCACAGCTTTGCCGGCGAGATGGCCCTGTGGGAATCGCCGCTGCGGCCGCTGGTGCGCGCGATCCTGCCGATGTTCTTCGCGCTGTCGGGCTTCCTCGTTGCGGGAAGCCTCGAACGCGCGCGTACGCTGCCGATGTTCCTCGGGCTGCGGGTGATCCGCATCTATCCCGCGCTCGCGGTAGAGGCGCTGCTGTCGGCGCTGATCCTGGGACCGATTTTCACCGGCCTCGCGCTGACCGATTATTTCCAGGACCCGCTGTTCGCGCGCTATTTCTGGAACCTGATCGGCGATCCGCAATATGTGCTGCCCGGCGCGTTCGCGCGCAATCCACTGCCGATCTGGGTCAACCGCCAGCTGTGGACCGTGCCGTACGAGCTCGCCTGCTACGGCACGCTCGCTGGGATCGTGGTGCTCGGACTGAAGCGCTGGCCGGTCCTGCTGCCGCTCGCTGCAGTGGCAATCGCGCTGGGCTATGGCGCAGTCAAACTCGTGCGCACCGGCGCGCCGCTCAATGTTCCGGGCCCAATGCCCGGCGTGCTGCTGGTCGTCGCCTTCCTCGCCGGCGTCACACTCTACTGGTTTCGCGACCGGTTGCCCTATCGTCGGAGCTGGTTGTTGGGATCGGCCGTACTGACGGTCGCGCTACTATGGTTCGTGCCGTTCGGCGACCTGATCGCGCCGTTCAGCGCCGCCTATGCCACCGTCCATCTCGGGCTCACCGATAGCCGCCGCATCTGGGCGATCCGCGGCGCCGACTATAGCTATGGCATATTCCTCTACGGCTTCCCGATGCAGCAGGCGGTCGCCGCAACGCTGCCTGGCGGACAGACTCCGCTCGGCAACACGGTCTTCGCGATCCTGGCCTCCGCGGCCTTCGCCGCGCTGTCATGGCGGCTGGTCGAAAGGCCCGCGCTGCGGCTGCGCAAGCCGATGGAGCGCCTCGAATCGCGCTGGCTCGAAGGCCGCGACAAACGGCGCGGCACCCCTGCTCTGGCCGGACGCGAACTCGATTGAGACATATTTGCCGGCTGGCTCGACATTGCGCCGCGCGCCGCTAGCATCGTGTTGATGGTTTTCGCGATACCCCCTCGGTGAGCGGATCGGCGCACGACCGCATGTCCCGGCGCGCGATTGCCGCCGCAACGATCGGTAACGGCCTCGAGTTCTACGATTTCATCACTTTCACCTTTTTCTCGATTCAGATCGGGCAAGCCTTTTTCCCCACCGGCAACGCCTTCACTAGCCTGATGGGAGCATTGGCGACGTTCGGGGCGGGGTTCGTCACGCGGCCGCTTGGCGCCTGGGTCCTCGGAACGTTCGCCGACCGGGTCGGTCGCAAGCCGGCGATGCTGCTGAGCTTCGCGCTGATGGGGAGCGCGATCGTCGTGCTCGCACTGACGCCCGGCTACGCGACCATCGGGGTTGCCGCGCCGCTGATCGCGATTCTCGCGCGATTGGTTCAAGGCTTCGCGCTCGGCGGCGAAGTGGGTTCGGCGACGGCCTATTTGCTCGAAATGGCGCCTCCGAATCGCCGCGGGTTCGCCGCGTCGTGGCAAGGCGCGAGCCAAGGGGTCGCGGCGACGATCGGCGCGTCGATGGGCCTCGTGCTGACTGCGCTGCTGCCGCACGACCTGGCGCAGACCTTTGCTTGGCGGATCGCGCTGCTGCTCGGTGCGCTGACTGTCCCGTTCGGACTTTGGGTCCGCAATCGCATCCCGGAAACGCTGGGTCTCGACGAGCAATATGCCGCCGCTCCGCCCGCCCATGGCGCTCGACCCTATCTCAAAGTGATCTTGCTTGGGCTGATCATCATCGGCGCGGGCACGACCTCGACCTATATTTTCCACTATATGGCGACTTTCGGCCAAGCGACGTTGCACCTGTCCGCGAGCGTCTCGTTCACCGCCGTAGTGGTCAACAGCGGAGCACTGGTGGTGACGATGCTGACCGGCGGCTGGCTCTCCGACCGCTATGGCCGCAAACCCGTGATGATCGGCGCGATGCTGCCGTTCGCGGTCTTGATCCTACCCATGTTTCTGTGGCTGACGACGCAGCGCGACGCTGTTTCGTTCATCACCGCCAATTTCCTGCTGTCGACGGCCAACGGATTCATTTGGGGCGCCTTTTACGCGGCCTTGATCGAGAGCCTGCCCAAGCGCATTCGCACGCGGACCTTCGCAATGGTCTATTCGGGATCCGTCGCGGTGATCGGCGGCAGCACGCAGCCGATCATCGCCTGGCTGGTGCATGTCACCGGCAACCCGATGGCGCCGGCCTGGTATCTGACCGGTGTGACGCTGATCGGACTCATGGCAGTATTCCGCTTTCCAGAGAGCGCCCCGGTTCGACGCATTCCGCCCGCGGCAGGCGAGCTGGCACTGTTGCTCGGCTGAGCCGCCGGTTTCAGGCGGGGCTATGTGCCTCGTGCGATAGCCGGTCGGCAGTGATGTCCAGCTTGGAACCATAGAGCTGCACCGGCCGGCCGCAGCGGCACTCCACGTCGGCGGTGAGCATTATCCAGCGTTTCGTCCCGTCGGCACGGCAGATCTCTGCCTCCATCGTGAAGCTGCCGCACGTTGCGATCGCGTCGGCGCGGAACCGCTCCAGCAACGCGCGCGACTCCGCGGTGTACATGCTGACCGCATCGCGGCGATCGACGCGAATGCCGGGCGCGATTCCGAACAAGTCGAATATGCCGCGCGACCAGGTGAGCGCATTGTCGGCGAGATTGCACGACCAGCTGCTGGGCAGCGGCTGGAGGCTCATCTCGTGCTTATCCGAGCCGGTCAGCGAGGGATGGCGCGGCGTTTCGATCCATAGGGGCTTCAACAATCGCGTTGCCATAGCGCCACGGTAGCGCATGGGTCTTAAGGCATCGTGATCCCGACACGACACCGCGCATGCCGGTCCCGCCGATGCTGCACGTCGGTTCAGCCGAAGCGGGAAATCCGCGGCGCGTCAGGCCTCGGCCCGCTCCGGCGACACCTTGGCCATGCGGCGCTGGATTTCCTCAGCCGACACGTCCTCGACATGCGTCGAGATCATCCAGCGATGCCCGAATGGATCGCGCAACGTGCCCGAACGATCGCCGTAGAACTGGTCCACAACCGCCCGTTCCTCGGTCGCCCCGGCTGCGAGCGCACGCGCGAACACCGTGTCGACGTCGGGCAGATAGACCATCAGCGAAACGCTCGTCCCGCCATAGGATTTGGGACCGCGATGCCCCTGGTCGGGGAATTCATCGGCAAGCATCACATGCGAATCGCCGATGCGGATCTCGGCATGCCCGATCTTGTCGCCCATCGGCATTCGCATCACTTCCTCGGCACCGAATGCCTTGGCGTAGAAGTCGATCGCATTCGCCGCGCCGTCGACGACCAGATACGGAGTCACGGTATGATAGCCCTGGGGAACCGGATTGACGGTCATGGCAGCCTCTCCTCGACTCGAAGCCCCCTTCCCGCCAAATATCCGCCCGGATTGTTGCAGAAGCAATCGCGTCACGCTTGGACTACCGGTCCGCCGCCGCTAAGGGCTCTCGGCATGACGCAAATCACCCCCGAGATCGTCGCCGAGCACGGCCTATCCCCCGAGGAATATCAGCGCGTGCTGCACGCGATGGGCCGCGAGCCCAATCTGACCGAGCTCGGCATCTTCTCGGTGATGTGGTCCGAGCATTGCTCGTACAAGTCGAGCCGCATCCATTTGAAGAAGCTGCCGACCACCGGGCCCCAGGTGATCCAGGGCCCTGGCGAGAACGCCGGCGTGGTCGACATCGGCGACGGCCTCACCGCCATCTTCAAGATGGAGAGCCATAACCACCCGTCGTACATCGAGCCCTATCAGGGCGCGGCGACCGGAGTCGGCGGCATCCTGCGCGACGTGTTCACCATGGGCGCGCGGCCGGTGGCGAACATGAATGCGTTGCGCTTCGGGGACCCCCGTCACCCGAAGATGCGCCATCTGATCGCCGGCGTCGTGCACGGCATCGGTGGCTATGGTAACTGCGTAGGCGTGCCGACCGTGGGTGGAGAGACAAATTTCCACCCCGCGTACGATGGCAATATATTGGTCAACGCGATGACCGTTGGCGTTGCCCGCGCCGATGGCATCTTTTACTCCGCCGCGGCAGGTATCGGAAATCCGGTAGTTTACGTGGGTTCGAAGACCGGCCGCGACGGCATTCACGGCGCGACCATGGCCTCCGCCGACTTCAGCGAAGACAGCGAGGAGAAGCGCCCGACCGTACAGGTCGGCGATCCCTTCACCGAGAAACTGCTGATCGAAGCCTGCCTCGAGCTGATGGGCTCGGACGCGATCGTCGCGATCCAGGACATGGGCGCGGCGGGGCTGACTTCGTCCTCGGTCGAGATGGCATCGAAGGGCGGCGTCGGCATCGAGCTGGTGATGGACCATGTCCCGCAACGCGAAGCCGGCATGACCCCCTATGAGATGATGCTTTCCGAAAGCCAGGAGCGCATGCTGATGGTGCTCAAGCCGGGCCGCGAAGCCGAAGCCGAGGCGATCTTCCGTAAATGGGAACTCGACTTCGCGGTAATCGGCCGCGTAACCGACACCGGGCGGATGGTGCTCAAATGGCAAGGCGAGACGGTCGCCGATATTCCGCTGGGACCGCTTGCCGACGAGGCCCCGGCCTATGACCGGCCATGGGTGCCGACGCCCAAGCCGGCGCCGCTGACCGATGCGCCCGAATCGACCGATCCGGCCGCCGACCTGCGCAAGCTGATGGCCTCGCCCGACCTCGCCTCGCGGCGCTGGATCTGGGAACAGTACGACCATATGGTCGGCGCCGATACCGTGCAGCGCCCGGGCGGCGACGCGGCAGTGGTGCGCGTCCACGGCACGGACAAGGGACTCGCGATCACGACCGATTGCACGCCGCGCTATTGCCATGCGGATCCGGTCGAAGGCGGGCGCCAGGCGATCGCCGAGACCTGGCGCAACCTGACCGCGGTCGGCGCGACGCCGCTCGCCGCGACCGACTGCATGAACTTCGGCAACCCGCAGCGCCCCGAAATCATGGGGCAATTCGTCGGCTGCATCGAAGGCATGGCCGAAGCGTGCCGCGCGCTCGACTTCCCCATCGTCTCGGGCAACGTCAGCCTGTACAACGAGACCAAGAACGAAGACGGGACCGGTTCGGCGATCCTGCCGACTCCGGCGATCGGCGGCGTGGGCCTGCTCGCCGACTGGCGATCGAGCTGCACGATCGGCTTCAAGGGCACCGGCGACACCGTGCTCGCGGTGGGCGAGCGCGGCGGCGATCTCGGCCAGTCGCTGTGGCTGCGCGAAATTCATGGCCGCGAGGACGGCGCGCCGCCGCCGGTCGATCTCGCCGCCGAGCGCCGCACCGGCGATTTCATCCGTGCGATGATCCTCAATCGCTCGATCACGGCATGCCACGATGTCTCCGACGGCGGCATGGCAGTCGCGCTCGCGGAAATGGCGCTGGCCTCGGGCATCGGCGTGCTGGTCAACGAGCCGCAGCCGTTCGGCATCGCCGGCTCGCTGTTCGGCGAGGATCAGGGGCTCTACATCGTGACCGTGTGCGACACCTGCCTCGCCGACTTCATGGCGGCAGCGCACAAGGCAGATGTTCCCGCCGACCCGATCGGCCGTACGATCAAGGACCGCATCATCTTCGAACTCGACGAAGGCGACTGGACCGTGAGCATCGCCGAGCTGCGCGCGGCGCATGAGGGATTCTTTCCGGGGCTGATGGGAGTGGCGGAGAGCGTTTGACGGCCGGGTCGCGCCCGCGGCATCTCCGGGGACGAATCGTGCGCGATACGTACCGGCACTTGCGCCTCCCGCCGTCTTGCGAATCCAACGAAGTTGACGAAGTTGACGGCCGCCATTCGTTCGTTTCGGCCTTCGCTCGAAGTGTCTCATCGGTAGGGCGCAACGCGTGCGCGGGCACACGGCGCGCCGATCGTAGGTCGTCTTGTTCCATATATGTTCCACGCCGTTCGGCGTAGTAGGCAAACTCCTACAATACAAGCTGGTGGCGCTCGCCGGGGCGCAAGATACGGGAACGGCGCTTCCGCCTCTCGCGAGGGTCTTGATCGGATGAGCGGACGGCATTTTCGGTTGCGAACGACCAGTCGCCCGCAACAGCTGGAGCCCGAGTGAGATTATGCGACCGTATCGAACCGAACCGACGTCACCCGATCAGTCGCACGGCATCCAATTTCCACGCGCTGGCAGTGCCAGCGGCAGGCGTGCAGGTGTTGGTGATGGTGGAGTTGCCGCTGAACGAGAGCCGAAGCGCGACCATCTGGAAGCAGCTGAGCGACATGCCAGAAGTGCCGTTAAAGGTCAGGGTATCGTTCGGAAAATAAAAGGCGCCGCTCAACGAGGAGTTCGAGTTGCCGTTGATCGTGCAGCACTGATTGCTCGCCGCCGCCCGGATGTCGCGATAGATGGTGATGCCGGCATAGGTGCCGCTGGTTGACGGCGAAATATCGACCTCCGCGCCGCCGTTGATGCTCATCGTTGCAAAGCTGCTCGCGTTATTGGTCGTCGTGCTGGTCAGGACGAACGTGCAGCCGTTGCAAGTAAGATGTCCCTGGGCGCCGACCTGAAGCCCCGCATTATTGGCACCATTGGCGAGATAATAGACGCCCGGCGCCAGCGTGAGCGTACCCTGGACATTGATCGTGCCGTAGCAGCCCGGCGCATAGGGACTTCCGCTGCTGCTATCGACGGTCGTTCCCGAGCTGATGTCGATGGTGCGCCAATTGCTGCCGTTCTTGCATGCGCCGTTGGAAACGCTGCTTGAACTCGGATCCAAGTTGCTGTTGGCGAATGGGCTGGGCAGCTGCGCGTGGTTGGGCATCAGCACTGTCCCGCTGGAGTAAGCGGTCGACAGCGGAATGCCGCCCATAGCGACGATCGGCGAGGCCGTCACGATCGGCTGGCCGTTCACATTGACGGCAGCGGCGACAGAGATGGAATTGGTCCCGACGCCGCATCCCAGGTCGAGGGTGGAATTGCCGGCGAAAGTGACGCCCGTGGTCGTTCCGCTCTCCAGTGCCAGGAAACAGACCTTTCCGTCGGGAACGATTGCGGCACGCGCTTCTGCCGATATGCCCGTCGTGGCACTGCCGAACAACGCCATCAGCGGCGTCGCCTGGACGCTCTCCAGCCGAACATACATCGCCGAGGTGTAGGTGGCGCTGCCGCTGGTATAGGATCCAGGCGTGATAGTCGCGGTCGCGTTTGTCACCAGCGCATTCTGCGTCAGCGCCTTATTGGCCTGAGCGGTGGCGGCAGTATTTCCCTGGCTCTGGAACAGCGAATAGGCGCCGGCCAGCGCCGCCGAGTCCGCCTCGCGCTGGAGCTGCCGCTTGACCAGCGACAGCTGCATCGTGTGGACCCCGATCCCGGCGGACGCGATCACGAAAGGAAGCGCGAACGCCGTCATCATGAGCGCATTGCCCCGCCGGTCGTAGCAGAGCCGACGAAGTCCATCGAGGAACGGCATGGTCAGGCCCCCGCGGTTAACTGGTGACATAAGCGCGACGCGTTTCCGTAAGGGGCACCGTCTGCGTGCCGAGCAGATAATTGACGTTCACGTTATACCCCATTGTTATCGTTACCGAATTTGGCACGGAACTGGTGTCGAACGTGACGGTGGGCGTGACGATGTTGGCCGGGTCCATGCCAAATCTGTGGCTGGAAATTCTCGCTTGGATTTGCGCCTGAGTGGGCCTGGGCCATGTCGTCGCATAGCGCGCCGCGTCCTCGACCGCGCTTCGCAAGCCGGCTTGCGCCAAAAACAGGATTCCCAGCGACGCCATGCCGATCAGCATCGCAAACAGCACCGGAGCGACCAGAGCGAACTCGAGTGCGCTGACGCCGCGTCGATCGCGAAGCAGCGGGCAAAACGGGCCAGGGAGCTTGATCATTGGATCCGAATCGCCCCCGTCGTCGAGATGGGTACGACGCCGTTCGCATTTCCCCACAGCTGCGCAAAGGAACCGAGCACGAAAGTCGGCGTAAACGTCGTTGAAATCGCGATTTGCGTATAGCGCGCGGTTTCCTGCCCGCTGGTGCAGCTGGAACTCCAGCTCGTCGTTATGCCGGAGCACTCCAGCGTCTGAGTCACCGTCACGGCGCTCGCCGACACATTCGCCTGCGCAGCCGTCTCAGACTGGATACTGCTCGAAGCGAGGCTGGGACCGGCCATCGCCGACATCTCGAGACCGCGGTTGACGGCTTGCTGCGCCGTCAGCATGCTCGCCCCGAAACGCGCGACATCGACTGTGCCCATGATGACGATGGCAAGCACGGGCATCACGATCGCTGCTTCGACGACGGCAACGCCTCTTGTCTCGACGACGAGAGCCGACAATAGACCGCTTACTGGCCTCCTGAAACGCGGCATCTGGTCTCGTATCAACTTCCGGCCTGGTCGCATGGTGCACGACTCGCAAAATATGAGAGGAGAGCATCCCTTCGCTGCGCACCCTTATTACCTTCATTGAATAACAATTCGGCTAGGGTTGTGACTAACGCGTCGGTAAGCGTCGGCTTGGAGGACTGCCGGCTCGGGCGCGATCGCGGCTGCCGAGCCCGTTCAGGACGATGGCGCTGCAATTCCGGACGCAATGACCAGCTTGGCCAGGTCGAGTTCGAGCCCTAGCCTCGCTCCCCGAGCATCGCTACATCTAGGCGAGGAGGGGCAGCCCCGTGACCGCAGGCTATTCGAACAAACCGCTCGCCGAGAAGCTGGGCTGGACGCGCGGAATGCGTGTGTGGTTCCATCATATGCCCGACAGCGTGCGCGAGGAGATCGACCCCGAGGAGATCGGGCTCGAGGAGCAGCCTAGCGTGTCAGACGGGCTGCAGGGCGCGCATCTGTTCTGCACCGATCGCGCGACGATGGAGCATCATCTGCGCGCGCTGCGACCGTTGCTCGCCTCGAACGCGATCGTGTGGGTGTCGTGGCCGAAGCAGGCGGCGAAGGTCGAGACTGACATCACCGAGGATGTGGTCCGCGAAGTCGCGCTACCAACCGGGCTGGTAGACGTGAAGGTCTGCGCGGTAGACGAAGTCTGGTCGGGGTTGAAGCTGGTGATCCGCAAGGAACTCCGCTGAACGGGAGGTTCGCATGAGTGCCGCACGCCGCATCGCGCTTGCCACGCTAGTCGCGGGGGCGCTCGACATCGGCTTTGCTGCCATCAACACGGCTGCGGCCGGCAAGCCGATTGCCGGCATGTTGCGCAGCGTGGCGAGCGGGCCGTTTGCCGATGCGCCGCATTGGGGCACCGCCGGCGCCGCAGCCGGCCTCGCCGTCCATTTCGCGATCATGGCGGTGATGGCGGCGGTGTTCGTGATCGCCGTCGACCGCATCGGCTGGGTGCGCAAGAACTGGCTGCTCGCCGGGCTGCTCTATGGGCTGGTGCTGTGGCTGGTAATGTACGGCGTCGTGCTCCCGCAGCGTTTCGGCGCAGCCTTTCCCACCAGCAAGCCGATCGAACTCGCTAAGCAGCTGTTCGCGCATATCGGACTGGTAGGGCTGCCGATCGCGCTGATTGCGCGCGGCAAGTGAACACGGCAATCGCGGACCTCACCGAGCGGCCCGTGGAGACGCCCGAACGGCTGGCGCAAGGGCGGCTCGAGAGCCTCGACATCATCCGCGGAGTCGCCGTGATGGCGATCCTACTGATGAACATCGTCGATTTCGCGATGCCCGGAGCGGCCTATTTCAACATACGCGCCTATGGCGGATCGCACGGCGCCAATTACGACGTGTTCCTGTTCAACTATCTGCTGTTCGACGGGAAGATGCGCGGTCTGTTCTCGTTTCTGTTCGGCGCTTCGACGTTGATCGTGATCGAGGCCGCCGAAGCCGGCGGACGCAGCGCGACACGCGCGCATTTCTCGCGCATGGCGTGGCTGCTGGTGATCGGGCTAGCGCATCTATGGTTGCTGTGGGACGGCGACATCCTCAGCCTCTACGCACCGATCGGAATGATCGCATTCCTGTTCCGCAAGCTGCCGCCGCATCGGCTGATCGTGATCGGCGCGTTGCTGATCGTCGGCGAGACCGCACTCGCAACCAGCGTCGCGTTCGACGTGCGCGCGACCGAGATCGCCGCCGCCGCGCCGCATCCGAGCGCGGCGACGCTCAAGCACTTCGCCGATTATGTCGACAGCTTCGGCGTGCCGCCGCGCAGCCGCATCGCGGAACGGCTGGCGGTCGGCCGTGGCAGCTACGCCGGGCTGGTGCGCGATCGCTTCCAACATTATCCGCAAGGCCCGCTCACGAGCGTGATGTTCGCCGGGCTCGAGACGCTGGGCTTCATGCTCCTCGGCATGGCGCTGCTGAAGAACGGGCTGCTGGCCGGCCGCTGGCCGCGCGCGCGCTATTGGCGCTGGGTGACGATCGGGTTTGCGATCGGTCTGGCCTATTATGGCGCTGGCGCAGTCTATCTCGAGCGCGCGGATCATTCGGTGACGGCGACGGTGTTCGCGCAGCTCGCGCTGGTCGTCCCGTTCCGGCCGTGGATGATCGTTGGATGGGCGTGCCTGATCCTGTTGCTAGCGCGGCCGGGTGGCGCGCTGACGCAACGCGTCGCGGCGACGGGTCGGATGGCGTTCTCCAACTATCTCGCCACCAGCCTGATCTGCACGACCTTGTTCTACGGCTATGGCTTCGGCTGGTTCGGCTATCTGCAGCGATTCGAGCTCTATCTGGTCGTCGTGCTGATCTGGGTCGCGATGCTGTTGTGGTCGAAGCCCTGGCTCTCCCATTTCCGCTACGGCCCGTTCGAATGGGTGTGGCGCAGCCTCGCGCGCGGCGCGTTCCAGCCGATGCGAACCTCCGCAAAAGTCGCTATTGAGAACTAGACGCAATAGTCTTGCGAATCATTCTCAGTACCCGTATAGCGCGATTCGACAGAGCTGAGGGTGCCTTAAATGGTCGTGTGTATCTGCAATGCCATCCGCGAGCGCGACGTACGTCAGGCCGCGCAGGATGGTGCGACCAGTGCCTGCCAGGCCTATCGCGCGCTCGGCCACCAGCCCAAGTGCGGCCAATGCGTGCCCTACGCCCGCGAAATCATCGATCAGGTACGCGCGGCCTGACCAGCTGCAAACCCGCTTCTCCTTGCCCTCCCGTCCCCGGCGTGGCAGCTAGCTTTCGCGCGACGGCGAGGTGAGCAAATGAAGGGCGATGCGAAGGTCATCGAGTTCCTCAACGGTGTGCTCAAGAATGAGCTGACCGCCGTCAATCAATATTGGCTGCATTACCGGCTGCTCGATCATTGGGGCATCAAGCGGCTGGCCGAGTTCGAACGGCACGAATCGATCGACGAGATGAAGCACGCCGATCGCGTTTCAGAGCGCATCCTGTTCCTCGACGGCCTGCCCAATTTCCAGCTGCTCGGCCGGCTGCGCATCGGCGAAACCGTCGAAGAGCTTTTGCGCGCCGACCTCGCGCTCGAGATGGAGGCAATCACCTATCTGCGCGACGCGATCGCGCATTGCGAGACGGTGCGCGACTATGTCAGCCGCGACCTGTTCCGCGAGATCCTCGACAGCGAGGAAGACCATGTCGACACGCTCGAGACGCAGTTCGAGATGATCGAACGGATGGGGCTGGCGAATTACGTCCAGCTCAATTCAAAGCCGCAGGACACCTGATCCGAGCGACCTGAACGTCGGCCGAACTGAAAACCGGTCAAGCAAGGCGCCGGCCGAAGCCCAGGCGGCGCTCGACCAGCGGACTGGCTTCGCGCTGCAGCAGCGCCAGCGTCGCTTCGAACGTGTCGCGCAATTTGACGATGTGCTCGAATGTCGCGGTCGGCGGCTCGCGGCTCTCGACACAGTCGCGCGCGATCATTTCGATGATCTCGGCGAGTTCGGCGAGCGGATCGGCGCCGAACATGCGCGCTTCGCCCTTGAGCGTGTGCGCTGGAATGACCATCGCGGTCGCACTGCCCGCCTGCATCGCGTCCTCGATGGCGGCGACCGACCGCACGCCGTCTTCGCGAAAATAGCCGAGAATGCGCACGAAATTGGCGCCGAGCTCGGCGCGCGCCCGTGCGAAGGCCTCGCGATTCACCAGCGCATCACTTGCCAGGGTCGCCACGATATCTGCTCCGGACGAAATTCGGCACCGAGCCGTCTCATAGGATGGGCGAGGTAAACGATCCGTATCCAGCCAGTGGCCGCTCAAGAAAAGCCTGTGCGCAGGACCAGCGCAGAGCTCAGCCTTTGTCGCGGTCGAATGGATTGCGTGGCGCACGCAAGGTGAGGCGCACCGGCACGGCGCCGAAATCGAACTCGCGGCGCAATCCATTCACCAGATAGCGGCGATAGCTTTCGGGCAGCAGGTCGACGCGCGTGCCGAACAGCACGAAGCTCGGGGGCCGGCTCTTGTTCTGAGTAATATAGCGCGGCTTGATCCGCTTGCCGCCGGGCGCGGGCGGCGGGTTCGCTTCGAGCGCGCGTTCGAACCAGCGATTGAGCTGTCCGGTCGACACGCGGCGCGACCATGCGTCGCGCGTCTCGAACGCGACTTTCATCAGCGTATCGAGCCCCTTGCCGGTCGCCCCGGACACTGTGAGTAGCGGCACGCCTTTGACTTGCGCAAGCCCCTCATCCAGCGCCGCCTTGACGCCGTTGAACAGCTTCGACGCGTCCTCGGCGACATCCCATTTGTTGAGCGCGATCACCAGCGCGCGGCCTTCCTGGAGCACATTGTCGGCGATCTTGAGGTCCTGCACCTCGAGCCCCTTGGTCGCGTCGAGCAACAGCACCACGACTTCGGCGAAATCGACGGCGCGCAACGCATCGGCGACTGAGAGTTTCTCGAGCTTGTCCTGAACCTTGGCGCGCTTGCGCATGCCGGCGGTATCGATCAGCCGCACCGCGCGATCCTGCCAGCGCCAGTCGATCGCGATCGAATCGCGCGTGATCCCGGCCTCGGGTCCGGTGATCAGCCGGTCTTCGTCGAGCAGCTTGTTGACCAACGTCGACTTGCCGGCGTTGGGACGGCCGACGATCGCGAGCTTGAGCGGCGCGTCGGGCGCGTCGGGATCTTCCTCGGGCTCGATCTCATCCGGCCGGTCGATATAGGGCAGCAGCGCCTCGAACAGGTCGGCGATACCCTCGCCATGTTCAGCCGACAATTGCACGGGGTCGCCGAAGCCGAGCGCCAACGCCTCGAGGATGCCGGCTTCACCCGCACGTCCCTCGGCCTTGTTCGCGGCAAGCACCACCGGCGTATCCGAGCTGCGCAGCCAGCGCGCGATTTCCTCGTCGAGCGGCACCACCCCCGCGCGCGCGTCGAGCAGGAACAGCGCGACGTCGGCGTCGCGCACCGCCGCTTCCGTCTGCGCGCGCATGCGACCCGGCAGCGTCGCCGCATCCTCATCCTCGAAGCCCGCGGTATCGATCACGCGGAAATCCAGCCCGATCAGCGTCGCTTCGCCTTCGCGGCGGTCGCGCGTCACACCTGGCGTATCGTCGACCAGCGCGAGGCGCTTGCCCACGAGCCGATTGAACAGCGTCGACTTGCCGACGTTGGGCCGGCCGATAATGGCGACAGTAGGAAGTGGCATGATCCGCCCTTTAGCCCGTTTCATGCGAAAGTTGAAAAAACCACTCTCCCCATCAGGTAGAGCGGTCACATTTCAACTCGAGCGGCGCGTATTGGGTCAACGCCAGGCGCTGAGTTTGCCCTTGTCGTCGAGCAGGAACAGCGTGCCGTTTGCCACGACCGGCGCGAGCGTGAACGGCTGGCCGGTCTTGATCACCGACTGCACCTTGCCGTCGGCGACCGCGGCCGAGACGATGTCACCGCGCGAATTGATCAGCAGCAACCGGCCACCGGCGAGCAGCGGACCCTTCCAACCATAGGGCTTCGATTTGCCTTTTTCGTTCTGATAGTGGCGCAGCTGGCTGATCCAGCGGATCTTGCCGCTGTCGCGCGCAATGCACAGCAGCCGCGCATCGTCGGTCACCACGAACAGCCACGGCCCCGCCACCCACGGGGTCGCGATTCCGGCAAGGTTCTGCTCCCACAGCCGCTGGCCGCTCACCACTTCGAGCGCAACCATGCGGCCGCCCTGACCGATCGCATAGACGCGGCCGCTGTCGATCACCGGCTCGGCATCGATATCGGCGAGCGCCGACACCGACGTCGACATGCTGGTGCGCGAAAGCGTGTCGTTCCACAGCGCAGTGCCGTTTTCGTAGCGATAGGCGTTGAGCTCGCCCGACGAGAAGCCGGCAACGACGGTGCCCTGCGCGACCGCGGGTGCGGCGACGCCGAACACGCCCTGCGTCTCGAGGCTGGCGGATTCGGTCCACAGCGTGTTGCCATCGGCTTTGGCGAGCGCGAACAGCTGATTGTCCTGCGTCTGCACATAGAGATTGTCGGCGGCGATGGTCGGGGCGCCGCGCAGCGGACCGCCGGGCTTCTTGGTCCACAAGATCGATCCGGTCTTCGCGTCCATCGCTACTACGTCGCCGAGCCCGTTGGTCGCGTAGAGCTTGCCGTCGTCATAGCTCACGCCGCCGCCAAAGCGCGAACCGCGGTTCTTGCGATCGACGATCGTCTCGTGTCTCCAGCGCTCACGGCCGTTGTCGGCGGAAATGGCATGGACCACGCCGTCGACATCCATGACGAACACCATATTGTCGGCGACCGCCGGCGAGGCCGCGAGCCGCTCCTTCCCGTTGGAGCCGGGAATCGAGGCCTGCCAGACGCGGTGCAGCGCGTTGCCGAGGGCGACATGTCCCATCGATTTCTGCGCATTGCCGCCAGGCTGCGCCCAACTCTCGTTAGTCACGGCCTCGGGCACGTCGACATTGACGTTCGCGATCGTCTTGTCGGCGACGATGTCGTTTTCCGACAGCAGAATCGGCACGCGCTGGCCGAGCACCGGCGTCTTGCGCTCGTGCGACTTGAAGATACTGCAGCCGCCGAGCAGCGCGACACCGGCAACTGCGAGCGACACCCTCACCCAAGATTTCATCGAGTCTTTTTTTCCTCAACTGGAGCGACGGCCGGCGCGGCAGCCGCCGGCGCGGCACTCGCCGGAGTGCTCAATACGTCGGCAAGCTGAACCGCACGTTGCCGGATGGATTCGGGCACGTCGTTGTCGCTCGCCATGTCGCGCAGCATGCGCACGGCCATAGCGCGCTTGCCCATCCGGACGTCGGCGACTGCGACCATCTCGCCCGCCGATCCGAACCAAGGCGAGCCCTTGACGGCAAGCGGCGCGAGCCGCTGCACGACGGTCTGGGGTTTGATCGTGTCGAATTCGACCGACGTCTGGCGGATCACTGCGAGTTCGCGCAGCGGCTGCGGGGCGGACTCGTCGTTCGCGACTTCGCCGAACTTCGCCGCGGCGGTCTTCAGGTCGTCCTTGGCAAGCGCGGCATTCGCCTCGGCCAGCCTGGCGACGCCGCGATAGCCTGCGGCGTCCGATGCGGCGAGTACGGCGAGCGCTCCCGTTGCGCTAGCCTGCCGGCCCGCGGCCAGATCCGCGAGCGCGGCATCCAGTTTCTCGCCGCGCTCGGCGGCGAGATCGTCCTGATGCTGGCGCCACCACAGCACGCCGCCGAACACGAGTAGCCCGCCGACGACCGCGACGATGATCCAGCGCCCCCAGCGCTGCCACAGCTGCAGCATCTCGTCGCGACGCAGTTCGTCATCAACTTCACGCACGAACGCTTCGTCTGAGTGGGGGGTAAGCGCCAAGTGGGACTCCTGGGAATGGGCGGTCGCGGACCTTAGCGGCGCGACCGGGGAAACGAAAGCGGGCTCTTCTCGCAGCTAATTCTTGGGCGCGTAGACCTGATCGGCGCCGGGAAAAGCGCGGGCGCGCACCTCCTGCGCATAGGCGGCAACCGCGGCGGAAATGCGGCCGGCAAGATCGTCGTAGCGCTTAACGAACCGTGGTGTGCGCTCGAACAGCCCGAGCATGTCCTCGGCGACGAGCACTTGGCCGTCGCATTGTGCCGAGGCGCCGATGCCGATGGTCGGGCAGCCGACCGCGCGCGTGATGGCGACCGCGAGCGGCTCGACCACGCCTTCGATCACCATCGCAAATGCACCTGCTTCGTCGACGGCACGCGCGTCGGACAGGATCTTCTCGGCCTCGGCCGGCTCGCGCCCGCGCGCGCCATAGCCTCCGAGATTGTTGATCGCCTGCGGAGTGAGCCCGACGTGGCCCACCACCGGGATCCCGCGCTCGACGAGAAAGCGGATCGTCTCCGCCATTGCCGTGCCGCCCTCGAGCTTCACCGCCGCCGCGCCGGTCGCCTTGAGCAGTCCCGCGGCGCTTTCGAAGGCCTGTGCCGGCGACGCTTCGTAGCTGCCGAACGGCATGTCGATCGTGACCACTGCGTGATAGCTGCCGCGCACCACCGCCGCGCCGTGCGCCGCCATCATCTCGAGCGTCACCGGCACGGTCGAGGGCAGGCCGTAGACGACCTGGCCGAGCGAGTCGCCGACGAGCAGTATGTCGCAGTGCGGGTCGAACAGCTGCGCGGTCCGCGCGGTGTAGGCAGTCAGCATCACGATCGGGTCACCGCCCTTGCGGCTCCGGATCGACGGGACGGTGAGCCGACGCATCGGCGCCGGCGTCGGATTGGCGCGGCTGGTCGAAGTGTCGAGAGTGAAGGTGGTCGACATGACGCCCGCCCTAGCCGCTGCCGCGGCGGCGCGCCAGTTCCCGATCAGCGTTGGTGGTTCGGGCACGAGTCGAACCTGGATCGTCGGCTGATCTGGCCATCACGGGGTATAAGCCCACCGCGCTACCATTAAGCTGCCGAAGCGAAGCGCCCGGCGGGAGTCGAACCCGCACCGGAGCGAATAGAAACCGGATGCCCTGTCCAATTGGGCGACGGGCGCAGCAAGGCCTCAGCCTCTGCGCGGGTTCGGCGACGGTATGCGGTGTTGAGCAGTCATGCGCTGGGAATAGCAGATCGCTCCTCGAATCGGGAGGCGCTCGCGCAGCTGCCCCTCCCATACGCGCATCCCCGATCGATCACGTGCATTGGTGTTGACATTGTGTATATTATTTTTTACATGACAGCATATATAACGGACACGAAGGTAAATATTATGTCCTTCCGAGAGAAGATCGCCTGGGTTTCGCTGGTAGGCATCGTCGTCGCCTTCGCGCCCTATTTTGCGCTGGTTACGGCGTATCGCGGGCCCGCGCCGGTGTTTCCCTTCTACAGTGGCGGCCTTTTAGTGGCAGTGACGATCGCCACGATCCTGATCGTGGCTGTCGGGAGCATCGGGGTCGCGCTGACCAATGTGAAGGAAGCGAACGCTCCGAAAGACGAACGCGACCGCGTGATTGCACGCGCCGCGTCGTCCAGCGGATATCGGGTGTTGATACCGCTGTTGTTCTTCGCGCTCGCCGCTACCTATGTCGGCTGGAGCACGGCAGCCCTCGCCAATGCGGTGCTCGGCGCGATCGTGCTCGCGGAAATAGTGCGCTGCGGCACCGAAGTCTTCCTCTACCGCAAGGGGGCCTGACGATGCCGCTACGCGCAACGATAGCGGCTGGCCACGCCGATCGCACCGACCCGCTCCGGCGCGATCCCGCGCATCTGTCGGTCACGATCGAAAGCGGGTCGAGACTCGCACGAGTGACCGGCGCCGCGATGCTTGGGTCGACAATTGCATTCCCGCTCGCCGAGAACGTGCTCCGCGCGGTGGCCATCGGCCGTCAACCCAAAGGAATCTGCTCATGACACCTGCGATGTGCACGCCGCGTGACAGCGAAACGGCATTCCCCGAGAAACGCGCCTGGATCATCGTCGGTACTCAGATCCTGGTTTTCGGCGCCTATTTCCTCCTGGCACCGCGGCCGGCCGGGCTGACGGGCATGGCGATCGTCGAACGGCTGTATTGGTTCGGCGGTGCGCTGACGTTGCAAGGTGTGATGGTCGGCGTGGCGCTGTCGTGGCTGAGCACAGGCATGCCGCGTTCCGAACGCAACCAGCGCGACGAGCGCGATCGCGCGATCGACCGGCGAGCAACTTCGATCGCCTATTTCGTGCTGATGATCGAGACGATCATGGTCGGCGTGGTGATGCCGTTCAGTCACCAGGGCTGGGAAATCGTCGATGCCTCGATGGCGTCGTTGATCGTCGCCGAAGCGATCCGCCAGATCGTGATCATCCTTGGCTATCGCCGGGGCTGGCATGGCTGAGCTGCCGATCTCGAACCAGATCCGCATGCTGCGTTTCATGGCTGGCGAAATGACGCAAGCGGAGCTTGGCGACCGCATCGGCATGACCCGGCAGACAATCGCGGCGATCGAGCAAGGCAAATATTCCCCGTCGCTGGAAGCCGCATTTCGTATCGCACGTGTGTTCAGCAAGCCGCTCGAGGATGTTTTCCAATGGACCGGGGACTAGCGCCGGCGGTCTAGCCGCCCTTCAGGAGCACCGACGTGACCAATCGCGACGCAACCGCCCGCCTCGCCGGGCTGCTCTATCTCGGCTCCCTTCCCACCGCCGGGTTCGCGTACGGCTATGTCGAATTCATGCCGCACGCGAGCCCTTCGGCCACGCTGGCATGGCTCACGGCCCATCGTGCGATGCTCGGCTGGACGGTTATCGCGGGAGCAGCGGGCTTCGTCGACTATCTGCTATTCGGATTGCTGCTGCGGCAGCTGCTGGCACCCACGCGTGCGCTGCTTGCCGACCTGATGCTCATCCTCGTCGTTGCCAGCGTGCCGCTTTCGTTCGCGGCACTGGCCGACCGGCTCGACCTGCTTGCACTGATCGACAGTGCCTCGCCGCAAGGCGCGCCAGAAGCGACACTGCACCTCCGGCATGAGCACAATCTGTTCCAGGTCTCCGCAATCTTCTGGGGATTGTGGCTGCTGCCGCTCGGCTGGCTGCTGTGGCATTCGCGGCTCGCGCCGCGCGCCATCGCGGCGCTGTTGGTGCTGGGCGGCATCGGCTATCTTTGGGCCTTCGCGGCACCGACGCTCGATGCGCACTATGCCGAGTCGCTGCTCGCACGCTCGGCCCGTGCTTTGTTCACCGTGCCGGACCTTATCGGTGAACTCGGTTTCGGGCTGTGGATCCTCATTCGTGGTGCGCGCGGAATGACGTCATCCGAAGGCAAGGCATGAAGCTCGAACGCGGTCGCGATCCGGCCACGACCACGCCGCATTGGTCCTGCCATTTCCATGCGACGGGAGAGCGAGGATGGTGGCGAAGCGCGCGGCGATTGCCGGTTGTTTGAGTGTCGTGTGCGTGCTGCCAGCACAGGCCGATGCGCTGCAGGATCAGATCGTCGCGGCGGCGCGCACGACTCCCCGCGACGGCTATGGGTTTCGCCGCACGTTGGTGAGCGATCAGACCGACACCCCGCGCAAGACGCTAGTCGAGCGGTTCGATCCGCGTCAGCCCGCGGCGCAGCGTTGGACACTCGAGAGCATCGACGGGCGCGCGCCGAACGCCAAGGAGCTCGAGCAGGCGCGTAAAGCGAAGCGCGACCCGACGGCTTCCTATGCCGATATCGCGCGGTGGTTCGGCGCGCCGGCGACCCGCAGCGACGCCGCACCCGGCACCGTGACCTATCGATTCGCGGGACTGCCGAGCGGGACGATCAAGCTGGGTTCGCACGACGCATCCCCCGACATGCAAGTCGAAGCGACGGTCAACACCAGGGGCAAGACGCCGTTCGTGGAGCGCGTGCGGATGCTCTCGGCGAAGAAATTCCACATGATGCTGGTGGCGTCGGTCGAGAGCATTGTGATCGTCATGCAATATCGCCAGCAGGCCGACGACCGCGCGGTTCCGGCGGAGACGGGCAGCGAATTCGCAGGGTCGATGCTCGGCAAGCGCGGCAAGATCCGCGCCGTCGCCACCTACAGCGATTTCACGCCGGTGCCGTAACGGCTGCTAGCGAAGCCAGCCTCGGCGAGTCGCGTGGATCGCCAGCCAGATCTCCAACAGCGCAACGATCAGAATGAACAGCGGAAAGCCCGCAGCCCCGGCGCCCTTGCGCGCCAGCGTATCGGTCGCGAGGAACACGTAACCGAATTGAATCACTACTGCAGCCGCCGAGATGCCGAACCAGAGCACCGCATGGCGTGACCGCAGCAGCAGCGCGACCGCGCCGACGATCGCAGCGAGCGTCGCGACGCAATAGACGAGGTTGAACCACAAGGGCATCGCGCGGACCAGCGCCAGATCCTCAGGTGCGGCGCCCGGAACCGAGCCCATCACGACCTGCATGAAACAGGCAAGCCCGCCGACCAGCCCCCACAACAGGAGCACTATGCTTACTGCCAGGAGCCAGCCCGGCCGCGAAACCTGAGATGCCATATCCCTCTCCCCGCAATGTCTTGCACGAAGTTAGCGAACCCGCGACCTGCGTACCAGCATCACGTCAGCGTCCGCGCATAGGTCGCGGGATCGAATCCGACGAGCAGCCCGCCGGGATATTCGAGCACCGGCCGCTTGATCATCGCCGGCTCGCGCAGCATCAGCGCGCGCGCCTTCGCCGCGTCGACGTCGACCTTGTCGGCATCGGGAAGCTTGCGAAACGTCGTGCCGGCGCGATTGAGCAGCTTCTCCCAGCCCGCCTCGTCCATCCATTGCTGCAGCCGTACTGCGTCCACGCCTTCCGCCCGATAATCGTGGAAGCGATAGGCGACGCCGTGCGCGTCGAGCCAGGCGCGTGCCTTCTTCATCGTGTCGCAGTTCTTGATGCCATAGATCGTGACGGCCACTATGTTCCCCAGTGCAATCGAGTGCCTTGCCGGCAAGACTAGCAAAAGGCGCCGGTGGAGAGGAACAACGATGCGCGAACTGCCCGTGGTGATTGTGGGCGGGAGCCTGGTGGGATTGACTCTGTCGGCGTTGCTCGCCGACCAGCGTGTGCCGCACCTGTTGATCGAGCGGCATGCCGGCACGGCGATCCATCCGCGCGCCGCCTCGTTCCATCAGCGCACGATGGAGATTTTCCGCGGGCTCGGGCTCCAGGCGGCGGTCGAGGCGGTCGCGGCGCGCGAGTTCATTCAGAATGGCGCGATCGTCGCGGTCGACAGTCTCGCGGGACGCGAGCTCGCCTGCTTCTACCGCTCGGTCAATCAAGGCGTCGAAGGCCTGAGCCCGACGTCGCGACTGTTCATCACGCAGGTCGGGCTCGAACCGCTGTTGCGCGCGCGCGCCGCCGAACGAGGCGCCGAGCATCGCTTCGCGACCGAGTTGCTGTCGTTCACACAGGACGCGGACGGAGTTACGGTGCGGTTGCGGGCGCGAGAGGGCGGAGACGAGGAGCAGGTTCGCGCGCGCTATCTCGTCGCCGCCGACGGCGCGCATAGCCCGATCCGTCACGCGCTCGGGATCGAGATGGCGGGGCGCGGAAGCTTTGCCGATTGCGCGACGATCTATTTCAAGGCGGACATGCGCGCGCTGATCGGTGGGAGGGCGCTGAGCGTGGTCTATGTCAACCGCGCCGACCAGCTGTCGTTCTTCCGCTTCGCGATCGCCGAGGATGCCGGCTTCCTGGCGGTGTTCGCCACGTTCGACGGCGAGGGCAGGCGCGAGAGCCATGCCGGCAAGCGGCTCACGACCGTGCGCTGCGCCGCGCTGGTGCGTGCCGCGCTCGGCGTATCGGACGACCATCCGGTCGAGATCGAAAACGTACAATATTGGAATGCCATGGCAGACACTGCCGCCACCTTCCGCAACGGCCGCATTTTCCTCGCCGGCGACGCGGCGCATGTCATGCCGCCGACCGGCGGGTTCGGCGGCAACACCGGCGTGGGCGACGCGCACAATCTGGCGTGGAAGCTCGCCATGACAGTGCGCGGCGAAGCCGGCGACGCGCTGCTCGACAGCTATGACGCCGAGCGGCGGCCAATCGCCCGACTGATCGTCGAGCAGGCCTATGCGCGCTACGTCGCGCGCGTCGATTCATCGCTGCCGAGCGCCAACCTTGCACCGATGCTCGACGATGCGGCGATCGAACTGGGGACGATCTATCGCTCGGCATGCGTGATCGACGACGGTTCGGTTCCGCCCGGTCCGCTCGACGACCCCTATGCCCCAAGTGCCGCGCCCGGCACGCGCATTCCCCATATTCGGCTAGGCGCCGGCGATTCGGACGCGTCGACGCTCGATCTGGCCGGCCGCGGGTTCGTGCTCGCCAGCGCCGACGATCGCTGGCTCGATGCCGCGGCGGGCCTCGAGACTCACGAGGTCGATGGTTCGATCGCCGCACTGCTGGGCATTGGCGCGGAGGGCGCGCTGATCTTGCGGCCCGATGGCGTGATCGGCTGGCGCGCCCGCGAAAGCGCGGCGGATCCTCAAGCGACGCTGGCGCGGGCGATGGCGCGGCTGACCGGCCGCGCGTCAGCCTGAGCGCGGCTCGAGGAAACGGCCGAGCACCACCACGTCCTGGCGTTCGAGCCCAAGCGCTTCGTAAAAGCCAATGGCGTCATTGCCGTTGCGGACCATCAGCTGGACCTTGACTGCACCTTGCGCACGCAACCAGCTCTCCGCAGCTTCCATCAGTGCGCGGCCAAGCCCCTTGCGCCGGGAATTAGGCGCGACTGCGAGATAATAGGCCCAGCCGCGGTGTCCGTCGAAACCGGCCATCACGCTACCGACCAGCGCGTCCCCATCGCGCGCGACGAGCACGGTCGAGGACGGACCGGAAAGCGCCTGCGCGAAGTCGCGATGCGGATCGTTCCAAGGCCGTATCAACCCGCTCACTTCCCATAGCGCAACGACGGCGTGGCAGTCCGCGCCGACCGCGGAGGTAATCATCGCGGGGTGCACGTGGTGCCGGCCCATAAATTGGTCACCTTTCCCTTCGGCGTTGTTACGTCGACCAACCCGTGCAACTCGCCGGCCGTAAACTCGTGTCCGATGGCGCTGTCCTTCAGCGCGACGTCGCCGTTCGCACGTAGCGCAGCGAGAGTGGCGCCCATGCCAATGCCATTGGGCGTCGCATATCCGCCCTGCCCATCGAAATCCCAGCCGATGAACTTCTTATCCTGGAAAAACAGAGTCAACCCGCCCGGATAGTCGAAGGATGTGAGCGGCCCGGCGGCGCATTCGGGATTCTCCGCCTGACCGGTGAAGCTGCCGATCGCCTTGCCGAGCTGCCGCGTGACCTCGAACTGCTCGCTGCCGAACACGAGCAAATTGGAGGTGCCGCGTGCTGGATCCATCATCAACAGCCCGTCGGTCGAAAGCTTGAGCGGCGGCTGGTCGGTCATTTTCGGCGCGGGCGCGGTTGTCGTTTGGGCGCCGGGCTTGGCCTCGCTGGCGTTGCCGGTGGCGGCCTCGTCTCGCGGCTTGCGGTCACAGGCCCCCAGCGCGAGCGTCAGAAACGGGAGCGAAAGCGTAAGACGACGCAACAGGGAACTCGGCATTGGGATTTGCGGTCTTTCGTATCTCACCGCGCAGCAGTTGCGGCGGCCAGCGATAGATGGCCATGATATGCGGTCCCTACTATCCTCAACCCATGCCGTCCATCCACGGTCCCGAGCTCCCGAGGTTCTGGTCCATCGCGCTCTCCGCGCAGCCATCACGCAGGGCCGCGCGGCGTATAAGTTGGCGGTCGATCGGTCGCAATCAGGCTGAGGTCATCGATCGCGCGACCATTTACAAAGGCCGTGTCGCGCCTAAACTCCGCGCAAAGCCAGCCGCGAGGACATGGCCGAAAGAATTGGTGGCGGGAGGATGCGATGAAACACGCCATATGGTGGGTGCGCCTCGTCTTTGCGGCCTGGATGATTCCGGCCGGACTCAACCATTTCTACCCACTGTTCCCGCAACCGCTCGGCAACCAGCCGCTCAGCCGCGAGCTGTTTCTTGCGCTGCGCGACAGCCATTTGTTCGATCTCGTCAAGGCCGTCGAGCTGATCGCCGGCCTCTCCGTGCTTACGGGCTATTATCTGCCGCTCGCGTTGGTGCTGTGCATGCCGGTGTCGTTCTGTGTGTGGTATTGGGATACCGCGTTGCAGGGCTGGTGGACGGCCTCGGCGATCTACGGCTGGGCTGTGCTGCTGTGTAACCTGGCACTGTGCCTCGCCTATCTGAACAGCTACCGTTCGATGTTCACGCTGCGCGCGACGCCGCGCTGGCGAAGCGCCCCAGCTACCGCCGTCGATGCGGAGGCACTGTCATGAAGCAGATCCTCCTCATTGCGCGGGTGATCTTCGGCGCCTGGATGCTGGCCAGCGGGCTGAATTTCTTCTTGCTCGATCTCTACCCGCTCTCGCCTGGTCATACGCCGCTCGCCGTGCAGCTGATGGCCGCACTCGTCGACAGCCGGCTGCTCGACGTGGCGATGGCGATCCAGCTGATCGCTGGCACGCTGCTCCTCGCCGGATTGTTGGTCCCGCTGGCACTGTGCATGGTGATGCCGGTTTCGGTCTGCGCAGCGTTCTGGGCAGTGCTGCTCGAGCAGGAGCCGCTGGGCGCGCTGCTGGCGCTAGTCGCGGTCGGTCTCAATGCCCTACTGCTGTTGGCTTATATCGATTATTTTCGTGACATGCTGCAGCGCCACGCGCTCGCCGCCGGCGAAACGGAGTGCGGCGCATGAATTATGAAGCGCTGTTCGTCGATCCGACCGGCCGCACGTCGCGCGAACACTATGCGGGCGGTCTGATCACGCTGCTGGCGGCACTGGCCTTTTACTATTTGCTGGTGCTGGGCCCGAGCGGACGGATCGGGATGCTGGTGATGCTGTATCCGGCGGTCGTTCTCCACGCGCGGCGGCTGCGCGACACGGGGCAGAGCGCGTGGTTGCTCGTGGTGCCGATCGCGCTGGTCGTCGGGGCCTATTGGCTGCGTACTCCGGGATCCGGCCCGGCCACCCAGACGCAGATGATCGCGAACGTCGCTGCCGTGGTCGTCTGCGCGGGGTTTGTGGTGTGGGGGTTGACCGGCGAGGGACGAACTCGCGAGGCCTAGTCTCGGGACGACGCCGCCCAGAAGTCGCGCAGCCGTTTACGATTGCTGGGTTAAGACGCCCAATAGCCTTCCAAGAAGGCCAGATTTGCGCCTGCCTTGGTCGCGCCCAGCGTCGCGCGCGCGCCGAAGCTCCTTGAACGGCGTTTCATCTTCATCATGGCGGTAGCCGCAGACGACCTTGGCGAGCTCGAAAGGGATATCATGGATATAGTCCACGCCAGCGGTTTCTCCGCCATTACTGTCCTGTTCCTGGAAGATTCGGTCGCGGATCGCCCACAATTCACTCGGCGGTTCGCCGGTGACATCGAGCCGATACGTTGAACCCACAGCGTTGTGAAACACACGCCACAGTTCTTCTCCATCGCGCGCGGCGAATAACAGGCTCGTCATTTCGACCTTGTCTTCGAACTGGCAGCCGAGAGTGAGACCGATCCGCGACAGTTCCCGCACCCGGTCTGGATTGCCCCAGTCAAAATCTTGGCTGAACACAACGATCCACTGGTTGGGGAACTGCGCCCATGAAAACTTTCCGTCGGGCGGAAAAACCTCAACGCCGGTTTCCTCGAGGCCCAGGTGCTCGAGCAATTCTCCCGCCTCACCTCCTTGAGTTGCGATCCAAGAACTGAACCATCCCATTGCCGATTCCCCCTTTTCGAGCTCGCAATGCTATCACGTCGAATGGGCTCAATCAAGAACGAATAGGGAACAATCGGCGAGCACGATCATCCGCCTCGCGCTGGGTTATGTAATTGCTCGTCACAGTAGCGCTCGGAAATCCAATTAACCCGCCCACGTCGCTTGGAAGGCTGTGATCCACTCTATAATTTGGGAAGCGCTTGTAAGCCTCAGTCTGTCGCGCACTTAGATCTTTGACGCCGCGACCGAATTTGCTTCGACGATTTCGCTTGGAGTCGCACCGCGATAAGTCCAATGATCGGGGACAGTATAGCGGTATTTCGAAAGATATAGTCTGACGTTCTTCGCGTTACTGATCTCGTCACCTCTGGCTAGGGTTCGCGCTCGCGAAAAGAGCTCCCCAGTTTCCCCTTTGCATTTGGCAACCATCTGTCCGACAATGCTCGGCCGAAAATCCCACCGCAGCACCCATCAGATTGCCGACCGCAGTCGCTTCACGGGCCTTGGCGATCAATGGCATCCTACCGTTGAACAAATCTTGCGCGATTGACGTCGCGCCGCCTGTGATGGCTCCGGCATGGCCGGCTCGGCCGCCTCGCAATACGAGTGCGCCAACCGCCCCTCCCGCACCTGCGCCGAGGTAGTCTCCAAACGAGCCGGCCTTTCCGCGAGCAATGCCGTAATCACTTGGCCGGTTACACCAGTGCCAGCGCCGACGCCTCCAAGAGCGGCGATCTCGCGCGCAATCAAAGGCGTTGTCTTTGCGATTCTGGCCCCACTTGCGAGCAGGCCCTCAGCCGGGTCCAAAGCCGCTATCTGCACCGCAGTTCCCGCGACCTGCCCAATCGTCCGCGCGGTTCCGTAGTGCGCATCGTCATATCGATCGCGGGCTTCTTCGTCGGCCATGCGCCGCGCATAGGCCGTGCCCAGGTTGGCCCCACTGAAAGCATCGCCGAGTGCGCGCAGACCCGCATAGGCACGATCTCCCATTCCAAAGGTGAACGCATCCTGGGCGCCGCGAGCGCCGGCGAGTGTTTGATCCCAAGCCTCCTGGCCAAAGGACTTGGGCCCTACTGCCGGTGCGCGAGCGGGCGACGCGGGCGACGCTTTGCGCTGAGCGGGTGCTGCCACCGGGGGTTTGGTCCGCCAGCGCGAAAGCGTGCGTAATGCCACCACATCGTCGGGATCGACCGCAGCTAGCTGCGACCCACTTCCGATCGCTCGGCCCCAAGCATTCTGCTCCGCGGGACTCGTGCTCAAGTCAAATGTCAGCGGTGCCGCGTTGCGCCGACCCATCCGGTTCTCGACGCCGCCGAAAACGCCCACGCCTTGTCGAGCCTGCCGATGCCTGGTCGCCATGCCGATCTCCTGTTCGATTGCGAAAGCATGCGGCTGCACCCGGCCTCGCCGAGTTCTACGGAGCGCCCGATCAGCGCACCCCCGCACGACAATCGTCATCGATCAGAATGTCCAACGGCGATTATGTAGTTTACAAACCCACCAAGGGGTCCCCGTTTTTCCTTATCAGAAGCTGTGGGTCTCGCTTAGGCGCGATTCGAGGAGTTGACGGCGCTGGGTTCAGAACATAAGGGGCACGCCCCGGAATACGCGGCGCACACAAGTCAAGAGTGATTAACGGGATTTCGTCGCAAGTGAGCAACGGCTGGTCGCATTTTTCCGCACAAAGGGCTTGCGATTAGCGGTTTAAAGTGCCACGTAAGGGGGGTTGGGGGGTTCCCACTAACACATCTTAATAATCTATATAGATATCAAGCCCATCTCTTTGGTGAGAGATGGGTCTTTTGCTGTGTTTGTCCAAGGAACGTCAAATGGCGATGATTATGACTAAGCGCCGTGGCCTCTTTGGGATTCGCCATTCAGCGGTGCAAGGGCCGAGTTCCGAGGGGACCAAGGCAGCTTTCAAGGCCGGGGAAGAGGCGCACCAGCGATCTGGGGGCGCCAAGCCGGGGCTGAAGCGAGCGGTTGCGATGCATCGCGCTAGCAGCCTGCGGGCCAGTTAAGCGCTTACCGCATCAAGGGCTGCTTGCAAGGACAGGAACATACGGCTGTCCTTCTTGTAACATTCAAAGCCGAGGTGGTCCCTGTAATAGGGGATCACCTCGTCGTTTATGGGCACAAGGATTAGGTGCGGGAGACCGATCTTTGGTCCGATGTCTGCAAATAACGAAGTGACGGCGCCAACCATGGAGGTGCCAATGCCTTTGCGCTGGTATCGCTTGTGAACCGCCAGAAACACTAGCTGCAGGCACGGGAAATACTGGCCTCTCCCGAATCGATGGTACTGTCCCTTCAGGGCGCTAACCTCTTCGGCTACGGACGCGAGCGCATAGAAGCCGGCAGGGGAGGCTATTCCAGGCAAGTAGGCGCATGTAGTGAGTATCGTCCCCTTTCTGTGCTCCTTGAGCGCATCTTTAGCAAACCACGAGTCAATCTCGTGTTCACCGCATGAAAATCCGGTGCGGATCGTCGCTTCGCTCAAAATCTCATAAGTCAAAGCGAGAGGCTGAGGCGGCGGCTCTTCCGCATCGCTACTCATTTGGCTTCTCCATGGGCTTATGCTTCACCAGCGCCTTAAGCCTCTCCTCAAACGCCTTCGGATCGTCGTTCGTCTCTAGCTGGCGGGCGGCTTCTTTGAACTTGTCGAGTTGGGTTTTGGGTTCTTCGGTCATGGCTTGGCCTCATGCGAGCGGGTCATATTCCGGCGCAGGCGGATCCGGAATGCTCTCTAACCCCCCATCAGCTTCCACTTGCGCGCCAGCAGCTTTTGCCACCTGTTTGAAATTCCGGCCAGGGTACCACTCCTTTAAGCCCCAAACGCCACGGCTTACGCGCACAACGTCTCCCACATTGTTGAAGCGACGCATCAGGACGGACCCGATTACATTTAGAGGCTCGGCTCCGGTCAGCACTAGGCCGCCGGCCTGCAGTTCCTTTAGTATCTCGGCGTTACCCAGGGTCCGCTTACGCATGGCTAGGAGTTTCTTGGCCGCATCGGCGATAGACATGCCCAAAAACATGCCGGCGTCTTCACGCTCGGGCTCAACGCTCGGGACTGAAGGTGGCGCGACGCCTAGGCGTCCATCTCGCAAGCCTTCTAGGACAGAAATTGCGTTATCGATAGCTTCGCGCTTTGCGCGAAGGTCAGCCAAGACCTCGTCGTAGGGGTCTCGCTGCGCCACTTTGAGGTCAATCATGTTGACTGCTCCCGGCCATTTGGCCTATGAGGGAGCCGTTCCCGTGGCGCGAAGCAACGGGAACGGCGGTGTCCGACACTGCCCTGACATCAGGGTTCAGCCGAACCCCTCAGGTCATCTCCTCACCGTCATCTTCTTCGCAACCTCCGCTAGTCTTGGCCCGCAAGTCGGCTAGGTGGACATGAGGCCCGGGATTACGACTCCCGGGCCTTACTGTCTGTAAACCATCACGGATGCGTCACCAAGCGGAATCTTTGCAGCGACCAAGCGAAACCCATCGATTACTTGTTCGCAGTTTGTTCTAATCGTGCTGGACTAGTGTTGGGTTCGTTCCCATTCTGTTGCTACGTTTGCTGCGATGCCGTTTTGTATTCCACCGGGACCGATGGCGCTTCCTCCTGGTCGACTCCCTTTTAAGCGTAGACGTCAGGCCTACGATACGTGAGCCGCTTGCCGCTGATGCCCTTGAGCGCGATCACGGTGCGCGCCTTGTCATCCACACCTAGTGCGACGCGGTTAGCGTACCGGAAGTTGAACTCGGCAACATAGCGGTGAAGGTGCTGTTGGCCGCAGAACTGATACACGCCCTTCACGCCGCGTTTGAAAATCGAGAAATAGCCCTCGACCGTGTTCGTGTGGATCAGCGGGTTGTCGCGGTTCACGTACTCGTCGTCCTTGTGCTTCACGGTGCTGTGCTGCGCGAAATTCCAGCCGAGTTGCTTCTACACCTTCCATGCGTCGGTCATGAAATGGGCGTTCTTGGAGACGTTCTTGGCGAGGATCTCGCCAACCGTGGTTGTGCCCGCATAGTCGACCACCAGCGCGCGGCTCTCGCCGCTGTCGCGATCGATCAGGGCCATCACGCGGTTGAGATGGCCGGTGCCGGGCTTCACCGGAACGCCCGGCTTACGGCAGAACAGCGTTTCGTCGACTTCGACCATGCCGCCATTGCCGCCCATGAGGGTGCCGCTGTCGCCGTTCATGGCCTCGCGGATACGGTGCGAGAGGAACCACGCCGACTTGTACTGAACCTCAAGGACGCGGCTTAGCTGGTGCGAACTGATGCCCTTCTTGCTGGACATCATCAAGTGAACAGCCTGGAGCATCTTGTGGAGCGGCATGCGGGCATGCTCGAACACGGTGCCAACCTTCACTGTGAACTGCTTGCGGCACTCACCGCACCTCTTGAGGCCGTAGCGGATTGCGCCTTCCGGGTTCTTCTTGCTCTTGGAGCCGCGCACGTCCGACAGATCGTACACGCGACCGCCGGTCACGCCGCAGTGCGGGCACACAGCCCCATCAGCCCAAAGGATGCGCTCCAAAAACTCGAAGGCCTTGGCTTCGTCGTGGAAGTGCGGGGCGGAAAGAACGGACATGGCGGCTTGCTCCTATGCCGTCATTCCTCTGCATTCGGTTGGGTTTGTAAACTACATAATCGCCATATCCAACATGTAAAGAACAAATAGGGAACGTTTGTCCTGCGAGCCGCCAACTCGAGGTCCTCCCCAACGCAGCGTGGGTCTAGGTAGAGCGCGAGCAGATCGACCAGCGCGCGAAGCCCTCGATGCAATCGCAGAACACCGTCTCGGCTAACTAACGCGATTGGATAGTGAGCACGGCGTGCCGAATCAGGAGAGCATGGGGCGCAATATCGCTTCGATCCGGATCAACACCTTGCGGCCGACGATCCCGTGAAGCGTGACCATGCCGAAGGAGTCTCGATTGATCTTCGTCGTCGCACTGATCGAGATCGGATCGACGCCGTTTGCCTCCGCCGGCGGTTTGTCGAACGTCGCGTCGAGCGTCACGGAACGCGTCTTACCCCGCGCAGTCAATTCGCCGAAGACCTTCGCCGTTCGCTCGCCGGTCATCGTCATCCGCGCGCCTCGGAAAGTGATCAGCGGAAATTGCGCGACATCGAAGAAATCGGCGCCTTTGAGCTGTTCGCAAATCGATTCGTCTTCGGTGGTCAATGACTGGGCGTCGAGCGTCACTGCGATCGCAGTTCTGTCGAGCGCGGCAGGTTCGAGATCGGTCGCCCCTTCCACCACGGGAAAATGTGCGGTCACGCTCGAGACGACGAGGAGGGTTGCCTTGGCGCTGACGTTGCTCTGCTGGATATCGAGCGCATAGTGAAGTGGCCCGGCATGTGCGCTGTTGGGCGAAGTCGCAACGCTCGCCAGCAACAGGACGGGAGCGGCGATGCGGCGCAGCCACGCGGCCGCGAAAGCGAGGCGATCCTCCGCACTGACGCGAACGGTGAACTGCATTGGACGCTCCGTGCCTTGCTCGATCGGTCTCGGCACGCCGCTATTCGGACCAGGTTGCCGGACTTCCGCCGGCTTGAGTGCCGGCATGACCTTAGTGCGCGAATGCGCGTGGGCGGTTCATGTCTCTGCGCTGGAATATGGCTTGTGGGCGCCGATCGGGGTGACGGGCGACGTGCACGGGCAGTGGTAGAATTCTTAAGCCCAGGCGCTATATGACTATCTACATGGTCAGGAGCGCGACATGGATGCGATAAATCTGGCGGACGCCAAGGCCCATTTGAGCGAGCTGATCGACCGAGTCGAGGCAGGTGATTCGATCGACATTACGCGTCGTGGCAAGACCGTTGCACGGCTCACCGCGGTGGCAAGGCCGCGCAAGCCGATCGATGCCGCGCTACTCCAGTCGCTGACGGCAACGATGCCACCACAGCCCCGGAGTGCCGCCGAGCTCGTGCGGTCGATGCGGGATGGCGACCGCTACTAATGCTTTATCTCGACACGTCGCTGATCCTCGCCGCGCTCTCCAATGAGGCAATGACGTCGCGCGTTCAGGCCTGGCTGGCGGAGCAGGATCCGGCACTGCTCATGATCAGCGACTGGACCATCACCGAGATGTCGTCCGCGATGGCGATCAAGCTGCGCACCGGACAGATCAGCCTCGAACAGCGCGCTGCTGTCCTCGCCATGTTCAACAAGTTGGTCGCAGAGAGCTTCACCGTGCTTAGCGTGAGGGGCGGACAGTTCCGGGCGGCGGCGAAATTCGCCGATCAGCATGCGCTTGGGCTTCGCGCCGGCGATGCGCTGCATCTCGCAATCGCTTCGGAGCATGGTGCCACGGTGCATACGCTCGACCAGCGGCTTGCCGAGGCCGGACCGGCGCTTGGTGTCCCGGCGCAGTTGCTGGCATGACCTAAGGGTGCGAACGCGTGCGAGCGGTTCACCAACGGCGCGCCGTGTTGGTGAAACGGTGAGTAGGGCTCGAGCGCACCCGTGTGATCGCGAGTCCAGCGGCGCCTATCGGCGCCGAGTGACGAAGCCGCGATCACGCCCCGCGTGATCGCGAGTCCCTGCGACGCCTATCGGCGCCGAGTGAACCGGGCGAGCATCCCCCGGATGCTCGCTACTTCCGGTTCACTCCCACTCGATCGTGCCCGGGGGCTTCGAGGTGTAGTCGTAGACCACGCGGTTCACGCCGCGGACCTCGTTGATGATCCGCGTCGCGCAGCGCGGCAGGAAGTCGCCGGGGAACTGGAACGCCACTGCCGTCATCCCGTCGGTCGACGTGACCGCGCGCAGCGCAAGCACCGAATCATAGGTGCGCCCGTCGCCCATCACGCCGACGCTGCGCACCGGCAGTAGCACCGCGAAGGCCTGCCAGATGGCATCGTAGAGACCAGCACTGCGGATCTCCTCGAGATAGATCGCGTCGGCCTTGCGCAATATGTCGCAGCGTTCCTTGGTGACTTCGCCGGGAATGCGGATTGCGAGCCCCGGGCCCGGGAAGGGATGGCGGCCGACGAAGGCGTCCGGCAGCCCGAGCTCCCGGCCGAGCGCACGGACCTCGTCCTTGAACAGCTCGCGCAGCGGCTCGACCAGCTGCATGTTCATCCGTTCGGGCAGGCCGCCGACATTATGGTGGCTCTTGATCGTCACCGAGGGGCCGCCGGTGAAACTCACGCTTTCGATCACGTCCGGATACAGCGTGCCCTGGGCGAGGAAATCGGCGCCGCCGATCTTGCGCGCCTCGTCCTCGAACACGTCGATGAACGTCTTGCCGATGAACTTGCGCTTGGCCTCGGGGTCGGTGACGCCGGCGAGCCCGCCAAGGAACAAGGTCTCGGCGTTCACGTGGACCAATGGGATATTGTAGCTGTTGCGGAACAGCGACACGACCTGTTCAGCCTCGCCCGAGCGCATCAGCCCGTGATCGACGAACACGCAGGTGAGTTGGCTGCCGATCGCCTCATGGATCAGCACCGCCGCCACCGCGCTGTCGACGCCCCCCGACAGGCCGCAGATGACGCGGCCGCTGCCAACCTGCTCGCGGATCTCGGCGATCTTGGTCTGGCGGAACTCCGCCATCGTCCACTCGCCTTTGAGCCCGCAGACATGGCGTACGAAATTGGCGAGCAGCTTGGCGCCGTCGGGCGTGTGCACCACTTCCATGTGGAACTGAGTAGCATAATAGCGCCGGGCATCGTCGGCGACGACGGCGAACGGCGAGCCGGGGCTGACCGCCACCGACCGGAAGCCCGGCGCGAGTTCCGTCACCTTGTCGCCGTGGCTCATCCACACCTGGTGGCTCTCGCCTTCGTGCCACACGCCGTCGAACAGCACGCAGCCGTCCTCGATCTCGATGAAGGCGCGACCGAACTCGCCCGAATCACCCAGCTGCACCGTGCCGCCGAGTTGGTGCATCATCACTTGCTGGCCGTAGCAGATGCCGAGGATGGGTATGCCCGACTCGAAGATCGCCGCCGGCACGCGCGGGCTGGCTTCGTCGAGCACCGAGCAGGGCGACCCCGAAAGGATCACGCCCTTGGGCTTCATCCGCGCGAACGCGGCCTCGGCGGCAGAAAAGGGCGCGATTTCGCTGTAGACACCCGCCTCGCGCACGCGACGCGCGATCAGCTGAGTCACCTGGCTGCCGAAATCGACGATGAGGATGGAGTCGGGATGTGCGCTCATGGCGAGCCGATATGGAAACTGGTCAAGCCTGTCCACCTTCGCCACGCCGTGCCCGCCAGAAGAGGAGGAGCAGGCGCGCCACCACCCCAGGGAGCCTCGTCCGTGATCTGGAAGCGCCGAAATCGTTTGTGACGATGTGATGATCGCCCGGATGCAGGCAAGGGCCGCGGCGACGCTATAGCTATAGTGTTGGCGTCGATCCCGAAGAGGTCAGCTTGCACGGCAAGGATGTCACAATTGCCCGCCGTGCGAAATTTTGTCCTGGAGCGGTGCACACGCGCGTTCTGCGCGACAGCGTGGCGCTATTCGATTGATTTGAAAGGTAAAATATCGATTTCCGCTCGCTTCGGGCGTGTGGCCACGCGCCTGCAAACTTTGCAACTTGCCGCTTCGGTACATTTCCCCATTCACAAAAGCGCAACTTGTATGTCATAAAACTGCAACATCGCATTCATGCGAAGTGAGAGGAGCATATTATGATCGGAAAGATTGCGTTTTGCTTGCTTGTCGCAGCGCCGCTGTCGCTTCCGGCAGTGGCGGCCCCTGGTGATCCCAGTCAGCAAGTGCGTTCGCTCGAGACCGCGACTCGTCTCACGCCCCGTGACGGCGGCAATTTCATCGAACTCGCGCAGGCCTATGCCCGCGCCAATCGCCCCGCCGACGCGCGGGAAGCCTATCGCCGCGCGCTGGCGCTCGACAACGCGATGATGGAAACGCCGACAGGCGATTCGATCTGGTCGCACGATGTCGCGAAGAGCGCGCTGGGCGACGAGATCAAGCTCACCGCGCGGTGAGGCAGAACGGGGGCGCAGTCGCGCCCCCGCGCGCCTTCAGGCGCGGACGTCCAGGACGGTTACCTGGGGCGGTGCGCCAGGTTTGAGCGTGCAGTGGAAATCGCGCGAAATGCGCGACGCGCTGCGCAGACTGTTCGTCAGCCGCAAATTGCCCTTCACGACCCAGCTTGTGCCATTCCATTCGGTCGACGTGACGCGATCGACCTGCGCGATCCGCGCATAATGGCTGCCTTCTTCCTCAGCAGCCGACGCACAGCGATCGGTCGCCGATTCCTCGTCATAGATGTCGTCGAACACGGACGGCGGCGCGGGGTCGCGCGCCGCGCCTTCCGGCGGCGGAGGTGGCGGAGGCGACGCATCGACAATGACGGTTTCGCTCTTCTTCTTCGACGCTGCGCCGAGCAGGGCGCCGATGATGCCGCCGGCGATCAGCGCGCCGACGACAGCGCCGCCATCGTCATGATCATGGTGGCGATGCCGACCGGGGCCATGCCACTCTTGCGCGCTGACGGGTGCGGCCATAGCGAACAGCGCGGCCGCCGATACGGCGGCCCCCAGGCTCTTTCCGAACACCATGATCCTCTTCCTCCACTCTTCGTGGCAGGAACCTAGGCGAGTCGTGCTGACCCAAGGGTGAATGGATCGTTTCGGAAGCGGAAAGAAAAGTCGCGCCGACGAAAGCGCGCATCTCTCGTCCGCCGGAATTGCGCGAGCCGGCGGGTAACCGGCATTCAGTCGAGGCGCTCAACTGCCATAGGCCGGTCCACCCTTCCGGCCGCTACGCAATCTCAAGTCCGGTCCAGCGCGCGGCAAAGGCATAAAGATCCGCCGCCTCTTCGATCGCCTTGTCGGTCGGCTTGCCCGATCCGTGCCCGGCGCGCGTCTCGATCCGGGCAAGATGTGGCCGGTCGCCGATATCGGCCGCCTGGATAGCGGCAGTATATTTGAAGCTGTGCCCGGGCACCACGCGGTCGTCGGTGTCGGCGGTGGCGACCAGGATGGCAGGATAGCGCTGCCCGTCGCGAACATTGTGATAGGGCGAGTAGGTGAGGAGCCGCTTGAAGTCCTCCTCCTTCGACGGATAGCCATAATCGTCGACCCAATAGCGCCCGGCAGTCCAGCGGTGGAAGCGCAGCATGTCCATCACGCCGACTTGCGGCATCGCCGCCGCGAACAGCTCGGGCCGCTGGTTCGTCACTGCGCCGACCAGCAAGCCCCCGTTCGATCCGCCCTGGATCGCAAGCTGCTCCGGCGTGGTTATTCCGCTCCCGATCAGATGTTCGGCGGCAGCGATGAAATCGTCGAAGCTGTTCTGCTTGTTCGCCAGACGTCCGGCATTGTGCCACACCTTGCCATATTCGCCGCCGCCGCGGATGTTGGCGAGGACATAGGCGCCGCCCTGCTCCATCCAGGCAATTCGGCTCGCCGAAAAGCCCGGCGTGAGCGGGATGTTGAATCCGCCATAGCCATAGAGCAAAGTCGGCGCGGGGAACGCGGCGCCCTTCTTGTGCACGATGAACATCGGCACGCGCGTGCCATCCTTCGACGCATAGAAGCGCTGCTCGACCACGAACTGCTCCGGATCGAACAACAGGCTGGGCGCGGCCCAGGGCGTCGACACACCGTCCGCCACGTCATAGCGGTAGATGGTCGGGGGCATGTTGAAGCTGGTGAAAGCGAAGAAGGTCTCGGCATCGTCGGGAACACCGCCAAAGCCCTGCGCAGTGCCGATTCCGGGCAGCGCGACAACGCCATCGCCCGTGCCGTCGAGCGCGAAACGTCGGATCTCACTCTTGGCGTCGATCAGATAGGATGTCAGCAACCGACCGCCGACGATCGATGCCCCATCGAGCGTCGCCGCGTCCTCGGGCACTACGTCGACAGCCGCCGAAGCGCCCGCGACGTCGAGCGCAACGACCTTGAGGCGCGGCGCATCCTTGTTGGTGATGAAGAAGAATCGCGTGCCCTGATTGCCGATGACCGACCAATTGTGCTCGAGTCCAGGAATGATCGTGCGCGCCGGCCACGCCGGATCGGCAAGATCGACCAACGTCACTTGATAGCGGTCGTCGGTGCCTTCGGCAGTAGTGATTACCAGCCAGCGGCCGTCATGCATCACGCTTGGGCTGTGCCCCCAGCTCGGATGCTCGGGCGTGGCATAGACCAGCCGGTCGTCGGCCTGCGCGGTGCCGAGCGCGTGAAACCAGATCGTCTGGTCGTGCGTCGCCGCCTGGAACATTTCCTCGGCAGGCGGCTCGGGAAAGCGCGCATAAAAGAACCCCGAGCCGTCCTTTGCCCAGTCGCCGGCGAGGCCAAACTTGACCCATTCGATGGTGTCGCCAGTGTCCATGCCGGTCGCCACATCGAGCACCTTGACCGTGCGCCAGTCGCTGCCGCCGTCCTGCACCGCATAAAGTAGGAGGCGCCCATCTTCGGACGGCAGCCATTCGGCAAGCGCGGTGGCGCCGTCAGACGACCAGCCGTTCGGATCGATCAGCACTCGACCTTCGCCGTCGAGGCTGTCGCGGACATAGAGCACGGCCTGGTTTTGCAGTCCCGAATTGCGCGTGTAGAAATAGCGCCCGCCTTTATTCATCGGCAGGCCGAAACGCTCGAAATCGAAAATTTGCTCGATGCGCGCGCGAAACCAGTCGCGGCCAGGCAGCGTCGCCAGATAGGCGTCGGTCACTTCGTTCTGGGCGGCGACCCAGGCGGCGACCTCGGGGTCGTTGCGGACGTCGTTTTCGAGCCAGCGATAAGGATCGGCGACTCTCAGCCCGAACAGGTCTTCGACCAGGTCCTCGCGGCGCGTGACGGGATAGGAGAACATGCGGGGCTCCGGCTCATAGGAAGGCGGGCTTCCATATCAGCCGGGCCGCAGGGCTCAAGCAAATCGGGTGGTTTCGGCGACTACCCAGATCATCATGGTCAGCGGGGCCAGCGCGAGCGCGATCGGAACCAGCGCGGCGAGCGCAGGGGTCGTGCCGCCGCGCTGGTTGCCGGAACGGACCCGCGAGTTGGCGGAAACGGTCTTCATTACGTTCACTCCAGGCGCGGCAATGGGCCGCGCGTTTCTTGAACGTTAATGTAGACCAACGGAGGGGGAATTCAAGGGACGAGCCGTGTATTTTCGTCGACGAACTGTGCCATTCGTCGACTCTTGGTCGCAAGCACGGCGCGCCGTGAAATACAAAGGGCGACCGAGGGCCGCCCTTCGTCTGGTGAATATCGACGCGTGCGAGATCAGGCGGCTTCGTCGAAATCCTCGTCATTCATCACCGGGCCCGAATCCTGGCCCTTGGCCGAGACGTCGCGGTCGACGAACTCGATGATCGCGATCGGCGATGCGTCCGACGCGCGGATACCGGCCTTGATGATGCGCGTGTAGCCGCCGTTGCGATCGGCGTAGCGCGGCGCGAGCACGTCGAACAGCTTGGTGAGCTGAGTCTCGTCGAGCAGGCGCGCATGCGCCAGACGGCGGTTCGAAAGGCCGCCCTTCTTGGCAAGCGTGATCAGCTTCTCGACATAGGGGCGAAGCTCCTTCGCCTTGGCCGTGGTGGTGGTGATCTGCTCGTGCTTGATCAACGCGGCGGCCATGTTGCGGAACAGGGCGGCGCGGTGCGAGGAAGTACGCTGCAGCTTGCGGCCGCCGACGCGGTGACGCATGGGATAGTCCTTTCGTTCGTCAGGGGGCCGTGTGAGGTACCCCAAGCCAGGCGGCGTATCGGGGCCGCCGCCCAAAACCCGATGCGCTTGCGCGCGAGGGCGGGCTCAAAGCCGATTTGGCGGCGAGAGTCAAGCAAAACGGCTATTCCTCGCCCTCCGCATTCCGCTCGGGATCGTCCCTCCAGTCGGGCTCGTCGTCGCTCGATCCGTCGACCTGTTCCGCCAGGATTTCCGGCTCGGCCGTTGGCTGATCGTACACAGGGGCCCGCGGCGCCGGGGAGACGGTCGGCTCGGGCGGCACGACTGGCGGCGGTGCGACGGGTGGGGAGGCGGCATCCGCGACCGCCATCGCTCCCGGCGACTGGTAGGAAGAGGCGTGCGGCTGCTTGTAAAAGTCGAAATTGTCGGTCCTCGCGAAGTCGCCCAGCAGCAGTCCGCCGCCGAACGCCGCTACCGCGAGCCCGGCGGCGCCGCCGATCACTCGCTTGCGCGCGATCTCCATGACGCACCTCCTGACTCAGGGAACAACTGCTCGCCGTGCACCACGTTCCGGCACGAGCGAAGGGCCGCCGCTGGGAAGCGGCCCTTCGTCGCTCGCATTGGCGCGGCCGATCGCGCTTCAGTGCTGCGCGGCGCGCTTGGCGGCCGCGATAGCGGCTTCGGTCTGCGGATTGCCGAGCGACAGCGTCTGCCCGTTCGGGAAGCTGATGTCGGCGGCACTGGCGCGCGTGTCCCCGTCGCGGGCGCGGAACGCCTGCACAATGATCTTGGTG
>Ga0068861_100000002_pt1 | contig 111914 bp, 99 predicted proteins | sample KBSSwiS42_FD_66593 | JGI IMG/M metagenome (GOLD analysis project Ga0068861, IMG submission 66593) | Switchgrass rhizosphere microbial communities from Kellogg Biological Station, Michigan, USA - KBS Switchgrass S4-2 | ecosystem: Host-associated > Plants > Roots > Rhizosphere > Soil ...
CCGTCGAGCGCCTGGGCCATGCGCTGGGTTGCGGCGAGCACGTCGGGCTCGCCGAGGATCGCTTCGCCCTTGCCCGGTAGGATGCGATAATCGATGTCGATGCCACGCAGCGCCAATGCCTCCGCATAGCTGCGCGAGAAGCGCACCGGCGTATTCTTGTCGTCAGCGCCGACCAGTATGGCGGCCTTGAGCCCGGGCTGCACGCCACCGGCGCTGCGCAGCGGATCGAGGCTCGTGACTGGCGCCTTCCATGGCCGTGCCGCGTCGCGCGCTGCCATATAGGCGCGCCATTCGGGCAGCGCGCAGGGGCATGAGACGAGCACAACGCCGTCGGCAAGGCCTGGCTTAAGCGCGGCGATATCGGCGGCGATCGCCGCGCCGCCGCGGTCACCGACGAGAATCACATGCGCCTGCGGATACCGTCGGCGCAGCGTTGCGATCGTCTCGGCGACTACGTCGAGTACCGGCTGGGTATAGTTGTCGCCGGTGCCCAGTCCCGGCTCGCCCGGCGAGGCCTTGCCACGCGCGTCGGAAAAACCCGGGCGCAGCAGGGCGACGGCGGCGCTGTTCGGGATCGCCGCCGCGGCACCGCGCGCGAAGCTATAGGCCGCTTCGATCCGCGCCGCTTCGCCGGCATGGAGCACAACGATCAGCGTATGCGCCGACGTCGCCTGACCGAAGCCCTCGACATGGAGCTTGGGCGCGGGTGGTTCCGGCGGCGCGGGCGTCGGCGCGACAGTCCCCATGCATCCCGCGAGCGTCAGGGCCAGCGCGAGCGCCGCGGGCGGGCTAAAGCGCATCGGCGATTCGCTCGGCAAGGCGGTGCGCGACGTCGCGTTTCGGCAGCGGCTCCCAGCTTTCGATGCCATCACTCGTGACGATATGCACTGTGTTGGCGCCGCCGCCCATTACGTCGCCCGATACGTCGTTGGCGACGATCCAGTCGGCGCCCTTGCGCACTCGCTTGTCCGAAGCATGGTCGAGCAGCCGTTCGGTCTCGGCGGCAAATCCGACCAGCAGTTGCGGCCGCTGCTCGCTCGCGGCCAGGGTCGCGAGGATGTCGGGGTTGGCGATCAGGTTGAGCGCGGGCGCGCCGCCCGTCTTCTTGAGCTTCTGCTCGGCAGGCTCGACGCGCCAGTCGGCGACTGCGGCGACCAGCACCGCGGCATCAGCGGGCAGGGCGGCGGTAACCGCATCCGTCATCTGTTGCGCGGTCTCGACGTCAAGGCGAACGACGCCAGCAGGGGTGGGTAGCGCGACCGGACCCGCCACCAATGTTACCTTGGCGCCGAGCTCGGCGAGCGCCTCGGCGATTGCGAAGCCTTGGCGGCCCGACGAGCGATTGGCGATGTAGCGCACCGGATCGATCGGTTCGTGCGTCGGGCCGGCCGTTACCAGCACGTGCTTGCCGCGCAGCCGTCCCTGAGCTGCCGCATGGCCGATCGCTAGGCGCATCTCGATCGCAGCGACGATCGCCTCGGGTTCGGGGAGCCGACCTGGCCCAAATTCGCCGCAGGCCATCGGGCCTTCGTCGGGCGCGAGCACGTGCACGCCATCGTTTCGCAGCGTCGCGACGTTGCGGCGCGTGGCGGCGTGCTGCCACATCCGCACGTTCATCGCCGGCGCGGCGAGCACCGGCTTATCGGTCGCGAGCAGGAGCGTGGTAGCGAGATCGTCGGCCATTCCCGCTGCCATTTTCGCGAGCAGGTCGGCGGTTGCCGGGGCGACCACCACAAGGTCGGCCTCGCGGCTCAACTGGATGTGGCCCATTTCGGCCTCGTCCTTCAGGTCCCACAGCGAAGTGTGGACCGGCTGTTCGGACAGTGCCGCAAGCGTCATCGGTGTGACGAACTGCGCGCCCCCGGCAGTCAGCACGCAGCGCACCGACATGCCGGCCTTGCGCAGCAATCGGATCAGCTCGCACGCCTTATAGGCGGCGATGCCGCCGCCGACGATCAGCAGGATGCGCTTCATCGGCCGACTATCTGGACGCGCACGCGCCGCCTGTCGAGCGCGGCGGTAATCAGGTCGCGCAGCCCGTCGGGCGCAAAGACCAGCCCGACCAGAAGCACCGGCGCCACCATCAGGCCCCAATAGAAGGTGTCGAGCCGCGCAAACAGCGAGATGGCGACTGCGTAGAGCCCGAAAACGGTCAGCGCGCGCAGCGCGAGTGGACTGTCCCACGAGGCCCATCCGACTAGGCTGAGCCCAACCGTCAGCGCTGCAAACCACTGCGGGAACATGGTGAGGCCGGTCGAAACCGTGACCGATTTGACGAACAGCCCGAATCCCTGGAGCCCGAGCCAGCCGGCCGAGACGGGATCGAGCGGTCCTGTAACCCCGCCCACCGCGGCCGCATGGGCGGCGAGCGCAGCAGCGAATACTGCGAGCGCCATGCCCCAACCGATCGCCTCGCGTCGCTCGCCTTCGATCCAGGCAAATCCGGCCATCGTCAGCACATAGAGCGCGGCGGTTTCGCGGATCAACAGAGCGATCGTCGCAAGCGCGACCGATTCGATCCATCGGCCTGGTTCGCGCAGCGCAAGCGAAAGCGCGACGAACTGCGCCGCCCAGATCTCGTGGAACGCCAGGAGTTCCGGCTGCACGAATGCCAGCATCGAATCGCACAGCAGCAACAGCGCGACCACGCGCGGCGCCGCACGCGGCAGCGCCGGCGCCACGCGTCGCGCCCAGGCGAAGCCAACCGCTATGGCCAGCGCCCACAGCAGCGCCACCGTCGCTGCGTGCGGCAGGTGCGCTTCGACGATGGCAAGCGCTGGCAGGCGAAACGTCATGAACGGCCGCAACGGATAGCCGCCGGCGCGCAGTGCGTCGGCCGCGACGGTGTAATAGTCGCCGCCGTAGCGAATCCCGTCGACGATCGCTTCATAGAGCGCGACATCGGTATGTCCTTCGGCAGCGTTGCCGTTCGTCGAGCCGGGGAGTGGATCGTGGACCGCAAGCGCCAGGAGGCAGGTGGCCAACAACAGCGCGATGCCCAACAGAACGAGCTGCGCGCGGCGCGGTTTGAGACCCGCGAAGCGGCTCGGTGTTGCGAGCCATAGAGGGGAAGGCCGGGCCATTGGGGCTCCCTAGCCCCGAGTAATGGCGCTCGTCGAGCGGTCAGCTTGTCGTGGCGTTGCGCAAGACCCCCAGCGTCGCGTTGATCTCCGCGGCGCTGATCACTTTCTGCTCGATCACGCACCGAAGCCCGAGTCCATCGAAGCCGTGATAATCCTGTGCCTTGGCGAATGCGACGATCGATTCGGCGCGTGCTTCGGTCCCGCGCACCGCGCGCGGCGGCAGATCGATGCGTTCGCCGAACCCGCCGCCCCAGGAAGACGCGATGATGCGATCGTCGGGATCGACGATCGAAATGCGCGTCCGGTCGCGATGCGCTTCGCTGACCAGGCTGCGGTCGGCGATCATCGCCGGCACATGGCCTTCCCAGTCATATTCGAGATAGAAGACGCCGCTCGGACGTCCGCCGCGGCCGTCTGGCCGGATCCCGGTGACGAACACCAGCACCTTGCGATTGTTCGAATAGGGATTTTCCCAGACTTCGTCGGTGAACCATTCATGGTCGTGACGGCTTCCGATGGCGTTACTGAATTGCGGCTCGCGGCTGAGGTTGAGCTTGCGGACTTGCGCGTCCGGATCGGCGGCAGCGATGACGCGGCCATGCTGATCGGCGATGAACGCATTGAGATAATAGGGCGAAATCGTCGTCAGATGCGCAAGCCGCGCTTCCGCGGCGGCAATATTCGCCGGGCTCGGATCGCGCGTCGCCTCCAGCATCAGCGAATCGCTTGCGAACAGCCGCACGTCGACGCTTCGGCCATAAAGATTGCGTGTGATGTTCTGCGCCAGCGCCTGTGCGAGCTCGATCAGATGCGCGCCCTCGATGTCGCTGACCATGGCCTCGGCGATGCCCGCGCCGAGCGCGATCCGCTCCGACACATGTGTCTGGAAATTGCGCGACGACTGTCCGGCCTGATCGGCGAGCGCCTTGACCTCCTGCGCTACCACCGAGAAGCCGTGTCCGGCTTCGCCCGATCGCGCCGCTTCGATCGCCGCGTTCAATGCGAGGAGTCGCGTGCGCGTCGCGATTTCTCCGCTCGCGTTCGCATAGACTTCGACTTCATCTCGAAGGATCTGCAGCAGGGAACGGATACGACGCGGCACAGGTCGAGTGCTAAGCAAAGTTGGTTAGCAAATCTTGAATATAGGAGCCTGGAGGGCGCTCGCTGCTCTGTATATACCTCTCAGCGCAGCCACAATGTCAGCGCGACGCCCACTGCGGCGCTCAGCAGTGCGACCGCCGCGGTACGCCAGCCACCGCCGACGCGTACCACCTGGATCTCCCTGAGCGGCGGCGCGGGAGGGGCGCCGCCGGGATCGGGGAAGTGACGCTCGATGTTGCGGATCAGCCCGGGCAGGCGCGACAGCGTGCGCAGATCCTCGACGATGCGATCGGCAAGCGCGGCCTCGGGGCCCAGTTCGGTCCGGATCCATTCGCGCACGAACGGCGCGGCAGTCTCCCACAAGTTGATTTCGGGATCGAGCCGCGTCGCCACGCCTTCGACCATCACCATCGTCTTCTGCAGCAGCAGCAAGTGCGGCTGTACCTGCATGTCGAAGTCGCGCGTGATGTTGAACAGCGAATCGAGCATCATCCCGACCGACATGTCCTTTACCGGCAGCCCGCGCATCGGTTCGCCAACTGCGCGCAACGCCGTCGCGAACTCGCCGACGCTGTGGTGCGCCGGGACATAGCCGGCTTCAAAATGGATCTCGGCCACACGCCGATAGTTGCCGGTGATCAGCCCGTAGAGGATCTCGGCGAGCCATACGCGCGCGCGGCGATCGATCCGGCCCATGATACCGAAGTCGATCGCTGCGATACGGCCGTCGGGAAGCGCGAACAGATTCCCCTGGTGCATATCGGCGTGGAAGAAGCCTTCGGCGATCGCCTGGCGGAGGAACGCGCGTACCAGACGCGCCGCGAGCGCATGCACATCGTGGCCCGCGGCCAGGATCGCCTCGCGATCCGAGATCTTGATGCCGTCTACCCATTCGAGCGTGAGCACCTTGCCGGTGGTTCGCTGCCAGTCGATCGTCGGAATCACGAACTCGGGTTCAGCGACCATCGCTTCGGCCAGCTCCGAGGCCGAGGCGGCTTCGCGCCGCAAGTCGAGTTCGCGCGCGGTCCAGCGCTTGAACGTCTCGATCACCAACCGCGGGCGCAGCCGCGCCGCTTCGCCGCCGAACGCCTCAAGTTGCGCCGCCGCCCATTCATAGGTGTCGATCGCGCGCGCGAATTCCGCTTCGATCCCTGGGCGCAGCACCTTGACTGCCACTGTCCGCCCGTCGGTGGTGACTGCGCGATGCACTTGCGCAATCGAAGCGGCGCCGACCGGTACTTGCTCGATATCGGCGAACAGCGCGTCGAGCGGTTTGTCGAAGCTCGCTTCCATCCGTTCGCGAATCACAGGATAGGGCACCGGTGGCAGCGCGTCCTGCAGCCGCAGCAGATCGTGCGCGGCTTGTTCGCCGATCAGGTCGGCGCGCGTGGCAAGCGTCTGGCCGAGCTTGATTGCCGCGGGACCGATCGCCTGCAAGGCATCGGCATAGCGCGGCACCGCCGGCACGCGTGCTCCGAACCGCGCGATGCGCGCGAGCCTGCGCACGGGTAGCGGCGTGTTGCGATCGCGCTCGATCCCGCGCAGCGCACCATGGCGGGCAAGGATGCGAGCCCATCTGAAAAGGCGGAAGAGATGCGTGGCAGAGGAGGTCACGCCCGGCTCAAATCTTCCAGCCCGAATGGATCGCGACCAGCCCACCGAGCAAAGGCTCGACCTTGGTCTGGACGAACCCCGCCTCGACGATCATCCGCTCGAATGTCGGCATGTCGGGAAAGCGCCGGATCGATTCGACCAGATAGCGATAGCTGTCCTCGTCGTTCGCGAGCAGCTTGCCGAGCTTGGGCACAAGGCGGTGCGAATAGGCGTCGTAGACATCCGCGAAACCCGGCCACAAGGTCGTCGAAAACTCCAGCACGAACAACCGCCCGCCGCGCTTGAGCACGCGATGCGCTTCGCGCAGCGCTGCCGGGATGTCGGTGACGTTGCGGATGCCGAACGCGATCGTATAGCCGTCGAAGAACCGGTCCGGAAACTGCAGGCGCTCGGCATTGGCCTCGGTCCACACCAGCCCGTCGATCCCGCGTTGCGCTGCGCGGTCGATCCCGACCTCAAGCATCTGCGGGTTGATGTCGGCCACGGTGATTGCCGCGCCCGAGCGCGCCATCCGGAACGCGACGTCGCCGGTACCGCCCGCCATGTCGAGGATCGTCTCACCGGCGCGCGGCTTCACGCGGCGGACAAACAGGTCTTTCCAGACCCGGTGCAATCCGCCGGACATGGCGTCGTTCATCAAGTCATAGCGTGCGGCGACATTCGAGAAGACGGCGCCCACGCGCTTGGTCTTCTCTTCGGGGCTGACCTCTTCGTAGCCGAAGGAGACGGTATCGGACATTCGCGTCGCTCTAGCGACGCGCTGCCCGGTCCGATAGGGGGCTGAGTCTCAATCCGCTTGCGCGGAAGCGGTGCCGGCACCGCCTGACCAGGATAACGCATGCCCGAACTCCCCGAAGTCGAAACCACGGTTCGCGGGCTGCGTCCGGTGCTCGAAGGACAGCGGATAGCCCTCGTTCAGTTGCGCCGCCCCGATCTGCGACGGCCGATGCCAGTCGATCTCGGCCAAAGGCTCACCGGTGCGACGGTCAGCGGGCTTCGCCGCCGCGCGAAATACGGCCTTGTCGATACCGATCGCGGCGACACGATGATCTTCCATCTGGGCATGTCGGGGCGTTGGCGCGTCGATCCGGCCGAATTGCTTCCGCACGACCATCTGGTGATCGAGACTGCCGAGCATCGGCTCGCACTCAACGATGCACGGCGCTTCGGCTCAGTGGACCTGGTTGCGACCGAGGCGCTCGCGGATTGGGGCCCATTCGCCGCGATGGGCCCCGAGCCGCTCGGCGCCGACTTCACCGCCGCGCATCTCGCGCGTTTGTTCGAGGACCGCGTCGCCAGCATCAAGCAACTGCTGCTCGATCAGCGCATCGTCGCCGGGCTCGGCAATATCTATGTCTGCGAGGCGCTGCATCTCGCCGGGATCGCACCCAAGCGGTCCGCCGGCCGCGTGTCGCGTGCCGCGCTCGAACGTCTGGTGCCCGCGGTTCGCGCCGTGCTCGAGGCAGCGATCGCCGCCGGCGGGTCGACGCTGCGCGACTATCTCCAGCCCGACGGGGAACTCGGCTATTTCGCCAAGCAGTGGCGCGTCTATGGCCGTGAAGGCGAGCCGTGCGACTGTGGCGGAACGGTCGCGCGCTATGTCGAAGGGGGGCGATCGACCTTCTGGTGCCCGAAGTGCCAGAAATGAAAATCCCCTCGCGCGCATGGTTGACCCGAATCGCCGCAACCTATAAGGCGCGCGCTTTCCCGGGTGTGGGCATTGCTCGCGCCCAGCTTCCATTTGGCAGGATTTGAACCCTCATGGCGAATACGCCGCAGGCAAAGAAACGCATCCGTCGCAACGCGCGCCGCGAAGACATCAATGGCGCGCGCGTCAGCCGCATCCGCACCTTCGTGAAGAAGGTCGAGTCGGCGCTCGAGTCGGGCGACAAGGCAGCGGCCGCCGTCGCGCTTGCAGCGATGCAGCCCGAGCTCGCGCGCGGCGTTGCGAAGGGCGTGCTGCACAAAAACACCGCAGCACGGAAGTTTGCGCGCCTTACCAAGCGCTTGACCGCGCTCGCCTGACCGCACTGCATTTTGGCATCATGGACCCCGTCGGAGCCTGCTCCGGCGGGGTCTTTTCGCGCGCCCGAAATGCGCGCGTGGAACATTCGGAAAACGATTATTCGAAGCGCGCGGAATCCCACGAGTCGCGATTTGCTAAAGTCAGCAAGAGTCTATAAGTATTTGTTTTAAAACGATAATAATAAACTTTTGGGAAGAAATGGCGGATTTGCGCGAGACTCCGCGTGTCAACCTGACATATTTCACTTTGTTTACATTTCCCCCTCTTGCCCGACTCAGATTCAGCTCTCAAAAAAGGCATCCCGGTGCGGTGATCCCCGGCCGGGGTCTAGCAAAGCGTTCACGCCAGCGCGGATGCGATTCCCGCTGTGGGGGATCGTTTGTCGGCGTAATTGTCACATGCGTGGGGAGCAAGTCTTTCCCACCACGGGAGGGTGCGATTGAATGGCGGGGGTTGAAGCCTTGGATAGGGATGACGCGCAGCAGGTTGCGAGGGCGTGGAGCCATGTTCGGGGCAATCTTCGCCGATCGGCCGGCCAGCGACTGTTCGAGCAATGGCTCAAGCCCGTGGTGCTGATGGCGGACAGCGATGTCGAGTCCGTCCGACTCGGGTTGCCCTCGCCGTTCATGACTCAATGGGTCCGCAACCATTATGCCGATCGGCTGCTCGTCGAGTTTCGCTCGGTGCTGCCATCGGTGACGTCGGTCGCCATCGAGACGCTCGTCGAAGAGCGTCGCGTGATCACGCCCGAAGCGCCCAGCCTGCCGCCGGCGCCGGCCGGCGAGCGCCCTGCGCTCGACGCGCGCTTCACCTTCGAGCGATTCGTAGTCGATACGTCGAATCGGGTTGCGTTCAACGCCGCGCGGCAGCTCGCCCAGCCGGGTGCACCGCGGTTCAGCCCGTTGTTCGTCCATAGTGGCACGGGCCAGGGCAAGACGCACCTGATGCATGCGATCGGCCATGCCTTCATCGCCGCGGTGCCGGGCGCCAGCGTGATCTATATGCCCGCCGAGCGTTTCATGTTCGAATTCGTCCAGGCGCTGCGCAGCAAGGAGACGCTCGCGTTCAAGACGCGGATGCGCTCGGTAGACCTGTTGCTGATCGACGATCTCCAGTTCATCGGCGGCGGCAACAAGGATGTGACGCAGGAAGAGTTCCTTCACACCGTCAACGAGTTGATGAACGCCGGCAAGCGCATCGTGATCGCCGCCGATCGCGCGCCGCACGCGCTCGAAGGCTTTGAGCCGCGGTTGGTGTCGCGGCTGGGTGCCGGGCTCGTCGCCGATATCAAACCGCCCGAACTCGATCTGCGGCGCGCGATCCTCGGTCGCAAGCTCGCCGATATGGGCGGTGACGTGCCGTGCGAAGTGCTCGATATGCTCGCGGGTCGAATTACCGGCAATATCCGCGAACTCGAAGGCGCACTCAACCGGCTCGTCGCTTACGCCCAGCTCAACGGCGAGGCAGTGACGATGGACTTCGCGATGGCGACGCTCGGCGAAGTGCTGCGCGGCACGCAGAAGCGCATCACGATCGACGAGATCCAGCGCGCGGTATGTGCCCAGTTCGACGTCAAGCAGCTCGATTTGATCTCCGAGCGCCGAGCGGTCGCGATCGCGCGTCCGCGCCAGATCGCGATGTACCTGGCGAAGCGGCTGACGACGCGTTCGCTCCCCGAGATCGGGCGCAAGTTCGGCAACCGCGACCATTCGACCGTAATCCATGCCGTGCGCCGCATCGAAGAGCTGCGCGGGCTCGACCGTGAAATCGACGGCGCGGTGCGCGCATTGATGCAGCAGCTCGGCGGCACTGCCTGAGCCGACGCGCTGCGGCGCGTCACGGCTGCGAAGCCTTTCCCACCGGGCCCTGCCACCTCTCGGCGGCAGGCCCAGGGGTGGGGGCGGGGTGAGGGTTCACGAGAGCGGGGGCAAACGCTCAGGTCATGCCCTCACCCCGGACAAATCAAACCTGTAGGCCCACTGCCTCCTGCGCCGCCTTGAGCGTCGGCGCTGCGAGCGCCTGCGCGCGTTCGGCACCGACGCGGAGCTGGTCGAGGATGAACCCCGTGTCCCCTCGCATAGCTTCGAGCCGTGACCGGATCGGGCCGAGCACGGCGACGGTGAGGTCGGCGAGGGCGGGCTTGAACGCGCCGAAACCCTTGCCGGCGAATTCCTCGACCACCGCTTGCGGCGTGCGGTCGGCGAGCGCGGCATAGATCGTCACCAGATTCTTCGCCTCGGCGCGGTCGCCGAGCGCGTCGAAGCTGTCGGGCAGCGGCTCGGGGTCGGTCTTGGCCTTGCGGATCTTGTTCGCGATGGCATCGTCGTCGTCCGACAGATTGACGCGCGACATGTCCGAGGGATCGGACTTCGACATCTTCGCCTGGCCGTCGCGCAGGCTCATGATCCGCGGCGCCGCCTTGCTGATGAAGGGTTCGGGCAGCGTGAACAGCTCGACTGCGAAGTCGTTGTTGAACTTGATCGCGATGTCGCGCGCGAGTTCCAGGTGCTGCTTCTGGTCCTCGCCCACCGGCACGTGAGTCGCTTGATACACGAGCACGTCGGCGGCCTGGAGCACAGGATAGGTGAACAGCCCGACGCTTGCGCCTTCGCGGTTCTTGCCCGCCTTGTCCTTCCACTGCGTCATGCGGTTGAGCCAGCCCATCCGCGCGGTGCCCTGCAGAATCCAGCACAGCTCGGCGTGCGCCGGAACGCGGGCCTGGTTGAACAGCACCGAGCGCTGATCGATGCCCGCCGCGAGCAACGTCGCCGACATCTCGATCGTCGAACGCGCGAGTTCCTGCGGCGAGACACTGCCTGTCAAAGCGTGAAGATCGGCGAGGAAGAAGAGGCACTGGCCGCCGGACTCTTCAACATCGTCCTGCATCGCGACCCATTGCTTGATCGCGCCAAGATAGTTGCCAAGGTGGAGATTGCCGGTGGTCTGGATGCCGGAAACGACACGCATCTTGTCACTCCTGCGCCCGGGTTACCATTCGGCCGTTGGACCGGCCGCGGATCGAGAGCGGCGGGAGCGCGCCGCGCGTGAGTGCCCTCGACGGAGTGCGCCCTAGGGCCTGTCCTCATATCCGGCAATGGCCGATCCCTTGGGAGCGGGATGATCAGGTCGCCGTGCCTCCCAGGCACGGCTGAAACTGTGCGGGGCCCAGTTTCACCTGATCATTTTGGCGCATGGCGTCGTCACTCGTCGGTTACCATGCGCAAGGCATCGCGCCCTCCTCGCTTCTAGCCCTGCGCCAAAATCCGCTCCGTCTCGGCCGTTGCCAGTTGTGAGGACAGGCCCCAGGGGCTCGGGACGAAGAAGAACAGCGCTATTGCGCGCGTCGCCGCATCAATGCCTTCAAATCGGCAACACGAAACGCGCCGGTCAGAAAGCAGGCGGCGCCGTAGATGGTGCAGCCGGCACCGACCAGCACGACCAGCGCGGCATAGCGTTCCCAGATGCGACCCGAGAGGAAGGGATCGAGCAGCTGGTCGAAGCCATAGACCGCCGCTCCCATCAGCAGCGCAGCGAGCGCCAGGCGCGGAAGCCGGCGGCGGAGCTGGCGATCGGGCGTGAAATGTCCGCGATGCACCAGCGTCCGGTAGAGCATCGCGACATTAACGGTCGACGAGAGCGCCGTCGCGAGCGGCGGACCAACATGGCCGATCAATGGGATCATGATCAAATTGCAGACGATGTTCACTACGACCGACCAAATCGCGTAGCGCACGGGCGTCCGCGTGTCCTGGCGCGCGTAGAAACCCGGCGTCAGCACCTTGACCATCACATAGGATGGCAGGCCGATCGAATAGCCGATCAGCGCCCACGCGCATTTGCGCGTGTCGACGGCGTTGAAGTGGCCATATTGGAACAACCCGCGCACGATCGGCTCGGCGGCTACCACCAACGCGACCATCGCCGGGAGCGTCAGGAACAAGGCGAGTTCCGTCCCGCGGTTCTGCGCCTCCATCGCCTCTGCGTCCTTGCCTGCACTCAACAGACGCGACACCGTGGGCAGCAGGATCGTGCCGAGCCCGATCCCGATCATGCCGAGGGGCAGCTGGTTGAGCCGATCGGCGTAATAAATGAACGAAATCGAGCCTTCGCCGAGCAGGTAGCCGGTCAGCGCAGTCGAGATCACGAGGTTGATCTGCACCGCGCCCGCACCGGCGGCAGTAGGCAGGATCAGCTTCATGAGCCGGCTGATCTCGGGATCAAGTCGGGGCATCCGCGGACGCAGCGAGATGCCCGCCCCGCGGCAGGCCAGCGCGAGCCACACCAATTGGAGCAGGCCGCCGGCAGGCACGGCAATGGCCTGGGCGCGCGCGGTTTCGTAGGGGGTGCCGTTGAAGAAGAACAGTGCGGTCACCATCGCGATGTTGAGCAGGATCGGCGCGGCGGCATTGACCCAGAATTTGTCGAGCGAATTGAGGATGCCGCCGAGAAGCGACGCCAAGCTGATCAACATTAGATAGGGGATAGTGATTCGCGAAAGTTCGACCGCGAATGCGAGCTCGTCGTGGGTCGGGTGCTGCTTGGCAAATCCGCCCGAAATCAAAAGGGTCAGCGGCCAGGCCGCTACGAGCATCACGAGCGTAAGCCCCGAAAGGATTACGAACAATATCGACAGCGCGCGCTCGGCAAAATCAAGTGCGGGCGCGAGATTGCCGGCTTCGGTAGCCTTGCGGTTGAATATGGGAATGAAGGCCGAAGCGAACGCGCCTTCGGCGAACAGCGAGCGGAACATGTTCGGCAGGCGAAACGCGACGAGAAATGCGTCCGATGCGAAATTGGCGCCGACATAGCGTGCCTGTAGCGAATCGCGCACGAGCGCAAGGATACGGCTAGCGAGCGTGAGCCCGCCGACCGAACCGAGATTGCGGATCAGCTTCATGCCGGGAGCGCCAGCTTGTGCACGGCGTGGCGCCCCCGAAGGACTGTCAGGCGTTGCCTGCGGGCGCGGCGGACTGGTTGGCCACTGCCTGCAGACGCTGGAGATAGAGCGCCCCGAAATCGATCGGCTCGAGCATCAGCGCGGGGAAGCCGCCATCGCGCACCGCGTCCGCGAGCACGCGGCGAGCGAACGGGAAGAGCAGGCGCGGGGCTTCGGCAAGCAGGAACGGCTCGAGCTGTTCCTGCGGAATGTTACGCAGCCCGAACAGCCCCGCGTAGGTCAGGTCGACCAGAAACGCGACCTGGCTCTCGACCTGCGCGCGCACTTCGACCTTGAGAGTCACTTCATGCACTTCGTCGGCGACCTGCGTGGTGCCGATGTTGAACTGCACGTCGAACGCAGGCTGTACCTGCGCCTGGTAAATTGCCGGCGCATTGGGATTTTCGAACGAAAAATCCTTCACATACTGCGTGATGACGCCCGCGACCGGGTCGACGTCGGCGCCATTGGGGAACGATTCGCCGTTCTCCTGTTCAGCCATTCGAAAATCCTCTTCCGTATAGGGGAAATGCGCGCGTCCGACGCGCGTTAAAGCGAGCGCAGCGCCTAGCAGGGGCGGAACAGGGATTCAACGGTGCGGTAGGCGGATGCCGGTGCAGATCATTTGAAAGACGCGGCGCTTCCCCTTATGTACCAAGAAGCGTATCTGGAGGTACAGTGGTTTACGTCGTTCTCTTCGCGATGGTGGCAGGCTTTCTGGCCTTCCGGCTCTATGCCGTGCTCGGCAAGCGCACGGGTCATGAGCAGCCGCTGCCCAAGCCCGCCGATGAGCGCGTGGTAACGGTGCCGCCGGCGCGCCCTGTCGACACCGTGCCCGAAGTCCGCGAGAGCGGCGCGCGTACGATCGAGACCGGCGCCGAAACCGGGCTGCGTGCCGTTATCTCGGGCGATCCGAGCTTCGACGTCACGCGCTTCCTCGAAGGCGCCAAAGGTGCCTATCGCATGATCCTCGAGGCCTTTTGGCGCGGAGACGAAGCCGCGCTCGAAGGCCTGGTCTCGCCCGACGTGCATCAGGAATTCGCGACAGCGATCGCCGAGCGCACCGCGGCGGGCCATGTGCTCGACAATCGCCTGATTGCGATCGAGCGTGCAGTGATTGCCGATGCCAGCGTCGAATCGCGAATCGCGCGCGTCAGCGTACGCTTCGACGCCGATATCGCCGCGGTGACGCGCGATGCCGACGGCAATGTGATCGCCGGTTCGCTCAGCGACGCAGTGGTGACGCACGATATCTGGACCTTTGCGCGCGGCGTGCGCAGCGACGATCCTAATTGGAGGCTCGTCGAGACCGACGAAGCCTGATTCGGCCTGGGGGGCGTTCATGCGTTGGTGGGGTGCGTTGGCGCTGGCGTCCATGCTCGGCGCCTGTAGCGGCGGCGTGATTCCGCAGACCGCACAGCCCCGTCCGCCAGTCCGTCCCATTCCGCGACCCACCGTGGTTCCGCCAGCGAGCAGCGGTCCCGTGGTTTCGCGCGGCAACTCGGCCGTCGTCTCGCCGCTGCGTCCCCGCTCGCCGCTGGCAGCCGACCGCATCGCGCCGATGGCAGTGGGGACGCTGCCGGTCGCGCCGGCCAATGCCGTCGCCGCAGGTCTCTCGCCGGGGCCGGCGATCGGCGCGCTCGGCTTCACGCGCGAGCAGGCGGCCGATGCGCTCGCCACCTTCCGTACCAGCTGCGCGAGCCTGGCGCGTCGGACCGACACTAGCGGGCTCACGCGCGCTACCGATTGGGCGCCGATCTGCGACGCGGCGGCCGTAGCCACGCCAGACGGCGCGTCGGAATTCTTCGCGACCTGGTTCGAGGCGGTTCAGGTTGGAGACGGCAGTGCGTTCGCCACCGGCTATTATGAGCCCGAGATCGACGGGTCGCGGGAGCGTCGCGCGGGCTATACGCCAATCTACCGCAAGCCCGACGATTTGATCGAAGTCGATCTCGGCCTGTTCTCGGACGCCCTCAAGGGCAAACGCATTCGGGGCCGCGTCGACGGTGCGAGCTTCGTGCCCTATTTCGATCGCGCGGCGATCGATGCCGGCGCGCTGGACGGCAAGGGGCTCGAGATCGGTTGGGCGGCGGATGCGGTCGAGCTGTTCTTCCTCGAAGTCCAAGGCTCCGGGCGCATGCGGCTGCCCGACGGCGGGGTGATGCGGTTGGGCTACGCCGGGCAGAACGGGCGCGATTATACGGCAATCGGGGGCGTGATGCGCCAGCGCGGGCTGCTCCAGCCTGGCGGGAGTTCGATGCAGGGCATTATGACCTGGCTGCGCGAGCATCCCGACGAGGCGCGCGAAATCATGGAGACCAACAAAAGCTACGTCTTCTTCCGTGAGCTGACCGGTCCCGGGCCGCTCGGTGCGCTCGGCGTGGCCGTGACCGGCGAGATGAGCGCCGCGGCGGACGGCAAGTTCGTGCCGCTCGGCGCGCCGGTGTTCCTGTCGCTCGATCGACCCGAAGCGTCGGGACTCTGGGTGGCGCAGGACACCGGCGGCGCGATCAAGGGCGCCAATCGCTTCGACACCTTCTGGGGCGCGGGCGAACGCGCGCGGACGATTGCCGGCGGGCTTGCCGCGCGCGGCACTGCGTTCCTGCTACTTCCGCGCGGAACGCTCGCCCGGCTGCAGTCGGTACCCGCGCCGCTGCCCACGCCGCAGCAGTGACTCGCCCGCGCAAGCTCGCGCCCGAGGAAGCTGCGCTATGGGCGAAAGTGGTGGCGAGCGTCACGCCGTATCGGCCGGAAGAGCCCCTTCCTTTTAGAGGAGAGATTGGGGCGGGGGAGGTCGAACCGGAGCCCGAACCTTCGAAACCCTTACCCGTCGCGAAGCGGACAACCCAGACCTCAGACCCCTCCCCGAGAGCGGAGGGGCTTAAGAACACGCTCGACGGAACATGGGACCGCCGCTTGTCGCGCGGCATGGTCGCGCCCGAGAGCATTATCGACCTGCACGGACACAATCTTGATTCGGCATATCAACGGCTCGATCTTGGGCTCGAACATGCCATCGCGCGTGGCGATCGGATGTTGCTGTTGATCACCGGCCGACCGCCACGTGCCGAATCAGAGCGTCCTCACGCGCGCGGCGCGATCCGTGCGGCCGTTAACGATTGGCTTGCCGCATCGCGGCACGCCGGGCGCATCGCGGCGGTGCGTCCGGCGCATCCCTCCCACGGTGGAGCAGGCGCACTTTATATTGTGCTGCGCCGCGAGCGATTACGAAACCGTCCAAATTCTTAACTTCTTTCTGCGAGATCCTACGCATTCCAACGGATGCTCGGGCGCATCCACAGTGGCCGGGGGTGGGCGCGGGACACGTGGACGGTTACTCGCTCAAGGGACGTGCAATCGCGTTTACGACGTGCGCCGGTGCAGTGGCGTTCGTCCTCGCGCTCGCGGCCACGACGCATGGGCAATTCGACGTCGATCGCGCCTGGCCGGCACTCGTTGTCGCGATTGTCTGCGCCGTGATGTGCTGGGCCGCGTGCGAGCGCGCGATCGGCGCGCCCGCCGAGTCGATCGATGCCGCGATCGCGCGCCTTTCGCGCGCCGCGAGTGGCGACCTGGAGAGCGAAGTTCCGGTCGAAGTGCGCCAACATGTCCCGCAGCTCGCCGATGCGATGGACGGCCTGTTCCGCCAGCTCCACGCCAATCTGGAAAGCGTGCAGCGGCTCGCAATGTTCGACCCTGTCACCGGATTGCCCAACCGCACCAATTTCCGCCGGACTTCAGAACGTCTGTTGAGCGAGCTCGCGCCGGGGGCGGTCGCCGCGTTGTTCTTCATCGACCTCGATCGGTTCAAGGCCGTCAACGATACCATGGGCCATGCCACCGGCGACGTGCTGCTCGGTATGGTGGGGAACCGGCTGCGCGCCGTGGCCGAGCGATTCTCGGTCGAGAGCGAGGGACGTCCGCCGCTGATCGGTAGGCTCGCCGGCGACGAATTCACTATGTTCTTCCCCGAGATTCGCAAGGTGAGCGACGCCGAAAGGATCGGTCGAGGTATCCTGTTCGCGTTGGCCGAGCCCTTCGATCTGGCCGACACCCATGTCGAGATCGGCGCGTCGATCGGAATCGCGATGCGGCCCGAGCACGGCACCACGCTGCACGACCTGATGCGCGCTGCAGATGCGGCGATGTATTTCGCCAAGGCGCAGGGCCGCGGCCGCGCCGAGCATTTCACCGAAAGTCTCGCCGCAGAGATCGCCGAGCGCGCGCAGCTCGAAAGCGATCTGCGCGATGCCGTCGAGAAGGATCAGTTCGCGTTGGTGTTCCAGCCGCAGGTCAGTGCCGTCGACGGGCATATCGTTGCCGCCGAGGCTCTGTTGCGCTGGCGCCATCCGAACGGATTGCGATTGCCCGGCGCGTTCATCCAGCGTGCCGAAGAAACGGGTCTGATCGTCGAGATCGGCGAATGGGTCGTGCGCACGGTCGCCGCGACGATCGCGCGCTGGGGACGGCTCGGGATCGACCGGCGGCTCGCCGTCAACATCAGTCAGCGCCAGATCGACCATGCCTGCTTCTTCCGCCGGCTGCGCGAAGCAATGCACGACGCCAAGGCACCCGCGCATCTGCTCGAGCTGGAGATCAGCGAGACGCTGGCAATGCATTGCTCGGATGAGGTGCTCGAGGCAGTCGCCGCGCTGCGTGCCGATGGCGCGAATATTGCGATCGACGACTTTGGCACGGGCTATTCCAACCTCGCGCGGCTGCGCGCACTGCCAATCGATCGCGTCAAGCTCGATCGCAGCCTGATCGAGCATGTTGCCGAAGCCGCCGAGGCGCGCGCGATTGCGCAGGCAGTGATCGGATTGATCCACGGGCTCGGCTGCGAAGCCGTCGCCGAAGGCATCGAGAGCCAGGCGCAGGCCGATGTGCTGCGCGTGATCGGCTGCGATTTGCTTCAGGGCTATGCCATCGCCGAGCCGATGCCCGAAGAGGCGTTCCTAACCTGGGCGCGCAACCTCCAGCCAATCAGGCAGGCGCGCTAGTCGCCCGATCCCTGTTTGTGGGATAGACGATCAGGCCAGCGTGCGGTTCAGGATTTCGGCATAGACGTCGGTGAGCGCCGTCAGATCCTCGAGCGCCACGGCCTCGTCGAGCTTGTGCATCGTCGCATTGACCAGCCCGAACTCGATCACCGGGCAGAGCTTGACGAGGAAACGCGCGTCCGAAGTACCACCGGTAGTCGACAGCTCGGGCCGGATGCCGAGCCGCGCTTGGACGGCGTCGCTGACCAGAGTCGAGAGCGGTCCCGGCTGGGTGAGGAAGGCCTCGCCCGAGACCTTGGCCGTTACGCGCGCGTCAGGGGCATGCCGCTGAACGATAGCGCCGATGCGCGCCGCGAGATCGTCGCCGCGCTGCAAGTCGTTGAACCGGATGCTGAGTCGTGCCGCGGCTTTCGCCGGGATCACATTGGTTGCCGGATTGCCGACCGTCAGGTCCGTCACTTCGATGTTCGATGGTTGGAACCAGTCGCTGCCCTGGTCGAGCGTGATCGCGTCGATCTCGGCGAGCGCCGCCACCAGGCGCGGGATCGGGTTATCGGCGAGATGCGGATAGGCGACATGACCTTGGCGGCCGGGCACTTCGATCCAGATGTTGACCGATCCGCGCCGGCCGATCTTGACCGTATCGCCGAGCCGCGCGCTCGAAGTCGGCTCGCCGACCAGGCACATGTCAGGCAAGAGTCCGCGCTCGGTCATCCGTCTCATGAGCGCCTGAGTTCCGAAGGTCGCCGGGCCTTCCTCGTCGCCGGTGATGATCAGGCTGATCGTGCCGCGTGCGGGCGCGCGTGCGGCGGCTGTCGCGAATGCGGCGATCGCGCCCTTCATATCGACCGCGCCCCGGCCGTACAGAAGGTCGCCGCGCACTTCGGGTACGAACGCGCCACTCGTCCAGCCATCGCCCGGCGGCACGACGTCGAGATGGCCGGCGAAGGCGAAATGGGGTCCGTCGCCGTCGCGCACCGCCAGCAGATTCTCGACCGGACCGTCGGGCGCTTCGCCTTCGACGAACCGCTCGACGCGAAAGCCGAGCGGCGTCAGCGCGCCTTCGAGCACGTCGAACACGGCACCCCGTGCGGGCGTCACGCTTTCTGCGGCGATCAGCGCCTTGGTCAGTTCGATCGGATCGGGCAAAGAGGCGTTCCCCAGGATTTCAGGAGGTGGCTTTGCCCAAGCTCGATCTCGACGCAATCCCGCAATCGAACGCGACGGGCTATCCGCCCCCGTTCGATGCCCCGGTGGCGGGGCGCTGGTGGCGGCGGCTGGCCCCAGCGGGCGGCCTGACGCAGATGGGCGTCAGTCACGTCACGCTCAAACCGGGCGCCTGGTCGTCACAGCGTCATTGGCACGCGGGCGAAGACGAGTTCGTGGTGATGCTGTCCGGCGAGGCGGTGCTGATCGACGATGCCGGCGAGACGCCCCTCGCAGCGGGCGATTGCGCCGCCTTTCCCAAGGGTGACGGCAACGGCCATCACATGGTCAATCGCAGCGACGCCGATTGTGTGTTTCTCGCAGTCAGCGCCGGGCCGGATACGGGCGGCGAATATTCGGACATCGACATGGTGTTCACGCCGGACGGCTATTTCCACAAGGACGGGACGCCCTACGATACCCAGCGAATCAAATAGCAGGCGCGGGCTGCTCGAACTTCTCGATCACCCAATCCTCTTCCTGCGCCGCGGCGATCCAGTCCTGCATGAACGGGTGCTGGAGCACTGCGTTCATATAGGCGGGAGCGAAGCGCGGCATCGGCAGTGAATAGGTCACGATCCGCGTCACCACTGGCGCGAACATGATGTCGGCGGCGCCGAACTTGCCGAACAGGAATTCGCCCTCGCCACCGAACCGCGCGCGCGCCTGCGCCCAAAGCTCGTAGAGCCGCGTGAGCTCGGACTGGACGTCGGGCAGCACCGGGCTGGCCGGATAGACCTGACGGATGTTCATGCTGTGGTTCTTCCGCAGCGCCGCGAAGCCCGAATGCATCTCGGCCGCCATCGAGCGTGCCATCGCACGCGCCGCCTCGCCCACCGGCCAGAATTTGTCGCCGCCCGACTTCTCGTTGAGATATTCGATGATCGCGAGGCTGTCCCATACCACCACGTCGCCATCCCACAGGATCGGCACCTTGCCCGACGATGGCGCGAACTCGTCCCCTTCGCGGCGCTTGTCCCAATCTGCGTCATAGAGCGGCACTACGCTTTCCTCGAACGGGAGGCCCGACTGTCTGGCAGCGAGCCAGCCGCGCAGCGACCACGACGAATAGGCTTTGTTGCCGATGATGAGCTTGAGCATGGGGCGGCGATAGAGGAGCGGCGCGGTCGCGGCAACCATGGGCATTGCAGCCTGGCCCCGGCATCACTGCCGCAGATTTCGCCTTGCGTGCAAGGTGACTGCGCGGCAAAATAGTTGTGGGTAGGGGGAAATCATGAAGTTATTGTTGCGATTACTTTCCGCTGGCGCGTTCGTGGCGAGCGCCGGTCAGGCGCTGCCCGCCGCTCAGTCGTCGCAATCGGCCGCGCCTGCCGCGTCGGCCAACCCGGTGCCGCTTGCGCTCACGGCGGAAACCTTCGCTCAGCTGCCGGGAATCGAGGACCCCGAAATCTCGCCGGACGGCAACCGCATCGCGGCGCGGCTCGCGATCGGCGACAAACTGTATCTTGCGGTCATCCCGATCGGCGGAGGGCAGCCGAAGCTGATCGACCCAGGTAAGCTGCAGATCAACTGGTGGAATTGGGTCAACAACGATTGGCTGGTGATGGGCGCCGGACAATTGGTCCCGTTCGAAGGGGATTCCTGGTACGTGAGCCGCGCTTATGGTGTCAGCGCGCGCGAGCACAAGATCGTGCCGCTCGCGACCGATGCGGCGCAGGATGCCGATAATGTCCTGTGGTATGCCAGCGACGGCACGCCCCGCGTCCTCCTCGCCTATCAAACCTCGATCTACACGAGCGACAAGGGTTTTTGGCCGCGCGTCGACGAGTTCGACGTTTCGACCGGCAAGCGCATATCGGTGGTGGAGAGCCACGAGGACGTGACGCGCTGGTATGCCGACGGCACCGGAAAGGTACGGATTGGCATCGGCTACACTAACGACGGGCGCAATGTTCAGCTGCTCTACCGCAAGCCGGGCGATTCGCAGTTCCGCACGGTACAGCGCACCAAGACCGCAAAAGACGATCTCATCGTGCCGGCGCTGTTCCTCGCCGAGCCGAACAAGGCGCTCACCTATGCCAACGACGAGCACGGGTTCAATGCGCTCTACGAGCTCGATCTGTCTACGCTCGAACGCGGACGACAGGTCCTGGCGACTCCGGGGTTCGATCTCGGCGGGCTGATCTCCGACGTCAGCGGCACCAAGCTCGTTGGCGTGCACACTTGGCGCGAGCGCAGCAAGATCGAATGGACCGATCCTGACATGGCGGCGCTCGAAGCCAAGCTGGCGGACCATGTAAGTGGCGGTGCCGCGCGAATCATCTCAGTCGATACCGCGCATCAGCATGCCGTGTTTTATGTCGGCAGTCCCGCGTCGGCGGGCGCCTATTTTCTCTACGATCGGGCCAAGGATGAGGTCGCACAGCTCGATTACGTCAATAGGACGATAAGACTGCGCCGGCTCAACCCGGTACGCACGATCCACTACAAGGCGCGTGACGGGCTCGAGATTCCTGCGGTGCTGACCACACCGTCCGGCAAGACGGGCAAGCTTCCCCTGATCGTGATGCCGCACGGTGGTCCTTTTGCGCGCGACGACGAGAGCTGGGACTGGTGGGCGCAGTTCCTGGCGACCAAAGGCTATGTGGTAGTGCAGCCCAATTATCGCGGCTCCTCAGGCTATGGCGACGCGTTCGCCCGCCGCGGCGAGGGCCAGTGGGGGCTCGCAATGCAGGACGACCTCAACGACGCGGTGACCGCGCTCGCCGAGCAGGGCGTGATCGATCCCAGGCGCGTATGTATGGTCGGCGGTTCCTACGGCGGTTATGCCGCGATCCGCGCGGCGCAACGTGACGGCGCGCTGTACCGCTGCGCTGCGTCGTTCGCAGGCATCGGTGACATGAACGCGATGCTACGTGCCGACAGCCGGTTCCTCAACAGCGGCGCAGGCACTGACTGGACCCGCAAGCAGGCGCCGGACCTGAAGGGCGTTTCGCCGGCGAATTTCATCGATCAATTTTCGATTCCGCTGCTCTTGGTGCACGGTGCCAAGGATCAGGTGGTCGAAGTCAAACAGTCCCGTTCGCTCGCGTCGAAATTGAAGGCGGCGGGAAAGACCGTGGAATATATCGAGCAGCCCGAGGGCGACCATCATCTATCGCGCTATGCTGATCGGTTGAGCCTGCTTAAGGCGCTTGAGGTGTTCCTGGCTAAATATAATCCGGCCTGAGGAATTCTTCATCGAACATTAGACGCGCTCGCCTTCCATAGCCTGCCAGCTGTCATTAACGCGTCGGCCATGCGCTCGCGTGCCTCCGCTACGACCTATGCCGCGCTTGCCGCGGCACTGACGTTTGTCGCTTTGCTCGCGTCGGCGGGGATGCGCTCGGCGACCGGAGTTATGATGGTGCCGCTGCAGCTTCACTTCGGCTGGGATCGCGCGACGATCTCGGCGGGGGCGGCGATCGGCATCTTTCTCTATGGCCTGGTCGGTCCGTTCGCCGCGGCGCTGATGCTGCGGTTCGGGATCAAGCGCGTGATGCTGGCCGGGCTCGCGCTGATGGCAGGATCGACGTTTGCCAGCCTATGGATGACGGCGGCCTGGCAATATGTCCTCAGCTGGGGCGCGATCTCGGGGATCGGCAGCGGCATGGTCGCGTCGGTGCTGGGCGCCGCGGTGGTCAATCGCTGGTTCGCGACTCGCCAGGGACTGGTGATGGGGATGCTGACCGCGAGCACCGCGACCGGCGCGCTGGTCTTCCTGCCGCTGCTGGCGTGGCTGTCGCGCAGCGGAGCGTGGCAGCCGGTCGCGCTGGCAGTGAGCATCCTGTGCGCCGCGCTGATCCTGCCGGTCGCGCTGCTGATGCCCGAGCGCCCGAGCGACGTCGGCGTGCGCCGATTCGGCGAAGCCGGCGACAGCGCCCCGCCGCCGCCGCTTAAACAGGCCGCGACGATCGGGCTGGCGCTGGGGGCGCTCGCGCGTGCGGGTAGGCGACCGATCTTCTGGCTGCTGTTCGGGACCTTCATGGTATGCGGGCTCACCACCAATGGGCTGGTCGGCACGCATCTGATTGCCTTTTGCGGCGATCATGGCATCGGGCCGGTCCAGGCCGCGGGGCTGCTGTCGCTGATGGGCGTGTTCGACCTGATCGGCACGACCGCGTCGGGTTGGCTCACCGATCGCTACGACGCGCGCCGGCTGCTGATGGTCTATTACGGCCTGCGCGGGCTGTCGCTGATCGCGCTGCCGTTCCTCGATTTCTCGGGCGGCAGTCTCTTGCTGTTTTCCGTCTTTTACGGGCTCGACTGGATCGCCACCGTGCCGCCGACGGTCAGGCTTGCCAATCGTCACTTCGGCGAGACCGAGGGCCCGATCGTGTTCGGCTGGATCGGCGCGGGTCATCAGCTCGGCGCGGCGATCGCGGCGGGCGGGGCAGGGGTGATCCGTGAACTGTCGGGAAGCTATCTGCTTGCATTTGTCGCCGCGGGCGCAATGGCGGTGGTTGCGTCCTTCGCCCTGCTTGCAGTGCCGCGCGAACGGCCCGCTCAGGCCTTGACGTAGACCCAGGCGCGCTGGCCCGAGGCGAGGGTCGCTTCGACTCGACGGTAATTCTCGGTCTCATAGGCGTCGGCCGCAGCGAGTTCGGCCGGCGTCAACTCGAACACCACGCCCGCTATCGGCGCACTTGCGCCACGCGCCGGCACCAGCGCGGCATGGATTTCGACGCCGCTTGCGTCGAGCACTTCGGGGTCATGGACTTCGACTTCGACCAGATCGAAGCCGAGCAGTGCATCGGCATGGCCATCGAGCTGCCGTCCGAACAGCGCCTGTTGCACGCTCGCGAACTGAAGCGTGCCGTAGGAGAAGAGCCGCTCGCTCAGAGCACGACCTCGAGTACTGCGGCGCGTAGCTCGGCGATGCCCATGCCCTTGTCGCTCGACGTCACGAGCACTTCGGGGTGCGCCGCCGGGCGCTTGCGCGCTTCGGCCGCAGTCGCTTCGCTGACCTGCGCGAGGTCGCTCGCCTTGATCTTGTCGGCCTTGGTCAGCACCAGCCGGTAGCTCACTGCGGCGTCGTCGAGCATCTTGAGGATCTCGCGGTCGACATCTTTGATGCCGTGGCGCGCGTCGATCAACACCAGCGCGCGCTTGAGCACCGGCCGCCCGCGCAGGAAGTCGTTGACCAGATAGCGCCACTTGCGGACGACGTCCTTCGGCGCCTTGGCGAAGCCATAGCCCGGCATGTCGACCAGCCGGAACTGCGCCGGCTCGCCGACTTCGAAGAAGTTGAGCTCCTGCGTGCGTCCCGGCGTGTTCGAGGTGCGCGCGAGTCCGTTGCGGTTGGTCAGCGCGTTGAGCAGCGACGACTTGCCGACGTTCGACCGACCGGCGAACGCGACTTCGGGCAGGTCGGCGGGCGGGAGGAATTGCAGCGAGGGCGCCGACTTGAGGAACGCGACCGGGCCCGCGAAGGCTTTCCGCGCGCGTTCGACAAGATCCTCCTCCGCTGCAGGAGGTGGGGTCACTTTGCCGGCGCCTGCTTGAGCTGCGGGTGGCGGCTGTACAGCCACTGTTGCTGCGCGATGGTGATGATATTCGACGTGATCCAGTAGATCTGGAGCCCGACCGCGAACGGCGCCATCACGAACATCAGCATCCATGGCATGATCGCGAACACCTGCTTCTGCGTCTCGTCCATCGGCGCCGGGTTGAGCTTCATCTGATAGAACATCGAGATGCCCAGCAGCACCGGAACCACCCCGATCGCGAGCATGCTCGGCACGGTGAAGGGGAGATAGCCGAACAGATTGAGGATCGTCGCCGGATCTGGTGCCGAGAGGTCCTTGATCCACAGCGCGAACGGCTGGTGGCGCATCTCGGTCGACAGCAGCAGCACCTTGTACAGTGAGTACATGATCGGGATCTGCAGCAATGTCGGCAGGCAGCCGGCGAGCGGATTGACGCGCTCGTCCTTGTACAGCTTCATGATCTCCTGCTGCTGGCGCTGCTTGTCGTCCTTGAACTTCTCCTGGATCGCCTTCATTTTCGGCTGAACGACGCGCATCCGCGCCATCGAGGCGAACTGGCGGTGCGCGATGGGAAACAGCAGCGCGCGGATGGTGATCGTCAGCAGGATGATCGCGACGCCGAAATTGCCGACCAGCTTCCACAGCCAGTGGAGATAGTGGAAGATCGGCTTCTCGATCACTTCGAACCAGCCCCAGTCGATCGCCTTGTCGAAATGCGCGACCTTGAGGTCCGTCGCATAGGCGTTGAGCAGATTCACTTCCTTGGCGCCGGCGAAGATATGCGTCGTCGTGCTGAGCGCCTTGCCCGGTGCAACCTGCGCAGTCGGCAGCGTGAATTCGGCCTGGTAGGGATCGTTGTCCTTTTTCTCGCGGAACGCGGCATTGACCTGGAAATTCTGGTCGGGGATCAGCGCTGCGAGCCAGAACTTGTCCGTGAAACCGAGCCAGCCGCCCTTGGCCGAGAAGCGGTTCTCGCCGGCCTTGGCCGTGCTGCCGAACAGCGATCCGAAGAAGCTCGGAGGTTGGCCTTCGAGGTTCTTGTAGCCGATATCATAGTCCGCGCCGTTGCCGAACACGCCGATCGGGCCGACGTGATTGGTCCACATGTCGACGTCCTTCGACGCCGCGGTGCGCGCCAGCAGCGCATAGGGACGGATCGTCACCGGCGCGGCGCCGGTGTTGGCGACGGTCTGCTGCACCGTGAACATGAAGTTGTCGTCGACCGCGATGCGGATCGCGAATCGCTGGCCATTGGCATTGGCCCAGCTGAGCGTGACCGGCTGGCTGGGCGTCAGCACCGGCGCGCTCGCGCTATAGACACTATTCTGGTCGGGGAGCTGCACGCCATCGCCCGACCAGCCGAGGCCGGCGAAATAGGCATCGGCCGCGCCCGAGGGGGAGAACAGCCGGATCGGCGGCGAATTCTTCTCGATCGTCTCGCGGAAGCGCGGCAGCACGAGATCGTCGATGCGCGCGCCCTTCAGGTTGATACTGCCCTGAAGCTCGGGCGTCTCGATGCGGACGCGCGGCGTCGAGGCGAGCACCACCGCACGGTCGCGCAGGGCGACGGGCGTCGAGGTGCCCGGCGCCGCAGTGGGACTGGGAACCGGCTGTACTTTGCCGTTGACCATCTTGGTCGGCGCCGGAGGCTGCGGGAAGATGCGCTGCATCACCCATGGCCAGGCGAACAGCAGCAGCACTGCGATCACGGCAAACACGAAAAAATTGCGATTGTCTTGGTTCACATGAATTCCCCGAACGGTCCCTCAAGGCACCGGATCGAAACCGTGGCCGCCCCAGGGGTGGCAGCGCAGGATTCGCTTGAGCGCAAGCCAGCCGCCTTTGCCGGCGCCATAGCGGCGAAGCGCCTCGATTGCATAGGCCGAACAGCTTGGGTCGTAGCGGCAGCTCGGCGGCAGGATCAGCGACGGCCCGAGCTGCCAGCCGCGCGCGAGAGCGATCAACAGCCTGGCGATCATCGTAGCACCTTGCGGAGCGCCTTGGCGAGTTCGGCCTTCAGGTCGGAATAGGGGCGCTCGATGCCGGATTCGCGCCCGATCAGCACATGATCGGCCCCGGCCACGCCCAGTTCGGGAAGGATTTCGCGCGCGAGCGCACGGAAACGGCGCTTCATGCGGTTGCGCGTGACCGCGTTGCCGACCTTCTTCGAAACGGTGATGCCGATGCGCATCATCGGCGAATTGTCGGCCCGGTCGCGTACCAACAGCACAAAGCCGGGCATCGGCGCACGCCGCCCGGCATTGGCTGCGAGATAGTCGCGACGCTGCGTGAGTCGGACTAGGCCGACAGCTTGTTGCGGCCGCGCGCCCGGCGCGCCCGGATCACCTTGCGACCGCCCGGGGTCGCCATCCGCGCGCGGAAGCCGTGACGGCGCGCACGCACCAGTTTGCTCGGCTGATAGGTCCGCTTCATCGTTCATTCCCTGGTATTCAGAAACTAAAAAGCCGCCAACGCGGGCGGCCGTGTGGGGCGTCGCCATAAGGGAGGGAAGGCTACAAGTCAACGTGGAGTCTTCGGGTCGATCAAGCCGGCAGCGACGGCTTCGGAGTGCGCCATTTCGGCCTCCCGCAGCCTGGCCTGGCGGCGGCGGAAGCTGCGCCGGCGCAACGCCATATCGGCATAATGGCCGAAGCGCGGCCAGCGCCGCTTCCAACGCGCGAAGTTGCGCCGTGCCCAACCCGAATTCTGCAGCACCAGCACGAGGCCGGCGGCGAACACGAAGATGCCGCCTGGCCCAGGGATCGCGCCGACGAGCGGCGAGACCAGGATCACCGCCACGCCGAGCACCAGCAGCCCGGTGCGGATCATCGGATTCTTCTGCGCGCGCGCGGCCATGCAGCGGATGTGGGACTGGTGTATTGGTTTGACAAGACAGTGCGCGGCAGTGCGTCGCGTCAGCCGATCGGCTCGCCTTCGACCATGAAGCCGCTTTCGCGCCAGGCGGTCATGCCGCCATCGAGCGCGGCCGTGCGCACGAAGCCGAGCTGGCGCAGGGTCGACGCGGCAAGCGTCGAGATCTTGCCCAGCTCGCAATAGACCACGATGCGCTGCGTGGGGTCTGGGAAATCCTCGTTGACGCGCAGCTCGAGCTGCCCGCGTGGTACATTGCGCGCGCCGGGGATGTGCCCCGCGCGAAACGCATCGCGCTCGCGCACGTCGAGCACGATCATGTCGTTGGCGCGTTCGCCAAGCCGTCGATCGAGTTCGGGCATGCTCATGAACGGCACCGTCGCAGCGGCCTCGGCCAGCAGTTGCGTGACGGTCTTGCCACCGTTCATGTTGGTGCGCAGCGCTTCGCTCAGATGCGTCGGCGCGCTGAGGTTGAGCCCATTCATCATTGCGACGAACGCTTCGCGCTCCGTGACCTGTAGCCGTGGGTTCTCGGCGATCTCGGCGCCGATGGTGCTGTGCGTGCGGCCCTTATAGTCGTGCGCGGGGTAGACCAATGTCTCGGGCGGAAGCCTGAGCAGCTTGCCGAACAGGCTGTCGTACAGTGCATCGGGGTCGCCGCTCGGCAGGTCGGTGCGTCCGGTCGCGCCGATCAGCAGCGTATCGCCGGTGAACACGCGGTCCTCGACCAGCAGGCACATCGAATCGCGCGTGTGGCCCGGCGTGTGTATCGCCTGGATGCGCAGATTGCCGACCGCGAGCGAATCGCCATCGTCGAGCCGCAACGTCACGAACGGCGCCGGGCTCGAGCGATGCATCACGACCGGAACGCCGAGCAGTTCGGCGAAGCGGTGCGTCGCCGAGAAATGATCGGCATGCGTGTGCGTGTCGATCACATAGCGGATGCGGAGCGAATCGCGCGCCGCGAGCAGCTGGTAGCGATCGACCTGGCGCACTTCGGGGTCGATCAACGCGCCCTGGCAGGTCTCGGGGCAGCCAATCAGATAGGATTGGCAGCCCCCGGTGGCGACTTGCTCGAAGATCATCGCCGAGTCCCCCGATGTGAGCCCCCTCAGGCCGGCTGCGGCACGATGCGGATATAGGGGCGCGGCGCGTCCCAGCCGTCGGGATAGAGCTTGCGCGCTTCGTCGTCGGAAACCGAGCCGGCGATGATCACGTCCTCGCCCTGCTGCCAGTTCACCGGCGTCGCGACGCGGTGCTTGGCGGTCAGCTGGAGCGAATCGATCACGCGCAGGATCTCATCGAAGTTGCGGCCGGTGGTCATCGGATAGACCAGTAGCAGCTTGATCTTCTTGTCCGGCCCGATCACGAACACCGTGCGCACCGTCTGGTTGTTCGCCGCGGTGCGGCCGGCCGAGCCGCCCTCCGTCTCGGCGGGGAGCATGCCATAGAGCTTGGCGACCGCGAGATCGGGATCGCCGATCATCGGAAAGTTGGGGGCATAGCCCTGAGTCTGGGCGATGTCCTGCGCCCAGCGCGCATGGTCATCGACTGGATCGACGCTGAGTCCGATCACTTTGACGTTGCGCGCGTCGAACTCGGGCTTCAGCCGCGCGACATAGCCGAGCTCGGTGGTGCACACCGGCGTAAAGTCCTTGGGATGCGAGAACAGGATCGCCCAGCTGTCACCGATCCAGTCGTGGAAGCTGATCGGGCCTTCGGTCGTGTTCGCAGTGAAATCCGGCGCCGTATCGCCAATCCCGAGTGCCATGACATTCCTCCATATGTTTCGATGTTCAATAGCCGATGCGACCATCGGGCGTCACGATGAAAGCTTGAGGTCGGCCAACCTTGCTTTGTGCTCGAACGGCGCACGCACCCCCAAAGCATCTCCGCGCCTTACCTAGCCGAGGTCGTTACGAAGAGCTAATGATTGCGTCGCGCAGGAAAGACTCCGTTTCGGCGCGACATCGTTCCCCCTCGGGCAAAAGCCGTTATGCTGGGCGCGTTCGGGGGGATTCATGGTCGCGACAGTATCGACGGTAGCCTATCTGGGGCTTGAGGCTCGTGCCGTCGAAGTCCAGTGCAATCTGGTTCCCGGACTTCCCAAGTTCGTGATCGTCGGACTTCCCGACAAGGCCGTGGCCGAGAGCCGGGAGCGCGTGCGGGCGGCGATGGCGGCAATCGGGCTTTCGCTCCCGCCCAAGCATATCGTGCTCAACCTGTCGCCGGCTGATTTGCCCAAGGAAGGCTCGCACTTCGACTTGCCGATCGCGCTCGCGCTGCTGGGTGCGATGGGCGTGGTGAATGCCGAGATGATCGCCGACTATGTCGTGGTCGGGGAGCTCGGGCTCGACGGGCGCGTCGCGGCGTCGCCGGGCGTGTTGCTGGCCGCGCTCCACGCCGGCGAAACGGGCAAGGGGTTGGTGTGCCCGGCGGCGCAAGGCGCCGAAGCGAGCTGGGCCGGCACGGTCGAAGTCGTCGCCGCGACCGACCTGATTGCGCTGCTCAACCATTTCAAAGGGCTGCAGCTGCTGCCCGCGCCATTGGTGGGCCAAGTCGCCGAGGCGCACGACGGTCCCGATCTCGCGCAAGTCAAAGGGCAGGAGACTGCGAAGCGCGCACTCGAGATCGCGGCGGCGGGCGGGCACAATCTGTTGATGGTCGGACCGCCCGGCGCGGGCAAGTCGCTGATGGCGGCGTGCCTGCCGGGGATCCTGCCGCCGCTCGATCCGACCGAAGCGCTCGAAGCATCGATGGTCGCATCGGTCGCCGGCACGCTCTCCAGCGGGCAGCTCACGCGCACGCGGCCGTTCCGCGCGCCGCACCATTCGGCGTCGATGGCGGCGCTGACCGGCGGCGGGCTCAAGGTGCGGCCGGGCGAAGTCAGCCTCGCGCATCTCGGCGTACTGTTCCTCGACGAGCTCCCCGAGTTCCAGCGCGCAGTGCTCGATTCGCTGCGCCAACCGCTCGAGACCGGCACCGTCAGCGTCGCGCGCGCGAATGCGCATGTCACCTTCCCGGCGCGCGTCCAGCTGGTCGCGGCGATGAATCCCTGCCGCTGCGGCCATCTCGGCGACCCGGCGCTCGCCTGCGCCCGCGCGCCGCGCTGCGCGGCGGATTACCAGGCCAAGGTTTCCGGGCCGCTGCTCGACCGCATCGACTTGCACGTCGAGGTCCAGGCGGTCAGCGCGGCCGATCTCGTGCTGTCGCCGCCGAGCGAAGGGTCGGCCGAAGTCGCCGCGCGCGTCGCGGCCGCGCGCGCCGTTCAGACCGCGCGCTACCGCGACACCTCGGTCCGCACCAACGCCGAAGTGGACGGCACGCTGATGGAGGCAATCGCGACGCCCGACGAGCCGGGTCGCAAGCTGCTCGCCCAGGCGTCCGAGGCGATGCGGCTTTCGGCGCGCGGCTATACCCGCGTGCTGCGCGTGGCGCGGACGATCGCCGACCTGGGCGGCGCCGAGCAAGTAGGACGCGTGCACGTTGCCGAGGCGCTGAGCTATCGGCGCCAGGCGCCGCGGAGCTAGGGGGTAGTCATGCATTGGATCAAGCTCGCGTTCACACGATATTTTGACTTCAGTGGCCGCTCCCAGCGTCGCGAATATTGGTCGTTCCTGGTGTTCTGGCTCATCGTATGGATCGTGACGGCCTGGATCGATCGTGCTGCCGGACTGCGCCTGCCCGTCCCGAACGGTGAGGCGAAACCGTTCGTCGGCCTGCTGGCTACGATCTTTCTGCTGGCGACCTTCATTCCGGGCCTGGCCGTGGGCGTGCGGCGCCTCCACGATTCGAACCGCTCGGGATGGTGGACCGCACTTCCGTTCGCGCCGATCCTGTTGCTGGTCGTTGCCGCAATGACTGGGTTGATGCCGCCGGTTCCATTCCGTTTCCTCCCGTTGCTGGTCCTGATCCCACCGGTCGTACTTCTGATCCTTATGTGCCTTGGCGGGACTTCCGGCCCGAATCGCTTCGGCGCCGATCCGCGCGGCGTCGAAGACGTCGCCGACGTCTTCCGCTGAACGGCCTGCGCCGATCACGCCTTGCGACCGCTGCACGCTTCGTCTAGCCAGCCCGCCGCTGCCCCTGTGGCGAAATTGGTAGACGCGCTCGACTCAAAATCGAGAGCCGTAAGGCGTGCTGGTTCGAGTCCGGCCAGGGGCACCATAAATCCTTCCTGTGGAGTGGCGCTTCGCGGCTCTCCGGGTCGTTGGGAAGGGCAACTCGATATTCCGGCGCTAAGTGTTTGAATTAGAACACTTCTGTCCGAAATCGAATCCAACGAAGTTGACGAAGTTTACGGCTGCCATTCGTCGACCTCCGCTCCTGCCTGCGCCCGAATGCAAACCCTTCACGTCAGATCGTGCGTGACGCGACTTCGTCGCCGAGATGTGGGGAAGCGGACAGATAGGCAGCGCGTCGAACGGGGCGATCGGCGCCATGTTCGTCATATGTCCCATTGGCTTCGCGTAAGCGGAAACTTCCTACAAAACAACCGCTGGCTGTGCGGCCGGCCTCAGCGCTGCAGGGCGCTTCAATTTCACATGCAATCGGTGGTGACAAGTTATCCACAGCTATGCGATGCTGGACCATATCCAAAAAGCGAGTCTCGACCGGAAGGAAGGTCGCCCCCCGGTCGCCATAGGCTGATCCGCCAAGCCGTTGTTCGGGAGGGGCGTGGGGCGATGGAGAGCGCGTGCGCGATGCTCGGGGAGAATGCGGCGATCGCGCATCTCCGCGACTATCTGCCCAAGCTTGCGCGCTCGAAGGCGACCGTGCTCATCACTGGCGAGACCGGAACCGGCAAGGAGCGAGTTGCACAGGCCGTGCATGCGCTCGGCCCGCGCGCGTGCGGCCCGTTCGTCGCGCTCAATTGCGCGGCGCTGCCCGATGCGCTCGTCGAGAGCGAGCTGTTCGGTCATGCGCGCGGGGCGTTCACCGGGGCGCATGCCGCGCATCGTGGCCAATTGCTGGAGGCCGACGGTGGCACCTTGTTTCTCGACGAGATCGGCGAGATGCCGCTGCCGGCGCAAGCCAAGTTGCTGCGGGTGCTCGAAACCAGGGAGGTGCGCGCGGTAGGGGCGGCGCGCGCGGCGCCGGTCGACATTCGCGTCGTCGCTGCGACCAACGAGCCGCTCGAGCAGGCGGTCGCCGAGCGTCGCTTCCGCGCCGACCTCTTCTATCGGATCAACGTCGCGCGAGTCGATTTGCCGCCCCTGCGCGAGCGGTCGGAAGATGTGCCGCTGCTGTTCCGAGCCGCGATCGACGAATTGAACGAGCGCGACGGCATGGCGGTCCAGGGGCCTGACGCCGAGCTGCTCGACTGCCTGCTCGCCTATGCCTGGCCCGGTAATGTGCGCGAGCTGCGCAACCTTGCCGAAGCGGTGTTCGTCGACCCGCCGCAGGGGCCGATCTGCTTTTCAGACCTGCCCGCGGGATTCGCGCGGCTGTTCGAGCCGCTGCGGCGCAGTGCGTCGAGCGAGCGCGAACGCCTGCTCGAAGTGCTCGCCGCGACGAGCTGGAACAAGGCCGAGGCTGCACGCGCGCTCAACTGGTCGCGGATGACGCTGTATCGCAAGCTCGCGCATTACGCGCTCGACCGCGGCGGACGCGGAATGTGACACTTGTGACGGCGGCGAGGGGGCGCTGCGACGGACAGCTGTAACATTCGATCGCTGCGGTTTCCCGAAAAGCCCGAATTTCCGCCGATCGGGCGCTTGGCACGGTCGTTGCGGTACGAGCGGAATGGACGACAGCGCCTTATCCCGCTCCGCCGACGATCCGCCGCTCGCGCTCTACGCGAACTATTGCGACATCGGGCACAACGCCTTCGAATTCCTGTTCGATTTCGGCCAGTTCCTGCCCGAGCGTTCCTCGGTCCAGATCATCACGCGCATCGTGTCCGGGCCGGTCCAGGCCAAGCTGTTCGCGCGCCTGCTGAGCGAAGCGGTTGGCCGGTACGAAGCCACGCATGGCGCGATTGCCGACCTTGCCGAAGACGATGCGCTCGAAGCGCTCATCTCGGGCCTTCCCGAATTTGAGCGGCGCGCGGTGCGCATCCGCTCGCAACCGCGCGCTCCCGCTACGCCCGCACCTCATCAGGAGAAGTAACTGATGTCCGCGATACTCCGCCCCACCCGGCTTGAAGCGAACGACCGCTTTCCGATGATCGGCTTCACCATTCGCACGCATGGCGAGCCACGCCGCGCGGAAGTGGTGGTCGGCACCGATCCCGAGCTGTTCACTGCAGCCGGCAAGGCAAGGCGGACACCGTCGAACTTCTATTCGAGCAGAGCGGCCGGTCCACTCACCGCGGCGCGCGGCGAAGCAGTGTTCATCCTGCCGCCCGAAGTGGTGGCGCGCTTCGTCGGCGCAGAGAAGCTCTACTTCGGTCTCGCGACGGCGCCGGCGAGCGGCCCGGCAGCGTTCGTCGTCGACATGATGCCAACTGCGGCGAGCCCCTATGTCTCGCTCCGCGGCCTGACCGGGCGAAGCATCCGGCGGATGCGTGTGCTGCCGACGCGGATGCGCGCGGACGCACCCGGCACACTCGAATGGGCGGGCGACGCCGCGCAGCCCGGCCAGGCGCCCGCGCAGCGTGCGGCAACGGCGCCCGCCAACGACAAGGCACAGCCTGCGGCCGAGCCCGTGCCCTATGACGACGGTTTCGGCGATTGGAAGGATCATGACCGCGCGCCGGCTCCCGCCCAGGCCAACCCATCCGCGCCTTCCGCAGCCGCTCCGCCGGCAGCCCCGCCGCCCGCGGGCAATGCGTCGTCGCAGCCGGCCGCGCCGACCGCGCAATCCTATTTTTCGTCGCAACCAAGCCGCCGGGCGGCTGCGCTCGCAGTAGGGGATCCGGTCATCACCGGTGAGAAACAGCCGGTCGTCCCGCCATCGTTCGTGGAACTCGGCACCATAGCACGCGCCGCGGCGGAACTCGCGCTCCAGGCACTGCCGCCACCGCTGGGGCCCTTGGTGACCGCCCTGCGGCTCGCCGCTCAGGCTTCGGCGGCGGCCGGCTCGCCGGTCACGATCGGCCTCGGGCCCTCGGTCGGCGCGGGATTGGGCGCCGGCGTCAGCCTTGGCGCCGGGCTGTTGTTCGGCCCCAACGGCGAGATCGGCGTCTATGGCTCGGGCCAGTTCGACATCGGTTTCGTCACCAGCATATCGGCGACCGCGCAGGTTACGGTGGTGAAGGGTGGCGTCAGCGGGTTCGGGGGCTGGAGCATGGCCGCGACGATCTCGGGCGGCGAAGCCATCGTCGGCGGCGCGTCGGCGCTGTTCGACATGAGCGGCAATTTCCAGGGCGTCAGCGTACAGGCGGGCATCGGCGCGGGCTTCTCCCCGGTCGATTTCTACATTTCGGTGCAGCGATCGGTGGCCGTCACTTTCGGCATGGCGGCGGCGCTCGGCCAGCGTGGCCGGCCGTCGCGCGCGCTCAGCGACGACGGTCCGACCGTCGAAGTCAAATACCGCATGTTCATTCCGTCGCCGGCGATCGATTCGCCGTTCACTGTGTACGGCGGCGACGGCCGCAGCTTCGGCTATGCGGGCGGCACCAGCCGCGGCGAAATCACGGCCAATGTCCGCATGACGTCCGGCGGCGGCATCGCCGGAGTAGATATCGTCGACGCGCATTGGGGCGAGAGCACTGCCTATGCCACCGGCGACACTTATCATCCCGACGGCAAGCCCGACTGGTGGCGCGAGAAAGTCGATGGCGCGCAGCCGACCGAACGTGCGACCTGTCCGCGCACCACCGACAATCTCAACGTGACGGTCGGCGCGCCGGGGACGACGCGCAACATCCAGGCGATGGCCGAGCAGGCGTCGATCGTGACGATCAATGCCTCGGGAAGCCTGCCGCTCAGCAGCATCGCGCCGGCAATCGATGCCGATATGTCGGTGATGCTCCGGCTCGCAGGCGGTGGCGTCGAGGCGAAAGCGGTCGGCAGCCACGACGGCTTCCCCGCGCACGAGCTGTATGTGAACGGCACGCGGATCTATGCCTATGATCCGGTTGCGGCCGGTTCCTCGCCGACCGCGCTCGCGCCGCCGATGGACGTCGACGTCGACACCGGCTGGACCAATGTGACCAATGCCGGGGCGACCGCGCAGTCGCTCGCTCGCGGAACTGCTCGGGCCAATCCGGCGCGCGCGTTCGATGCCGAGATTCCACTCGACCCCGGCGTGGGCGGCCAGTCGATCGCAATGGAGGCGCTCGAGATCGGCGACATCATCCTGTCGACGACCGACGCCAACATCTCGCGCGCGATCCGTGCCTTCACCAGTGGCAACGTCAGCCATGCGATGCTCTATGTCGGGCAAGGCGGGCAGGTGGTCGAAGCGGTCGGCGAGGGTGTGCGGCTCGTGCCGCTCGGTGATGCGCTGGCCGACGCCACCGTGGCAGTCGCGTTTCGCGTGCCCGGGCTCACGCCGGTCCAGAAGCAGCAGGTCGCCGACGCCGCGGGCCAGCAGATCGGCAAGCCGTATAATTTCCTGGGCGTCGCGCGTCAGGCCGCGTTTCAGATCGACCAAAGGCTGTGCGAGCGCTTGCCCAACGGCCTTTCGGACCGCTGCCGCGCGTTTGTCGGGCGGATCGATCTCGGCACCGCCGACAATGCCAGCTTCTTTTGCTCGCAACTGATCCTCGATGCCTATGCCGCCGCAGGTGCCGCGCTCACCAGCGAACCGGCGCATTGGGCATCGCCCGAGGATATTGCCGATCTGCGGTTCGACTTTGCCAGGCTGCGCTATGTTGGCCATCTCAAGGCCGCGCCGTCGACCGGCCTGTTCGGTCATCTGTTCAGCTATGCGGCCAAGAAGAGCGCAAGAGCACTGGACGCCGAAAATACGTCCTTCAGCATCAATTGGGACGATGTCGAGCTGCTGCCGCAGAGCAGCAGCACCAATTGCTGGGCGGCCGCCGCGACCATGGTCGTCGGCTGGAACCGTCAGCAATGCATCGACCCGGCGATGATCGGCCAGATCGGTGCGGCGATCGGCTTCTCCGGGCAGGCGGACGTTGCTTCCAACGAGCGCTTCGCGCGCGCGATCGGGCTCGTTGCCGAGCCGCCGATGGACTATTCGGCCGAAGGCTTCCGCCGCCTGCTCGAGAATTACGGGCCGCTGTGGGTCGGCAAGGTGATGGGCTCGACCCCGCCGTGGAATGCCTCGAGCCATGCCGTGGTGGTGACCGGCATGTATAATGACGGCACCGACATTTATCTGCGCGTCACCGACCCATGGGATCGGCTCGTCGGCTCGCCGGGCACGCCCGGCAGCTACCAGCCGACGCATACCACCGGCAGCCGCTACATCATGCGGTACGACGATTTCATGCGCGAATATGACGCGGACCAGATGTCGGATCCGGTCAATCTGCACACGATGGTGCTGCGGCCGAGCGGCACGTCGGGACGGACGCCCAATTATGGATCGGCCCAGCCGGCCGGCTATGCCCAGTCGCTGAGCGCCCGCCTGGCGCCGCCGCCGCCGCCCACTCTGCGCAGCCGTGCGCGCGGCCTCGACGCCGGTCCGCCGCTGCCCGTGCAGCGGCGGACCGAGCGCGCCGAGAAGGGCGGTGTGCAGTTCGAGCTCGAACAGCTCGACGGTACGCGCAGTCCCGAGGTCCAGGCGATGGTCGCCGCGCCGGTGCTCAAGGCGGAAGTAGCGGTCGAGGATTGGCCGCGCATGCCCGGCGATCGGGGCGGCTGCTTCGGCGGCGTGCGAGTCTCCTGGGAACATTCGGCCGGATCGATCGGCAATGTGCGCGCGATACCCAGCGACGCAGCGCTCAGCGACGGCTGGACGCTCACCGTCGGCGGGCGCGTCTGCGACGGACCCGACGGCGCAGCACAGGCGAACGAGACGGTCGAGTTGCACTATCACTTCGCGCATGACGGTGAAGCGCCGCACGATGCGCTGGTGAAACTGCTGATCCGCGGCGACGGGTCGTTCGAACGTACCAACGAATGGCTGCCGGTAACCGCGCCTTCTCAGACGCCCGCACCCGCCCAGGCCGGCAGCTATTGAGCGCGCGGCGGTGTCGATTCGCCCTCCTGCACCCCCGCCGTCGGGCGGACGCGCGCCAGCCGCGCTGGCTCTGGCGCGCGACGCCTTCGGCCGGGAAATTCCCGAGGGCGGCGCACCATCGAGCAACGACCAGCCGCCGCCGCAGAATGGGGCCGCGCCGGCGAAGCGCGAAGCCGCGACCGATGCGCTCGGCCGCCGAGTCGGCGCACTGCTCGACGAAGTCGCGTTTCCCGAGTTCGTGGCGAGCCTGGTGCATGGCACGTTCGATGCGATCGTCGACAGCTCGATCCGCCAGATGGAGAGCTTCGCCGACCTGGTGGCGGCGGTCGCCAAGCCGCTCGAGCAGTTCCAGGAAGAGAATGTCACGCTCAACCAGGCGCGCGACTATCTCGCCGAGCAATATTCGCGCGACATCGCCTTGGTCACCGACGGCAGCGGGCCGACGCTCGAGCCGCGCGCGCGCACCGGACAGGATGAGGAAGCGCAGTCGCCCGCGTGGCTCGCCGACTTCGGGCTGCGCGGCGAAGCGCTCACTCCCGATCTGATCGAAGAGCAATTGCTCCCCAAGGCGCGCGAGCTGCTCGCGCGCAAGCGCCTCCAGACGCTGTCGACCATGGTGCTGCTCGGCATGAATCGCGTGGTGGTGAAGGACGGCGAGATCAACGCTGCGGTGCGCATTCGCGCCGCCGCCGCCGATACCTCGAAGTTCGACTATGCCACCGACGGCGGCGCGCAGCAGAATGCGAGCGAAGAATGGGGGCAGCGAGGCTCGCGGGCCTATGCCGCGCCGCGCGCGATGGTCGCGACGGTGGGGATCAACGCCCAGTCCGACAGCAACATCGCCGCAGAAATCTCGGGCAAGATCCGGATCAATTTCGCGAGCGAGACGGTACCGCTCGACCGCTTCCTCGACGAGCAGCGCCGCACCCAGCTCGAACGCCACGCGCGACCGGCCGTGCAACCCGCACCGGCGCAGCCATCCGCCGCCGCGCTGCCGGCGCCGGTCGTCCAGGCGCCAGTCGCCGCCGCACCCGTCGCGGTGCCCGTCGCTGCCGCACCGCCTCCCAGCTCAGGGGCACCGCAATGACCGCGCGCCGGCTCATGGCGGACACCATGTCCGAAGTCGCCGATGCCGCGCTCGACGCATCGACGGCACTGATCTGCGCGACGCGAATCGAAGTCGACTTGCCAGTCGAGCTGGGCCTGCGCGGCGGCGCGCTCGAGGCCGAGCTCCCGCGTTTCCTGACGCGCACCGATTTCGACACGCCGATCGCACGGCTGCGCTTCGTGTGGGAGCGCCAGCCATGACGCCCGGCGCCGCCGCGATCCCGCTCGAGCATTTCATCCAGGCGGTGCAGAGCCAGCTCGACAATGCCCAGAGCGCGATGGGCATGAAGGCGCGCAACCTCAACCTGCCGCTCACTTTCGCGATCAAGGACATCAGTCTCGATCTTCGCGCGCAGGTGGAATTCTCCTCGGGTGAGATCCGCATCCGTCCCGCCACGGCGGCGGATGTGCAGGCCAGCACCTTCCACCTCGTGTTCACGACGATCACGCGACCGGCGATCGAGGAGAATGCCGTCGCGCTCGCCGAAGATCCGCACGACCGGCCGATCGACGACCTGGGCGACGAGCTGAGCGACGAAGAACGGCGCAAGCTCGAATGGGTTGGCGTGCGCACGGTGCGCAAGCTCGAGGAAATGAGCGAGCAGGGCAACGACCGCGCCGTCGGCCGCATGGTCAGCCTGCCGGTCGATCGGCTGCGCAAGGCGCTGGAACGCGCTTCCGAGCCCCAGGTCGACCATGTCCTGCCCGTTGCGGGCGATGCGTCGGAGCCGTCGTTGCTGCGCGTGCGCGGACGCAACCTCTCACGCGGATCCGCGCCGCGCGTGACGATGGCAGGCGAACCGGTCTCGGTCGTCAAGGCGACCAAGGACGAGCTGCTGCTCGCCCCCGCCGCCAATCAATGGGCCGGTGAATTGTCGATCGAGGCGACGCCGACCGCGTCCACCGCGCTGGCGTTCGACCTGAGCCGTTTCGCGCCGGCCGTCGCCGTTGTGCAACCCAATGGGCATGGAGGCACGGCATGACCATGCGCCGCATCGCCACGCCCTGGGCGCCCACCGGTACGCGGGTCTATTGCGTTCCTGGCATGCTGCTCCTCAAGCTGCGGCTGGGCGAGGCGCCCGAGGATATTCCGGCGCGCAACGACGTGCGCGACGGCGCCGCGGAAGCCGCCACCGAACTCGACGGTGGCGCGCTCGACCGCGTGCTGCGGATGGAAGGCGGCGGCGCGCGCGTCGTGCGGCTGCACACTGCGGCGGCGAACATCGCGCGGGTCGGGCGGCGCAATTGCAACTACAGCAGCGACGAGCAGATCAGCGGAGTCGCACGCACCTTCATCGTCCGCACCGATCCGCGCGCGTCGCTCGGCGACCTGACGCAGCGGCTGGCGTCGGTGAGCACGGTCGATTGGGTAAGCCCCAATTATCTCGCCGCGACGCCCTGTGACGCGCCGCTCCGCGTGCCGGGAAACGACTCCGAGCTCGTCGACGATGCCGAGATGTGGGAGCCGTGGCGCATGATCCGCGCGCCGCAGGCTTTGGCCTATGAACCCGGCGACAGCGCAGTGATCGTCGGCGTCGTCGACAGCGGCGTCGCGCGCACGCACCGGGAATTCGTCCGTCCGTTCCGCCAGGGCTATGACACGGTCCAGCTCGGTCAGGCCGACATCGGACCGGGCGTCGAGTTGCTCGGCGACCGCGCCACGCCCGACCACGATCCGGTCGACGAATATGTCGGTCACGGCTCTGCTTGCGCCGCGATCATCGGAGCCGAGGGGTTCGACATGCCGCCGGGTCTCGCCGGGGACGCGCAGCTGCTGCCGATGCGTGCCTTGGGCGCTGTGCGCGCGCCGGGGCGCACCGCTCCGATCGGCATGGGGTCGATTGCCGATCTCGACGCCGCGGTGAAGCTTGCCATCGATCTCGGCGCGCGCGTGCTCAATCTCAGCTTCGGCACCGACGATGCACAGCTGACGCCGGGCCTGCCCAAGCCGCACGCGGACGTGATTGCCTATGGCGCGCAACGCGGCTGCGTGTTCGTCGCGGCCAGCGGCAACAGCGGTCAGGAAGCGATCTACTGGCCCGCCGCCTATCCCGAAGTCATCGCGGTCGGCGCCGTCGGCACGAACTTCCGGCCGACGAGCTTCTCGACGCGCGGTGAGCATGTCGCGCTGTGTGCGCCGGGCGAGCGCATCTTCACTGCCGCGCTCGATGGCTATCAGCGCGCGACCGGCACTAGTTTCGCGGCGCCGTTCGTCACGGCCACGGCCGCGCTGATGATCGCGCGCGCCGAGCGCCGCGCGTTCCCGATCGAGCCGCAGCTGGTCAAGCATATCCTGATGGCCACCAGCCGCGCGTTTTCCGAACCCGTCCCCCTCCACGGAGCGGGAATTCTCGATGCCGCCGCTGCGGTCGCGGCGATCGATGCCTTCATCGACCGCGCTCAACAAGAGGACGGATGATGGCTCGGCCCAGCAAGAAAACTGGCCAGCGCCAGCAAAGGAGATCGGCAATGGATATTCCCAAGATCAAGTACCGTGACCTGGCCCTGCGCGAGTTCAACGAACGCGGGCGGCTGAAGGATCGACTGACGATGCTCGAGCGCTCGGCGCGCTCGCGCGCCGGGGCGGGCGTCAACGGCGGCGTCGACGAGGTCTTCTTCTCGATCGACGAGCTCGAGGAACGCAACCGCATCCGCATGGTCCTGAAGATCATCCAGCTCAAGCTCAAGGATCCCGCCGCCAACGGCCACGGCGATGCGGACCCGCTGCCCCCCGTTAAACACGCCAATTATGTCGAATGGTGCGACCCGCTGTGGGTGGCGACGCGCGACTACCTCAACTTCCGTGCGCGGTTCGTCACGTCCGATGTTGCCAACCCGGTCGAGCACATCACCGCCAACACCAGGGTCGCGTTAGTCGGCAAGGACGGAAAACCGATCGGCGAGCCGACGGTCGCGCTCGCGGCCGGCATCCTCGCGCTCGACCAAGTGACCCCGCCGCCCGTCGCAATCGACCCGCGCATTGCATATGACGAAGAGCGCGATGTCCTTGTCTTCGACGACAGCGTGGAAATCGACCCGAACGATCCCCGCTATCGCGACGGGTTCATGATCAATGCCGATCAGCGCCATCCGGCGTGGCAGGCGATGAGTGCCACCTTCTTCAAGGCGATCGGCGAAGCCGAAGGCTATGGCATTCTCGCCAAGCTGGTGCTGCAGCGCCTGGGCGATGTCGGCAGCGGAACTGTCGACCTCGCCGAATATGCCGGCGTCATGCGCAAGCTGGCGGCGCGCGGCATTACCGAGGACGAATCGCAGCTGGGGCGCAAAGTCGAGGAGGCACTCGACAATGTCCAGAATACCGGCAGCTCAAACACCGGATTCGGCGATGGGGCGACCGAAACGCGCATTGACCTGCCCGACCTCGAAGCGCTGGGCGAGACCGACATCGTAAAGGATCACGTCCTGCTGATGGGCGCGGTGATCTGCGGTGCGATGCTCGACGAACTAAAGGCCTTCCAAGCGGTCGACATCATCCTGACGAACGCCCAGAACGGCTCGCTCGCGATCAGCAGCGGCAATGCGAGCAAGCTGCTCTACGACCGGTGGAAGCGCGCGCCGAATCGCATGAGCGAATCCGAACGGCGCGACATCTACGCGATGACCATGGGCCAGCCGGGCGGCAATCCGGGTATCCAGGGCAACACCGATTTCAACGACCTGTGGATTCGCTTCGTCTCGAGCGTTTCGAGCTATGTCCGTCAGCAGGACGTCGATCGCCTGCTGCGTGCCGCGCTGCCGAGTGCGGTAGGAATGCAGCAGGTGCGCAAGGCTGCGCGCGACCTTGCGGCGAACCTGTCGCTGCACGGTTATGGCATGACCTTCTATGCGGCACTCGACCTCCAGGGCGAGGTCAAGAGCCTGATAGCGCTGCTGTCCGAGCCCGAAATCCTCGGCGCCTATGGCGCGAAGAACATGTGGCAGGTCGTCGATACGATCGCGACCAACGATCTCGGCGGCGCGCGCACGAGCTCGCGCTATCGCACGCTCGCCACCTGCGGGGCGATCATCACGGCATGGCTTGCCAACAACATCGAACGCATCGTGCGGCCGACCGGTCCGATCATCGACATGATGGACATCCGCTCGCCGGTGCCGCGCTCCGCCGGGACCAAGGCGACGTCGAATCCGACCGATCATGACCTCGTCAACGCCTGCGAGCTGTGGCTTGCCGATACGGCGGTCTCCGACCAGCGCGTGGACGAGCTGGCGCAGCCGCACGAATCGCCGGTCATGACATCGAAACCGGTATGGATACCCAGCATCGCGCGCGACTATATGCCGGACCTGCCCGGCATGGAGGCGATCGGACAGGGCATGGGGCTGCGCAACAGCGCCGCTCTGCGCCGGCACTGAGGGGGCAGCGCCATGCCTAGAGAGCCTCTTGCCGCCAAGGTGCAACAGCGGCTGATGTCGGCCGCCCGCGCGCTCGGCGCGGCCGATCCGACACCGCCGCTGAGCGGCATCATCAACCGCACTTTCCCCTATGCCGCCGGCGATCCGCGCTATGCGCCCAACGCGCTGATGCCGATGGCCGCGCCGTTCGAGCCCAGCTTCTCCGAAGTGCAGCCCGGCAATCTGCGCTTCACGATCGAGCCGCTGCCTCCCGAGGCGGGCGGGCTCGATCGGCGCGACGAAGCGACGCGCGAGATGCGGCGGCTGATCCACTCGTTCCTCGGCCGCGACATGCTGCGCTGGTTCGACGAGCAGTCGGAGCCGTATCGCGGATTCGGTGCGAGCAATCTCGACTATGGCGCGTTCTTCGGAGCGACCACCGACCGCGACGGGCTCTACGCCTCAAAGGTCTATTACGAGACGTCGCCCAATGCTGCGGTGCAGCTGCCGCCGGGGCTGTTCCGGATGGTGTCGATCGTCCAGCAACTGCTTCCCGCGCTCAGGCCGTTGTTCACGACGATCAGTGCGCAACGCGACGTCGGCGGGCAGCGCCTGACCTATATCTATCCGCAAGCGCTCAAGCTCGCCGATCTTGGGTCGGTGCTGACTGCACTCGGCCTCGGCGACCGTCTGGCCGGGATCATGCAGATCATCGGGCTCGTGCTCGGCGGGCGGTTCGATTTGCCGGCGGGCGCGACGATGATGGCGTTCGGCCTGACGCCGGAAGGGCCGGAGTTCGAGATTTATGTCCATCTCGACCGCATCCCCGACCTGCCCCCGGAATTCCTCAGCCTGTTGACGCTCGGCCTGTCCGAGCGCCCGCGCGAGCTGGCTGCGCTCAGCCGCTGGATGAGCGCGTTCACGCCCGACGACGAGGTCTATCCCGGCCGCTTCTCGATCCTGTCGGTCCGGACCACACCGCTGACGCCGCCGCGTGTCAGCCTGTATCTCCGACCCGCCGAGTTCGAAGTGTCGCCGCAGGTCCTCCAGAGACCGATAGCCGCCTGACCCCTTTTCGAGAGGTTGCCATGCCCACTGCCGTCGCGACCAAACCGATCAGCCCGACGCCGCCGCCCGAAGTGCGCGACGGCGTGCGCAGGTTGTTGACCAAAAGCGCCGCCTTTGCCGCGCTGCCGCCCGAGACTCAGCAGCAGGTCGCGCACGACACCAATTTGGTCGCGAGCTATCTCGCGCGGCCGGAGGGATTCGACGGCAATCGCCTTGCCGCGGCGTCGCCGGACGACAGTTTCGCGCGCGCCATGGCGGGTACCACGCAGCCGGTGCAAGAGGGCACCTATCAGCAGAACCGCCAGGCGGTCGACGAAATCGGCGGCGGTGATTTCAAGGCCGGGGCGCTGCGCGAAGGCGTCACGCAGGCGCAAGCCTATATCCAGGGCGTGAATTTCCCGGCGTTCGTCGGCGGACTGATCCACAACGTGTTCCAGGCGATCGTCACTTCCTCGATCCAGCAGATGGAGGAATATTCCAAGATGATCAGCAGCGTCGCGCAGTCGCTGCAGCAATTCATGCAGGACAATGTCTCCGAAAACGCCGGGCGCGATCACCTACGCGACAAATTCCCGGACCTGTTCGACATCGGCGTCGACGACATGAGCGACGATCCGCAGCCGCGCCTGCAGCTCAAGGACGACGTTGACGAGCGCGCCGCGCTGGCGCGTGTCAACAGTTCGATCAGCTTCGAGAATGGCGCGCTCAAGAGCCTCGACCTATCGGACGAGAATGTCGAGCGTGCGCTCGTGGTCGGCGCGCGAATGCAGTTGGCCAAGCAGCGCCAGCAGCTCATGGCGAGCCTCGTTCTGCTCGGGATCAATCGCATCGTCGTCACCGACGGCAAGATTTCGGCCAAGGTCCTGTTCGACTTCCAGGCCAAATCCGGCCGCAAGCTGGAGCGGAGCGCGCAGGCGTTCGACATGGCGCGCGACCAGTTCGGCAATCTGCAGACCACCTATGCGGGCGAAGGCACCTACGAGGGCAATAGCAAGGGCAGCACCAAGGGCGCCTGGAACAGCGACAGTTACGACAGCTCGAGCGAAAGCTATGCAAAGGGTACGTACCAATATGAGAACAAGCCCGTCATCACTGCGATGAGCGCCGCATCGGAGGCGTCATCGGACACGCTCTCGGCGCGCGCGAACCTGACCGGGGCGGTCGAGGTCAATTTCAAGAGCGACTATCTTCCGCTCGACAAGATGGCCACGCCGGGAATGATTGCGGCGATCCAGGGCAATTCGACGCCGGTCGATCCCAACGTCCTGCCCTCCGCACGCACGGCGCCGCCCGGAACCGCAGCCGCGCCTGCGGCAGCCGCGACACCCGCCGCCGCGCCCGCGGCTTGAGCCATGGATCGCGCCGCCCAACCTGGCTGGACCAGTTCCGCCGCGCTGGCGGCGGTACGCCCGCAGGTCCGCGAGGCGCTGCTGGCAGTGCCCGCGTTCGCGACGCTCTCTCCGGCGGAGCAGCTCAGTCTCGCCAACGACATGGTCAAAGTAATGTCATATATCGCCGACCCCAATTCGGTCAGCGACGCGCTGGGCGAGGCGCCTGCCCAGCCCGCCGCGCGACCGGTGGCGCAGAGCATGGGGCAGGCGGATACGATCAAGAATTTCGGCAAGCTGGTCGACACGCTGCCGGGCACGGCGGGCAGCAATTTCGTCGCGGGGGCGGGGCGCGAAGGCGTCGAGCTGTTCGGGCAGATGGTCCAGAAAGTCGATTTTCCCAAGTTCGTCGGCGGCCTGATCAGCAACGTGTTCCAGGCGATCGTCGAGTCCTCGATCCAGCAGATGCGCGCCTATGGCGAGCTGATCGCCAATGTCGCGAAGACCGTCGACCAGTTCATGGCGGACAATATCGGTCCCGGCGCGGCACGCGACTATCTCGCCGATCGCTTCCCCGAAGATCTCGCGGTCGAGATCAGCACGACCTCATCGCTTGCCGAGGGCGACGCCCAGGCAGCGCCGCCGACCGCGACGCTGGTTGCCAAGTCCGAGGATCCCGCGGTCGCACTGGCGCGGATCTCGCAGGAGATGAACGTCAATCCGCCGGTCAGCGACTTGTCCGACGCCAATGCCGAACTGCGGCTAGTCACCGCGGCGCGGCTCCAGCTTGCGCGCCAGCGCCAGCAGCTGCTCTCGTCGATGGTCATGCTCGGGATCAATCGCATCGTGATCACCGATGGCTCGATCAACGCCAAGGTGGTGTTCGACATGCGCGCGACGGACACGGCGAAACAGGAGAATCGCGCATCGATGTTCGACCGCGACAGCTCGATGAATCGCAATATCAGCGGCGGCGGCGCAAGCTGGGGCTGGGGCGGCGCGGCGACCACCAATGAGAATGTGCAGGAGCATGTCGCGACGGTCGGGTCGGCAGTCGACGAGACCAGCGAGAGCAAGGCCGAGGTAAAGGCCAAGCTGTCCGGCGACGTGCGAGTCAATTTCAAGAGCGACTATCTCCCGCTCGAGAAGATGGCGACGCCCGAGATGATGAGCATCATCCAGGGCAATTCGACGCCCTACAATCCGAACCAGCCGGCGAAGAAGGCGGCGGGAGCGGCACCATGACTGCCGGCACGATCGACGCCGATGCGGTCCTGGTCGGTCTCGAGCGTGCGCGCCGCCTCGTCGCGCAGGGCAGCGCCATGGCGCTGGCGCTCGCCGACTATGGTATCGACTTGCCGCCGCCTGCGGCAGTCGAGGCCGACGCGGCGCAACTGCGCGCGATCGCGGGTCTCTATTTTGCGGCCGAACTCGACGCCGGCGGCGTGATCGCCGCGGCGGAAGGGCTCGCGGGGCTCCATGGCGGGCAGGGCGATATCCCGATGGGATCCGCCGCATCGGATGTAGCGGCATTCTGGGCGGGCCGGCATTCGCGCACCAGTGCCGAGGAGCGCGCGGCGTTGTTCGCCCGGCTGTTCGGCAACGACACCGGTGCGGCGCCCGCCGACCATCCCGGCTATGAGAATTTCCAGCTCGATATGATCGAGCTCGCCGAGGCGCTCTACAAGCTCGACGAACAGGCGCAGAACTCCGAATGGGGCGGCGTGCGCCAGCAGGCGCGGGTTCGCGCCGCGGCAGTGCGCGTCGTCGAGGGGCTCACGTCCGCTGCGAGCGGCCTGACCATCTTCATGGCGCAGGACATATTGGAAACGCTGAAACAGGCGCTCGCGATCTTCCGTCACGACGACCTGCGGCGCGCGCTCCGCGCGCATGATCTGTGGGGCGCGGTCACTGCCGCCGCGCGGATCGCGCGCCTGCCGGCGAGCGATACCCGATCGTTCGCCAATCGCGCCGGCGCGGGGATGACCGTGCTCGCCTGGCTCGCCGAAGCGGCGCCGCATCTTGCCGACACGGCGCCGCTCGTCGCACTCGATCATCCCGTCATTCCGGCAGCGATCGACTGGCTGCAGATATCGCTTCGCCTTGGCGAGTCGGCATCGTCGCCCGCAGCCGCGCCTGCTGCGCCGGGGCCCGGCGCATCGCAATCGCCCTGGGCGGCTCTGGCCGCCTGAGGCCGCGCCGTGACCGCATCCCCTCCCTCGATCACGCCCGATCCGGCGGTACGCGGCGCGCTCCGCACGATCCTGACCGCATCCGAACAATTCCAGGCGCTCGATCCGGGCACGCGGCGCGATCTGGCGTCGTCGCTCGTCCGGGTGGCACACGCCGCGACGACGCTGGCGGCGGACTCGGAACCCGCCGCGCCGCGGCCGGCCCTCGCGGCGGCGCAAAGCGCGGGGGATATTTTTTCGGGGACGGCGGTCGACCGCGTCGCGCGTTCGACGCAGCAGATCCTCAACGCCGTGTCGTTCCCGCGCTTCGTCACCGAGCTCATCACCGGCGTGTTCAAGGCAATGAACGACAGCAACCAGCAGCAGCTGCAGGCCTATGTCGAGCTGATCCGCAACGTCGCCGCGACCACCGAAGGCTTTGCCGACGCCCAGATCGGCACCGCCGGCGCGCGTCAATGGCTGGCGGAGAAATTCCCCGGCAACTTCACCATCCAAGGCATGGACGACGACACCAGCGCGGAGGAGCGCGCTGCAATGTCGCCCGAGGAGCGGCAGGAGCTCCAGGCGGAAAGGGATCGGTCGACGCGGCTCGTGCTGTCACCTGGCGCATCGATGCCGAGCGAAGGCGCGCTCCGCAGCGCGCTGTCGCTGCGTCCCGACGAACCGCTGCCGAGCGCCAGCCCCGAAGCGCTGGTCGGATTCGCGCGTGCGGCGATGGCGCGCAACCGGCAGCAGATGCTCGGCTCGATGGTGATGATGGGACTGCAGCGCATCGTTATCGAGAGCGGACGAATCAGCGCGGGAATGCGCTTCCATATCGACGCCAGCAGCGCCGCGCAGGAAGACAAGGGCAGCAGTTTCGATTTTCGCAACGAAGTCGCCGCGAGCGGCAGTTTCGGCATGGGGCCCTGGGGCGCCTCGGCCAGCGTCAAGAATACCATCGGTTACGTCACCACCGACCAGCAGCGCACGACAGAATCACTGAACACCAACGTCGATCTCAACAGCCAGGTCGAGCTCGTCTTCCGCAGCGACTATGTGCCGCTCACGCGGCTGGCGGGAGTCGAGGAAGTCGAGCGGATCAAGGTCAACACGCTCAATCCGTACGAGGAGGAGCGGCTCGCCGCCCAGACCGACCAGGCAAGGATGGCGCAGACCGGAAGGATGGACGAGGCGCGGCTGAACAAGCTCGACGCGCGGCTGGCCGCACCCAGAGGCACGGAAATCAGCGCGCCGCCGGTGCCGCCGCCGCAGCCCGACCGAGCGAACCAGAGTCAGCAGCGGCCGGGGCAGGGCGCGAACCAGGGGCCCACGCCCCCGGGCGGCGGCGGCGGCGCCAATCGACAGCAACCGCCTGCCGGTGGAAATCAGACCGGCGGCAGCGCGACCAATCCGCAGCAATCGCCTTCAGGCGGGGGACAGGCCGCCGGCGGCGGCGCGACCAACTCGCAGCAATCGCCTCCGGGAGGAGGACAGGCCGCCGGCGGAGGAGCGGCGAACCCGCAGCAGTCGCCGCCCGCCGGACGTCAGTCCGCCGGCCAGTCGCCGCCGCCGCGACAACCTGCGTCGGCGCAACACCAGGCGGCGCGATAGCAGGGCAACGCCGGCCGGCGCTGGACAGGCCGATCGGTCGGGCGATAGGTAGCCCAGTCTTCCACGGAGCACGAACCGCATGGCTGGGCTCTATTTCGAAGAATTCCAGGTCGGTCAGCTTTTCCGCCACCCCTTTCGGCGGACGATCACCGAGGCCGACAATGTGTTTTTCTCGGCGCTGACGCACAATCCCGCGCCGCTCCATCTCGACGAGCAATGGTGCCGCGAGCACAGCGAATTCGGCCAGCGCGTCGTCAACAGCTGCTACACATTGGGGCTGATGGTCGGTATCTCGGTCGGCGACACGACGGTCGGCACGGCCGTCGCCAATCTCGGCTGGGACGAAGTGCGCTTTCCGGCGCCGCTGTTCCACGGAGACACGCTGCGCGTCGAAAGCGAAGTCCTCGAGGTGCGCGAGAGCAAGTCGCGACCGCAGAACGGCATCGTGATCTTCGAGCATCGCGCATACAACCAGAGCGAGGTGCTGGTCGCCCGCTGCAAGCGCTCCGCGCTGATGATGCGGCGACCGGCCTGATGCGCTCCTGGCTGTTCGTGCCGGGCGACAGCGAGCGCAAGATCGCCAAGGCAGAGGGCATTGCCGCCGATGTCGTGATCCTCGACCTCGAAGATGCAGTCGCGCTGGAGAACAAGCCCGCCGCCCGGCAGCGCGTCGCCGAATATCTTGCCGGTCGGACCGGGCGCACTGCGCGGGTCGTGGTTCGCGTCAATCCGCTCGATTCGGGACTGACCTCGGCCGACCTGGCGGCAGTGATCGCCGGGGGGCCCGACGCGATCATGCTCCCCAAATGTCGATCGACAGTCGACGTCGCGGCGCTGAGCGTCGATCTCGACGCGCTCGAGGCAGAGCATGGACTTGCGCCCGGCACTGTCGGAATCGTCCCGATCGCAACCGAACTGCCGGAAGCGCTGTTCGCGCTCGGCGGCTATGGCGGTGCCGGTCCGCGATTGCATGCGCTGACCTGGGGCGCCGAGGATCTCGCGGCCGCGATCGGCGCGACGGCCAACCGCGACGAGACGGGAAATTGGAGCGCGCCGTTCCAGCTCGCACGGTCGCTCTGCCTGTTCGGTGCCGCAGCGGCGGGCGTTGCCGCGATCGACACGCTTCATGCCGATTTCCGCGACGAGCCCGGATTGGTCGCGTCGGCGCGCCAGGCGCGGCGCGACGGCTTCACCGGCAAGCTTGCGATCCATCCCGACCAGGTCGCGCCGATCAACGCCGCCTTCACTCCGAGCGCCGACGAAGTCGCGCACGCCGAAGCGGTGGTCGCGCTGTTCGCCGCCAATCCCGGCGCCGGTGCGCTCAGTCTCGACGGGAAGATGCTCGACCGCCCCCATCTCGTGCAGGCGCAGCGTGTTTTGCTGCGCTCGATTCGCTAGCGTTCGACGTTCATTCGGTCGGAGCGACGCGAAAATCGGGCGAAGCGCGCCAAAACGAAATTTTTTTGCCGTGCGGAAGCCGCTTGCGACACTTCTGCGACAATTTTCCGCGACTCGGCACTTGGCGGCGTGGTTTCAACGCGCCTATGCGGAGGCCGTGCCGCAGTGCACCATCCTTTCGAGGAGCCTGAATGAAAAAAGGTCGCGTGTCGGTGGTTTCGGGGTTGCTGTTGCTCGCCGCCTGTTCGGGCGGGGCGAAGGACGCGCAAAAGGCCGGCCCTGGCGGCGGCCGGGGACCCCGCGGTGGCGGCACGCCCGAAGTCGGGTTCGTCGTGGTCAAGTCGGGCGCGGTACCGCTCACCGCCGAGCTCACCGGGCGCACGGCGGCCTTCGCTACGTCGGAAGTTCGTCCGCAGGTGTCGGGCATTCTGCAGCGTCGGTCGTTCACCGAAGGCTCCTATGTCCGTGCCGGCCAGACGCTCTATCAGATCGATCCCAGCATTTACCGCGCCAGCCTTAACCAGGCGTCGGCGAACCTCGCCAGCGCGCGTGCCAGCGCCGAAGCGGCGAAGGCCAAGGCCGACCGCTATGCTCCGCTCGCGAAGATGCAGGCAGTGAGCGAACAGGACTTCACCGACGCGACCGCGCAGGCGCGCCAGGCTCATGCTGCAGTGCAGCAAACCTCGGCGCAAGTCGAATCGGCGCGAATCAATCTGCGCTTCACCCGCGTCCCTGCGCCGATCTCGGGTCGCATCGGACGCTCGCTCGCGACGCAGGGCGCTCTGGTCACGGCGAACCAGGCCGACCCGCTCGCCGTGATCCAGCAGCTCGATCCGATCTATGTCGACATCCAGCAATCGAGCGCCGACATGATCGCCTTGCGGCGACAGCTTGCGCAGGCCGGCGTCGGCAAGGGCTCGACGGCGGTGCATCTCAAGCTCGAAGACGGCAGCGACTATCCGCTCGCCGGCACGATCCAATTCTCCGAAGTGATGGTCGATCCCGCCACCGGCACGGTGACGTTGCGTGCACGCTTCCCCAATCCCGATGGGCTGCTGTTGCCAGGCATGTTCGTGCGCGCCAGCTTCGTCCAGGCCGTTGATTCTGCCGCGTTCCTGGTGCCGCAGACCGGCGTCGCGCGCGCCGCGCGCGGCGGCGCGACGGTGCTGGTGGTCGGCGCGGGCAACAAGGTCGAGTTGCGCGAGGTAAAGGCCGACCGCACCGAAGGCAGCAATTGGGTAGTCACTGCCGGGCTCAAGCCAGGCGAGCGCGTGATCGTCGAAGGCACCGCCAAGGCCCGGCCCGGCCAGAAGGTGAAACCGGTGCCCGCCGGTTCGCCGCAGCGGCTCAGTCCTGGAGGTCCCGGCGGCGGGCGGCGCGGAAAAGGCGCAGGCGGTCCCGCCGACGCAAGCGGCGGCTGAAGCCCAGTGATCTCGCGCATCTTCATCGACCGGCCCATCTTCGCATGGGTCATCGCTATCATCATCATGCTGCTCGGGCTCGCGGCAATCTACACATTGCCTGTCGCACAATATCCCGATGTCGCGCCAACCACCGTAAACGTCCGCGCCAGCTATCCGGGTGCCTCGGCCGAAACGCTGGAAGCCAGCGTCACACAGATCATCGAGCAACAGCTCACCGGTATCGACGGCTTGCTCTATTTCCAGGCGACGTCCAACTCGCGCGGCGGTGTCAATATCACCGCGACGTTCCAAAAAGGCGTCAACCCGGACATCGCGCAGGTCCAGGTCCAGAATAAGGTGCAGCAGGCGCTCCCCCGGCTGCCGCAGCAGGTGCAGCAACAGGGACTGGTCGTCAGCAAATCGAACCCCGACTTCCTGCTGATCGTCGCGATCTATGACGCGACCGATCGCGTCACCAACCAGGATGTCTCGGATTATCTCACCGCCAATCTCGCCGACGAGATCGGGCGGCTGCCGGGAGTCGGCGACACCAACGTGTTCGGCGCGCAATATGCGATGCGCATCTGGCTCAATCCCGCGCGGCTAGCCGCTTTTCAGCTCATCCCGCAGGATGTGATCTCTGCGGTCCAGGCCCAGAATGCCGAAGTGCCGGCGGGTGAGATCGGCGGCCAGCCTATGCCGCCCGAGCAGATGCTCAGCGCGATCGTCACGTCGCAGTCGCGGCTCCAGACGCCCGAGCAGTTCCGCGAGATCATCCTGAAGTCGCGGCCCGACGGTTCGACGGTCACGCTGGGCGACGTGGCACGCGTCGAACTCGGTAGCGAGAACTACACCATGGTGTCGCGCGTGAAGGGCCATCCCGGCTCGGGCATCGCGATCATGCTCGCGCCCGGTGCCGATGCGCTCACCACCGCGCAGCAGGTCAAGGATCTGGTGCTCAAGGCCGCGCCCAATTTCCCGCCGGGTTACAAATACGGGTTCCTCCAGGACACGACGCGGTTCATCAAAGTCTCGATCGAGGAAGTCGTGTGGACGATCGCCGAGGCGATCGCGCTCGTCATCCTGGTGATGTTCGTGTTCCTCCAGAGCTGGCGCGCGACGCTCGTGCCGGCGATTGCCATCCCGGTAGTGATGCTCGGCACCTTTGCCGTGTTTGCCGTCGCCGGCTTCTCGATCAACACGCTCACTTTGTTCGGGCTGGTGCTCGCGATCGGCCTACTCGTCGACGATGCGATCGTCGTCGTCGAGAATGTCGAGCGATTGATGGAGGAGGACCCCAAGCTCACGCCGCGCGATGCCTCGATCAAGTCGATGGGCGAGATCCAGGGCGCGCTGATCGCGATCGCGCTGGTGCTGTGCGCGGTGTTCCTGCCGATGGCGTTCTTCGGTGGCTCGACCGGCGTTATCTACAAGCAATTCTCGATCACGATCGTCTCGGCGATGGTGCTGTCGGTAATCGTCGCCAACGTACTGAGCCCGGCGCTCACCGCCACGGTGCTCAAGCGGAAGGAGGATCTCAAACCCGGTTGGATCGGGCGCCGTTTCCCGGCAGTGCCGGTTGCGCTCGCCGGCGCGCGCGACAAGTTCAACACCGGCTTCCATGCATTCGTTCAGCGCTACCTCAGGGCGATTCACTATGTCGTCGATCGCAAGATGCTGTTTCTCGGCCTCTATGCGGTGGTCGTCGCTCTGATGTTGTTCATGTTCGCGCAGCTCTCGACGGGCTTTCTGCCCAACGAGGACCAGGGCGGTGCGCAGCTCCAGTTCCGCCTGCCCGGCGGCGCTACTCAGGCGCGCACGCTCGCGGTCCAAAAGGCGATCGAGAATTACGTACTGACCAAGGAGAAGAAGGACGTCGACCTGCTGTTCACGGTGAGTGGCGGCGGCGGTGGCGGTGGCGGTGGTGGGCAGAACGCCGGCCAGGGCTTCATCAACTTCACGGAATGGAAGGATCGCAAAGGCGCCGAGAACACGGCTGATTCGATCATTGCGCGCGCGACGCGTGCCTTCCAGGGCTTCCGCGACGCCCAGGTGTTCGTGCTCGTGCCACCCGCCGTGCGCGGTCTCGGCCAAGCCAATGGCTTCAACCTGCAACTGCAGAATGTCGGGGGCATGACGCGTGCCGAGTTCCAGGCGGCGCGCGATCGGCTGATCCGGATGGCTGCGGATGATCCGGTCCTGGCGTCGGTGCGCGCCGCGGATCTGCCGGACAGCCCCTCGCTCAAGGTCGACCTCGATGAGCAGAAGCTCAACGTGCTTGGCCTCAGCGCGACCGATGTGAACTCCACGCTGTCGACCGCCTGGGGCGGGCGCTACGTCAACGATTTCGTCGATCGCGGACGCGTCAAGCGCGTCTATGTCCAGGGCGACGCACCATTCCGCAACGCGCCCGAGGATCTATCGCAATGGTATGTGCGCACCAGGACGGGCGAAATGGCGCCGTTTTCGGCATTTGCGCAGTCGAACTGGACGATGGCGCCTGCCACGCTGTCGCGCTTCTCGGGGGTGCCGGCCTATGAGATCCAGGGCCAGGCAGCGCCGGGGCATAGCTCGGGCGACGCGATGAACCGGATGGAAGCGCTCGCGGGGCAGATCCCCGGCGTGTCGGTTGCCTGGTCGGGACTGTCCTATCAGGAGCGGCTCGCCACGGGGCAGGGGCCGATCCTCTACGGCATCTCGCTGCTCGTCGTGTTTTTGTGCCTCGCCGCGCTCTACGAGAGCTGGTCGATCCCGGTCGCCGTGATGCTGATCATCCCGATCGGCCTCGCCGGCGCGGTGTTCGGCGTGACGCTGCGCGGACTGCAGAACGACGTGTTCCTGCAGATCGGGCTGCTCACCACCATGGGGCTCGCCGCCAAGAACGCGATCCTGATGATCGAATTCGCCGAACAGGCCGAGCGCCAGGGCAAGCGCGTGATCGATTCGGCGATCGAAGCCGCGCGGATCCGCATCCGCCCGATCCTGATGACCAGTTTCGCGTTCATCTTCGGCGTGATGCCGCTCGCGCTCGCCAGCGGCGCCGGCGCCAACGGGCGCATCGCCATCGGCACTTCGGTGATCGGCGGCATGCTCACGGCGACGATCCTCGCGATCTTCTACATCCCGCTGTTCTTCGTGCTCGTTCGCCGCAGCACGCGCGGCATGCTCGTCAAAGTGTTCCACTATGTCAGGCCGAGCAGGCCGCCCGAGCCGCCGTTCGTCGGAGGCGGCGCATGAAGCGCGCGGCATTGTTGCTCGCGAGCCTTTCGCTCGCCGGTTGCTCGATGGAGCCGCATTATGTGCGGCCAGAATCGCCGGTACCGCCGAGCTGGCCGGCGGGGGACGCCTATCTCAAGCAAAGCGAAGCCGCGTTGCCGAGCGTCAACTATTCCGACATTTTCCGCGACGCGCGGCTGCGCACGCTGATCGCGCAGGCGCTGGTCAACAACCGCGACTTGCGCGTGTCGGTCGCGAACATCGAAATCGCGCGCGCGCAATATCGTATCCAACGCGCCGATCTATTGCCGGAAGTCGATGCCGGCGCGCGAGCGGGTGCGACCAATAGCGTGTCGCCGGTCTCCGGACGTCGTGCGACGGTGCAGAGCTATACCGCGAACGTCGGCGTCAACAGCTTCGAGCTCGACCTGTTCGGCCGCGTGCGCTCGCTGAGCCACGCCGCGCTCGACCAATATTTCGCGACCGAAGCCGGTGCGCGCGCGGCGCGCCTGTCGCTGGTGGGCAATCTTGCCGCCGCCTGGCTCGACTATGCCGCCGACGCGAGCCTGCTCAAGATCGCGCAGGACACTGCGGGCAGCGCGCAGCGTAGCGTCGAGCTGACCCGCGCGCGGCTGAACGGGGGCATCGCGCCCCGCACCGATCTGCGCCAGGCGGAACAGACGCTCGACCAGGCGCAGTCCGATCTTGCGCAGACGCGCACCGCGCTCGCGCAGGACGTCAACGCACTCCAGCTGCTCGCGGGCATGCCGATCGACGCGTCGCTGCTGCCCGGTTCGATCGAGGAAGTGCGCGACAGCCTCGTCGAACTGCCCGCAGGGCTCGATTCGAGCATCCTGCTGCGCCGGCCGGACGTGGTGCAGGCCGAATATCAGCTGCGCTCCGCGAATGCCGAGATCGGCGCGGCGCGTGCCGCGCTATTCCCGCGGATCTCGCTCACCAGCGTCGCCGGTTTCGCAAGCGACGCGCTCGGATCGCTGTTCACTGGCGGCGCCTTCAGCTGGTCGGGGAGCGGCTCGCTCACCTATCCGATCTTCAACGGCGGCGCGTCGCGCGCCGGCGTCGACGAGGCACGCGCGCGGTTCGATGCCGCCAAGGCTAATTTCGAAGGCGCGGTGCAGTCTGCGTTCCGCGAAGTCGCCGATGCGCTCGCGCGCCGTGGCACGATCGACGAACAGGAACGCGCCAACCGCGCGCTGCTCGACGCGGCCGCCGACAATTACCGCCTCGCCGAGGCGCGCTATCGCGGCGGTATCGATCCGTTCCTCAACACGCTGATTGCGCAGCGCACGCTCTATGCGGCGCAGCGCCAGCAAGTGAACACCTTGCTCGCCCGCGGCAGCAACTTGGCGACGCTCTACCGCGTGCTCGGCGGCGACGCCCAGCTCGATGCCACTGCCGAAGGCCCGAAGGCGCTGTCACCCGGGGACGCCAGCGTACCGCCTGTGAGACGCTGATCTCGTTCACGCGAAGACGCGAAGGCGCAAAGATCGCAGGGTTCGAGAATGGTGCTGTCCGTTAGCTCGCGAAGATGCCTGAGGCTCACACGCCGGACGCACTCTTCGCGGCTTCGCGTCTTCGCGTGAATCAATCTTCCTTTGGATTAAGCATGCGCGCCAAAGCCCAGCTTCGTCGTGCCCGATATACCCTTGCCTCGCTACAGACTTCCGGCGCCCTCCTCGCCGCGCTATCACCCGCGAAAATCTGGGAGGGGATGCAAATGCGCCGCTATGTACTCAAGACCGGTTCGACGAGCCTCGACGATCTCTCGATGATCGAGATGGCAACCCCCGAACCCGGTGCGGGCGAGATCCTGGTGCGCGTGCGTGCCTGCTCGCTCAACTTCCGCGATCAGGCGGTCGTCACCGGCAATTATTTCGGCGGCACCGTCGCGAAGGACTTGGTGCCTTTGTCCGACGGCGCGGGTGAAGTCGTCGCGGTCGGCCCGGGCGTCACGCGGTTCAAGGCCGGCGACCGCGTGCAGGGGACCTTCTTTCCGAACTGGTGGGACGGTCCGCCGAATCCCAATGCCGGCCCGGCGCTCGGCGCCAATCCGCTCGACGGGATGCTTTCCGAATATGTCGTGCTGCCCGAACGCGGCGCCGTCCATATGGCGGCGAGCCTGAGCTTCGAGGAAGCTGCGTGCCTGCCGTGCGCCGGCGTCACTGCCTGGCACGCATTGATGGAGGGCCCGCGACCGCTCCGGCCCGGCAACACCGTGCTGGTGCTCGGCACCGGGGGCGTGTCGCTCATCGCGATGGCGATCGCCAAGGCTGCCGGCGCGCGCGTGATCGCGACCTCGTCGTCGAACGACAAGCTCGAGCGCGCCAAGGCACTCGGTGCCGATGCCGGGATCAACTACAAGGATGTGCCCGAATGGGGTCCCGAGGCCGCCAGGCTCGCCGGTACGGGCGGGATCAGCCATGTCATCGAAGTCGGCGGTGCGGGTACGCTCGGCCAGTCCTATGCGGCGGTCGGGTTCAACGGCGAAGTCTCGTTGATCGGTGTGCTGACGCGCGGCGACAGTGCCTTCCCGCACGCGTTGATGATGAAAGGGGCTTCGGTGCGCGGCATCTTCGTCGGCTCGGGCCGCATGGCGCAGAGCCTCAACGCCGCTGTCGACAGCGCCGGGATCAAGCCCGTGATCGGCAAGACCTTCGCGTTCGAGCAGGCACGCCAGGCCTATGAATATCAGAGCTCGCCCGATCTGTTCGGCAAGATCGTCATCACCCTCTGACGCGGAATTCGCGGCTATGGGGTTTGCGCGCGGGTGCCCGAAATCGCCGTCAGCTCACTGCAAAAGCCGCAGGATCGTCCTGCCAGGGATTGAAGACCGCGGCCCCGCTATGGCGCACGTCCTTCACGTTGCGCGTGACCAGAAACATCCGGTTTTCGATTGCCGTTGCTGCAAGCAGCGTGTCGATGACATTCGGCGCTATCCCGACTTCGCGCTTTACCGTGCCCGAAATGATGCCCCAGCGGCGCACGACCCGATCGTCCACCGACACGATCCGGCCGCTGAATCGCGCTTCGAGTGCGTCGCGCGCAGATAGATATCGCGAGCGCTCGGGATGCTCGACGGGTAGGTTATGGATCCCTTTGTCGTACTCGCCGAGTGTCAGGATGCTGATGTAGAGCTTGTCCTCGGCCTGCGCCCCGGCCCATGCCTTGACGCTTGGGGCACCGTTCGGATGGATCAGCGCCGCGATCACGTTGGTGTCGAGCAGCCAGCCGATCAAAGCGCGATGTCCCGACCCGTATCGTGCTCGCGATCGACGTCGAGATCGCCGAGGTTCAGTGCCTCCAGGAAGGATATCAAAGGCCGGCGGGGTGTCGTGGGGCGCAAACGCTCCAATTCCTCGATGCTCAGCACGACGACGGCGTCCCTGCCTCTGACGCTGACGCGCTGTGGTCCTTCGGTTCGCGCCAGCCGGACGACTTCGCTGAAACGGGCCTTGGCGTCCTCGAGCTTCCAGTGTCGGCCGGCGATCGGGTCGCCGCTCGTCGCCTTTCTTGCGCGGGGCTTGTCTGCGGCCGACATCCTGATCTCCATCTAGTCAGATAGTCAGGTCCATATAGACCTGCGCAGCCGGCCGCACAACGGTTGCAGGTGGAACTCGGCGTGCCGGGCCGCCGGCGGCGGTGGTTCATTGCGAAGCGGCCAATGCGAGACGGTGCATGCGCTTCCCGAGATATTCGCCCGCCCGCATGATGCATCCCCGCGCGAGCCGCATCGCGCACCTACCGATCCTTCAGGCCAAGCCGACCGCGGCAAATCCCAAAAACAGCGCCGAGGCCGCGATCATCACCACGGTTGCCGACCATCCGAACAGCGCCTGCCAGCGCGAAATGGTCAGTCGGCCCATTGCGCGGCGGTTGCGGACGATCAGCATCATCACCACCATCAACGGGCCTGCCAATATCCCGTTGACCACTGCTGCCCAATAGAGCGCGCGCGCCGGATCGATGCCGATGCCGCTCAGCGACGCGCCGGCCAGCGTGGTCGCAGCGATCGTGCCGTAGAAGAGCCGCGCAGACAGCGGCTTCGCATCGAGGCTCCCCGCGATGCCTGCCATTTCGCTAACGGCATAGGCGGCCGAACCGGCGAGCACCGGCACGGCGAGCAGGCCGGTCCCAATGATTCCGAACGCGAACATCGCAAAGGCGAACTGGCCCGCGATCGGGCGCAGCGCCTCGGCCGCCTGGGCGGAGGTGGTGATGTCGCGAACGCCGCTGGCGTGCAGCGTCGCGGCGGTCGCATAGACGATCGCCAGCGATATCAGAGTGCTGAACGCCATGCCGACGAGCGTGTCGATGCGAATGCGCTTGAGTTCGGGACCTGCGGTGCTCGCGGTCAGGCACAGCGGCTTGGCGTGGTGCCGGTGCTGTTCCTCGATTTCTTGCCCGGCCTGCCAGAAGAACAGATAGGGGCTGATCGTCGTGCCGAGGATTGCGACGAACGCCGTGGCATAGGCGGGAGTGAACTGCAGTTCGGGAACGACCAGCGAACGCAGCGCGTGCGGCCAAGGCACGTGGACGACCGCTACCACGGCAAAATAGGTGAACAGCGACAGCGTCGACCATTTGAGGATCGCGGAATAGCGCGCGTAGCTGAGCCCGACTTCGAGGACGATGCAGAGGATGCCGAACAGCAATGTGTAGAGCGCTCCGTTCCCACCGATCAGCAGCGCCAGCGCCGCACCCATCGCGCCGAGGTCGGCGCCGAGATTGACGATGTTCGCGATCAGCAGCAGCGACACCACCAGCCACAATATCGGCCGTGGATAGTGTCGCCTGAGGTTGCGAGCGATGCCTGCGCCGGTCACGCTGCCGATCTCCGCGGCAATCACCTGGATCGCGATCATCAGCGGGAAGCTCAGGACAAAGGTCCATGCCAGTCCGTAGCCGAACTCCGCGCCGACCTGGCTATGGGTTCCGATGCCGCTGGGGTCGTCGTCGGCCGCTCCGGTGATCAGCCCGGGGCCGAGCGCCTTCGCGAGATAGCGAAAACCGGAAGCGGACTCAGGTGCTGCGGGCCCAGCCGCGGATTCGGTTGATGCGGGTTCGGCCACGTCGCGACCTTCGCACAGCGCGTGCACCTGTGCCAATGGTTCGGAAGGCAAGCGATCGGTCCGTGCATCGCTGGGCGAACCGACGCGAAGCGTTCAGATCAGCTTCGCCACGTCGAGGACCTTGTCGACCAGTCCCAGAAATCCCGAGATCGTGCGGAGAAACCGATTGAGCTTCTCGATATCGGCGATCGCCTTATCGAGGTCGGCACGTGCGTCGTCGACCTGCTCGACCGCCTGCGCGATCTGGTCGGTCTGCTGCCTGAACAGCAGTTGCTGCACCGTCGTCACGCGGAACAGCACTTCACGGATCTCGATCGCAAGGGCCTTGATCACCGCCGGGTCGGTCGCTTCCTCCTGTTGTCGCGCAAGGCTGTCGACGATCTCGCCCAGGCTCGCTTGCAGTGCGACCAGGTCGGGGTTTTTCTCCATCGCCAACTGCCTTTCTACGGTTTCGCCGCGGCGGTGCGGGTCTTGATGTCGTCGAGCCAGCCGCCGATGCGGCCGATCCAGAACAGCGCATCGCCGGAGCTGCCCTTTGCGGCAGCAGTATGCGCTGCCCCCAGCGCGAGCATCGAGGTCCGCATCGCCGCCAGATCTCGCAGATCGGCGTCGCGATCGCGCATCGTCTTGGCGAACTGCCCCACGACAGTACGCCGGCGGTCGGTCGCTGCAGCGTCAGTGCCGGTGATCGCGACATAGCTCGCCCGGACATCGGCGAGCTTGCCCTGCCAATAGAGGCGCACGGTCTGCCGCAGGCCGGATTTGTCGTCGCGGCCGATCGCGTCCGCCATGCCTGCCATTACTTCCTGGAACGCCGGATCGACGCGACGCATGATTGTCGTCGCGGTCCGCTCTTCCTTCGCCTGCACCAGCGCGCCGGCGAAGGTCGAAAACGCAGCGGTCGCCGCCCCCGGCAGCTGCAGGTTTGCGCGCCGCAGATGGTTGGCGATGCCGTCGAGTTGTGTCGATGTCGCCGCGGCGCGCTCCGGCGCAACCAGCGTCTGCAACGCCGCGAGATAGTCGTCGAGGACATCGAACGCGTTGGACCATTTCGCGCGCTCTTCGTCGCCGATCGCGAGCGGGAAATCCTCCTCGCGCAGATTCGGTGCGGGGCCCTGGACGATGCGCGCGATGTCGATCTGCAGCGCGGTATCGTTCACGTTGGAGAACGCCAGGGCCGATTGCTCGCGTACCTCGCCGAGTCCCGCGCGGATCGTCCCGACATTCTCGGTCAGGATCGGCCCCGGCGTGGCACAGGCTGCCAGGCCGAGCACGACCAGCAGCACCGCAGCGGATCGATCAACGCGCATCATGAGAGTCCCCGAACAATATCATCGCCGGACGTCGCTTGCAGATATCCATCATCGCGCGAGCCCGCGCCACTTGAATCGTCGGAATGCCTTGGTCGCTTGTCGGTGCGACCGAAAGTCACGTATCGCAGCCAGGGGGCTATGACGCGTGCGAGAAGCCCTGATCCAGGCTGGGCATCGACGTTGGTCGCATTGCTGCCCGCAAAATAAAACATATTAGTAATCTTTATGCGCGTTGTGGCAGGGTTGCATCGACGCTACGAAGTTCGCGCGCAGGCGACATGTGCGCTGCGGGCATTCGGTCAATGGCAATGACACAGGCGCGCCGGCAGTCTTACATGTCGCGCGACAGGGGATGATGATGGTGAAGTTCGCAGGTAGATGGGTTGGAGCTTGCCTTCTGGCGGGGATGGTTTCGACTGGCGCGTTCGCAAAAGGGGCGCCGCACCCGGCGGCGCTCGCTCCGCGCCCGCCGATGGGCTGGAACAGCTGGGACGCCTATGGCCTTGGCATCACCGAGTCGGATTTCCGTGCCAATGTCGATGTCCTGGCAACCAAGCTGAAGCCGTTCGGCTGGAACCATGCAGTGATCGACGAGGGTTGGTTTCTCAAGAATCCGCAAGATCGTCCGACGCCCGACAAGCTCGTCTATGTGCTCGACGCCAACGGCCGTTACATCCCTGACCCCGATCGCTTTCCCTCGGCGCTGCGCGGCGGCCGCAATATCGGGTTCGCGGCGATCGGTGCCGCAGTGCATGCGCGCGGACTGAAGTTCGGGATCCACATCGTGCGCGGCATCCCGCGCGAATCGGTGGCGCGCAACTTGCCCGTCGCCAGCAGCGGGTTCCGTGCGGTGGATGTTGCGGATACGAGCGATGCCTGTCCCTGGGATCCGACCAACTGGGGCGTGAAGGACAATGCGGCGGGCCAGGCCTGGTATGACTCGCTGATCGCGCAATATGCCGGTTGGGGCGTGGACTATCTCAAGGTCGATTGCATCGCCGATCACCCGTACAAGCCGGCCGAGATTGCCATGATCCACCGCGCGATCGCCAAGGTCGGCCGGCCGATCATCCTCAGCCTTTCACCTGGCCCCACCGCACTGGCGCTGGCGCGCGACGTTGCAGCGAAGGCGCAGCTGTGGCGGATCTCGGACGACATTTGGGACGTGTGGTCGAACCCCCAGTCCTGGCCGCACGGCATCGTCGAGCAGTTCGATCGCGTCGCGGCCTGGGCGCCGTTCACGCGGCCGGGCGCATGGCCGGATGCCGATATGCTGCCGTTCGGCATGCTCGGGCCCACGCCCGGCTGGGGCGACCCGCGGCAGACGCGGCTGACGCGCGACGAGCAGCGCACGGTGATGACCTTATGGGCCATGGCGCGTTCGCCGCTGATCCTTGGCGCCAATCTCACGAAACTCGATTCGGATACGCTCGCGCTGCTGACCAATCGGACGGTGCTCGACATCGACCAATATGGCAGCAAGCAGCACGAGGTCGCGCGAGACGGCGCAGTCATTGCCTGGACGTCGACCGGTCGCCGCGGCGAGCGCTACCTCGCCTTGTTCAATACGGCCAACGACGCCGCGACGGTGCGCCAGAGCTATGCGCGTTATGGCCTCACCGGGCGCTATCGAACGCGCAATGTCTGGGAAAACGCCAATTTGGGCCAACGCGACGCTGTCGATGCCAGCCTGCCCGCGCATGGCGCGCTGCTGCTCGAGCTGTCGCGCTGATCGATGGAGCAAAGGGAGCGTAATGCCGGCGCGCTCGCGCGGGCATTATGCTGGCCATGCTGCGGGGCGAATCGGCGCTTATTTCGCGACTGAGGTGGACACTCCGGCGCGGTTCAGCACCAGCCGCTCATAGCCGATGCTCGCGGCGATCAGCCCCGCCAGCACGAACAGGCTCGGGCGGCCGACGTCCGCATCGAACCAGTTCGCCGCGATCAATGCGCCCGCCACGGCGATCGCCAGCAGTGGCACCAGTGGATGGAGCGGCGCACGATAGTGACGCCCGGTCAGCATGCGCCTCCGGCCGATCAGTACGGCGAACCCCATCAGCAGGAACTCGAGGATCAGCTCGGTCGAAATCACCACCAGCAGCACGCGCTCGCCGAGCGCAATCAGCGCGGCTCCGGCGGCTGCGAGCACCAGCGTCGCATTGAGCGGCGAGCGCAGCCGTGGATGCAGCCGCGCAATGAATCGGCCCAGTCCGCCCGGCAGGATGCCGTCGCGGCCGGTAGCGTAGAGGAAGCGGCTGAGCCCCATCAGGTTCGCGACCAAGGCATTGAACAGCGCGAGCAGCACGCTGCAATTGATGAAGGTGGCGACCGCCGGGCTCGTCGTCTGGTCGAGGAACGTCGCGATCGACGCACCGCTGGCGAGCATCGCGCGGAGGTCGGGCGCGCTGAGCAGCGCGAGCACCAGGGGACCGGCGATGCTCAGTGCAGCGAGCGGGCTGATCCACGCGATCAAGCGCCCGATCCGTGTTTCGGCGCCGACCATCTCCTGCGCGAAATAGGTCGCCCAGTTCGCGCCACCGCAGGTGTAGACTCCGGTCGCCACGGCAAGGCCGAGCAGAGGCAAGGGCAGCGGGACCAGTGCGCCGCCGGCGAGCGTCATGGGATGCAGCATCGTTGGCACCAGCGCGCGCGCCGGGTGAAGCGCGGCGACGCCGGTGATCACCAGCAATGCGACCAGTTCGATTGCGAGGAACAGGCCGGTGACGAGCGCGCCGGTGCGCACATTGAGCACTGCGATCGCCGCCGCTGCGGCCAGGCCGGCAAAGGCGGTCGGGATCAATGGCAGCGCGGGCCACAGCGCCACTGCGTTCTCCGCGACACCGAGCATCACGAACGCAAGCTGCGCCGGGGCAAGGAACAGCATCATCGCAATATAGGGGAAGGCAACCGGCATACCGAGGATCTTGGCGAACGCCGGAAATACGCCGCCGGCGTCAGGGAATGCCGAGGCAAGCTCACCGTAGAGCAACCCGACGATCGCCACCGCCGTGCCGCCGACCAGCAGCGCCGTCACGGCGCCGGTGCCACCGAGATGGAACACCCCCGATCCGAAGATATAGACCGACACCGCCGGCGACAGTGCCGAAAAGGTCAGGAAGACGACGCCCGCTGCGCCGAGTGTCGGGGCTAGACGTGCGCCATCGCCATGTTCCATTCGCCGTCCCCTGCTGCCAGCATCAAGCTTACGAGCTGGTTGCGGGAGCGCAACGGATTTACTGATCAGGCGGCGCGCTTCCGCGCCACCAGCCAACCGCCCGCCGCCGCGCCGAGCAGTTTGAAGAGGTGCGTGAGCAGATAGGAGACGGAGAGGGCGGTGCGCATATCGGCACGCTCGGGCGCCAGCAGCAGCCCGGCGACCACCATCAGCAGGTACAGCGGGATCGCAATCCCGCCCGCCAGGGTGGCGTTGAGCACCGGACGCGCGGCGTTGCGTGCCACCCAGATCCCGATCAGCAGCGCGGCGACCAGAGTGACTGGCGGGATCACCATCTGGAGGTCCGCCATGCGGCCGATCATGACGAACAATATCGCGACCAGGACCAGCACGAGCTCGAGCAGCAGGCCGCCGCCGATCACGTGCCACCAGCGGATGCCGGGCAGTTGCTCAGACGCCGGCATAGCGCGCCTGCATTTCCTCGGGGGAGACGGTTTCGATCGGAGTGCCGATCATCCAATGATGACCGAACGGATCGGCGATCATTCCCGAGCGCTCGCCATACATCTGATCCTTCACTGCTCGCAGCACGATCGCGCCCGCGCGTTCCGCGCTCGCGACCGTCGCATCGGCGTCCGCGACCCTCAAATGCAGCAGAACCGGCGTACCGCCGATCGTCGGCGGTGCGAACGCGCCGAAATCGGGGTGCTCGTCGGCGAGCATGAAGCCGGCATCGCCGATCCGAAGCTCGGCATGGCCGATCTTGCCGGAGTGCGGGTCGGTCAGCCGATAGCGTTCCTCGGCGCCGAACGCGGCCGCGTAGAAGGCGATCGCCGCTCCAGCATCCTTCGCGATCAGATAGGGCGTGATGCAGGATTGCATGCCTGGCGTATCGGTCATCCCCTTCTCCTTGCGCTGCGAGTTGATTTGCGCTGCGAGTCTATTTTCGTTACGGAGCGTAACGTTATTATCGAGTGGCTGTCAATGACCGAACGACCCTCGGCCCGCAGAGGCCGACCACGCAGCGAGGCCGCGCGCCGCAAGGTGCTGGATGCTGCCCGCGAATTGCTCGCCGAGCGCGGATTGGCGGGTTTGACGATGGAAGGCATCGCTGCGCGTGCGCGAGTGGGAAAGCCGACCATCTATCGCCAGTGGCCGAACGCCCAGGCAGTGGCGATGGACGCGTTTCTCCAAGCCGAAGACGGCGCGCCGCACATAAGCGGCCACGAGCCCGCGCTGTCGGCGCTGCGTCGCCAGCTGCACGGCATCGCCGCGGTGTTCAGCTCGGCGGCTGGCCGCAGCACCGCGGCAATGATCGCGGCGGCGCAGAATGACAGCGAACTCGCCAAAGTGTTCCGCAATCGCTTCATCCTGCGCGGCCGCGAGACCGGGCGTGCGCTGTTGCAGCAGGCGATGGGCGAGAGCGCGGTGCGGCCCGATGCCGATCTCGAAATTGCGCTCGACCTGATCTACGCGCCGCTCTTCTTCCGCCTGCTCATCGGCCACGGCCCGCTCGATCGCGGCTTCACCGATGCGCTGCTGGATATGGCGCTAGCTGGGGTTCGGGCCGAGCGATAAAACATGGGCGCGGTCCTACCGTGAGTTTAGGGTGCGACGTCGTCGCGAATGGCAGGCGATGGGCTGGTAAGCGGTCGTTCCCATTCCTCCCCGAGCTTGCTCGGGGAGGGGGATGAATGGGTCGCCCTGTGCCCCGCACAGGGTTGGAATTGCCGGGGGTAATTCCACCCAATCATTGTGCAGCAATGGTGGAGGGGCGCGCGCAGCGCGGAATGCTGCGATGACGGAATCCTCCGCGCCTGGGCGCAGCGCCCCTCCACCACCGGCCTTCGGCCGGCGGTCCCCCTCCCCGAGACATGCTCGGGGAGGATTTGCTAAACGGTCGCAATCTGGCGTCTTGCCGGTCATGCCGGTCATGCCGCCCATTCCTGCTCAGGCTCGAGGCAGCGGCGCCCCTACGCCGCCTTCGCCATGTTAGGCCCGAATTGCAGCGCGCGATTCCGCCCCTGTTCCTTGGCGGTGTAGAGCGCCAGGTCGGCGAGCGCGACCATACCGGCCAGTTCCTGGCCCGACGCCTGGCACCAATGCACGCCGAAGCTGGCAGTGACGTGCTCGCAATCGCCGAAATGGAAATGTTCGATGCGGCTGCGAATCGTCTCCGCAATCCGCATCGCGACGTCGGCGTCGAGACCCGGGCAGATCGCGAGGAATTCCTCGCCGCCCCAACGCCCGACGATGTCGTTGCCGCGCACGTTGCGCCGGATCAGCGCGGCGACGCTCGACAGCACTTCGTCGCCGTAATTATGGCCATAGGTGTCGTTGAGCAGCTTGAACCGGTCGATGTCGATCATGATGACCGCGAGCGGAACCGGCTCGCCTTGGCGCAGCGCGTCATAGGCATCGAGCACGCCGCGGCGGTTGAGGACCCGCGTCAGCGGGTCATGGCGCGCGGCATCCTCCGCCTGCTCGGCCTGGCGGAGCGCGACCGCGTGGAGCGCGCGACGCTGTTCGACTTCGCGACGCAGCGTGAAGAAGCGATAGGCGAGATAGGCGCCGATCAGCATGACCCAGACGCCCAATATGCCCTGCAGCCAATGGGTCTCGGAAATCCACAGCCGGCGAATGACCAGCTCGCGCACTTCGAATATGTGGCGGCCCGGCTTTGCTTCCGATCCCGTTTCGAAATTCATCGATGTGATGTTGCTGAACTCAGGATGGCTCCACTGCGTGGGGACGTTCCATTTGCGTAGCCACCAATCGGCGACCCCGAAGTCCGCGGTCCTGAACGTCACGTGTTGGAGCTTGCCGGGATCGGTCGAGAATTCGACGCGCATGAACTTGGGCGTGTCGTCATTCGGACTCTTGCTGTAGCGCGAGTCGAAATTCTTGAGATGGACGCGGAACGACGGCGCCGATCCGTGATAGACCATCGTCAGCTCGATCGCGCGCAAATTGGTCAGGTCGAGCCCATGCGCGCTCATCTTGCGATCAAAGAACAGCTCGTAACCGCAATAGGGATAGGCATAACCTTCGCGCAGCTGACAGTCCCACAGGAACGGACGCGGCTCACGCACCGTCGAGTTGCCGCCGATGTCATGGTCGGCGAGCGGACGGCGTGGATAATCCACGGAAGTCGAGGGCGAAAAGCGCACGGTCCGTTCGAGGATCGGGTCCTGGAAAACGATTGCGGCGATCGTAAGCAGCAACATGACAATCAGCAGCGCTTCGAATCGCGCGTTCGCGATCCAGCGCCGGCTGCGTGCATGCACCATCGCCGTCGCGTCGGCGCCAGTGTGAAGCCGCGATGTCATCCGCCAGCCGTGCTCCGCGTGGGGTGGAACCGCCCACGAACGGCAAGATTAGGTGCGCATGGCTAGCGAGTGATTAACGACGGGATGCGGGAATATCGCTAGTTCGGACGCGCGCCGGTCGCAAGCCGTTGACTTGGCGATAGGTTGCGCCCGGTTGACGCGCGCCCTCCGCTGCGGTTCTCTTAACGGCATGAGCGCCGTCGCATGAATGGCTGGACCACCCAGCAAAGCTTTGTGGCGCTTCTCGTGCTCGCCACTGCCGCGTTCGTGTGGCTCGTCATACCGCTGGTTGGGCCCATCATCTGGGCGATCGTGGTGGCGATGCTGTTCGCGCCGCTCAATCGCCGGCTCGTGCGCGCGATGCCGCGGCGCAAGTCGCTCGCCGCGACGCTGACGCTGCTGGTGATCATCGCTTGCCTCGTGCTTCCCGCGGTGCTGCTCGGAGTCGCGCTGGTGCGCGAAGTCGGTGCTCTATTGGCGGGGCTTCGCTCGGGCAATTTCGCGGCAGCGGATGTGCTCGCGCGCGTGCGCTCGGCGCTGCCACAATGGCTGCTCGACATGATCGGTCCGAGCGCGCTCACCGATCTCGATACTGCGCGGCAGTGGATCTCGACCAATTCCGCGAGTCAGCTCCAGGGGCTTGCGCGTCGCGTGTTCGATTTCGGCCAGAGCGCGTTCGGAGTGATCGTCCAGATCGGCGTGCTGCTCTATCTCGCGTTTTTCTTCCTGCGCGACGGCGAACGGATCATGGCGCATCTGCGCCGCGTCGCGCCGATCGATGCCGAGCGCGGCGGCGCGCTGCTCGAGCGGTTCATCAGCGTGGTGCATGCCACGATCAAGGGCAGCCTGATCGTCGCCGCGGTGCAGGGTACAGTCGGCGGCATCATATTCTGGGCGATCGGCATCCATGCGGCGCTGTTGTGGGGCGTCGCGATGGCGTTCATGTCGCTGCTCCCCGCGGTTGGGACCGGCATCATCTGGGTGCCCACTGCGATCTACCTGCTTGCGACGGGATCGATCTGGCAGGGCGTGGTGCTGGTGTTTTGCGGGCTGTTCGTGATCGGCATGGTCGACAATTTGCTGCGTCCGATGCTGGTCGGCCGCGACGCGCGCATGCCCGATTATATCGTGTTCGTCGCGACGCTGGGCGGGCTGCATCTGTTCGGCGTCAACGGGCTGATCATCGGCCCGGCAATCGCGGGACTGTTCCTCTCCGCCTGGGAATTGCATATCGCGAGCGTGCGCCGTGCGCGGGTGGGCTCGGGCGCGAGCGAGGAAGGCGCAGAATGATCGACTTGCATGCCCTGATTGCCGTGGCGCTGATCTACGCCGTCGGAGTGATGAGCCCCGGCCCCAATTTCCTCGCGGTCGCGCAGCGTGCGCTCGTCCATGGCCGCGCCGAGGCGCTGGCGACTGCGGCGGGCGTGATCACGGTCAGCGCGCTCTGGGCATCGTCGAGCCTGTTCGGGCTCGCGGTCGTGTTCAAGCTGTTTCCCTGGACGCATCTTGTCCTCAAGATCGTCGGCGCAGCCTATCTGGTCTGGGCGGGGGTCAAGCTGTGGCGCCACGCGCGCGTTCCGCTGCCGATCGACGCCGGCGGGCCGCTGCCGGGGGCCGGGCTTCTCAGGGCGTATCGCGCGGGGCTCGCGACCAATTTGTCGAATGCCAAGGCAATCGCCTTCTACACCTCGATCTTCTCGGCGGCCGCACCGGCGCCCGACAAGACGCTCACCCTCTGGATCGCGCTGGGCATGGTGCTGGTCATCGCGATGCTCTGGTACGGCGTGATCGGCGTCGCGCTGTCGAGCGGTCCGTTCGCGCGAGGGTACCGCCGGGCCAAGGCAGTGATCGAGCGGGTGTGCGGGGTGCTGATGATCGGCTTCGGCGTGGAGTTGGCGGCGTCGCGCTGACACAAGCGCTTGAATCGGAGGAGAGGCGAATGACCAGCTACGGCGAGGCGCGAAGCGCGATCGAGGATCTGCAGGCGCGGTACATGTTCGCGCTCGATTGGCAGGTACCGGACGATTATGCGGCGACCTTCACTGAGGACGGCGTGCTCGACTGGGCGGGCGGGGTCGTCGAAGGGCGCGAGGCGATCCGCGCCGAATGTCACGCGATGCGCGGGTTCTTCCGCCGCCGTGCCGGAGGCGATGCGCCGGCGCGACCGGCAAGGCTGCGGCACTTCATCACCAACATGGTCGTCCGCGTCGAAGGGGATCGTGCCTGGGGCCGCGCCTATTGGTTCGAAATCGACAATGATACGCGCAACCGCTGGCCCTATGTCGGCGGTTACGGCCATTACGAGGACGAATTGCGCAAGGTCGACGGCGAATGGCTGTTCTGCTGGCGGAAGATCTTCAACGAATGCATGGCGGATCGCGCCGCCGACGATGATAATCCCGTCGCCCAATTGCCGAGCAAGCCCTTGGTCCAAGCTGCCGGTTGACGGCATCGACCCGCGCTCGCGACGCGAGTGGAGTCGATCAGGATCGCTTCTTCAACCGGCGATCGTTGGCAGTGGCGGTGTGGTGGATCGGCGCGAGTGCCCGCCCGCCCGCCATACTCATCTGCAGCGTCAGGCGCGCGTTACGCTCGGTCATTCGCGCGAGAGTCGTCATGTTGGACGGCCAGCCCGACGTGTACAGACTCATCATGTCGCGCCCCTGGGCGACCATGTCCTCGTGCATCGTCGCCCAATCGCGCGCGATCGCTTCCCCCGCCTTGCCAAAGGCAGCCATTTTCTCGGGAAGCATCCGGCCGAGCTCGCCGACATCGGCGGCCAAGGGGTTGCGCATCGCCGCGTCGATGGTGCGGCTGCGCTGCCCGACCACGGCGTTTGCCGCGAACAGCGTCTCGGAAAGCGCCACGCTGTTCGCCCACATCGAGGCTCCCAGCTTCCAGGCTTCGCTCCAGTACATGCTATTCCCCCAATGAGTTTAATCGCCTGGCGCGAGGTTGCGCAGTTGACGGGCGGCGCCGACGGCACAATCCGCCGGCGCCGCGACCCGTTTCAAACCTCGGTTGTGGTGAGCGTCGCCAGTTCAGGCTTGGGCAGGCCGCTTGCCTTGAATTCGGCGAGCAACTGCTGCTTGCGCTCGCGCAACCGATCGCCGAGCGCGTCCATGTCGAGACCTGCCTTGCGCGCCTGGGCAAATATCCCTTCCAGCCGTTGCTCTTCCTCACCGACATGGTGCTCGATCTGCTCGGACAGCACTTTGACCTTGGCATCGTAGAATTCGTCGGACGGCGCCCCGGCCTCGATCTCGGCAATCAGCACCTTGGCGCCGTCATGCTCGACATAGGCCTCCTTGAGCTGGTCCTCCTCGACCTTACCCTCGCACGCGGGATAGAAAATCTCTTCCTCGATCTTGGCGTGGATGGTCAGCTCCAGGCAGATCTGAAGCGCGATCTTCTGCTTCTTGCCCTCGCCGCTCGCATTTTCGAACTGTTCGAACAATGCTTCGACGGCCCGATGATCGGCCTTGAGCAGTGCGATTGCGTCTTGTTTGATGTCAGCCATACGAAAGTCTCCTCGTTGGGGCCAAGAACCCTGACCGCGAGATATTCGTTCCTCTTTTCAGTTTGTTGCGAGTCGTTAGCAAAAGTCTGGCAGCCGCGCGACGATCCTCGATCCCTGCAGATCAGCCACGCTGCGCGCCGGCCTTCGAGCCGACCGCCGCGACTAGCAGCTCGTGCGCACGATCGACGATCGCATCGAGCGAGGGTGTCCTGGCAATCATCGCCTTCGCCTGTTCCGTCAGCACCGCGCGCGTCGGAAGCACCGGCAGCGTGTCGAGGAACCGCGCCGCAAGCAGCCCTGCGGTGCGGTCGACGATGCGGGCTCCGACGACCTGCTCGTTGCGAAGCACGCGTTCGGGCGGCCCTTGGACGCCGCGAACGATGCCAAAAGTCGCGAGCAGCTTCAGGAGGTAATAGGTGGCATCGACTTCCCACCAGCGAAAGCCCTGGCGAGTGCTGCTCGGATAGGCGTGGTGATTGTTGTGCCAGCCTTCCCCCATCGTCACGATCGCCAGCATCAGGTTGTTCCGGGACGTGTCGCCGGTCACATAGCGCTGACTGCCGCGCACGTGCGCGAGCGAATTGATGCAGAAGGTCGCGTGATAGACGAGCACCGTGCTCCAGAGAAATCCGACCACCAGTCCCGGCCATCCCGCGAGCAGCAGGCATAGCAAGGCGAGCGCGACTGCAGGCACGAGTTCGAAACGCTGCAGCAGCCGCAACTCGGGATAACGCGCGAAATCGGGGATGGCGCTCAGGTCCAAACCGTCGTGACGGCGGGCGAAGATCCAGCCGACATGGCTATAGGCGAACCCGGTATGCACGGGCGAATGGACGTCTTCGGCGGTGTCCGAATGCACATGATGATGCCGGTGCTTGGCTGCCCACCACAGCACGCCGCGCTGGGCGCTGCTCTGGGCCAGCAACGCCAGAAGGAACTGGAACGGCCTGCTCGTGGCGAATGCGCGGTGCGAAAAATAGCGATGATAGCCGGCAGTGACGCCGAACATCCGTAGCCAATAGAGCCCGAAACCAAGCAGCACTGCCGACCAGGTTACGCCGGTCCATAGCGCCGCTATGCAGCCGAGATGCACCAGCACGAAGGGGATCGCCGAAGGATAGGCGATTTCGTTCGCGGCGTGGGGCTTCTGGGCCATTTGGTTCCTCGGAAGGGAAAACGCACGCCTGCGATCGCCAGCCGTGCCGACGCCGCGACGGTCAAGTCGAGATGCAGGGGGAAAAGCCAGACGAGCGCACGAATGCAACAAGGCCAAGTAGTTCGGCCTAAACTCGATAGTCTTGAGATGGGATGGGCGGCGCACTTTCGCAAGCGGCCCTGCACCGGACCGGCAGGCGACGGCGGCTTTCAGGCCAATTGACCCGCATTCGCCGCTTCGGCTCATCGCAAATGCGCGGAACCCGGCATACTCGACGCCTTCGAAGTGCTACGCTGCCCGTCATAGGGCCCAATTACCGAGCAACCCTGGCGAAGATCATCGTGCTCCAGTTTCTCGCAGGAGCGATCGATGAGCATCGAATATTATACCAGACGTCTCAAGGCGTCACTGGCGGCAGCGGACGCTGCGGCCGAGTCGACTTCGCGCGTCGCCCATGAGGGATTGGCGAAGGCCTATCGCCGATTGCTGGACGGCCTGTTCGGCCAGCTCGCGGATGCCAAACGCAAGGGCTCGCCGCACTCTCGCGAAACGCAACTCGGCGATGCGCTCGCCGAATGGGAAAATGAAGGCGGCGGAAGGTCAGGATAGTCCTACCTTTGGGGCCACCGAAGAGCGCCGCTTGACGAGAGCCGACAATGGCCGGGACGCTTAGACCCCGGCCAGGTGCAAAATTATCCTAGCGCAGCGATCCGCGACGCAGGAGATTGACGATCGCCAGAAGCGCGATCGCGCCGAGAAACGAAACCAGCAGCGATTTGATGTCATAGGATCCGGCAGTGATCGGTGCGCCGCCGATCAGCGGTGTGACGAGATAGCCTGCCAGCAGCGACCCGACGATACCGACCACGATGTTGAGAATGATCCCCTGCTGACCGTTGGTGCGCATGACGATGCTCGCCAACCAGCCGATGATGCCGCCAATGGCGAGAAGGATAATGAGGCTCATGTTATTTTCTCCTGTGGCACCAATCAGCTGCCACTGCTGCCAACGGTTGTAAGGTTCCGCTGTTCCTCTGCGCACCGGCTGGTCATATTCTCCTGCGCGCGTCGAACGCTCCGATCGATCGGGCCGGCGGCCGTACGGTCGGGACGCCGGCATCAGATCGCGGTTGTTGCCTCCTTCTCGCGCATCGTCGCGAGGGTCGCAGTCAACTGCCGGAGCACGCGTGAGCGGTGCTCGAAATTATTGTGCTGGGTACCCATTCGCGCGTCGACGAAATCCTCGACGAACGCGCGCGACATGTCGCGCAGCGCGGCGTCCAGGGCATCCCCTTCCGAATTGGCAGGCGGCGTGATCGCAACGGCGACCGGCGATGCATCGCCCGCTGGATCGCGCCCAGGCTCCGCTGCGGGCGCATTGGCGTCGTCCGACGTCACGGCGACAGCTTCTGTTAAAGGCCTCCCGATTTGCGCATGCGAGGCTGCGTCAGAGTCGCCGTTCATATCGTGTCTCCGTCGATGAGCGGGAGCACGAAGTATCTCTCAGTCGCAGCCGCGCCCGAGGCAGAGGAGATGCGATCTACGTGATGTGGTGCCGATCGTGGCAATTACCAGTCGCGATGTTGGCGGCGCGTTCCGAAATCCAAGGCTTCCGCGACCCCCGCTGCGGCAAGATTGACCGGGATGGTATGATTATCCCGCGTCCGATCCACCGATCTGGTTACCCGTCGGAAACTCCGTCGCGCGCGTCTGGTGCGGCGGATGGGCATTGTCGCGGAGAATCTCGATCGCCTCGAGCGCGAGCGGCGACAGGCCTTGCGTGTCGGCGAGGATTCCCGCCTTCATCCGCGGATCCCAGAAGCTCGCGATATGGTCCGCGGTCGCCTTCGCAGCCTTCTCCCCGCCCATCACGGCGAGGTTGGCGGCGATCTGGTTGGCCATTCGGACGAGCGTGTCGTGGGTGCCGCTCACTCCGCGGGCTCCACCGGCGCGATCCGGCGCGAGCGCTCGGACAAAGCCTGATATTCCTCCTGCCAGTCGGTCGGGCCGTTCGACGGCATCACCTGCACCGCAGTCACCTTATATTCGGGACAATTGGTCGCCCAGTCCGAATAATCGGTGGTGATCACGTTCGCCTGCGTCATCGGGTGGTGGAAGGTGGTGTAGACCACGCCGGGGGCGACGCGGTCGGTGACCTTGACGCGCAACGTCGTCTCGCCTGCGCGGCTGACGAGGCGCGCCCAATCGCCCTCCTTGAGCCCGCGATCCTCGGCGTCGACCGGATGCACTTCGAGCAGATCCTCAGGATGCCAGGCGACATTCTCGGTGCGCCGCGTCTGCGCACCGACATTATAATGGCTCAGGATGCGCCCGGTCGTGAGCAGCAGCGGGAAGCGCGGCCCGGTCTTCTCGTCGGTCGGGATATAGTCGGTGACGACGAACTTGCCCTTGCCGCGCACGAAGCCTTCGACATGCATCACCACGGTGCCGACGTCGGGCGTGGCCGCGGTCGCCGGCCATTGCATCGAGCCGAGCTCGTCGAGCCGTTCGAAACTCACATTGGCGAAGGTCGGCGTGAGGCGCGCGATCTCGTCCATGATCGCCGAGGGGTGCGAATAATTCCAATCGAGCCCGAGCGCGCGCGCGAGCTCCTGGGTGATTTCCCAATCCTCATAGCCGTTGAGCGGCGTCATCACTTTGCGCACCATCTGGATGCGGCGCTCGGCGTTGGTGAAAGTGCCGTCCTTCTCGAGGAAGGTCGATCCCGGCAGGAACACGTGCGCGTAATTGGCGGTTTCGTTGAGGAACAGGTCCTGGACGATCACGCATTCCATCGCGGCCAGGCCGGCCGAGACATGCTTGGTGTTGGGATCGGACTGGAGGATATCCTCGCCCTGGATATAGATCGCCTTGAACGTGCCATCGACTGCGGCGTCGAGCATGTTGGGAATGCGCAAGCCCGGTTCCGGATCGAGTTCGACGCCCCAATCCTTTTCGAACAGCGCGCGCGTCGCGTCGTCGGAGACGTGGCGATAGCCGGACAGCTCGTGCGGGAAGCTGCCCATGTCGCACGCGCCCTGGACATTGTTCTGGCCGCGCAGCGGATTCACCCCCACGCCCGGCCGGCCGATGTTGCCGGTCGCCATCGCGAGATTGGCGATCGCCATCACCGTCGACGAGCCCTGGCTATGCTCGGTGACGCCGAGGCCATAATAGATCGCGCCGTTGCCGCCGGTCGCATAGAGCCGCGCTGCGGCGCGCAGTTCCTGCGGATCGACATTGGTGACCGGCTCGAGCGCCTCGGGCGAGTTCCTGGGCTGCGACACGAACTCGGCCCAATCGCGATACTCATCCCAGTCGCAGCGCGCGCGGATGAAGTCCTCGTTCGCGAGCCCCTCGGTCACGATGACGTGCGCCATCGCGGTCAACACCGCGACATTGGTGCCCGGGCGCAAGGGCAGATGATGCTGGGCCTCGATATGCGGGGTGCGCACCAGGTCGATGCGGCGCGGATCGACCACGATCAGCTTGGCGCCCTGGCGCAGCCGGCGCTTCATGCGGCTGGCGAACACCGGGTGGCCATCGGTCGGGTTGGCGCCGATCACCATGATGACGTCCGAGTCCATCACCGAGTCGAAGTCCTGGGTGCCCGCCGAGGTCCCGAAGGTGGTCTTCAGGCCATAGCCGGTCGGCGAGTGGCAGACGCGTGCACAGGTATCGACATTGTTGTTGCCGAAGCCGGCGCGGATCAGTTTCTGGACCAGGAACGTCTCTTCGTTGGTGCAGCGGCTCGAGGTGATGCCGCCGACCGAAAGTCGGCCATATTTGCCCTGGATGCGCTTGATCTCGCTCGCCGCGTGGCTGAGCGCCTCGCGCCAGCTGACTTCGCGCCACGGCTGGTCGATGCTTTCGCGGATCATCGGGTTTAGGATGCGTTCCCTGTGGTTGGCATAGCCCCAGGCGAAGCGGCCTTTGACGCAGCTGTGCCCGCGATTGGCCTTGCCGTCCTTCCACGGCACCATGCGCACCAGCTGTTCGCCGCGCATCTCGGCGCGGAACGTGCAGCCGACGCCGCAATAGGCGCAAGTGGTGATCACGGCGCGCTCAGGCGTGCCGACCTCGACGACCTTCTTCTCCTGCAGCGTCGCGGTCGGGCAGGCCTGGACGCAGGCGCCGCACGAGACGCATTCCGAGGACAGGAAATCGTCCGAGGCCATGCCGGCCGAGACGCGCGACCCGAACCCGCGGTCGTCGATCGTCAGCGCGAACGTGCCCTGGACCTCGTCGCAGGCGCGCACGCAGCGCGAGCAGACGATGCACTTCGACGGATCGTACTGGAAATAAGGGTTCGAGAGATCCTTCGCCTCCGCGAGATGGTTCTCGCCGTCATAGCCGTAGCGAACTTCGCGCAGGCCCACGGCCCCGGCCTGTTCCTGCAGCTCGCAGTCCCCGTTCGCAGCGCAGGTGAGGCAGTCGAGCGGGTGATCGGAGATGTACAGCTCCATCACACCCTTGCGCAGCTTCTGCAGTTGCGGCGTCTGCGTGCGCACCACCATGCCGTTCTCGACCGGGGTGGTGCACGATGCCGGCGTGCCGCGGCGGCCTTCGACTTCGACCAGGCACAAGCGGCATGAACCGAACTGCTTGAGGCTGTCGGTCGCGCACAGCTTGGGGATCGACGTGCCGAGCTCGGCTGCGGCGCGCATCACCGTCGTGCCCGCCGGCACGCTGACATCGCGACCGTCGATGCTGAGCGTGACGAGCTGCTGCGAGAGGCTCTCGGGCGTGCCGAAATCGGGTTGACGCTGATAGGTCATGCTTGCTTCCTAAATCCTCCCCGAGCTTGCTCGGGGAGGGGGACCATTTGCGCAGCAAATGGTGGAGGGGCGCCGCGCAGCGGCGTGTTCGTTCGAGGTGTTCCCGCGGCTGCGCCGCGCCCCTCCACCACCGCCTTCGGCGGCGGTCCCCCTCCCCGAGCAAGCTCGGGGAGGATCAAGGGCGTTGCCTCACTCGACATGAGTCTCTTCTACCACAAAATCACCCGGGAAGTGCGTGATCGCGCTCATCACCGGGTACGGTGTGAACCCGCCGAGCGCACAAAGCGATCCGAGCTTCATCGTGTCGCAGAGGTCGGCCACCAGCGCGAGGTTCGACGGCGCTTTCTCTCCGCGCAGGATCTTGTCGATCGTCTCGCGGCCGCGCACCGCACCGATACGGCACGGCGTACATTTGCCGCAGCTTTCGGCGGCGCAGAATTCGAAGGCGAAGCGCGCCTGCTCGGCCATGTTCACCGTGTCGTCGAACACCGTGACGCCGCCGTGCCCGATCAGTCCGTCCCTGGCCGCGAACGCCTCGTAATCGAACGGTGTATCGAACAGGGCAGGGGGAAAATAGGCGCCGAGCGGCCCGCCGACCTGCACCGCCTTGACCGGCCGGCCGCTGTCGGTGCCGCCGCCGATGTCGTTGACGATTTCGCCGAGCGTGAGGCCGAAGGCCGTTTCGTACAGCCCGCCGTGCTTGATGTTGCCGGCGAGCTGGAGCGGCATCGTCCCGCGCGAGCGACCCATGCCATAGTCGGCATAGGCCTGCGCGCCCTCCGCGAGCACGAACGGCACCGCGGCCAGCGTGAGCACATTGTTGACTACGGTCGGTTTGCCGAACAGGCCTTCGAGCGCGGGCAGCGGAGGCTTGGCGCGGACCTCGCCGCGCTTGCCTTCGAGGCTGTTGAGCAGCGACGTCTCCTCGCCGCAGACATAGGCGCCGGCGCCGACGCGGACTTCGACTTCGAACGGCGCGATCCTGGAGGCGGCGAGCCGGCAGGCCGCCTCCATCTTGCGGATCGCGTGCGGATATTCGGAGCGGATATAGACATAACCCTTGTGCGCGCCGACGGCATGCGCGGCTATCGCCATGCCCTCGATTAGCAGGTAGGGATCGCCTTCCATTACCATGCGGTCGGCGAAGGTTGCGCTGTCGCCTTCGTCGGCGTTGCAGACGATGTATTTGCGTGACGCTTCGGCGAGCCGGACGGTGTCCCATTTGATGCCCGCCGGGAAGCCGGCGCCGCCGCGGCCGCGCAGGCCCGAAGCTTTGACGACATCGACGATCTCCTGTGCCGACAGGGTGCGCGCCTTGTCGAGGCCCTTCCACCCGCCGGTCGCGGCATAATCGTCGAGGCTGAGCGGCCGCGTCTTGCCGGCGCGCGCGAACGTCAGACGCGTCTGGCTCGCGATCCAGGGATAGTCGGCGATCTTGCCGATGCGGTGCCGGTTGCCCTTGCCTTCGGCAATCGCGGGCACGTCGTCGAGCGTGACGCGACCGAAGCCTTCGCCGTCGATTTCGACCAGCGGCTCGAGCCAATGCATGCCCCAGGACGAAGTGCGCACGACGTCATGACCGAGCTCGGCAAAGCGGCGCGCGATGCGGTCGGCGCCCAGCGCGACTGCGACCGCATCGTCGGAAATCCGAACCTGCATCACAATGCTCCAATCAGCTCGGAGACCTGGGCCTCGTCGAGTCGCGCGTAAATATGGTCGCCGATCATCGCGCTTGGGCCGACCGAGCACAGGCCGAGACAATAGACCGTGGCGACTTTGACACGGTTGCCGGCGACGCGCTCGGCGTGGGCAGCAAGCGGCTCGCTGCCGCGCGCCTGGCAGGCCTCGGCGCGGCACAGCTTGATCACCGGACGCGTCTCCGGCGTGCGCTTGAAGTCGTGGTAAAAGCTGACGACACCCGAGACTTCCGCGCGCGACAGGTTCAGCGCCTGGGCGATCGCCTGGATATGGTCTTCGGAAATCCAGCCGAACTGCGCCTGTACGTCGTGCAGGATCGGCAGCAGTGGTCCCTCACGCTCGGCGTGATGCGCGAGAATCGCTTCGAGAGTCGCGCCCGGGTGCAAAGCGCTCATGCGCGTGCTCCGGAATGCGCGGGGCGGGCGATCGGCAAACTCTCCAGCACGTTCGTTCCTTGACTATGGTCAACGACTTCGCGGCGCCGCGAAGCGCGGATAGGGCTAGCCCATAGCGCAGTGAGATTGTACGCTACACAAATAATCCTTGTCACCAGAGAAGACGCAAGGCCGGGAGAGGAAGGGGCATGAGCGGGACGGTCGAAGCGGTGATGAACTATGTCGCGCGCACGGGCGTGCGGCCCGTCTATCATGCCAATGATTCGTCGAAAGACGTGCTCACGATCGATCCGCGCCCGGTGCGAATCGCCGATGGCCGCGAGACTCGGCCGCAGCTGGGTACGCATGGCTTCGAACTGGTCGAGCACAAGAGTCGCGTCGGCGATTTCACCGATGTCGAGGGCTGGGCCGATCTGCATCGGCTCGAAATCGCCGAGCTGGTCAAGGCGCACAGCGGCGCCGATCTGGTGATCGTGAATGCGCCCGGATTGCTTCGGTTCGGCGAGAAATCGAAGCTTTCGGGCAAGCTCAACAATTCGAAGCCGGCGCGGTTCGCGCATGTCGATGTCAGCGACAAGACCGCGGCGGCGTTCGGTATCCGCGGCCGGCCCGAAGGCGCGGTGCGGCAAGTGCATTTCAACGTGTGGCGCGCGATCTCGCCGCCGCCGCAGGACGTGCCGCTCGCCTTTTGCGATGCGCGCAGCGTCGCGCCGGACGATCTGATCCTCTCGGACGCAGTGTTCGACGATCCGATCAAGCCGCACTGGTCGTTCGAAGGGATCACCGTCGCCGCAAACCCGTCGCACCGCTGGACCTATTTCAGCGACATGACGCTAGGCGAGGCCGTGATCTTCACGACCAACGACAGCGATCCTGCCATGCCCCATTGCGTGCCGCACTGCGCGTTCGACGACGCCAGCGTGCCCGCCGACGTTCCGCCGCGCGCCTCGATCGAGATGCGTGCGACTGCCTATTGGATCCAGTGAGAGGACCGCAATGAACTATCCCAAGACCGCCAAAGGCTATCCCGCCACGCCGCATTTCCTGGGGCTCAACGAACCGCTCGGTGTCGAGTGGGAAGAGACCGGACTCGAAGTCGAAGGCAGGATCCCTGATGACGTGCGCGGTACTTTCTTTCGCGCGGTGCCCGACCCCAAATTCCCGACTTCGGTGCAGGATGATACGGTCTTGTCGGGCGACGGCATGGTCTCGAAGTTCGTGTTCAAGGACGACGGCAGCGTCGACGGCGCGATCCGCTATGTCGGCACGGCGCGCCACTTGGCCGAAATGAAGGCGGGCAGGGCGTTGTTCGGCAAATACCGCAACAAATACACCGACGACCCGAGCGTCGCCGAGGTCGACCGCACCGTGGCCAACACCACGCCGGTGTGGCACGCCGGCAAGCTGATCATGACCAAGGAGGACGGCCGCGGCTATCAGGTCGATCCCGTTACCCTCGACACGATCGGTTCCTATGATTTCGACGGCGGGCTCAAGTCCGAGACGATGACCGCGCATGTCCGCATCGATCCGATGACCGGCGAGATGTTCTTCTACGGCTACGAGGCCGCCGGCCTGGCGACCAAGACGATCGCCTATTGCATCGTCGACAAGGCCGGCAAGCTGGTGCGCGAGCAATGGTTCGACGCGCCCTATGCCGCGATGATGCACGATTTCGCGATCACCCAGAATTATGCGCTGTTCCCGATCTTTCCGACCGTGGTCGACCACGATGTGCTCAAGGCCGGCGGCGAGCATTGGATCCACCACCAGGATTGGGACAGCTGGCTGGGCGTGATGCCGCGCTACGGCGATGTCTCCGAAGTGCGCTGGTTCAAAGGACCCAAGGGCGTCCATGCCTATCATATGATGAACGCGTTCGAAGACGCCGACGGCCGCATCCATCTCGACCAATGCCTCAGCGCGTCGAACGCCTTCTCGTTCATTCGCGAGGCCTCGGGACTCGACTTGCCGCAGCAGACGCTCGGCGGCGGGTTGACGCGTTGGACCGTCGATTATGACGACCCGAGCGCCGGCGTGTCCGAAGTGCCGCTCGGGCCTCCCGGCGACATGCCGCGCGTGCCCGATGCAGTGATGGGCCGGCCCTATACCGACAGCTGGTATTGCTCGATCAACCCCAACGGGCCGCCGGTGTTCGGCGGCATCGTCGGCGTGTGCTTCACCTTGCTGTTCTACCGGGACAACGCGTCCGGCGCACTCATGCCGCTCGCCATGCCGCCGGGGTTGGCGATCAACGAGCCGGTGCACATCCCGTCGAGCACGCCAGGGCACAAGGGCTGGCTCATGGCAGTGGTCGACGAGGAAGGCGGACCCGAAGGCTATCGGCATGCGCTGTGGATCATCGACGGCGGCAATGTCGCGGCAGGGCCGGTGGCCAAGGTCAAGGTCCCGCGCCGGCTGCGACCGCAGGTCCATGGGTGGTGGGTGCCGAAGACGCAATTGGCGACTGGGTGACACCCAAGATCCTCCCCGAGACAAGCTCGGGGAGGATCTCAGATGAGCCTGGCCCCGATCACCGACTGCCCATCCTCCAGCGGCACGATCCGCGTCAGTACCAGTCCGACACGTGCCAGCAGTGCGCGAGATTCGGCCTCGTTCTGCTCGGCGAGGGCCGGATCCCCGCTTGCCGTCAGGTCAGGTCGCCGAGCCCGATCAGCGCGCCTTCCGCCGCCGCCTTGTTCGCTTTGCGCCGCAGTTTCTCGATGTGCGCGCGGCCCTCGGGCACGGGCTCATGCGGGAGCGCCGCCATGCATGCCTCATAGATTTCGGTGAAATCGGGTCCGTGCTCGGGATGCGACAGGATCAGCGCGTCGTTGCGAGTCATGCCGCGCACCGTTTTCCGCCCGACTTCGAGCGGGTCCATGCCGAGCCCGAATGCTTCGCCAAACGTCTCGAGCCCGGCCTTGTCGACTTCGCCGAAGCCCGAATCCGCGAAGTCGTCGGGCCGCTTGAGTGCGCAGTTCCAGGCGTTGGTCGCGGTCAGGCCCGGGCACATCAGCGACACGCCGATCTTGTACGGCGCGAGGTTGTAGCGGAGGCATTCGGTGAGCCCGCGCACTGCGAACTTGCTCGCGGTGTAGATGCCCGCCTGTGGTCCCGAGATGAATGCCGCCATCGACGCGACGTTGACGATATGCCCGCCTTCGCCGTGGCGCTTGATCCGCGGGATGAAATTGACCAGGCCGTTGACCACGCCGCCGAAATTGACGCCCATGATCCAGTCGTAATCGGCATAGCTCGCGGTGTCGGTAGGACCGAACACACTGACGCCGGCATTGTTGATCAGCACATGGATCTTGCCGAAATGCGCTTCGGTTTCCTCCGCGGCCTCGGCGAAGCGCGCGCGATCGGTGACGTCGAGCTTGACATAGAGCGGCTGCGGCGCGCCCTGCTCGTCGAACCAGTCCGCCGCCTGCGCGCGCATCGCTTCGTCGCGGTAGCTCAGCGCGAGCCGCATCCCGGCCTCGTGGCAAGCGCGGGCCATGCCGAAGCCGAGCCCCGAAACGCCGCCGGTGATAAAGGCAGTCTTGCCCTTCCAGTCCATCTCGCTCTCCTGTTTCCACGGCGGCCTGTGTCGGCGCGCTCTCGAATCCGGATGTTTGTTACGCGGGATAGCTAGCCCATGAACAGCGAAAGCCAAGCGCCGCCGAACCCGCTTCTTCCGGGCGATGCGATCGCTCCGATTCTTCCTGGCAACGCCGATGCATGACGCCATTCCGCGCTTTGCTCGGGGTTTCGGTCCTTATGCCGAGTTGATCCAGAGTGCCCATTTGTGACTGAATGCGCCAATTAATCAAATAAGTCTTGCAGAGGACACCTGTTACTCGCAATACCATGACTACGAATTTCAGTATAGTCACTGTAGTTCGCAATGGTTGGCGCCGCAAATTATCAGCCTTGTTACCATGTTTGAAATTTATCGCAGCCAGCATTTCTGTTGCTTTTGCGACACAGTTTGAGTGAAGTCTTGTCGAACGCGGCGGGTTTGACCAAATCTGCCTTGCAACCGCCGCTATTTGCGCGGCTATCAGGTAACAGGGGGAGCGGACTCGAAAGGGCTCGAGGATAACGAGCGCCGTCGCTCCGCTTGCAAGGTTTGGGAAGGGAGACCCTGATGAACAGCAATTGCCACTCGAAGTCCGTGTTGCGTGCGGCGTTGACGCTGGGTGCCTCGGTATCTGCGCTGGGGATGGCGGGGACTGCATGGGCGCAGAATGCCGCCAACCCGCCGTCCGCGGCACAATCCGCCGACCAGAGCGCGGCCAGCCAGGCCCAGGTCACCAATGGCGAAATCGTCGTCACTGCGCAGTTCCGCTCGCAGAAGCTGCAAGACACGCCGCTGGCGATCACTGCCGTCAACGCGGCAATCATGGAAGCGAAGAGCCAGACGAACCTGACGCAGGTGGCAGACGCGGCGCCGAACGTGTCGCTCAAGCCCCAGGGCGCGTCGTTCGGCCCCTCGGTGAGCGCATCGATCCGCGGTATCGGTCAGGGCGACTTCAACCCTGCCTATGAGCCGGGCGTCGGCATCTATATCGACGACGTCTATTATCCGCAGCTGACCGGCGCGGTGTTCGACTTGCTCGATCTCGACCGCGTCGAGATTCTGCGCGGCCCGCAAGGGACGCTCTCCGGGCGCAATTCTGAAGGCGGCTCGATCAAAATGTTCTCGAAGCGGCCCACCGGTTCGAATACTGGCTTCGCCGAAGTGACCTATGGCAGCCGCAACCGTATCGGGCTGCGCGCCAGTGCCGACTTCAAATTGACCGACGATCTGTTCGGCCGGGTGTCGGGCGTGTTCAAGCATCAGAACGGCTATGTCGACCAGCTCGATTTCGGCTGCGCTTATCCGGCGGGTGGGTCGGCGACGTTCGTGGCGAACGACGGCACCACGCAGCTCCGCAACCCGGCTGGCGGCATCCCGCGCGTCCAGCCGACCGGCCAATGCAGCGTCGGCAAGCTCGGCGAAGTGGGGTACCAGGCCGTCCGCGGCATGCTACGCTACAATCCGAGCAGCGCCATCGATCTGAACCTGTCGGCCGAATATACCCACGACGAACATACCGGAGCGGGGGAAGTGCTCGCCGCGACCAACGTGGTCAATGATCCCAACGCCAACCTGAACGGGATCCCGTACGACAATCGGTTTATCTGCGGCCGGTTCTGCAATTTTGCGAACTATTCGGCCCCCGCTATCACTTATAACGGTCTGTTCACGCCGCCAGGGGGGCAGCCGCTCCTTGCCACCAAGAATAACAACCGCAGTCGCTATGACGGCTATAATCTGTCGGCGAACGCCCATATCGCACTCACCGACATCTTCTCTGTCGACAATATCCTTGCATATCAGAATTGGGTGACCACCTTTGGTGTCGATGACGATTTGTCACCGATTCCGCTATCGGGCGGCTACAACCACCTCACGCACTGGAACTGGAGCGAAGAGCTCCGGATCAATGCGAAAGTAGCCGAGAATATCACTTTCCTTGTAGGCGGTTATTATTTCAAGCAGCAGACAAACTACTTCGCATACGAGGATCTGCGGTACATCGGCGTATTTCCGCTGCAGTTCATCCAGCCCGACCAGACTCCCGCACAAGCCAAGGCCGGGTTCGCCAATGTCAGCTGGGAGATCATTCCCGGCCTGACGTTCGACGGCGGCGTGCGCTACACCGACGAGAGCAAGACATATCGCTATTTCCGGCAGAACCCGGACGGAACGGTCAACCCATATCTCGACCCTATCGGCTATTTCTACGGCGCGGGATATTCGGGCCCGGACACGCTCGATAAATTCCCTGGACAGGCATTCTCGCCGCCCTTCATTCCGGTCGGCAATGGCAACAGGACCGAGATCGTCAAGGCGCTGAGCGGTTCGGTCGCGACCTATCAGGGCACGCGCTGGGATTGGCGCGGCGCGGTCAACTATCGCTTTTCGCCCGAGGCGATGATTTACGCCAGCTTCGCGACGGGGTTCAAAGGCGGCGGCACCAATCCCCGCCCGTTCTACGCATCGCAGGTGATCAGCTTCAATCCCGAGGTGCTGTACAATTATGAAATCGGCGCCAAGACCGATCTGCTGAATCGCCGGCTGCGGCTGAACCTGACCGGCTTCTACGGCATATTGCGCAACGCGCAGATCGGCGTCTCGGTGTGCCCGGATGGCTCGACGCCGTGCGCCGCGCTCGTCAATGGCGGAAACGCGCATGAGAAGGGCTTCGAGGCGGAACTGACGTTGCGGCCGGCGGCCGGCTTCAGCATCGATGGTTCGGTCAGCTATCTCGATTTCCACTTCACCAGCGTCGTCGCTGCGGCGAACCAGGCGCTGCTGACCGATCCGCAAGTCGGCTCGGCAAAATGGAAATGGACATTGGGAGCGCAGTACGAGCTCCACGCCGGCAAGCTCGGCTCGATTACGCCGCGCGTCGACGCCAGCTTCCAGGACAAGATCTACACCGGCTTCTCGACCACCGTCGGCGGCGTGCGGACGCTGACCTACATCCCGTCGTACACGCTGGTGAATGCACGGCTCACCTGGCAGAATCCCGACAAGGACCTCTCGGCATCGCTCGAAGTCACCAATCTTACCGACAAATATTACTATGTGACCGTGTTCGACCTTCGCGGAGCCGGCGCCGGGCTCGACAAGGCCCAGCCGGGCCGTCCGCGCGAATGGGCGATCACGATCAAGAAGAAGTTCTGATCCACCTGCGTGCGCCGGGCCATCAGGCCCGGCGCCCCCTTTCGGGCCGGCAGCGGGCATTTTGCGACCGCTTGACCGAGCCGCCGCGCAAATTGTACGTGTTGCTTACTAAAAACATGAGGAGAGGTGCGCATGCGCGCCGGCGGCGATGTCACGCTCTACCATTGGGAGCCCAACGCCAATTCGGGCAAGCCGATGCTCGTGCTTGCCGAGAAGGGCGTGCCCTTCAACAGCCATTATCTCGACCTGCTGAGCTTCGACCAGCACAAGCCCGAATATCTCAAGATCAATCCCGCCGGTACGATTCCGGCGATGACGCATGGCGATCGAATGCTGACGGAAAGCACTGCGATCATGGAATATGTCGAGGAGGCGTTCGACGGTCCGCGCCTGATGCCAGAAAATCCGGTCGACCGCTGGCGCGTGCGCTGGTGGATGAAGTTCATGGACCAGTGGCTCGCGCCGAGCTTCTCGATGCTGGGCTGGAGCATCTTCATCGGCCCGTCGGTGCGCGAGCGCGATCCGGCCGAGCTCGAAGCGGCGATCGAACGGATCCCGATGGAAGAGCGCAGAGTCGCGTGGCGCAAGGCGATCTACAATCGCTTCTCGGCCGAGGAACTCGCCGAATCGCAGCGTCGCTGCGTGATCGGTACCAACATGCTCGAGGCCGAACTGGCGAAGCACCAATGGCTCGGCAGCGACGAATATTCGCTCGCCGACGCCAATGGCTTCAATCTCGCCTATGCGATCCCGCTCGGCCAGCCGGAGCTCGCCAACGACGAGAAGACGCCGCACCTGATGGAATGGCTCCGGAAAATCTACGAGCGGCCGGCGACCAGGCAGATCTGGACGCTCAGCCGAGTGCAGCGGATGAGCAGCCGGCTGTCCGCGCTCGAACGAAAGGCCGGATGATGGCGACGACGCTCTATCATGGCGAGCCCAACGGTCCGTCGCTCACCGTGCTCGCTGCGCTCGCCGAAACCGGAGTCGCGGCCGAGCTGAAGCCGATCGATCTCGCGCGCGGCGAACGCCATTCGGCCGGCGTGCCGAAGAACGTGGAAGTCGAGATGAGTATCGAAGGCGAGGGGCCGGTGCTCGTCGTCGACGGGGAAGCGATGGCCGATTCGGTGTTCATCGCCTGCTATCTCGACGATGTGAGCGAAGGCGCGAGGATCCGTCCTGCGGACCCGCTGCTGCGCTGGGAAATGATGGCATGGTGCCGCTTCGTGATCGAACGCATCGCGCCGGCGGCGGCGTTCCTCGGTACGCGTGCGCACCTTGCCGACCAGCTTGCGGCAATGCCCGAACCGGAGTTCGCGGCGCTCGACGGCGCGATCGCATGCGACGATCTGCGCTGGCGCTGGGAAGCGGTGCGCACCGGCGCGTTCCCCGAAGCGCGCATCGCGGAGTCGACGGCAAAGATCGTCGAGGGCGTCAAACGCATCGAGGCGAAGCTCGCCGATGGACGCGACTGGCTGATCGGCACCTTCTCGATTGCCGATCTCGAAACCTTCGCCTGGCTGACGGGCATGGTCGAGCTGGTGCCACAGGCGTTCGCGGATGCGCCGGCCGCGAGTGCCTGGATGGCGCGCGTCGCCGCGCGGCCGTCGGTGGTGGCGGCACTCGGCCGCGCGGCCAGCGACGATCCTCGCAAGATTTGGGCGCCGGGACCCGAGATCAATCGCTGGGGATAACAGGGCTTCGCCGGAAGCTTTTCCGAAGCCCTGCGCTGCGTGTCAGGCCGCCTGCGCCTGGAGCGCTTCGAGAATGTGATGCGGGAGAATCGGGACTTCGCGCACGCGCACCCCAACCGCATCATAGACGGCATTGGCGATTGCGGCCGCGACGCCCGTCGCGCCGAGTTCGCCGATCCCGCGCGCTCCGATCGGACTGGCGTGCGAGTCGAATTCGTCGATGAACCCGACGTCGATCGCATTCGCGGGAATGTCCGCATTCACCGGCACCGCCACGTTCGACAGATTCTTCGCCACAAAGCGGCCGTAGCGCGGATCGATCTGTGAGGCCTCCATCGTCGCCTTGCCCCATTCCCAGATGATCGCTCCGATCATCTGGCTCCTGGCCGTCAACGGATTGATGATCCGTCCGGCGGAATAGCGCGCGACCGCTCGCCGCAGCCGAATGAGGCCCAGGTCGCGGTCGACGCCGACTTCGACGAAATTGGCGCCCCAGCTCTGCATGGCCCAGGGCGTGCCCGCGCCGTTGAGATTGGCGGGGGCATTGCCCGGCAGCTCGAACTTGCCTTCGCCGACGATCTCGTCGACTCCGAGTTCGCGCATCAGCGCGGCGAGATCGAGACGCTCGCCCGGTGCCGCACCATGCGGCGCCAGCTTGCGCCGCGCGTCGAGCGCCGCATTGCGCGCCGCTCCGCCCATGCCCATGGTGTGCGAGCTGCCATAGACCGGCCCGGCCGGCGGATAGCGCGTGTCTCCCCATTGGAACGACACTGCCTCGGGATCGACGCCCAGCGCCTCCGCGGCGGCAAGTATGATCACGGTCTGGTTGCCGGTGCCGATGTCGTTGGAGCTGCTCTCGACGATCACGCGGCCGTCCGCTTGCACGCGAACCCGCGCTTCGCTGGGAAAGCGGGCGCAGAAGGTACTCGCCATCGACATGCCGCGGCCGAGCGACAACGGCCCGTCCTGCCGTGGCATTTGATTGCGCCGGCGCCAGCCGAACACTTCGGCTGCTTCCGCATAGGCCTCGCGCAGCTTGTTCGACGACCAGGGCTTGGCCTCGAACGGTTCGGTTTCCGCAAAGTTCTTCAATCGCAAGTCGAGCGGGTCGATGCCGAGCGCGACTGCCAGTTCGTCCATCGCGCTCTCCAGCGCCCAGCTGCCCGGCCCTTCCACCGGTGCGCGCATCGGGCTCGATTTCACCAGATGAATGCGTTCGATGCGCTGGTCGATGTCGATGTTCGGGCAAGCGTAATAGGTCCGCGTCGCGGTCGCCATGGCTTCGAACTGGGTATCGGCAATCGACGTGGTGTTGATCGCCTCGTGCCGCATGGCCGTGAGCTGGCCGTCGCGGGTTGCGCCAAGCGTGATGACCTGGCGGCATTCGGCCTGATGCCCGACCATCGAATATTGCTGCGCGCGCGAGAGCTGGATCTTGACCGGGCGGCCCATGATTTTCGCGGCTGCGGCGGCCAGCACTTCATGCGGCCAGACATGGCCCTTGCAACCGAAACCGCCGCCGGTGTGCGGCGCGATGACTCGCACCTTCTCCTTCGGGATGCCGAAGGCCGCCGCCATCACCTGCGGCGCATTGAGGTTCATTTGAGTCGAATTCCACAAAGTGAGTTCGTCGTCCTGCCACGCGGCGATACAGACAGAGGTCTCCATCGGATTGTGGTTGCGGGTCGGCTGGAAATAGCTCCGCACGATCTGTACGTCTGCCTGGGCCAGCCCTTGAGCGAAGTCGCCCTTGGTCTCCATCGGAGCAAGGAAGACGTCTTCGGGTCCCGGCTCGAGCTTGCCGTGGCCGGGCATCAGAGCCGGCGCCGGGGCAATCTCGGCGCGCACCAGCGCCGCCGCCTCCTCGGCTGCTTCCAGCGTTTCGGCGAGCACCAGCGCGATCGCCTGGCCTTCCCATTGGACTTCGCGGCTCGTCAGCGGAATGTGCGTGACGGCGGCCGGCATCGACAGCGCGCCCAGGCGGGGCATGTCCTCGTGCGTCAGGACGCGCACAACGCCAGGGACGGCGCCGGCGCGCGCGAAGTCGATCGCCGTCACTTGCCCGGCGGCAATCGGCGATCCGACCATCACCGCATAGAGCATGGCATCCGGCCGGTTGTCGGCGGCGTAGCGCGCGGCGCCGGCGACTTTCAACGGGCCTTCGACGCGCAGCGTGGCTTGGCCGATGCTCATGCTTCGCCTCCCGCCAGAGCGATCGCGCGCGCCGCCGCGCCGGCCGCCATCGTCACCTTATAGCCATTGCGCGACAAGGGCCGCGCGGCGGCGAGTGCAGCCTTGAGAATGGGCAGCGCGGCCTCGCGTGTCGGCGGCTGGCCGATCAGTCGGGCTTCGGCTTCGGCAAGGTGCCACGGCTTCTGCGCCACGGATCCCAGCACGACCGACGCGCGTGCGATCCGGCCCCCGTCGAGATCGAGTGCCGCCGCCGCCGACACCAGCGCATATTCATAGCTCGCGCGCTCGCGCACTTTCACATAGGCCGAGCGCATGCCGTCGCGGATCGGCACGCGATAGGCGAGGATCACTTCGCCCCGCTCGAGCCGCGTTTCGGCGCGGGCGGGATCGCGTCCGGCCGCTGCGGCGTCCTCCTGGGTCAAATGGAATTCGGCGACGGGCAGCACGCGGCGTCCCGAAGGCCCGAGCAGTTCGACTTCCGCATCGAGCGCGGCCAATGCGACGACAGGGTCGGACGGCTGAGTCGCCACGCATGCATCGGTCCAGCCGAAGATCGCCAGCCGCTCGTTGGCGCCGTCGAGCGCGGCGCATCCGGTGCCCGGCGCGCGCTTGTTGCACGGCCAGGGCAGGGGGGCTTCGGCACGGAAATAGGCGCAGCGCGTCTTCTGCAACACATTCCCCCCGATCGTCGCGCGGTTGCGAACCTGCGCCGATGCGGCGGCGAGCGCAGCCTGGCTGAGCACCGCCGCATGTTCGCGAACCGCTGGATCCTCGCCGATCCGGTTCAGCGTGGCCAGTGCGCCGATCTCGAGCCGGCCGTCGACGCGCTCGATCCGGTCGAGTCCCTCCAGCCGGCCGATATCGACCAGCTTAGCGGGCGCCGCGATCCCGAGCCGCATCCAATTGAGCAATTCGGTTCCGCCGGCGATCGGCATGGTCTCGTCATCGCTCGCCGCAAAGGCATCCTCGGGCCGGGCGGCGACCGCATAGGCGAAATTGCGCATGGTTCAGCCCTTGAGCTGGGCGGCCGCGTCGAGCACCGCCGCCGTGATTTGCGGATAGGCGGAGCAACGGCAGATGTTGCCGCTCATCCACTCGCGCACCTCATCTGCATCGCCGGCATGACCCTCGCGAATGCAGGCGATCGCCGAAAGGATCTGGCCCGGAGTGCAATAGCCGCACTGAAAGGCATCGTGCTTGATAAACGCGGCCTGGACGATGTGCAGCGCGCCGTCGGCCGCCACGCCTTCGATCGTGGTCACTTCGCGCCCTTCGCACTGAACCGCCAGCATCAGGCAGCCGTTCATGCGATGGCCATCGACCAGCACGGTGCAGGTTCCGCAGGCACCCTCGTTGCAGCCCTTTTTGGTGCCGGTGAGCTGCAGAGTCTCGCGCAGATAATCGAGCAGCGTCACGCGCGGTTCGACGTGAGCCACGACCTCGCGTCCATTGACCTTGAATCGTACCGCAACCTGGTTCGGCGCGCCGCCGGGGCGGACGGAAGGACTGTGCTCGGGCGCTTCGGCCACGTCCGATTGCAATGCGCTGGCGATGGACAAGATTCCCTCCTGATCGCGCGCTTTAGGAGCCCCGTTGCCGCGCAAGAACGGCCCAGGCTTTCGCCGGTGCCAGCCGAGCGGCCGGCTGCGCTGCCACGCAGGCCTTGCGTCGTATGGGATTGCTATGTGATAGAGCGATCTTGATAGTCGGGAATGGCGATTCTGCGACGGGCTGTTAGGGTGCGCGACAGAGAATCGGCGACCAACGATACGCCGGTCCGGGGAGTAGGAATGCGGAAGGCATTAACGGCGATTGCAGGCATGCTGGCGAGCGTGGCACTGGCGCTGGGCGGCTGCGCAAACGGCGTCGGATCTTCAGGCGTCGACGAGGCGGCGATGGCACAGGCGGACGGCGCGAATTGGCTGTCGGTCGGACGCGGTTGGGACGAGCAGCGGTTCAGCCCGCTCGACAAGGTCAATGCCGGAAATGTCGGCCAGCTGGGCCTCGCCTGGTCCTATGACCTCGACACCGCGCGCGGCCAGGAAGCGACGCCGCTGGTCTACAACGGCGTGATGGTCGTCTCGACGGCATGGAGCAAGGTGCTCGCGTTCGAGGCGGCGACCGGCAAGCTGCTATGGTCCTACGATCCCAAGGTTCCGCGCGAGACTCTGGTCAAAGCGTGCTGCGACGCCGTCAATCGCGGGGTCGCGATGTGGGGCGGCAAGATCTTCGTCGGCACGCTCGACGCGCGGCTGGTCGCGCTCGACGCCAAGACGGGCAAGGTCGTCTGGGAAACCTGGACCGCCGACAAGAACAGCCAGTTCACGATCACCGGCGCGCCGCGGATCGCCAAGGGCCGTGTGATCATCGGCAACGGCGGCGCCGAATTCATCGCGCGCGGCTATGTCTCTGCGTATGATGCCGAAACCGGCAAGCTGGCGTGGCGCTTCTACACCGTGCCGGGCGATCCCAAGCAGCCGTTCGAAAACAAGGCGATGGAGGCGGCCGCCAAGACCTGGACCGGCGAATGGTGGAAGTTCGGCGGCGGCGGCACGGTGTGGGACGCGATCACGTACGATCCCGCGACCAACCTGATCTTCTTCGGCACCGGCAACGGCGAACCCTGGAATGCCAGCGTGCGCAGTCCGCAGGGCGGCGACAATCTCTATACCTCGTCGGTCGTCGCAGTGAACGCCGACACCGGTGAATATGCCTGGCATCACCAGGAGACGCCGGAGGACCGCTGGGACTTTGATTCGGACGCCCAGATCATTGTCGCCGATCTCGCGATCAACGGCCAGCAATCGCACGTGCTGCTCCACGCGCCGAAAAACGGCTATTTCTACGTCTATGATGCCAAGACGGGCAAGCTGCTCTCGGGCAAGAACTATACCTTCCAGAACTGGACGACCGGGCTCGATGCCAATGGCCACCCGCAGATCGTTCCCGCCGCGCGCTACGACAAGGGCACCGGCGTCTGGGTGAGCGTGCCGGGCGCCGGCGGAGCGCACAGCTGGCAGCCGATGTCGTTCAGCCCCAAGACCGGGCTGGTCTATATCCCGGTCAACGAAGCGGGCTTCCCTTATGCCGCGGCGGGCAAGGACTATAAGGTCGAGCCGCAGGGCTTCGACACCTATCTCGACAGCGCCAAGACGGCGATGCCGGCGGATCCGGCCGCGCGCGCGGGTGCGCTCAAGGGCACGACCGGGCGGCTGCTCGCCTGGGATCCGGTCGCGCAAAAGGAGCGCTGGTCGGTGGCCTATCCAGGACCATGGAACGGCGGCACGCTCGCGACCGCCGGCAATCTGGTGTTCCAGGGCGATGCCACCGGACATTTCAACGCCTATGCCGCCGATAGCGGCAAGAAGCTCTGGTCAACCGACGTTCAGACCGGCGTGATCGCCGCGCCGATGAGCTTCGCCGTGAACGGCGAGCAATATGTCGCGGTGCTCGCCGGCTGGGGCGGCGTGTGGGACATCGCGCCGGGCGTGCTGTCGGCCAAATCGGGTTTGCTGCGCAACATAAGTCGCGTGCTGGTGTTCAAGCTCGGCGGCACTCGCAAGCTGCCGCCGGCGCCGCCGTTCGACAAAGGCCCGCTCGATCCGCCGCCGTCCACTGGCACCCAGGCGCAGATTTCGGACGGTGCGAACCATTATGGCCGCTTTTGCTCGGTGTGCCACGGCGACGCCGCGATCGCCGGCGGGGTCAACCCGGATCTGCGCCATTCAGGCGCATTGAATTCGCCCGACGGCTGGCAGGGAATCGTGCACGACGGCGCACTCAAGGATCTGGGCATGGTAGCCTGGAGCCCCGTGCTGAGTCGCGACCAGATCGAGAATGTGCGGCAATATGTGATCAAGCGGGCCAACGAGGACAAAAAGATCGGGCCCAATTGAATGTGGAGGACGTCGCGTCGGAAACGCCCCCTTGGGCCGGCGTGAAAGGGCATTGGGAGACTGAACATGAACGAAGCCACCACGATCGACCGCAGCAGCAACATGCTGCGTCAGTTCGAATATTCTGAGAAAGCCAAGAAGGCGCTGGCGCGCAAGCCGCAGCTGTTCATCAACAACGAATGGGTCGATTCGACGCATGGCGAGACGATCGCCGTGATCGACCCGTCGAGCGGCAAGGAAGTCAGCCGGTTCGTCGACGCATCGGACGCCGACGTCGATCGCGCAGTCGCTGCCGCGCGCCAGGCGTTCGACGACGGCCGCTGGTCGGGCCTGCCGCCGCTGGTACGCGAGCGCGCACTGCACAAGCTGGCCGACCTGATCGAGGCGCATGCCGAGGAGCTCGCCGAGCTCGAAGCGATCGACAACGGCAAGCCGGTGACGATGGCGCGCCACGTCGACGTCGAGAATGCCGTGAGCATGCTCCACTATCAGGCAGGCTGGGCGTCGAAGCTCGGCGGCAATTTCATCGAGCCGTGCCAGGCGCCCGCCGGCGCGTTCCACTCCTATGTCCGCCGCGAGCCGGTGGGCGTGGCCGCGCTGATCGTGCCGTGGAACTTCCCGCTGCTGATGGCGGTCAACAAGATTGCCCCGGCGCTCGCGGTGGGCTGCACCTGCGTGCTCAAGCCGGCCGAGCAGACATCGGTCACGTGCCTGCGGCTCGCCGACCTGATCGCCGAAGCCGGGATCCCGGCGGGCGTGGTCAACATCATCACCGGCAACGGCCACACCGCGGGCGACCGCATGGTCCGTCACCCCGATGTCGACAAGGTCGCGTTCACTGGCTCGACCGAGATCGGCAAGGTGATCAACCGCGCCGGCACCGACACGATGAAGCGCGTGACGCTCGAACTCGGCGGCAAGTCGCCGGTGGTCGTGCTGCCCGACGTCGATGTCAACGAAGCGGCGCCGGGCGCAGCGGGTGCGATCTTCTTCAACTCGGGCCAGGTCTGCATCGCGGGGTCGCGGCTCTATGCGCACCGGTCGATCTTCGACAAGATGCTCGAAGGTTTCGAGCAGGCGGCGAACTTCTGGGCGCCGCGCGCCTCGCTCGACCCGACGGGTCATATGGGCGCGATGACCAGCGAGGAGCAGTATAACAAGGTCCTCGGCTATATCGAAGAAGGCAAGAAGGCCGGCGCCTCGGTCGCCTTCGGCGGTGACTCGCCTGCGAGCGACGGCGGCTATTTCATCAACCCGACCGTGCTCGTCGATGTGAAGCCCGACATGCGCGTGGTGCGCGAGGAGATCTTCGGCCCGGTCGTCGTCGCGCAGCGCTTCGACGACCTCGACGATGTCGCCAAGCAGGCCAACGACACGGCGTTCGGCCTCGGCGCCGCGGTGTGGACCAAGGACGTCTCGGCGATGCACAAGCTGGCCGCGAAGATCAAGGCGGGCACCGTATGGGGCAATTGCCACGCGATGATCGATCCGGCACTGCCGTTCGGCGGCTACAAGCAATCGGGCCTCGGCCGCGAGCAGGGCCGCGAAGGCGTCGAAGCCTTCACCGAGCTCAAGTCGGTGATCATCAAGCTGTGATGTGAATGGGGGCGGGGAGGAAACTTCCCGCCCCTTCTTTATGCGGAAGAACCATCCACAATTCCTCCGTCACCCCGGACTTGTTCCGGGGTCCACCGGGAGACAAGGGAATCCATGAGTCTCTTTGGATTCCAATGAGGAGGAGTGGATGCCGGAACAAGTCCGGCATGACGAAAAAGAACAACACGCCGGGAGCGGAGCCAAAGCCTTGTCCTCGTTCGAAAACCGCCACATCCTCGTCACCGGCGCCTCCACCGGCATGGGCCGCGCGACTGCGGTCCTCCTCGCCCAGCGCGGCGCAAAGGTCTCGCTGGTGGCGCGCACACAGTCAAATCTCGACAGCGCACTCGCTGAGATCCGCGGGGCGGGCGGCACCGCCGAGGCCTTCGCCGCCGATGTGTCCGACAAGCCCGCGCTGATCGCGGCGCTCGATGGGGCAACGGCGGCGCTCGGGCCGATCGACGGCCTCTATGCCAACGCCGGGATCGGCGGCGAATTCGCGCCGTTCACGTCCTACACCGACGAGATGTTCGACATGCTGCTCAAGACGAACGTCTATTCGGCGTTCTGGGCGATGAAGCACGTGCTGCCCGGCATGATCGAACGCAAGCGCGGCGCGATCCTCGTCACCGGCAGCCTCGCGAGCGAACGCGGCATGGCGTTCAATCCGGGCTATGTCACGGCCAAGCACGGCATCCTCGGGCTGTCACGCGCCGCCGCGCTCGAAGTCGCGCCGCACGGGGTGCGCGTGAATTGCATCATCCCCGGTTTCATCGACACGCCTTTGCTCGCCAACATCGATCACGCCGCGGCGCAGATCCTCAACCAGATGGTGCCGCAGGGCCGCCTCGGCAGCGCGGAGGAACTCGCCGAAGTCGCCGTGTTCCTGCTGTCCGACGCCGCCAGCCATGTCACCGGGCAAAGCTGGGCCGTCGATGGCGGCGTGCTTGGCACGCTCGCAGTGCGCTGACCGCTCCCTCCAACAGCAGGCCCCCGTCGGGTAGGCACAGCAGGAATTGGTGCGAACGATTAGCAACATTCGCGCGAATGACTCGCGATCGTGTTGCTAATCGTTCGCAACAAAGTCGCTGTGAACGGGTACAACGCGGGCGCGAACGAAGTCCCGGCCCGCACCCTGGGGCATCGGCGCAGAAAATCAAATAGGATTTTTACTGTCGGAAGTGCACAGCCGATATGGCTATGCCGCCACTCCCATTTCCTCCGCCGTAGCCCAATTCCCGTGCAGCCCGAACCGCAGCCGCAGTGGAATCCGCGCCACTGCGATCGGACCCTTCTCGATGTCGAGCGCGTCGAACAGCAGCAGGTCGCTGCGGTGTTCCTCGAGCCGATTGCAGACCTGGACGATCCAGCCGTCGCCCTCGGGCGCGTCCTTGCTGCGCGGGATGAAGCACGGCTCCTGCAGCGAGGAGACCGGGCCGCACCACCAGCGTTGTTCCTTGCCGGACTGGTGATCGACCAGCCCGAGCGTGTTCATCAGCATGCCGCCGGCGCTGCCGCCCTTGAGCTCGACCGGCTTCGACGGATCCATCACCAGCAGCCAGCCGTAGCGATAGGGAAGGCCGGCGCGGCGATCGTCGATCCGCGGGAATTCGCCGATCATGTTGCTCAGTCGCGTCATGCTCTCGAATGCGTCGGAATTCGACGCCATGTCGACGGTCCAGCGCGTGAGGAAGCTGGCGGCTTCGATCGGATTGAACGGCGCGCCGTGGATATCGGGGAAGAAGGGGAACATGTTGTTCTTCGCTTCGGGCGTGTCGAAGTGGATCTTCGTGCCCTCCTGAAACGCGTTCATCACATGGCTGGCGAAGCAATTGTCGCGCTTGAACCAGCGGATATCGGCGGCGGTCGCGCCTTCGCGGCGGGGGAGCACGCCGAGATAGACCGGCAGCGTCGTGTCGAAGGCGAAATGCGGCTGTTTGTTGTGCAGCCGTTCCCAGTTGCCGGTCGACGGCACGACGTGGAATAGCGCGTAATCCTTGGTAATCGCGAAGTCGTGCATCATCGCGTAATAGGGAACCTCGAACCAGATCTCGCGGACCAGCTCTCCCTCCGGCGTGACTTCGTAATAGGTCATGTCGAGCGTGAGGATGCCTTTCGAGGCATAGCCGAACGCGATCATATTGCCCGTGTCGGGATCGATCTTCGGATGGGCAGTGAAGGTCTGTCCCGTCATGCGCCCATGGAAGTTGGTATAGCCCTCGGTCTCGAGCGTCACCGGATCCATCACCAGCGCGGGGCTGTCCTCCTTGAGGGCATAGAGCTTGCCGCCATGGACGAAGGCGTTGGTATTGGCGGTGCCGCGGATCTCGCCCTTGACCGACGGATCGTCGAACAGCGGGTTGCGGTACGCACCGAACAGCGCGCGGCCCGCCTTGCGTTCGAGCTTGAACTTGTCGGTCTGGGCGTAGCGCTGGCGGAAATGCACGCGGCCGTTCTCGAAACGGAACTGCGTGATCATCCCGTCGCCATTGAACGCGATGTCGTCGCCGAGCAGCGGCGGAAATGCCGGGTCGGGCTGCACGCGGAAGAAGGCGCCGTTGAGCTCGGCCGGGATCTCGCCGACCACGTCGAGGTCATGGACTTCGCCTTCCATCCGCGACGGCGTGAAGAAATCCGTGAAGGAGGGCGAATTGGGGAAATGCGTCACAGGTCCTCTCCAGCCGAGTCGTTATCCCATATAGCAATAGCGTCATTCGCCCCGGAAAGCACGGGTCGCCATTGACGCGTATCAAACCGGGGCCGGACCCGGATTTTGCCTAGTTGCGCCGCGCGAGGGGAGATTGTATGCAAGACATACGAACCTGAGAGGATGACCCTATGGCAACGACCTTGGGCGTAATGACGCCTGCCGAGCTGCTCAACGACTTCTCGCTCGAGATCACCGCCAAGGACGGCGACAAGTTTCGCGAAGCCGCGTCGCTGATTCCGCAGGGTACGCAGGTTTCGGTCACGTTCCTGCCGGGCGAAGAGTTCGACATGCGGGTTGCCACCGTCAAGCTGGTCAAGCAGCTCGGTTTCGTGCCGATGCCGCATTTGTCGGCGCGCCGCCTCCAGAGCCAGGCGCAATTGGAGAATTATCTCGGCCGCCTGTCGGACGAAGTCGGCATCGATCGCGTGTTCGTGATCGCCGGCGACCCGCCGCGTCCGGAAGGGCCGTATGAGGACGCGCTGGCGATCATCAAGAGTGGCATTCTCGCCAATTATGGCGTCAAGCATGTCGGCATCTCGGGCTATCCGGAAGGCCATCCCGACATTCCGAACCCCAAGCTGCGCCAGGCGATGCTCGACAAGCATGTCGCGCTCAAGGAGTTCGGGCTCGACTATTCGATCATGACGCAGTTCGGCTTCGACGCCAATCCAGTCTTCGCCTGGCTCGAGCAGATCCGCGCCGACGGCATCGTCGCGCCCGTGCGCATCGGCGTGCCCGGCCCGACCAGCGTCAAGACCCTGCTGCGCTTCGCCGCGCGGTGCGGAGTCGGCGCTTCGGCGTCGGTGATGAAGAAATACGGCTTTTCGATCACCCAGCTGCTCACCACCGCCGGCCCCGACCGGCTGGTCGAGGAAATGGCCGGCACCTATGATCCCGACCTGCACGGCAAGATGCTGCTGCACTTCTACCCGTTCGGCGGCCTGACCAAGGCAGCGCAATGGGTGAAGGAGTACCGCGCGAACGGGTGAGGGCGGGCTAGCCTCACCATAAATACCCCGTCATCCCGGTCGAAGTGCCGGGATCCACGGTCGAGCAGAGGAATACGGCGAGGCTCCAGCTGGAACCTCGCCGTATTCCGTTGTGGCGGGGCAGATGCCCATAGGCGCTAACTTTGAGGGGTTTACGCGCACAATCCGCTTCTTCGTCATTCCCGCGAAAGAGTGCCGGGGTTACGCAGGCCCCGCCTGCGTAAGGATCGCGCGGGGCGCGATCCGGCCCCGGCGCTCCCAGGGCCACACGCGACGTCCTTTGCCACCCTGGGTCCCCGCTTTCGCGGGGATGACGGTTTGGGGGGAGGGTAAGTTAGCGCCTATGAGGGCGGATGCCGGCACTTCGGCCGGCATGACGATCAGGAGGCCAGCGCCGCCACCACCGCCCGCGCCACGGCAGCATGCACGGCATTCGCCGCTTCATCGTTGACCTTTGCCTGCGTCAGATAGCTCGCCACCAGCACCGGCTTGCGCTGCGGTGGCCAGAAGATCGCGACATCGTTGTATGTTCCCGCGGCGGCGTCGCTCGTTCCGGTCTTGTCGCCCGCGCGCCAGCCGTGCGGTAGCCCCGCGCGGAGCCGCCCGAGACCAGTCTGGCAGTCCACCATCCACTGCGTCAGCTGCGCGCGGCTGGCATCGTGCAGCACCGCGCCGAGCAGCAGCTTCTCGGTCGTGCCGAGCATCTCGTTCGGCGTCGTCGTGTCGCGCGGATCGCCGGGGATGCTGGTGTTGAGTTCGGGCTCGGTGCGGTCGAGCCGTGTAGCGGCATCGCCGATGCTGCGCAGGAACCGCGTGAGCCCGGCGGGTCCCCCGATCGTCGCGAGCATCAGATTGGCGGCGCCATTATCGCTCTCGACGGTCATCGCCCCGCACAGCTCGGCAACGCTCGCTTGCCTGCCGACGCGCTTCGCAGTGAAGGGCGCATGCCCGACCGGATCGGTTTTGCGCACCGCCATGCGGCGGTCGAGCCGCTCCCGCGCGTGGTCGACGCGCGACAGCACCGCGCCGGCGACGAGCAGCTTGAAGGTGCTGCACATCGGAAAACGCTCATCGCCGCGATGCGCGAAGCGGAGGCCACTGCCGGTATCGTGCACAGCGACGCCCAATCGACCCCCGCTCTCGGCCTCGATCCGCGCGATCGTGGCTTCCAGCGTGTCGAGCGGCGAGACCCCGATTTTCCTGGTGGCTGCGATCAGCGGCGCGGCGGCGAACATCGCGCCGCCGGCGACCATGAATGCACGTCTATCCATAGCTGAACCTCCTCGTCGACCACGAATCTGCCGGTCGCGGGCCCAAGCGGCAAAGCATCATATCTCGACAGAGGCATGAATTGGATTCATGACTGAACCATGGATCGCTCGCGCATTCCGCTCAACGCCTTGCGCGCCTTCGAGGCGTCGGCGCGGCATTTGAGCTTCACCAGGGCCGGGCTCGAACTGTTCGTCAGCCAGGGCGCCATCAGCCATCAGGTCAAGGCGCTCGAGGACCAGCTCGGCGTCCAGCTATTCCGCCGCCTGCCGCGCGGGCTCGCGCTTACCGACGAGGGGCTCGCGCTGATCCCCGCAGTGCGCGACTCGTTCGACCGCATCGGCGCGACGCTCGATCGCTTCTCGGGCGGGCGGTTCCGCGAGGCGATGACGGTCGGCGTAGTCGGCACCTTCGCGCTCGGCTGGCTGCTGCCGCGGCTTCCCGATTTCCTTGCGCGCCATCCCGAGATCGACTTGCGGCTGTTCACCAACAACAATCGCGTCGACCTGGCGGGCGAGGGGCTCGATTTCGCGATCCGCTTCGGCGACGGCGCCTGGCACGGCACCCACGCCGAGCCGATCCTCGCCGCGCCACTGACGCCCTTGTGCGCACCGGCGATCGCCGCGCGGCTGCGCGAACCCGCCGATCTCGCGCGCGAGACGTTGCTCCGCTCGTACCGCGCCGACGAATGGCAGCGCTGGTTCGCCGCGGCGGGTGCGACCTGCCCGGCGCTGCGTGGGCCGGTGTTCGACAGCTCGCCGATCATCGCCAGCGCGGCGGCGGGGGGAATGGGCGTGGGGCTGTTGCCGGGCGCTCTGTTCGGCAGCGAACTCGCCGCCGAGCGGCTGGTGCGGCCGTTCGATGTCGAGATCGATGCCGGGCGCTACTGGCTCACGCGACTGACTTCGCGTTCGGATACGCCGGCAATGGCCGCGCTTCGGGCGTGGCTTAATGCGATTCGGGAGTTCTGATTGCACATATCAGCTGAAATTCTCGTTTAGGCTCCGTTCTGAGCTGACCGAAAGACTTTGCTTTTCGTTAGGCGCTTTCGTCGAAGCCGCACTCCTGCGGCGATGAGAACGACTGCAACGGGGAGGACGGTCCACGGAGCGCGGACATTGCCAAACCCGTGCAAGAGCCAAGCTATCGGCACACTTGCCAGTGCGAACAGCGCCAATCCGAAAGCGGTCAGTTCCCACTCTCGCGGCGGCCCGAAGCGGGCATATGTGTCGTTCGAGCGTTTCATGAGTCCTACCTGACATGTTTGGCGAAAGGTCCGCAACTGGCCAACTTCCGTCCGGACAGTTCTTAAATGCACGAAGCGATCAGATCGCTATCGAAGAAGACCTCACGCCTAATGCTGAAACCGCCGGATATGCGCCCGCTCCAACCACGCATCCCCGCACGAATAATAAAGGATGCTCTGCGCGCTTTTCGGTGAACTGATCAGCGACGCCGCGAACGCGATATCGGCGGCAGCTCGATCCGGGCGCGGCGGCGGCGCGATCAGCGGCTCGACGCAGCGATCGACGACTCTGCGATACTCGGCGTCGAACGCCACCCAGCCGATCCGCCAGCGCGCGTCGTGCGTCGCGCCGTTGTAGAACATCACCGGCGTGTCCTTGTGGCTGGTGAGCAGCGGGCCGGTCGAAAGGTGCCAGCTGTCCCAATGTCCGTCGCGCGGCGCGAACGGTTGCGGCTGCTCCTTCCAGGGGCCGGTAGGGCCGGGGCCGATCGCGAGCCCGACGAGCGAGGCTTCGTCGCGCGCATATTCGTAGAACAGCCGCCAGCCATCGGCGAGCGTGCAGTCGATCGAGGCTTCCTTGGTATTGCCTTGCGACTTGGTCGAAGCGAGCGCGATCTCGGTCTTGACGAGATGCTCGACGTCCGGGCCTTCGCACACCAGCAACTGGCCGGTGACGCCGCTGGCATCGACGCCGGTGTAATAGACCAAAGCCCGATCCTCGAGCAGCACCAGCGTCGGATCCTCGCAACCGCCGGCGTCGAGCGCTCTGCCGGGCGCGATCACCGGCGTGTCGGTCAGCCGGAAATGCAATCCGTCGTCGCTCTCGCCGTACCAGATCGCGCCGGTCGACGCCGGCGTGGCGCCTGGGGGCGGAACCACGCGCACCAGCATGCACCAGCGCGCGCCGTGTTTCCAGACATAGGGGCTCATCAGTGCCGCGCCATCGATCGCCTTGGGCCCGCTGATCTCGACCGCTTCGATCGCTTCGACGGCGAAATCGAGCTGCATCACGCCCCCTGCGCGAGCAGCAGCGAGAGCGCACCGTCGATCGTCAGCGTCGCTCCGGTGATGTAGCGCGCCGCGGGCGAAGCGAGGAACGCGACCAGCGCCGCCACTTCCTCGGGCGTCCCCGCGCGGCCGGCGGGGACATTGGCTTCGAGCGACTGGCGATAGGCGGCATCGGTCATGGCGCGGGCATTCATCGGCGTCAGGATCATGCCGGGCGCGACGGCGTTGACCGTGATGCCGTGCCGCGCCTCTTCTAGCGCCATCGTCTCGGTGAGCGCCTTCACGCCCGCCTTCGCAGCGCAATAGTCGGCGCCGCCGGCGCGGACGTCGACCGCATGGATCGACGAGATGTTGACGATCGAACCGCCGAGTCCGTGCTGGCGCGCGTCTCGGACGAAGCGGCGCGAGGTCAGGAACACGCCGTCGAGATCGGTCGCGAGCAGGCGATGCCATTGCAGCAGCGTCATGTCGGCAACGTCGATTCCCGACATGTTGAGCCCAGCTGAATTCACCAGACAGGTTATCGGTCCCAGGTCTCGACGAGCCGTATCGAACGCCTGTTCGACCGCGGCCTCGTCGCCCACGTCGGCCTGGATCGAAACCCAGCGCTTTCCCGCAACCGCGACTGCCGCCCCGGTTTCCGCGGCTGCCTCGGCATCGCGATAATAGAGGACCGCAATATCAAAGCCCGCGGATGCCAGCGCTACCGCGCAAGCTCGGCCGATCCCGGATTCGGCGCCGGTCACGAGCGCGGCGCCAGCCTTTGCTGCTGATCCTTCCACGGGCACAACAACAATGGCGGCGGCCAAGGGTTTCCAGCCTTGGGCAGAAAAGGAGGTCCGCGCGCGATGCCCTGCGCGCTATTTCTTGGGGAACGCCGGCGGCTCGTCGGTGCCCCAGAAGGGCTGGTGGCACCCGTCGCACACTTCGTCGAGGTTGCTTCCGACCTTGTAGAGCAGCGCGACGTCGCGCGTGCTTGCCGACCGCGCCATCGCATCGGCCGCGTCGACCAGAATTTTGGCCCGCTCCGCGAAATGCTTGGGATCGGCGGCGATCAGCGCGTGGATCTGCTCCGCGCTCTTTGCCTCCCATTCCTTGCCGATCTTGCCTTTGATCCCGACGGCATTCGCGCCCATGATCGGCTCGTTCGCCGCGGCGACCGTGAGGTGATCGGCATTGTCCATCAGCAGCTGCGCGCGGTCTTTCATGGCGCGCGCCGATGCGCCGATCTTGCTCCAGTCGTCTTCGCTCAGCTTCGCGCTCACCAGCCCGTCGCCCACATCGTTATAGGCCTTGTCCATCATGCCCCAGATGATGTCGGCGCCTGGTTGCATGACCTGCCGCATCGAGTTGTTGATCGTCGGGATTGCCGGCTCCTCGGGGGTTTCCTTCTTTCCGCAACCGGCCAGCATCAACACGGTCGCAGCGGCGAACGCCGCGGCGCTAAGCTTCAACATTTTGCTCTCCAAACCCTGAGGCACTCCCGGCGAACTCGGGGTACCCCTCGGACAAAGTCAACGCAAGCACGCCCGGCACCCGCTTCGGGCAATGAGTGCCAAATCTGACCGACATGCCGTCATGCACAGGTGTTGCGGTTCCACCGGAACTTCAGAGACCGTACGCGCGGGAAGATGGGCGCCGGAACAAGTCCCATATGCGCTAACTTTTGAGGGCTTTACGCGCGTAATGCCCCTCTTCGTCATTCCCGCGAAAGCGGGAAGCCAGGGCCACACGCCACGTCCTCTGCAACCCTGGGTCCCCGCTTTCGCGGGGAGGACGGTTTAGGGGGGTAAGTTAGCGCCTATGGGAACAAGCCCGGCAAGACGATTCAGGTGGGGCGCAATCCGCTCAGACCCAACAAAAAAAAGGCCGGGCGTTTCCACCCGGCCTTGCTTGTTTCGAATTGCGAGAAGGTTCAGGCGATTTCGGCCTGGCGGGCGCTGCGCCAGCCGCCCTCATATTCCTCGCGCGCCGTGCGGGCGTAGGGAACCGGGCTCACGATCGCGCGGACTTCGATCTGCTTGTGCGGCTCGACCGTGGTCTTCTGCGTGTTCGGCGCTTCACCCCACACCACGCGCAGCTCGGTGCCGACCGGGATCTCGTGATCGATCGTCGCGAGGCTGAGCGCCTGCTTCTCGTTGTACGAATAGCCGGTGAACATCGACATGCCGACGGTCTTGCCGCCGGCGTCGACGACACGATCGGCATTGGTGTTGGCATAATTGGCCAGCGGCAGGTCGAAGAACTTGTACTGCTCGCCCTCGGGGTCGAACAGCGAGCCGACGATCTTCTTCATGTCGTCCGCGTTCCACGCCAGCGTGACCTTCTTGCGCTGCGCGGTCTTGTCGAGCGCTTCCAGCGCCTCGCGGCCGTGGAAGTCATGGTCGAATTTGACGAACGTGCCGTAGCCGATCTCGTACGGGTTGACGTAATAGTCTTCGATGTTCTCGGAGACGAACGACCCGCCGATTGCGCCCGTGGCTTCGTACGAATTCGGCTTGAGCCACTCGCGATACGCCTTGAGCTTGTCGCCGGTATAGATCGCCGGGAGCGGCGAGGGGATCCAACCCGATTCGAGCGTGTTCGACGGATAGGCGCGCGAGCCCACCGGGATCAGCCCGAATTCCTTGCCGGCCTCGAGGATCGCGGCGCGGACTTCTTCCTGGATGTCGTAAGGACCCCAGATCTCGAGCCCCGGCGCGCCGGCCATGCCGTGGCGCAGCGTGCGGATCTTGTGCCCGGCGATGTTCATCTCGCTCATGTTGAAGAACTTGAGCTTCTCGAGCGGACCGCCGTGCAGCTTTTCGATCACGTTCCAGGCCTGCGGGCCCTGGATCTGGAAGCGCCACGAAATGCGGCTCACCGGCTTGCCCATCGGGCGCGACGGCGAACGATCGTCATGGACGATCTCGACGTCATAGCCGCCGGTCGCGCCATGGTACATCAGCCAGTTCGCGGCAGGCGCGCGACCGACGTACACGAACTCTTCCTCGGCGAGGTAGAACAGGATGCCGTCGCCGATGACATGGCCGTACGGCGTCGTCGGCACATATTGCTTGGCCTGGTTGACCTTGAAATTGGCCATCGAGTTGATCGCGGTGTCCGACAGCAGCTTCAGTGCGTCCTTGCCGCGGATATAGAGGTCGACCATGTGGTGGGTCTGGTCGAACAGCACGGCGCTGTGCTGCCAAGCCCATTGCTCCGAACGCCAGTTCGAGAATTCCGGCGCGACGACCGGATAAACATAGGCGCCGATCTGGCTGTTGCGCAGCATCTGCACGATGTTCGGCGTCTGCTGCAGGATGTCTTCGAGATTCGCGGGCATCAGGCTCTCCTGTCGGTGGGCACGCAAGCGACTCCGACGGTGCCGCCGGTTGTCGATGTCGAGGTCCTATCGCGGCGCAATTTTATATGCAAGACATACAATCTTGCATCTGTGCCACGGCGCGGGTAGCTGGGAAAATGAACGTAGATTCCAAGGGCGGAGAGGCCATTCCATGAGCACGAGCTACATCCTTACGCTGTCTTGTGACGACAAGCCGGGGCTGGTTGCGGCGACGACCGGCATGCTGGCGGAGCACAGCGCCAACATCCTCGAGGCGCAGCAATTCAACGACCAGGAGACGCGTCGCTTCTTCATGCGAATCGTCTTCGAACTCGAAGGCGACATTGCGCCGGTGCGCGCGGGCGTCGACGCGCTCGCTGCCGCGCACGGCATGAAGAGTTCGCTGCGCGGCAAGGCCGAGAAGCGCAGAGTCGTGCTGATGGTCTCCAAGTTCGACCATTGCCTCGGCGATCTGCTGTACCGCTATCGCATCGGCGAGCTGAACATGGAGCCGGTCGCGATCATCGGCAATCACCCGAAGGAAGCGCTCAACATCACGCTGATCGGCAACATTCCCTACCATTATTTCCCGATCACCAAGGACACCAAGCCGCAGCAGGAAGCGCAGATCAAGCGCGTGGTGAACGAGACACGCGCCGAGCTGGTAGTGCTCGCGCGCTACATGCAGATCCTGTCGGACGATCTGTCCGCGTTTCTGTCGGGCCGCTGCATCAACATCCACCACAGCTTCTTGCCGGGTTTCAAGGGCGCAAAGCCCTATCACCAGGCCTATGAGCGCGGCGTGAAGATGATCGGCGCGACCGGTCACTATGTCACCGAGGACCTCGACGAAGGTCCGATCATCCACCAGGACGTCGAAGCGATCGGCCATGCCGACACGCCCGAAGACCTTGTGCGCAAGGGCCGCGACATCGAACGCCGCGTGCTCGCGCGCGCGGTGCGCTATCATTTGCAGGACCGGGTCCTGCTCAACGGCAAGCGAACCGTCGTGTTCACCGAATAGGGGCGTTTGCCCCGCCCGTTCTATTTCGAGCGTAATTCGGGCTTCGCGATCGGTGCTTCGGCAGCGCCGGCGCGAAGCTCCGCTACTCCCGATCCGGTCGCGCTTTCCGGCGAATAGAGCGACAGTCGGCCTTTGCCGGCATTCTTCGAGCGATAGAGTGCGGCGTCGGCGCAGGCGATCAGCTTCTCGAGGTCGAGCCCCAGATCGGGCGCCGTGGCGATCCCGATGCTCGCCGAGATGCGCATCTGCTTGTCCGCGACGTGATAGGAGGCGCTGAGCCGCTTGATGATCCGCCGCGCCAGCATCTCGGCCTCGTCATGGTGGTGCACGTCGGCCTGCAGCAGGAGGAATTCGTCGCCACCCAGTCGCGCCACGATATCGTTGGTTCGCACGGCGCCCAGCAGTCGCTCCGAAACCTGCTGCAGCACGGCGTCGCCCGCCAGATGGCCATGGCCGTCGTTGACGCCCTTGAAGCCATCGAGATCGACGAAATGGATCGCGAGCTTGGTGCCGGAAGCCAGCGCCGCGGCGATACGCTCGCGGAATCGCTCGCGCAGCTCGAGCCGGTTCGGCAGTCCGGTCAGCGCGTCGCGCCGGGCGAGCTGCGCGAGGTCATGCCGCGCGGTGTGATGCTGAACCGCCGATCGATACAGATGCCGCACCGTCGATAGGCTGAGACTGGTGATCATTGCCACCAGCACCGCTTCGAGCGCGACGAACTCGGCGTGCAGCGGCTCGGTCTCGCTGAATGACGCGTGCGCTGCGAGCGCGGCGATCGTGGGCACGGTCGCGAGCAGCAGGCTCGCGACGCATATCCGCGGTCGAACCGAGATCCGCGACACGATGCCGGCGCCGAAGCTGAACACCAGGCTGACGGTGAGCAGGTGCAAAAGAGGAATATGGTAGGCGAGCGCGCGGATGTTGAGCAGCGCGAGGAGTGCGGCGAAGGCGTAGCTCCCCAGGCCATAGCGGCGTTCCCAGACCGAGAGCTGCGCGAAGTCGGTCGGCCGCCGGTGGTTATAGCCAAGGATCAGCGCCATTCGCGCCGCAGTGACTGCTGCTCCAGCGAGCGTGAGAAGCGCGAAAACGAAGTCGTGCCAGGCCTCCGCGGCGAGCGCAGTGACGACGACATATACCAGTCCCATTCCCAGGATAGGGAGGCGCATGCCGAACAGCACGTCGATGAATTCGCGATAGACCGGCTCGGGCAGCGGGGCTGCGCGAAGCCGGGACCTCAGGCGTCCGAGTCGCTGGCGCGGTGCCGGTTGGTCTGACCGTCTCACGATGCCCGTGTGCGCCCGACGCATTAACGCGCCATCCACCACCGCTTCCGGACAATCACTCGGTTCGTGGGCGTGTCGGCGGTCTTGCTAGTGCTGGATCAACGCGTTGCGGCGATGGTCTTTCGAACCGCGCAGCCGCTCGCTGGATCGGAAAGACGCGGATCGTGGAGAAATGCCGCGTCGGTCTGCGCGTCGAGGAAGGCCAGAAGTGCCGGCATCTCCACGCCCGCCAGCTGCGCCGCCGCATGCCGGCGGATCGCTTCCTCGATGCTCCGCGCTGTGCCGTCGTGCAGCCACGGTCCCGTCACTGCAACGTTGCGCAGCGGCGGCGTCCGGAAATGCTCGGCGTCGTCGGCCGGCGGCGGGCCGCTGCCATAGGAGATGCCCGCAGTCGCGGCAGTACCGACATAATGGAGCTTGTCGTCCGTCAGATCCGGCCCGGCATGGCAGAAAGCGCACGCACTGGCGAACTGCGCGGCACCCCGCCGGGCGTCCGCCGTCAGTGCCGCCGCATCGCCCGCGCGATAGCGGTCATACGGGCTCGAAGCTGAGATGATCGTGCGCTCGAACGCCGCGATCGCCGCGACCGCGTCCGCGATTGCGACGCCGCCGCCGCTTGCCGGAAATGCCCGGGCGAACATCCGGCGATAGCACGCATCGGCGGCCAGCCGTTTGACGACGATGTCGGGATCGGCGCCCATCTCGATCGGATGGCTGCCGGTAAGCGGCACCAGCGCCTGCTCCTCGAGCGTCTTCACTCGGGGATCCGCCCAGGTGAGCGGGCTGCGCCAGGCCACATTCGCCAGCCCCTGCACGTTGCGGATGCCGGGCTCACCCGTCACGCCGAACTGGATCCGCGCGCCGTTGGTGAAGCCTTTCTGCTGGTCGTGACACGCAGCGCACGACATGGTGCCATCGCGCGACAGCCGGCGGTCGTAGAACAGCTGCCGGCCGAGTTCGACCTTGGCCTCGGTCATGGGATTGTCCGCGGGGATCACGGGCGTGGGAGCACCCGGCGGCAATCCAGGCCAGTGCCAGACCGCCGCGCCGGCGAGCGCGCTGCCCGAGAGGCACAGCGCGAAGAACAACAGGAGCGGGCGTGCAAGCATCATTGCACTGCACAATGTATCGCGGGAGACAGCTTCACCGCAACCGTCGCTCAGCCGGAGCTGGGGGTTTCGATCAGAGCTGCGCCAACCCTAACAGCTCCCGCGCTTCGGCCGCGCTCGTCGGCTCGAAGCCGAGTTCGGTCATGATCCGCACCTGGCGTTCGACCAGCATCAGATTGGTCGCTTTCTGCCCACGCGAATAATAGTGATTGTCCTCGAGCCCGACGCGGACATGGCCACCGAGCAGCAGCGCCTGCGTCGTCGCCGCCAGTTGCGCGGGGCCGATGCCCGAGACGCACCAGATCGATTGCGGCGGCAAGTGCCGGACCATCGCCGCCAGCACTTCGTGGCTGTAGGGCATCGCGCCCTGGAAGCCCTTGTCGCCGCCGAGCACCATGTTGATGTAATAGGGCGGCTTGTCATAGCCCTTCTGGATCAGCCGCGTGACGTCCTGCAGGATGTGCTCGGGGCTGAACACTTCCCATTCGGGCTTGGCGCCGCGCTCGAGGATCCGCTGGACCAGCGTCTCGCAGCGGGTCGGCGAGGTGATCACCACGACTTCCTTGGTCGGATCGACGGTATCGACCACGGTCACGCCGTCGAACGTGCACATCTCGGCGCCGCCGTCGCAGCCGCGCAGCCGCTCTTCGAAGTTCGACTCGTACAGCCCGTCGGGCCGCGCGATCAGCATGTCGCCCGAATTGCCGCCGCCGGTCGAGTTGTTGAGGATGATGTCACACTTGGCGCGGATGCGCGTGTTGATGTCGCGATAGATGTCGGGGTTGCACGTCGCCTGGTCGTCGGGCCGACGCGCGTGGATCGCGACGATCGATGCGCCTGCCTTGTAGCATTCATGGACCTGGTCGGCGATTTCCTGCGGCTGCGTCGGCAGATTGGGGTTGGCGGTCTTCATCGACATGCCGCCCGTGGGCGCAATGGTGACCATCACCTTCGACATCTGCCTTGCTCTCCCAGCATATGGTGCCGGATGCAGGAATCGAACCCGCGACCTTCGGTTTACAAAACCGCTGCTCTACCAGCTGAGCTAATCCGGCGAGATGTATTGAGAACCGCGGAACACCGCAGACTTCGCTCGCATTGGTTGTTTCGATCCGGAGGGTCAAGCGAAAGTTGAGTGGCCGCCGCGTCGTTTCAGTGCAGCAAATCTGCGCTACAAACCGAATATGGCACGACTTTCCGGAACCGAAGTGCAGCTGCGACTGGTGATCGATTCGCCGGTCCCTGGAGTGCTCCACAGCTTGCAAAAGGACGATGCACCGTACGACGCAAAGGCATCGCGATCGGGCGAGCCACTGGTGTTCGATCTGTCGATTCGCGTGGCTGAAGACTTGCGCTTGCTGGGCGACTTTGTCCGTCGCGAGGGTCCTCAGCGGCGCTTCATCTATGTCCGCGTCGGCACTGCCGCCGGCGAGTTTGGCTCCGCGTGGAACCGGCGCATGAAGATCGATATCCACGACATTCCGCCGACGCTGCTCGAGCAGGGGAGGCAAGGCAAGCGGCTCGAAGCGACGATCCAGGGCACCGCGCCCGACGGCACCCCGGCCTGCGCGACAGTCCGCGTCGAGCGTTGGCGCGCGATTTAGCGGTCAACATTGGACGCTTGGCACCCATCGGAAGCATGGCGGCAATCGCCCCAGTTGCGGGCGTTCGCTGCGGTGGTTACGAATCGCACGATGACCTCTGAATTGTGTAGCGGGAACAGCTCAAAGGCCGGATCGGATGACCGGTTCTGGATTGCGCCTTTCGCCGTGGATGGCGAATTACTGGGTGTCGGAGAGCGGCTGTTCGCTGACTTGTCGCAGCATTGGATCGGAGTTTGCACATCCCTCATCGATCACTACGGGCCCGTTTTTGATCAGCATCTGGAAGGGCCACTCAGCTATCTGCGCATCAAATGTACCGCCGTTGAAAGCGCGGCAATGGTAGTCCTCTATGCGCACGGAGCGCCAGCATCGTCATTTGTCGTTGCGACCGGAACTGCTTCGGAAGTGGAGGCGGAAGTACTGGCTATGTTTGCTGAATCCATCCGGTCTTCGACGCCACATTATCAAGTATCGAATATAGAAGTACCATTTGGTGCAATGACGAGTGTAACTCAGCGACCACTTATGATCGTTGTTCCATGGCCGCAGTCATCAATTGCTCAGGAAGACCATGAACTCGTGAAGGAGCTAGGTTGGCACCTCGCAGCGGCCCTGATGCGCAGGGCGGGGGTGAACGACAGCTAACCTCCCGATTGTGTTGAAAAACTCGGTCTTGAAGTAGGCGCGAGGTGGTGATTCATTCTCCGCACGCGAGCGGAGGCGGACCGATGATGGGTGAACGGACGGTGGCGCAGGAGGCGCTGTTCT
>Ga0068861_100000004_pt1 | contig 105907 bp, 89 predicted proteins | sample KBSSwiS42_FD_66593 | JGI IMG/M metagenome (GOLD analysis project Ga0068861, IMG submission 66593) | Switchgrass rhizosphere microbial communities from Kellogg Biological Station, Michigan, USA - KBS Switchgrass S4-2 | ecosystem: Host-associated > Plants > Roots > Rhizosphere > Soil ...
TCGGCGTAGAACCAGTCGCCGTTCGACGTGTCGGTTTGCCAGGGGCGTGGGTTGATGCCGCTCATCACGCCGCGCTCGACATCCTGCACGCACGCCGCGGGATCGAATTCGCCCGAGCCAAGCGCCTTGCAATTATAGACCGCCTGGGTCTGGCCCTGCCGGTCGGTGCTGCGATTATAGAGATGCGCTACCAGCGAGCGCCCCGTCTCGCCGAACGGAAGGCCGCCGTCGGAATAGAGCAAATCCGGCTGGTAGGAATCGACGAGGTCGCGGATGCGGTCGTACCAGCGCTGATGATAGGCCGGGTTGGTGGTGTACCAGCTTTCCGCGCCGCCCCTGAACGGCTCGTTATGCGCAGGGTGATACAGATCCGCATATTTCGGGTCGGCACCATCATAGTTCACGCCCAGCTTGGGCCAGAACTGATCATAGCCGTGGCTCGGGTAGAACCAGTTATGGCTGGCGCCGAGATGCTCCGACACGCCGAAGTGCAAACCCCGGCGTCGCGCCGCGTCGCGCCACGCCCCGACGATGTCCCGCTTCGGACCCATCGCAGCGGCGTTCCAGCGGTGATGGCGTGAATTCCACAGGTCGAAATTGTCGTGATGCACGCCCATGCTGACGAAGTATTTCGCCCCGGCCGCGACATAGCGATCCATCAACCCCTCGGGATCGAATTTCTCCGCGGTCCACAGCGGAATGATGTCCTTGTAGCCGAATTCGGAGGGGTGACCGTATTTCTTGAGATGATGGTCATAGTGTGGATGTCCGGGGACATACATAAACCGGGCATACCAATCGCCCGAGCGGGGAACGGCCTGCGGGCCCCAATGCGCCCAGATGCCGAACTTGGCATCGCGAAACCAATCCGGCGCGCGATAGGTCTTCAGCGAGTCCATCGTCGGCTGGAAGGGACCGGGAGCAATTGAAGCGGGCGCGGCACCCATCGGCGGGGCCGTCTGGGCCTGCGCGACCGCCTCCGCCCCGAGCGTGGCCCAGAGCGGCGCACCCAAGACGTTCCGCCTGCTTATCGTAACCATATCGTTCCTCTCCTGATCCGACCGCCCTTACCCCCCGCCGCGTCGACGACGCGCGCCGCGAACCAACGGGCGGACCCGACGCCCGCTCATCCTCAGGCCGTTCGTCGCGGGGCGAAGACCGATCGAGCCTTCAACGGCACGATAGACGAACGATCTCGCTTATGAAAACTATTTTCATGGGCGAGGTGAACGTCGGCTGCGTGGGCTCTGTTGCTCGCATACCGCAGCGTCGGCGCCTTCGCGTGGGCGACGCGAGTCATGGGCGTGCTGTGCGCCGCTATCGCAATTCCAACTTTGCCCGGCTCGCGACGGAGCGGGCCGAGATCCCTGGAGCGCGATGAGATCAACCCGACCCGTCATCCCCGCGAAAGCGGGGAGCCAGGGCAGCAAGCGACGTCCTTCTTGGCCCTGGGTCCCCGCTTTCGCGGGGATGACGGTATGGATTCGACGCCATCTTATCCCGCCCTAGTTCCAGTCGCGCGCCATGAACCGGCCCTGTGCGCCTCCGAGCACGGACAGCGCGCGCTCGACGTTGCGGATGCGCGCTGCATCGGACTTCAACCTTGCGAGGTAGCGCAGCACTTCCTTTTGAAGACTCGGCGTCAGCGCTTCCCAGCGCCCGCTTGCTTCGGGGTCCCGCTCGAGACCGGCGGCGAACGCGGGGAGCATGTCATGTTGCGGGCCGCCTCTATAATCGGCGTCAAACGCGACCGAGATGGTCACGGCGCTGCCTACATCGGCGCCGACCTGCCGGCGAAGCCTGCCGTCGAGATAGAGGAAGAAGCTCCCGTCGCCCGCCGGCATCATGTTGATGCGCCAGGCACGCTCCGGCTTTCCATTCACGCGCACCAGCACCGGCATGGGCTTTTTCCAGTCCGGCATGATCGCCTGCGCCCGCTCCGCGCTGACGAGAACGAACGGGTTGATGCCCCTGCGCTCGATCTCGGCTTCGAATTCCATCGACGACGCTCCTCGGCGCTGGGACCGCCTTGCCTTCGGCATTTTCCTTATGGACCGAGCGGCCGGTTTGCCAGTCCTTCAGCGTTCGTCTTGTGCCCTAGGGGACACTTAGCTATATGCTTAGCTAAGGGAGGCGCGTGTGGCACAATTTTCAGTTCACGATGCCAAGTCGAATCTCTCCAAGCTGATCGCAGCCGCGCTGGAAGGCGACGATGTCGTGATCGCGCGTGGCAGCGTGCCCGTGGTGCGGCTGGTTCCGGTCTCGCCGCGGGGGAAACGACGCTTTGGCGCGCTCAAGGGCAAGATTGCCGTCGATGCCCGCTTCGCCGAGCCGTTGCCTGACGATGAACTCGACGCGTGGAATCCGACGTGAGGCTGTTGCTCGATACTCACGCGCTGATCTGGTGGCTGGCAGGCGATGATGCGTTGAGCGTGCGAGCGCGAGCCGCGATTGGGCATGAGGAAAACAGTGTCGCGGTGAGCGCGGCTTCGGCAATGGAGATCAGCACCAAGTTCCGGATCGGCAAGCTGCCGGACGCGGCGCTGCTCGCGCACGACTTCGAGGCAATCATCGCGGAGCAGGGATTTGCCGAACTGGCGATCTCGGTTCGCCACGCCCGGATCGCGGGTGAAATGAACATCGCGCATAAGGATCCGTTCGACCGCCTGCTGATCGCACAGGCGAGAGTCGAGGACATGGCGCTGGTTTCGAACGAGACACTGTTCGACGGGTTTGCGGTGCAGCGGCTCTGGTAACCTGGACGCAATTTCGACGGTTTTCAGGCGCCCTCCGGGATATACCAGGCGCGAATACGACCGGTCGATCAGTCCCAAACCCGATCGTAGCGCGGCCCCAATCCCGTCAGCAGCTCATATTGCGATAATCCGGAAGCAGCCGCCGTCTCCGGCAGCGCATAGGCGATCGCCACCCAGTCGCCCTCGCCCAGTTCCGGCGCCGCGCTAACGTCGATCGCGAGCAGGTCCATCGATACGCGGCCGATCACCGGCAGGGGGCGCTCGCCTGCCAGGGCGACGCCCGTGTCGGAAAAGCAGCGCAGAAAGCCGTCGGCGTAGCCGAGATTGATGGTCGCGACTTCGGTATCGGCGGACGCGGTCCAGGTCGCGCCATAGCCGACCGTTTCACCCGCGCGCACGGTCCGGCGCTGGAGGATTTCGGCTTCGGGTGTCGCCACCTGGCGGATTGCGGCAAGCTCGGGCCGCTGCGCGCCGCCATAGAGCGACAGGCCCGGTCGAGTCAGGTCGAAGGCATAGCCCGATCCAAGCGCGATCCCGGCCGAATTGGCGAGGCTCAGCCGCCGTGCGCTCGTCCGGCCGGCAAGTCCGGCCAGCGCATCGCGCTGCCGCGCATTCATCGCTGCCTCCTCATCGGCGCAGGCAAGATGGCTCATCAGCGTGTCGATCGCCAGCCCGTCGAGCAGCCCCGAGGCGACATCGCCGAGCGACACGCCCAGCCGGTTCATACCCGTGTCGACCATCACGTCGCACGTGCGTCCGCTCGGCTTCCAGCGCCGCACCTGCTCGGGCGTGTTGAGCACCGGCCGCGCAAAGTCCGCGTCGCGCGGGTCCTCCGCGCGCACGCCGTGGAGCACCGAAACTGGTACGCCGAGATCGGCGAGATCCTCCGCCTCGGCCCAGGTTGCAACGAAGAAGTCGCGGCAGCCCGCCGCCGCCAGCCGACGCACCACTTCGCGCGCGCCGAGGCCATAGCCGTCGGCCTTGACCGCCGCGCCGCACGCCGCGCGTCCGCTCATCCGAGCGAGCGTGCGCCAATTGTCGACGAGCGCCGCGCCATCTAGGCGCAGCCGAAGCGGAGAAACAATCATGCGAACGCGGTTAGCCTTCGCGAGGCGCTTCCTTCAATCCCCACCAGGTCACGACCAGCGCCATCGCCACCACGGCGATAGTATACCACAGCCCCGAATAGGGGTCCTTGGTCCTGGCGACGATCGCCGCGCTCACCAGCGGCAGGAAGCCGCCAAAATAGCCCGAGCCGAAATGATAAGGGATCGACATCGAGCTGTAGCGGATTCGCGCCGGGAACATCTCGGTGAGGCACGCGGCGAGCGGGCCATAGGTCAGGCCCGACAGCGCCATGATGCCCAAGATGGCAGCGATGATGCCCGCGATCTGCGCCGGTGCCGGGACATGCGGAGTCGTTATCATGGCGGGATTGGCGAAATGGCCGAGCAGCCAGAACAGCGGAAAGAGGAAGATCAGGGTCAGCACGAACCCCGCCATCATCGGCGTCTTGCGCCCGATGCGATCGGACAGCGCGCCCGACAGGATGAAAAAGCCGGTGCCGAGCAACGCGCCCGACGCCGAGATCAGCTGCGCCGCGGTTTCCTGCACGTGCATCGGCCCCGACAGGAACGACAGCACGCCAAACATCGCCGTGTACCAGATCGCGGTCATGCCGGCGGTGACGCCGAACAGCGCGACGAAGATCCGCTTCGGGTTGCCCGGACAAGTGAAGCTCTCGACGAACGGATTGGCCGCGGTTCTGCCTTCCTTCTTGAGCGCCAGGAACACCGGGCTTTCGGAAAGCTTCAACCGGATCCACAGCGACACCGCGAGCAGCACGACCGAGAAGAGGAACGGCAGGCGCCAGCCCCAGGCCGTCCATTGCCCGGCCGATAGCGGTGCCTTGAACATCAGCACCACGGCGAGGCTGAGGATGAACCCGCCGACCACCGCCGCCTGGATGAAGCTGGTGTAATAGCCCGAGCGGCCGCCGGGCGAATGTTCGGAGACATAGATCGCCGCGCCGCCATATTCGCCGCCCAGCGCCAGCCCCTGCGCCACGCGGAGCAGGATGATCAGCAGCGGCGCGGCGATGCCGATCGTCGCATAGCCGGGGACGAGACCGACGCCGGCCGTGGCGATACCCATCAGTGTGATGGTGACGAGGAAGGTATATTTGCGCCCGAGCTTGTCACCGAGATAGCCGAACAGGATCGCGCCGAGCGGCCGGAACGCGAAGCCGACCGCAAAGCCGGCCCAGGTCAGCAGATCCTGCAGCGTCTCGTTGCCCGGCGGCAGGAAGGTGTGCTGGATGATCTTCGCCGCGGCGAGCGTGCCGTAGATGAAGAAATCATACCATTCGAAGATCGTGCCCAGCGCCGACGCGCCGATCACCAGCCGCATGTCGGCGACGCTCGGCTCGGCAGCGTGCGGATGCTCCTCAGCGACGGTCGCCATGCGGTCCTTTCCCCTCGTTTTGCCGAGGGGTCTAGGCGGCGCGCGCATGGGCGGCAAGCGCGGGGACTCAGCCGAGCATTTGCACCATCAGTGCAGTGTCGGCGAACTCGACGATCGATTCGATGCGGCCGGTTTCGTCGAACGTCCAGATGTCGAACAATTCGCTGTCTTCGGGCACGCCGCCGCGTACCGATGCGCGTATCCGCCAATGGACCATTGCGACATTGCCCTGGATCAGCGTTCGCAACCGCTCGATCTCCTGGAACTGGAATTGATCGACCAGCCCGGCGACGGCAGCACGGGCATCCACGGCACCGTTGCCGAACGGCGGGAACACGCGTGGCGAAACCGCGAGGCGATAGGTCGCGCCCGGCGCGAAATGGCTTTCGAGCGCCGCCATGTCGCCGCGCTGCCGCGCTGCGAGAATCGTGTCGATCTGCTCATGGCTCGGTTGATGCATGCCAAATCTCCCCCCGGCCGAGCATAGCACGCGCTGAGTGCGGCGCCTAGAATCGCAGGATCGGCTTGATCACCTGGCCGGTTTCACCTTGGGCGATGGCATCGGCGATGTCGTCGAACGCGAAGAACCGCACCAGCCGGTCGAACGGGAAACGCCCGTCACGGAAATAGCCGATCAGCTCGGGGATGAAACTTTGCGGGTCGGCGCCGCCTTCGACCACGCCACGGATGACGCGGCCGCCGCTCATGATGTGCGTCGTGTCGGCACTCAGTTTCGTGCCCGGGGCATAGGCGCCGATCAGCGCGATTTCGCCGCGCGGCGCGAGCGCGGCGATGGCCTGGTTTACCAGGTCGGCGATGCCGGTGGTGTCGAGGATATAGTCGAAGCCCCCCGGACATCCGGCCGCGGCGGCATGCTCGGCGAAGCCCGCCGTATCGGACTTGATGGCGTGCGTCGCGCCGAGCTCCTGCGCGAGCGCGATTCGCTGCTCGTTGATGTCGAGCGCCACGATCGTCGCCGCGCCGGCGATCTTCGCCGCCATGATCGCCGAGATGCCGACCGCTCCGGTGCCGATCACGGCAACGCTGCTGCCCGCACGCACCCGACACGAATTGAGCACGGCGCCGGCGCCGGTCTGGATCCCGCAGCCGAGCGGACCGAGCAGTTCGATCGGTACGTCCCGATCCACCTTGACGGCGTTGCGGCGCTTGACCAGCGCGTGGCTGGCAAACGCCGACTGGCCGAAGATGTGGCCATGCACCGCCTGCCCTTGCGCGTCGGTAAGCGCGCTCGAGCCGTCCGCGCGCACCCCGAAGAAGTTGAGCGGCACCCAGCTGTGGCAATAGGCCGGCTGATGCTCGCCGCAGGACGGACAATCGCCGCACGACAGGAAGCTGAGCACGACATGGTCGCCCGGCGAAAGGTCGGTGACCGCGCTGCCGGTGGCAAGGACGATCCCGGCGCCCTCGTGCCCCAGCACGACCGGCAACGGGATCGGCAGCAGCCCGTCGCGCATCACCATATCGGTGTGGCAGACGCCGACGCCCTTGAGCTCGACCAGCACTTCGTCGGGCCGCGGATTCTCGATCGTGACGGTCTCGAGCACCGGCGCGGCACCGACTGCGCGCTGCACCGCGGCCCTGGCTTCAATCGGCATGTTTGGACACTCCCCGCGTCAGAATTTGAAGCCGAGACGCGCATACCATTCGCGCGGGCGATTGTAGCTGCCGAAATAGACGCCGGCTGCGTCATTGGCTCCGCCCGAGACGAGGTAGCGCTTGTCGGTCAGGTTGGTGGCGCCGATCGTCACGTCCCAATGACCGCCGGGTTCGCCATAGCTGATGCTGGCATTGACGATGTCGGTCGCAGGCCGGCGCAGCGGCAGGTAGCGCGCGACGTCGTTCCAGACTTCGCTCTTGTAGGTCCAGTCGGCGAGCAGCACGAGCGAGCCGCCGTTGGCGAGCGCGAGCGCATAGCGCGGGCTCAAGTTGAGCGACCATTTGGCCGTCTTGGGCAGCTGGCCGCCGACCACCGCGCCGTCGCGGAGCCCCGGGATCGGCCCCGCGACATCGGGACGCAAGACGCTCGCCGACAGTGCAGTGAACGTCGCGTCGAGATAGCCGAGCGACGCGTTCAGCGTCAGGCCGTGCGCGGGCGCCACCACTGCCTCGAGCTCGAAGCCCTTGATCCGGGCCGTGCCGGCGTTGTCGATCGTCGGTGAAGTGCCGACTTGCTGGTTGAGCTGAACGTCCTGATAGCGCGTGGTGAACACTGCGAGGTTGAGCTGCAGCTTGCGGTCGAGCAGCGTCGATTTGATTCCGGCCTCGAACGTCTGGGCCTTTTCCTCGTCGAAATCCGGCGCGACATTGCCCTGGGGGTTGGTCAGGCGAGTCGTCCAGCCGCCCGTCTTATAGCCTTCGGAATAGCTGCCATAGATCATGACATGGTCGATCGGATGCAGCTGCACGCCGAGCTTGGGCGAAAAGTTCGAGAATTGCTTGCGGTTCGTGCCCGGAACATAGACGCGCACCGGGTTGGTCGGATCGGGGTAGGACAGCGCGGCGAAGCAGGGCGGGCCACCGGCGGCGACGGGCGGCGCGAGCGGAAAATTGCCGAACGGGGCGATGTTGCCGCTGCCGTCGGAGCAACCGAAGAATTTATAGTTGCCGCCGTTGAGATCCTGCTGGCCGCCCTCGAACAGCTTGGTCTCGTGCGTGTAGCGCCCGCCCGCGGTGAACCCGAGCCAGTCGGCGACCCGGAAGTCGACCTGGCCGAAAAAGGCGTAGTTCTTGGTGTCGAAACGGTTGGGTCCGTCGACTTGCAGCAGGCCCTCGTCGAACACGACATAGTCGTGCAAATTGCCGCTTTCCTTGAAGTAATAGCCGCCGAGGACGAAGTTGAGCCGCTTGTCGAGCAGGTTGGTGCCGAGCAGCTGGAGCTCCTCGCTGAACTGCTTCTGATTCTGCGTGAACGACAGCTCGAGCATGTCGAGCGGCGAGCCGTCGACATCGGTTCCGGCCCGCCAGTTGGTCTTCCGGTAGGACGTGATCGAACGCACCATCAGCCCATGCGCAATGTCGAATTCGAGGTTGCCGGCGGCACCCCATGCCTTGAGCTTGTTGAACGTCGGGCCGGTGGCGTAGCTGATGTCGGGATCGCCAGTGATGAAGCGGCCATCCCAGGGCAGACGGTCGTTCGACGGATTGGCATCGGCATTCACGCCCGCGAGCGGCGCGAGCAGCCCGGCCGGGAACACGCTGGTGCCACGTGCGCCGCAGATCGCGGTGGCGCCGCGCGCGGCAATCTGCGCCGGCGAGGAATTGATGCAGAAATTATAGAGCCCGCCGAACAGGACGCCGCCCGCGGGATTGATCGGGTTGATGCCCGTGCCCGGCAGCGGGTTGGTCGGCGCGAACGGCCCCGGGGGAAAGGAAACGCCGAGCAGCGAGCTGTTCTGGCCCGACGAATCCTGATGCGTGTAATCGCCCGTCAGCGTGACGCGGAGGCTTCCGCCATTGTCCCAGCGCAGCTTGGCGCGCAGGCTGGCGCCATTGTCGCCGCTTTGGCTGGTCGCAGTATCATAGTCGGCGTGATTGAACGCGAGATAGCTGTCCGAGTTCGCGATCGCCTGCATCTCGGCCGCGGTGCCCGGATAGCGAACGCGCTTCTGGAAGCCGCCGCGGCTGGTGACCGCCGCCGTCACCGAGCCGGACAGCCCCTCGGACAGCGGAATGTCCATGGTCGCGCGCGCCTTGACGAGATGGAAGCTGCCGGTCGTGACATCGCCGGTCAGGCGAAATTGCCGGCCCGGATTGTGCGTGACGATCGAGATGGCACCGCCGATGGTGTTTCGCCCGAACAGCGTGCCCTGTGGGCCCTTGAGTACTTCGATGCGCTCGACGTCGGGCAGGTCCTGGTTCGCGCCCACCGTTCGGGCAAGGTAGACGCCGTCGAGATAGATGCCAACGCCGGGATCGATGTTGAACGCGAAGTCGTCCGAACCGATGCCGCGGATCGTCGCGGAGAGCACCGCGGACGAGCCCGAGAAAGGCGTACCGCCGTCGAGATTCACGTTCGGGGCGAGCGCGCCGAGCGACGCCACGTCGGTTACCGCGCGTTCCTTGAGCGCGATGCCGCCGAAGGCGGAAATGGCGATCGGCACGTCCTGGACGTTCTCGACGCGCTTCTGCGCAGTGACGATGATTTCCGAAATGCCTTCCTGCGGCGCGGCACTGGCGGCAGCGGCGGCGGGCGCAGTGGCCTGAGCATGGGCCGCGCAAGGCGTGAGACATGTCGCAAGCGCGAGCGCGCTCGCCGAAATCAGATGGGCTTTCATGCTACCTCCCCAATGTTTGGGAGCAGCCATGATATCTGGACCCGCCGCTGGCTCGGACGGACGCGCAAATCACCGGACAAACGCGCAACTAACTGTCGTCACTGCGCCTTTCGCCGACCTTCAGTGACAGATGCGATATCTGCTCGGGGTGGCGCCGAACCGCTGCTGGAAGCGGCGGGCGAAATAGGACGGGTCGGCAAAGCCGCAGTCCAGCGCGATTTCGGTCACGCTGGTTTCCGGCGCGCTCGACAGTAATCGTGCCGCGCGTTGGAGCCGGCGATCCGCGATCAGCTGGCCGAGCGTCGTTCCCGCGCGCGCGGCGGCCGCCTGCAAGGTCCTGAGCGGAATGCCGATGTCGGCAGCGATCGTCGCCGGCGTCAGATCGAAGTCTGCCAAGCGATCGGCAATCACTTCGTCGACGCGGTTGAGCAACGGATCCCAGCTCGACTCGAGCCGTTCCCCGCGGTTGCCGAGACAGGCCGCGATCATGTCGGCGAGAATCGTCGCGTGCGCCTGCCAATGCGCGGGCGGCATTGGCTGAGAAGCTTCCTGCCAAAGCGAATGCATGTGGCGATAGACCAGCCGCATTCCGGGCAGCTTGCCCGATACGGTCCGCGCTACATGGTCGTCGATATCGGGCAACCTTCCCGACAGAATCGCATGGTCGAATTCGACTACCATCATTTCGTGCGTGGTAGCGGCATCGAAACGGTAGAATTCCTCCGCCGCGCAGATCACCATATCGCCCTCGCCCACGATCGCCGACCGACCGCGCTGCTCGAGCTTCGCACGTCCCGCAGTCACGACATGCGCGACAAGCGTTCGGCGCGTCGGCATGGTCGCGCGCCGCTCGTGACGCGTAATCACGGCCGGGCGCGAGAAGGGGCGGACCATCCTGAGATCGGCTAGCTGCCAGACGCTCAGCCGCGCATCGAATGCTTCGTGCGGAGAATCGACGACCATGCCGTCATAGGTCGACCCAATGACGTCATTCCAATAGCCGAGCCGTTCCCGTGGCTCGAAATCACGCGTCGACAAGACCTCGATCATAGCTGTCACCACGAACCCAGCGGCGGTAAATCCCCGCTTGATTGTTAGTAGATATAACAATCTATGGCAATGACGGCGCGTGTGCGGCACCGTCCCGCGATGGTCTGGTGGCGCCGGACCCGCGGATCAGGCCGCGAGCGACTCGAGCGCCTCGCTCGCCTCCAGCCACGCCGCCTCGGCGGCCGCGATCCGCTCGGCGATGGCGGCGCGGCGCTTCATCAGCTCGGTCATGGTGAGCCTGGCGAGCGCCGGCGCGGCCGATCCGGGATCGAACATCGCGCGATCAACCGTGCTGAGCTCGGCCTGGAGCCTGGCGAGCTCGGCTTCCGCCGCCTTGGCCGCCTTGCGCAAGGCCTGCCCTTTTTCGCGTGCCTCGGCGGCAGCGCGGCGCTGGTCCTTGCGGCTCGCCTTGGCTTCGCTCGCGCCGGCATCGGCGGCATCCTTGGCGAGGACGAATGCGATATAATCGTCGAGGCTGCCGTCGAACTCGCGCGCGGTCCCGCCGTCGACGAGCACCAGCCGGTCGGCAGTGGTCTCGATCATATGGCGGTCGTGACTGACGATCACGACGGCGCCCGAATAGGCGTTGAGCGCCTGGACCAGCGCCTCGCGCGCATCGACGTCGAGGTGGTTGGTCGGCTCGTCGAGGATCAGCATGTGCGGCGCGTCGCGGGTGATCAGCGCGAGCGCGAGCCGCGCGCGTTCGCCGCCCGACAGCTTGCCGACCAAAGTCGTAGCCTTGTCGCCCGAGAAACCGAACCGTCCCAGCTGCGCGCGCACCGCCGATTGACTCGCCCCCTTCATCTGCAGCGTCATGTGCTGCAGCGGCGTCTCGTCGCGATCGAGTTCCTCGACCTGATATTGCGTGAAATAGCCGACACGCATCTTGCCCGTGGCAGTCTTTTCGCCCTCCATCGGCGCGAGCTGCGCCGCGAGCAGGCGCGCGAGCGTGGTCTTGCCGTTGCCGTTTCGCCCCAACAGCGCGATGCGGTCGTCGGGATCGAGCCGCATGTTGAGTCGCTTGAGGATCACGGTCTCGCCATAACCGACGCTCGCCATGTCGAGCGTGATCAGCGGCGGGCGCAGTTCGTCGGGATCCGGGAAGTCGAAGCTCAGCGACGGATCGTCGATCAGCTCGGCGATCGGCTGCAGCTTCGCCAGCGCCTTGACGCGCGACTGCGCCTGTTTGGCAGTCGAGGCGCGTGCGGAATTGCGGCGCACATAATCCTGAAGCTTCTCGCGCTGCGCCTGCTGCTTCGCCTTCGCCGCGGCAAGCTGCGCCTGGCGTTCGGCACGCTGGCGCTCGAACGCGTCATAGCCGCCGGGATAGAGCCACAGCCGGCCGCGCTCGAGATGGAGGATATGATCGACGACGTTGTTGAGGAAATCACGCTCGTGGCTGACGATCAGGATCGTCGCCGGATAGGATTTCAGGAAATCCTCGAGCCACAGCACCGCTTCGAGATCGAGGTGGTTCGACGGTTCGTCGAGCAGCAGCAGGTCGGGCTGCGAGAACAGCAGCGCCGCGAGCGCGACACGCATCCGCCATCCACCCGAGAAGCTGTCGAGCGGGCGGTGCTGCGCGTCGTCGTCGAAGCCCAGCCCGACCAGGATCCGCGCCGCGCGCGCCGGCGCGGCATGCGCGTCGATTGCGTTGAGCCGCTCATGGACTTCGCCGAGCCGGTCGGGATCGTGGCTGTGCTCGGCCTCTTCGAGCAGCGCGGCGCGCTCGGTATCGGCGGCGAGCACCGTCTCGAACGGCGTGGCGCTGCCGGCGGGCGCCTCCTGCGCGATATAGCCGATCCGGCTGCCGCGCGGCATGTCGACCGAGCCGGTATCCGCCTCGAGGTCGCCGGCGATCACCTTGACCAGAGTCGACTTGCCCGCGCCGTTGCGTCCGATCAGCCCGACGCGGCTCTTCGGCGGCAGTTTGGCCGAAGCGCCGTCGAGGATCGTGCGCCCGCCCAGGCGCACCGTGATATCGGTCAAGTTGAGCATGGCGCGCCGCTTAGCGGGAAGTTCGCGAGAAGGCCAATGCCGGAAACCACGCAGTGATGACCAGGAAAATTGATTCGCGCAGAGACGCAGAGGCGCAGAGAGCGCTAGCCAGACTTGAGCGGCAGAGGCCGCGACGCGGTGGTAGATTGCCGCCGCTACGAAGGATTCAGGGCCAAGCCTAGTACGACAGCTCTGCGTCTCCGCGGCTCTGCGCGAATATCTTTGTCCGGTGTCTAAGACGACAGGCTGCCGTCACAGAAAATTGTGCGGCCAGATCATCGTCCGCCACATATGCGCGGTCGGCGAGCCGTCGAAGCCGAGCCCTTCCTCGGGCTGTTTGAACGCCCGCCCGATCACGTCGGTGAAGATCGCCGGGTCGATCGGATCGACCTTGTCGAAGAAATAGAGGTCGTACAGCGTCACCAGCCGCGCGCTCATGTACCAGCGATGCGCCTTGGCTGCCTTGGCATCGCGCTGGATATAGTCGGGCGGAACGTAATCGGGCCCGAAGAAGCGATGATAGCTTTCGGGATATTGATAGCCGACGCTCTCGTCGGCGAAGTAACGCAGCGCCTGATGATATTGCACCGCCCAGGCGACTTCCTCGCTGACATAGGGGGCGATCATCTGCGCGCCCCAATAGCCATGGTCGGCGCGGATCAGACAGCCGTTGGCGATGTCGTGGAGCAGGCAGGCGATGACGATCTTGTCATCGTGCCCCTCGTCCATCGCGCGCTTGGCGGAACTGAGTAGATGGTTGACCGTGATGTCGCCGAAACGGTGGGTGAAGAAGTCCATCAGCGTCGGCCGCTCGGGCATGCGCGGCAGGCCCGGATCGTCGCCCATCATCATCACCGTGCCGGACTTGAGCTTCGCCAGCACTTCATGTTCGGGCGTCTCGTCGCACACATGGCCGATCGGCGCCTTGAGTACGAGCCGCTCATGCGCAGCCTGCGGCCAGGGCCGCTCGTCGGGAAGTTCACACATGGGGTTAGCGTTAGGACGATGGCCGCCTGGCCTCAACCCACCAGCTCTTCCAGTGCCTGCATGACCAGCAAGGTATCGACGAACTGCGTAATCGCTATGACCTTGCCCTTGTCGTCGAACTCCCAGATGTCGCACGCCTCGGTGTGGATCGGACCGCCGGCCGCCGCCACTTCGAGTCGAAGCTGAAGCATCGCGGTGCGGCCATTGGTCAGCAAGTGCACGATCTCGACTCGGTTGAACGTGAACTGATCGATCAACGCACCGATCGCTTCGACGGCATCGACCGGCTCGACCGGTAGCCGATCGCCCAGCGCGGCATGGCCGACCATGCGAAACGTCGCTCCGGGCGCAAAGAGTCTGGCCAACTCGTCCTTGTCGCCACGCTTGCGCGCGTCATATCCATCCCGAACCACGCGCGCGATCGCCTCGGCATCCACCATCGCATCTCTCCCCTGGAGTCGTGACGCAAGTATAAGTCAAATCGCTGTGGCGAGCTATCATACTTGCGGATGCGGATTGTCCTGGCCGGATTGGCTCAGCGCCAGATCGGATTTGCTTCGATTTCAGGGGAGTACATGTTGACATATTGCGCAAGCCGCGGCCGATCGGAAGTGTTCGGGCTGGCGCCATGCGGCAATTCATGCCGCCAGATTATGAGATCGCCGGCATTTGCAGCCACCGTGATCGCGCGGTCGCGCAAGTCGACGTGGCGCGGATCCTCCGCTCCGCACGACGCGGCCCATTCGGCCAGTCCGTGGTGAAAGCCGGGTACCAGTTCGAGCGCGCCCTGGTTGGCGGCCGTGTTGGTCAGATAGAGAATGCCTTGTGTCCCGAACGGGATGGGCGGCGCGAGGCTCACGTCCCAATGCAGCCGCGGCGCGCGGAAATGACTGCCGGGTGCAAGCGGCGCGTTGAAACTCAGCCGATCGATGCGCATCCACAGGTCGGCGGTGCCCCACAGCTGGGCGAATGCCTTGTGCACGCGCAGCGACTGTCGCGCCGGCTCGAGCGAAGCGTGTTGGAAGCACTGGACGAAGATCCCCTGCTGCCGCGGCCCCTGCCAGCTCGCCGGATCGTCGGGCCGCGCGCCCTGGCTGTCCCAGAGAAACGCCGCCGCCGCAGACGCTTCCGCCGCAGTGACGGCAGCGCGCAACACGACATAGCCGTCACGCTCCCATTGCGCGGGTCGTCAGGCGAAAGCACCGGGTCCAGCCGCTCGATCGTGGCAAGCAGGCGCACGGTCGCGGGCGGCGGCGAGGCACCTTCGCGCCAGGCGCGATAGCGCGCGAGCCGCTCGGCGTTCGGCGCGCCGGTACGCCACAGCCAGTCCTCGAAGTCGCGAACGCAGGCGAATTCCGGCGCTGGCCGCGTCGCCTGTTCGATGCCGAGACCGAGCGCGTCGAGCAACACCTGGCTCGCCATGGTGACGCGCGGCGCACGTCCGCGCAGCTGGTCCCACAGTTCCCCGATCTCGCGCGCCGCCAGGCGGTCGCGCGTGGCAAGCATCACGCGGCGCGGATTTCGCTGGCCGAGGGTGCGGCCTTGCGTCCCAGCCATAGTTTGACGGTCAATTCACCCCCTTCGAGCGTTTCGACCTGCACCGGCGCGATGCCCGCGTTCCGAAACCAGCCGAGCATTTGATCGTCGGAGAAACCGAGCCGGACGTGCGCGTCGCTGCTGCGCAGATCCTCGCGATCGTGCGGGGCAAAATCGACGATCAGCAGCTGGCCGCCTTGGCCCAGCACGCGCGCCGCTTCGGCGATCGCGGCGCCCGGCTGCTGCGCGAAATGCAGCACATGGTGCACGATCGCGGCGTCGGCCGTACCGTCGGCCAGCGGCAGCGAATAGAGATCGGCCTGGCGTAGCTCGGCGTTGGCCAAGCCGCGTTCGGACAGTTTGGCACGCGCCAGCCGCAGCATCTCCGACGAGCGATCGATTCCGACTGCGTGCCGCGCGCGCGGCGCGAACAGCTCGAGCATGCGCCCGGTACCGGTGCCGATATCGACCAGCCGCTCGATCGGCGCATCGCCCAACGCGCGCGCCATCGCCGCTTCGATTTCGCTTTCGGCGACATGCAGCGAGCGTATGGCGTCCCATTCGCCGGCATGGGCCTCGAACCATTCGGCGGCGGCGGCGGTACGGTCGGCGCGGACCGCGGCGAGCCGCGCCTGGTCGGCGACTGTCCAATGATCGGGCTCGCCGCTGCTCCAGGCGTCGATCGCCGCGAGCAACGGGTCGACGCGCGCGCGCCGGCCGAGCGCGACGAACACCCAGCTGCCCTCCTTGCGGCGTTCGGCGAGCCCGGCATCGCACAGGATCTTGACGTGCCGACTGACGCGCGGCTGGCTTTGCCCGAGCACCTGCGCCAGCTCGCCGACCGACAATTCCATCGAGCGGAGCAACGCCAGGATGCGGAGGCGCGTGGCGTCGGCCACGGCACGGAAGATGTCGAGCGCGAGCGTCATGCGGACAATAGAAGCGAGCGACGCGGCGGGGTCAACTCTCCTCCCCGTTCCGGAGAGGATTGAAGAATTGCGCAATCCACCGCGCTCCGATAGCGGTGGCGCCCGCGACCCGAGGAGACTGCGATGCAGAAATTCGCCGTGCCAGCCGCGCTTGCGCTCGCTGCGCTTGCACTCACCGGCTGCAGCAAGAAAGCGCAGAACGAAGCCAATGAAGCGGCCGAGGCGATGGCTGCCGACGTCAACGTAACCACCAGCGAAGCGATCCGTGACGTCGATGCCGCGAGCCAGGCGGCATTCGGTTCGGCCGAAAACAGTATCGATGCCGCCGGCAATGCAGTCGACACGACGGGCGACAAGCTCGACCGCGCGGCGAACGCCGCGAGCAAGGAACTCAAGCACTAGTGCGGCGGTTCGTTCCGGCCGGTTGGCATGGCGGAATCGGTAATTAACAATACGGAGACCAGGCCTCATGACCGAAGTTCGCGCGCTCGGCGCCTCCGGGCTCGAGATCACGCCGCTGGTGCTCGGCGGCAACGTGTTCGGCTGGACCGCCGACAAGGCCACCAGCTTCCGCATCCTCGATCGCTTCGTCGAAGCGGGCGGCGTGATGATCGATACTGCCGACGTCTATTCGGCCTGGATCCCCGGCCACCGGGGCGGCGAATCCGAGAGCGTGATCGGCGAGTGGCTGAGAAGCTCGGGCAAGCGCGACAAGGTGCTGATCTCGACCAAGCTGGGTATGTTCCCGAGCGCGGGTGCTCCAAACCTGGGCCCGGACGATTTTGCCACGGCCGCCGACGCGTCGCTCAAGCGGCTCGGCATCGAGACGATCGACTTATATTTCGCGCATCTGGACCCACAGCCCAAGTACCGGCACGAGGACGTGCTCGCCAGCTTCGCGAAGTTGATCGACGCCGGCAAAGTGCGCGCGATCGGTGCGTCGAACTTCCGTGCGGCGAGCCTCAAGGCGGCGCTCGACGTCGCGACGCGCGAGGGCCTTCCGCACTATCGCGTGCTGCAGCCGGAATATAATCTGGTCGCGCGCCACCATTTCGAAGGCGAGCTGCAGGACCTGTGCATCACGCATAATCTGGGCGTGATTCCGTTCTTCGGGCTCGCCGCGGGCTTCCTCACCGGCAAATATCGCAGCCTGGACGACGCGTCGAAGAGCCCGCGCGGCGGCAAGGCGGCGGGCTGGCTCAAGACCAAGACCGCGATCCTGCCCGAAATGGACCGCGTCGCCGCCGAGACCGGCGCGACGCTGTCGCAGATCGCGCTCGCCTGGCTCGCCGCCCAGCCCGGAGTCACTGCGCCGATTTCGAGCGCGACCAGCGTCGAGCAGCTCGACGAGTTGCTGGGCGCGTGGGACGTCAAGCTCACGCGCGATCAGCTCGATCGGCTCTCCGCTGCCGGCGCCATCGGCGAGGAACAAGTGCCCGCGCCGCCATCTCCGCAGAAGGTTGCGGAAAAGGCCGACTGACAAGGTCAGCCTCTCTCGCCGTGCGAGAGAGGCTGGATGGTCACGCTGCCGGGCCCTGAAGCGTTCAGGCGATCGCTGACGCCTTGGTGCCGCGGCGACGCATGCCGACTCCGACGAGACTCATTCCGGCGAGCATCATCGCCCATGTGGCGGGCTCGGGCACCGAACTTCCCGCGACACCGTTGAGCGTCACGCCATCGAGCGCGAGGTTCGATCCGTTACCTGTCGTGGTCGCGTCCCGGAACAGAATCGACACGAGGTTGCCAGTCCCGGCGAACTGCAGCGAGCCAGCGCCCCAGACGTTGTACGCGGCGTTGCCCGAATTGCCGGCGAGCGCGCCGTCGATCCAGACGTCGAACGTACTGCCCGTCGGATCGGAGCCCTGCTGCTCGGCGAAATGATAGCCGAGCGTATAGATCGTGCCGAGCACCGACGCGAAGCTCTGCGACAGCGTGCCGCCGGTCGTGCCATTGTGGCCGAAACTGACATAATGCGTTCCGTCGAACGCGGTCAGGCCGTCCTGGGTGTCGTTTTCATAGATGTCATAGGCGCCGTTCGAACGGTGCGTCCAGCCGTCGACGCGAGTGTCGCCGTCGATGAGTAGGTCGCGGATGGAAGCGGGCGCCGGGCCTCCGTGGTACGTCTCGAAATCGCCATTGGTAAACGACTGCGCCATGGCGGATGGCGCGACCAGCGCGGCGCCCAAGGCCGCTGCAACGAGCATCGTCTTCATCCTGCATCCCCTGTTAATTCGCTTGGGTCGTCGCGAGCGAGCGCCAGCGCCCGCTCGCGACCCCCGCCGCGTCGTTACCACCCGCCAAGCCCTTGGCACGGCAGGACAATTCAGATGAACTGCAGAACCAGGCTACGCCCCGCCGTGGCGCACTGGATTGTAGGAACCGGCCACATTCCCGATTTGGGTCAACGACCGAAAACTATTGAAGCAGCGCTTTGGCGTGCGAAACCTATGCGCGCTCGATGAACTTGCGGAACCAGCCGGCGAGCTCCTCGGTCGACAGTTCGCCCGCCGCCAGCGCGAGAAATGTCGTCACCAGTTCCACGTCGTTGCAGGTCAGCCGGAACCCGTTGAGCATCAGGAAGGTTTCCGCGACGACCGCCGCGGTTCGCTTGTTGCCGTCAACGAAGGGATGATTGCGCGCGATTCCGAAGGCATAGCTGGCTGCCAGCTCCGCGACGTCGGGCTCACCATAGGCTAGCAGATTGAGGGGCCGCGCCATCGCGCTCTCGAGCATGTTCGGATCACGCACGCCCTCCGCGCCGCCGTGCTCGGCGAGCTGTTCGCCGTGCGCAGCGATGGCGACCGCTACGTCGAGCCAGATCCAACCTTCGGACATGTCACTTGGCGAGTTCGCGCAACGCATTGCGACGACGCGCCATCACTTCGCGAGCAGCCTTCATCTGCTCCTCGAACTGCGCATCCAACCGCGTGATGGTGTAGCCCCCCGGCACCTCAATTACGCTGAGTTCGTCGCCAGGGCCGGCACGCAGGCGCGCCAGCATCTCCTTGGAGAGGATTGCTCCAGCAGAATTACCGATCTTGATGACTTTGAGTGGCTTCGTCATTCATGTGTTATAACAAACGTACGAACAAACGACAAGCTCAGCGCGCGATTCCGCCCGCTGCCAACACCGCCAGCGTCACCAGCTCGGACGCAGTTGCCGTCATCGCCGCGATCTGTACCGGCTTTTCCATGCCGATCAGCATCGGCCCGATCGTCGCGTCGCCGCCGAGCTCGCGCAGCAGCTTGGCCGAGATGTTCGCCGATTGCAGCCCGGGCATGACCAGCACGTTTGCCGGCCCGGAGAGCCGCGCGAACGGGTACATCGCCTGCTGGCGTGCGTTGAGCGCGACATCCGGTGCCATTTCGCCTTCATATTCGAAATTGGCGCCGCGATCGTCGAGGATCTTCACTGCCTCGCGAATACCTTCGAGCCACTGGCCCTCGGGGTTGCCGAAGGTCGAATAGCTGAGGAAGGCGACGCGCGGCTCATGCCCCATGCGGCGCGCGACCAGCGCAGTACCTTCGGCGATCGACGCGAGCTCCTCGCCGCTCGGGCGTTCGTTGACGGTGGTGTCGGCGATGAACACCGTGTGCGCCTGGCCGACGAGCAAATGGATGCCGAACGGCACGCGTCCCGCCGCCGGGTCGATTACGCGGCGCACCTGGCGCATCGATTCCGCCCAGGTGCGCGTGATGCCTGTGATCATCGCGTCGCCTTCGCCGAACTGCAGCAGCAGCGCGGCGAAGATGTTGCGATCGCGATTGACCATGCGCTCGACGTCGCGGCGCAGATAGCCGCGCCGCCACAGCCGCTCGTAGAGGAACTCGACCATCTGCGGCACGAGCGGAGAATTGATGCTGTTGTGCAGCTCATAATCGGCCGGGTTCACGCCGAGCGCGAGCAACCCGTCGTGCACCGATTCGCGGCCCACCAGCACCGGCCGGCCATAGCCGCCTTCCTGGAACGCGATCGCCGCGCGGAGCACGACTTCTTCCTCGCCCTCGGCGAAGATCACGCGCTTGGGATTGGCCCGCGCGCCCTCATAGGCGAGGCTGAGCACCGAAGTGGTCGGGTTGAGCCGCGCGCGCAACGATTGGCGATAGGCCGCCATGTCTTCGATCGGCTTGGTCGCGACGCCAGAATCCATCGCGGCCTGCGCCACGGCGGCTGGCACGATCTCGAGCAGCCGCGGATCGAAGGGCGCGGGGATGATATATTCGGCGCCGAAGCTGTGCTGCCGGCCATAGGCCGCCGCCACTTCCTCGGGCACCGGCTGGCGCGCGAGCTCGGCAAGCGCGGTCGCCGCAGCGATCTTCATCGCGTCGTTGATCGTCGTCGCGCGCACGTCGAGCGCACCGCGGAAGATGAACGGGAAGCCGAGCACGTTGTTGACCTGGTTGGGATAGTCGGAGCGCCCGGTGGCGATGATCGCGTCGGGTCGCACGGACTTGGCCAGCTCGGGGCTGATCTCGGGGTCTGGGTTCGCCATCGCGAAAATGATCGGGCGCGGCGCCATCGTCTTGAGCAGCTCGGCGGGCAGCGAATCGGCCGCGGCGAGCCCAAGGAACACGTCGGCACCGTCGAGCGCATCGGCGAGCGTGCGTTTGGTCGTGTCGACCGCATGCGCCGACTTCCATTGGTTCATGCTCTGCTCGCGGCCCTGATAGATCACGCCCTGCATGTCGAGCATCAGCAGATTGCCGTTCGGCAACCCCATCGCCTTGATCAGTTCGGCGCACGCGATCGCGGCGGCACCGGCGCCGAGCATCACCACCTTGGTCTGCTTGATGTCGCGACCGGTCAGATAGAGCGCGTTGATCAGCCCGGCGGCGGCGATGATCGCAGTGCCGTGCTGATCGTCGTGGAATACCGGAATCTTCATGCGTTCGCGCAGCGTCTGCTCGATCACGAAGCATTCGGGCGACTTGATGTCTTCGAGATTGATCCCGCCGAACGTCGGCTCGAGCAGCTCGACGGCATCGATGAACCGGTCGACATCCTCGGTCGCAAGCTCGAGGTCGATCGAATCGACATCGGCGAAGCGCTTGAACAGCACCGCCTTGCCTTCCATCACCGGCTTCGACGCAAGCGCGCCGAGATTGCCGAGCCCGAGGATCGCGGTGCCGTTCGAGATCACCGCGACGAGGTTGCCCTTCGCCGTATAGTCATAGGCCGTCGCCGGATCACGCGCGATCTCGCGCACCGGTACCGCTACGCCCGGCGAATAGGCCAGCGCGAGGTCGCGCTGCGTCGACATCGGTTTCGACGCAATGATCTCGATTTTCCCCGGCCGTCCCTCGGAATGGAAGCGCAACGCTTCGCGGTCCGAGAACTGGACGTTGCTTTCTTCGGCCATCAATCTCTCCGCTCTGTGGCCGTCCTTTAGGGGGCCAATTCTTCAGCGGCAATGGTAGTTGCGGGATGCAACTTTCCTGGGGAAAAGCCGCCCTTCCGCTTTGTGATGACAGGCGGCATCGGCTAGCCGGGACGGGATGTCGTCCGCCGCCCCAACACCGATGATGGCGCAATATCTTGCGCTCAAGGCCGAGGCGGAAGATTGCCTGTTGTTCTACCGCATGGGCGACTTTTTCGAGCTGTTCTTCGAAGACGCCAAGATCGCGAGCGGCGTGCTCGACATCGCGCTCACCGCGCGCGGCGAACATGATGGCGAGCGCATCCCGATGTGCGGTGTGCCGGCGCACGCGATGGACGCCTACCTGGCGCGGCTGATCAAGGCCGGCCACCGTGTCGCGATCGCCAACCAGACCGAAACTCCCGAGGAAGCACGCAAGCGGGCGGGCTCGAAGGCGCTGGTACAGCGCGCGATCGTCCGCGTCGTCACGGCCGGCACGCTCACCGAGGAGTCGCTGCTCGACAGCCGCAGCGCCAATTGGTGTGCTGCGATCGGCGAGGCGGGCGGCGAGGTGGCGATCGCATGCGCCGATATTTCGACCGGGCGGTTCGACATCGTCGAATGCCCGCCCGACCGTGTCGCCGCCGAGATCGCTCGGCTGGCGCCCGCCGAGACGATCGCGGCCGAAGGTAGCGGCCATGTCGAGCTCGCCACGGCGGTGCGGCCCAAGCCCAGCTTCGACAGCGGCACGGGCGAGGTACGGCTGCAGCGCCTGTTCGGCGTCTCGACGCTCGACGGCTTCGGGCAATTCTCGCGCGCGGCACTCGCCGCCGCGGGCGGCCTGGTCGCCTATCTCGACCATACCGCCAAGGGCTCGCTTCCCTTCCTTCGCCCGCCGCGGGTGTCGCGTACCGAGGCTGCGATGGCGATCGATGCCGCGACGCGCGAGAGCCTCGAACTCACTGTCAGCGCGTCGGGCGCGCGGCGCGGCAGCCTGCTCGACGCGGTCGACCGCACAGTGACGGGCGCCGGCGCTCGCCTGCTCGGACAGGATGTCGCCGCGCCGCTGATGGACCGTTCGGCGATCGAGGCGCGGCTCGACCTCGTCGCGTGGTTTCACGACGACAGCGGATTGCGCGACACGACGCGCGGCGCACTCCGCGCGCTGCCCGATCTGGGCCGCGCGCTCGGCCGCATCGCCGCCGGGCGGGGTAGCCCGCGCGACCTTGGCCAGCTGCGCGACGGACTCGACGGCGCCGGCCGGCTTGCCGGACGGCTCGGCCGGCTGGCCGATCCGCCGCCGCTGCTGGCGAACCTGCTGCCCCAGCTCGAAGGCCATGGCGCGCTCACCGATCTGCTTGCGCGCGCGCTGGTGTCCGAACCGCCGGTGGATGCCTCGGACGGCGGCTATATCGCCGAAGGCTATGACGGCGCACTCGACGAACTGCGCAACGCCGGCGCGGGCGGGCGCCGGCTGATCGCCGGGCTCGAGGCCGACTATCGCGCGCGCACCGGGATCCAGACGCTCAAGATTCGCCACAATGGCGTGCTCGGCTATCACATCGAGGTGCCGGCACGCGCCGCCGACCCGCTGATGCGGCAGGACAGCGGCTTCACCCACCGCCAGACGCTCGCCGGCGTGGTGCGGTTCAACGCGCCCGATCTGCACGAAGCCGCGCTCAAAGTGACCCAGGCCGGCGCGCATGCGCTCGCCGCGGAGGCTGCGCATCTCGAGGAACTCACTGCCGCCGTACTCGCCCGCCGCGAAGCGATTGCTGCGAGCGCCGACGCACTCGCGCGGCTCGATGTCGCCGCCGGCCTCGCCGAGCGCGCCGCGGAGGGCGGATGGACTCGGCCGGCGCTGGTCGACCATGCCTGTTTCGAAGTCGAGGGCGGCCGCCACCCGGTGGTCGAGGCCGCCGTCGCGCGCGCGGGCGGGCGCTTCGTCGCCAATGATTGCGCGCTGTCCGAGGACAGCCGGCTATGGCTCGTCACCGGCCCGAACATGGGCGGCAAGTCGACGTTCCTGCGCCAGAACGCACTGATCGCCGCACTCGCCCAGGCCGGCAGCTATGTGCCGGCGACGCGCGCGCGCGTCGGGCTGGTCGACCGCCTGTTCAGCCGCGTCGGCGCATCGGACAATCTCGCGCGCGGCCGGTCGACGTTCATGGTCGAAATGGTCGAGACCGCAGCAATCCTCGCGCAGGCGACTCCGCGCAGCTTCGTGATCCTCGACGAAGTCGGCCGCGGCACCTCCACCTATGACGGGCTCGCGATCGCCTGGGCGGTGGTCGAGGCGATCCATGAGGACAATCGCTGCCGCTGCCTGTTCGCCACCCATTATCACGAGCTGACGCGGCTCGCCGAACGCTGCGACGCGCTCACGCTCCACCATGTCCGCGCACGTGAATGGAAAGGCGATCTCGTGCTGCTGCACGAAGTCGGGCCGGGCCCGGCCGATCGCAGCTACGGGCTCGCCGTCGCGCGGCTCGCCGGATTGCCGCCGGCGACGATCAAGCGCGCCAAGGCAGTGCTCGACAAGCTCGAAGCGGGCCGCGCCGCGACCGGCGGACTCGCTGCCGGCCTTGGCGATTTGCCGCTGTTCGCCGCGGCGATCGAGCAGGCCGAGGCCAAAGTCGATGCGGTGCGCGCCGAACTCGACGGGCTCGACATCGACAGTCTCAGCCCACGCCAGGCGCTCGACATCCTATACCGTTTGAAGACGCTTTCCGGCGAGACCTGAAGGCGCGCGAGGGCCCCCAACTATATTTGCATCTTAACCGGCGCTTTTTGCGGGTTCTTAACTACGGGCGGCGCACTCCTGCTGAAGGCAAAGGGGACCATCATGGCGCTCGCAGCAGAACTCTATCTCGACTCGCAGTCGGCGGAAGCACGCTCGATCGATCGTCGCGATGTCGACATCGACGCGACGATCCGGGACCAGCACGCGCGCCCGGTCGACGTGACCGTCACGAACCTTTCGCGCGCCGGCTTCGCCGTCGAGGCAGCAATCGATCTGCCGGTCGACCACGAACTCGCGATCGGTATCGCCGGTGTCGGCATCCGTTCCGCCGCGGTCGTGTGGCGCGCCGGCCAGCTCTATGGCTGCCGCTTCACGCGGCCGCTCACGCCCACCGAGTTCGAACGCGCCTTGGTCGCCGACAGCGTAGTGACCGCCGATTTCGCGCCGCGCCCGACCGGCGCGCAGCCCGAGCTCGAAGCCGCAGTGATGTTCCAGCCCGAATATAAGCTGCCGCTTCCCGCGCGCTTCGCAGTGATCGTCGGATCCTCCGCGCTGCTGTGGAGCGGAATCATTCTCGCTGCGCGCGCGATACTCTGACGCATCGCTTCCCGGCAAAGGGGAAAACGACTGTCAGGTCGTCAGGTCGACTATCGGCAGCGTAACCGGCACGTCGGCCGCGAGGTCGAACGCACCTCCCGTCACATGATCGCCGTCGGCAAACTCGATCGTTGCGACATGCACGCCGGTCGCCACGCGTGCAGTGCAGCGGCCATGCGCCGGTGCGCCGCAGGCAAAGGCGCCATCGATGTAGAGGTCAGCCGATAGCGCACTGCGATTATCGAGCGTCACTTCCCCGATCGCGACATCCTGCCCGATCGCCGCGGTCGGCGCGAGCATCAGCATCGTGAGCTCGAACCAGAGGGGAACTCGCATCCCGTTCCTCCGCGAACACGGATAGCGCCGCGGCTCGGCGCGCAGGATCGGGGTTGGATGGATGCTCAACGATGCGCATTGACGGAGCGCAAAGTGACGGAGCGCAAAATGAAAGAGGCCGCCGGGCCCCTATCCAGGGTACCCGGCGACCTCCGCCATGGTCAGCGGCCGGAGAGTTCCAGCCCGGGAGACCATGCGGGCCGCTGCTGAAGTACGGTACGCGTTGACTGGAGGAGGATACCTCCCGCGCACCCTAGGGACGGAGGGCTTCCGTCCCCGCACTTCTCAGCGGCGCGTCTCCCGAACGAACTGAACCGACCCCATTGCTGAACCATGAGACATCGGATCACCTCCTTTCGCTAGTTTGAGCCTGTGTGCCCTATGGCACGTGCGAATCTTGAATCAGTGCGAGTCGCAGAACAAGTCTTGTTTTATACCTATTTTTGTACGATTCTCGTTGGGTTGCCCTGAAGCGGGGCGCCCCCGTCAGTGTCGCTTGAAATATTGCACCTCGCGCTCGTGCTTTTCGGCCGCCGCGCGGGAGGCGAACGTACCGAGATTGCGGCGTTTTCCGGTGTCCGGGTCGGTCTTTCGCGAATAGAGGCGATACTCGCCCGACTTGAGTTTTCGAATCATCGCGCACCTCCTGCCGGCTCGAACGCGCGATGCCGCGGGTGGGTCCCGAGCGTGAATCGGTGCGATTTTCAAGCTGGCGGGTGCTCGACGCGTCGCGCACGGAATATTTTCCTTGTCGCGAATTGCGCCGGCGAGCATTGCCCGCGCCTCGATTCGCTTAGCGACAATCCTCGGCGACACGCAGAATCTCGGGCCAGGCAGGCACCACCAGCGTCGGCAGCGCGGGACTCTCGACCAGAAAGCGGCCGCGGCTGTAGCCCATCGCGTCCACCACCGCGTCGTTCGGCGCGAGTGCGACCGCGACATAGGCGCCGCCAGTCGGCTGACCGGCGAGCGTGCGTTGCGCCTCGGTGGTGCGGATAGCGATCGCCACGCCCGGGGCCGGGTCGCCAGCGCCGCGGCGCGACAGATACAGCGTGTGCCGTGCCAGATCGCAGCGCAGCGTGAGTTCGGCATCGACGCCCGCGCGCCCGAACAGCGCTACGCTGCCGCGAGCATCCTGGCGATATTCCCAGTTTCCCGGCGTCAGCGGCCAGTCGCGCCAATCAGCGGAAACCGGCGCGGGGGTGGGTGTCGGGGTCGGCATCGGCCGCACAGGCACCGGCACGCGCACGGGCGGTGGAAGCGGCGCCGGCGCGGAGGGCACGAGCGGCGGCACGCTGGTACAGCTGGCGAGCAACAGCAAAACACTGACAAGCGTCGGGAAGCGGCGCATGCGCGCCTTATGGGCGAAGCCTCAAGCGGGCTCAACCCGCCGTTCGGAGCAATATCAGGCGGCGCGACGCTGGGCGATGCGCGCAAGCTCGGGAAACACGTCGCGTTCCTCACGAGCCATGCGATGTGCGAGCCGGTCGAGCAGCGCCTGGGTGACGGCACCGAAGCGCGCCCATTCGCGGTTGATCCGTTCCATCGGCCATTCGCCGACATAGGTTCGAACGTCGTTGTCGAGGCAACCGACCTCATCGCGCAGCGCGAGAATGAGCTGGACGGCTTCCGGATCGCCGGAAGTAATCAACAGATCATAGACGCTGCGTTCCTCAACGCTACAATGGTCGATCAGCTTGCGGCAGATCTGCCAGCGCAGAACCGCGATCGCCGCGGTATCGGGAACGGCACAGGATATGACTCCGCGCAATCGGTCGGCCATCAGCCCCAGCTCGCGATGATCTTCCAGCAGCTGAGCGATCGAACCTTTCACGCCATGTCACCCCTATATGCGATCGCACTATCCGCGCATTCGGACGGACGATCTGTAGGTAGACCTCCTCGTAATACTCCAACTTGGACGTAAATATTTCGGAAATGAACCGACCGCCCGGATTCCTGGCGAAAATGGGCCCTCCGGGCGCATGCGGTGCCCGGTACCGCTTCGAAATGCGTTCTTCTGCACATTTCGGAACAGGCCCTCAGCGACGCCCCCCGAATTTGCGCTGGGTCCTGCCGTATTTGCCCTTGCGCGTGCCCGGCTTGCCTTCGTTCGAGCGGCCCATGATCGGCGCCTTGCGCTCTTCGGGCGGCAGTCCGAGCTCCTCGGCCTCGAGCGCTCGAATCTCGTCGCGCAGCCGGCCGGCTTCCTCGAACTCGAGATTGGCGGCGGCGTCGCGCATCTTTTTCTCGAGCGATTCGATGTACGAGCGCAGATTGTGTCCGACCATGTGCGGCCGCTCGTCGTCGATCTCGACCGTCACCTGATCCTTCGACGCGACATGCGCGATGATGTCGCCGATGTTGCGCTTGATCGTCTCGGGCGTGATGCCGTGCTCGAGGTTGTATGCCTGCTGCTTCTCGCGGCGGCGTCCGGTCTCCGCGAGCGCGCGCTCCATGCTGCCGGTCATGCGGTCGGCGTATAGGATCACGCGACCATCGACGTTGCGCGCGGCGCGGCCGATCGTCTGGATCAGCGACGTCTCCGACCGCAAAAAGCCTTCCTTGTCGGCATCGAGGATCGCGACCAACCCGCATTCCGGAATGTCGAGTCCCTCGCGCAGCAGGTTGATGCCGACGAGCACGTCATAGACGCCCAGCCGCAAGTCGCGGATCAGTTCGATACGCTCGAGCGTCTCGGTGTCCGAATGCATGTAGCGGACCTTGAGTCCGGCCTCGTGCATATATTCGGTCAGGTCTTCGGCCATGCGCTTGGTGAGCGTGGTCACTAGCGTGCGATAGCCCTTGGCCGCTGTCGCGCGGCATTCCTGGATCAGATCCTGGACCTGCTCCTCGACCGGTCGGATCTCGACCGGCGGATCGATCAGCCCGGTCGGGCGAATCACCTGCTCGACGAACACGCCGCCGGTCTGCTCGAGTTCCCAGCCGCCCGGCGTCGCCGAGACATAGGTGGTCTGCGGGCGCATCGCGTCCCATTCGTTGAAGCGCAGCGGCCGGTTGTCGATGCAGCTCGGCAGGCGGAAGCCATATTCCGCAAGCGTGATCTTCCGCCGATGGTCGCCGCGCGACATGCCGTTGATCTGGCCGATCGTGACATGGCTCTCGTCGACGAACAGCAGCGCATTGTCGGGCAGATATTCGAACAGCGTCGGCGGTGGCTCGCCGGGCAGGCGGCCGGTCAGGAAACGGCTGTAATTCTCGATGCCGGCGCAACTGCCGGTGGCGGCGATCATCTCGAGATCGAAATTGGTGCGCTGCTCGAGCCGCTGGTGTTCGAGCAGCTTGCCCTCGGCCTCGAGCTCCTTGAGCCGCTCGGCCAGTTCGTGCCGGATCGCCTCCATCGCCTGTTTGAGCGTCGGCCCGGGCGTCACATAGTGCGAATTGGCATAGACGCGGACATAGTTGAGGGTGGCGATCTTGGCACCGGTCAGCGGATCGAACTCGGTGATCTCCTCGATATCGTCGCCGAAAAACGAGATCCTCCAAGCAGTGTCCTCATAGTGCGAGGGGAAGATCTCGAGGCTGTCGCCACGCACGCGGAAATTGCCGCGTGCGAAGGCCTGGTCGTTGCGCTTATACTGCAGCGCCACCAGCTTGCGGATGATCTCGCGCTGGTCGACCGTCTGCCCCTTCTTCAGGTCGAAGATCATCGCGCTATAGGTTTCGACCGAGCCGATGCCGTAGAGACACGACACCGAGGCGACAATGATGACGTCATCGCGTTCGAGCAGCGCGCGCGTCGCCGAATGCCGCATTCGGTCGATCGATTCGTTCACCGAGCTTTCTTTCTCGATGTAGGTATCGGACCGCGGCACATAAGCCTCGGGCTGGTAATAGTCGTAATAGCTGACGAAATATTCGACGGCGTTATCGGGGAAGAAGCTCTTGAACTCGCCATAGAGCTGCGCGGCAAGGATCTTGTTCGGCGCGAGCACCAGTGCCGGACGCTGCAGTTCCTCGATCACCTTCGCCATGGTGTAGGTCTTGCCCGATCCGGTGACGCCGAGCAGCACCTGGTCGCGCTCGCCGGCGCGTGCCTGCTCGACCAGTTCCGGGATCGCGGTGCGCTGGTCGCCCGAAGGCTGGTATTCGGACACGAGCTTGAATTGCCGCCCGCCTTCGACCTTGTCTGGGCGGTTCGGCCGGTGCGGCACGAATGCCGGGCCGGTTTCCGGCTCGGCCAGGCTGGTGCGAATCTGGATTGCCATGACACGACACTATGGTGATTGTCGCGCCAAGCTGCAACAAAGCGTGAACACCATGGCGCACCGGCAGAACGACTGCCCGATCGGTGCCCCGGGAGAGGAGAAGGCTGATGATCGGATACACTTTGGTCGGCACCAACGACATGGACCGCGCGACCCAACAGCGCGTCGTAGAATTGAGATCGGCGCGTCGCGACTGATGGAATTCCCCAATTCGGTGGTCTACGGCGTGGCACACGACAAGCCGGCGCTCGGCGTGTGCCGGCCGCACAACGGCCAGCCGGCGACGTCGGGCAATGGCACGATGATCGGCCTGGTGGTCGACACGCGCGAGAAAGTGGATCGGCTCTACAACAAGGCGATCGAGCTCGGCGGCCAGGACGAGGGTCCGGCCGGGCTGCGCGGCGAAGAAGGCCCACATGCCTTCTACGTCGGCTATTTCCGCGATCTCGATGGCAACAAGCTGTGCGCGTTTCGCGCCGGGCCAGCATAGCGACGCTGGTGGGCAATACGCCTCGAGCCGGGCTCACGGCAGGCTCGTAACCTCGCGAGAAGTAGCGCAGCGCGCGAGCCGCGTGTCGTCGAGCCGTCGCATATCCTGGACCGGCGCTCCCGCCGGCACCGCCAGATCGACCCCCAGGGCGTGGCCGGCAAACCGCGCTGCGGGTTCGCCCATGCACGCCATCAGCGCGCGCAGCATCGCCGGCGGCGTGTCGCGGGCTTCCCATGACAGACGGAACGTTCCCCAATGGATCGGCAGCGTCAGCGGCCGCCCGAGCCGCGCCCAGATCCGCATCGAGTCTATCGGGCCGACATGCGATTCGGCCGCCATCTGCCCCGGCTGGAAGCGGAATGCGCCGATCGGAAGGAGCGCGAGCCGCACCGGACCATAAGCGCGCGCCTCGTCGGCCCAGCGCAAGTCGCCGACGCCGGTGTCGCCGGCGAAGAACAGATTGCCGCCCGGCATCCGCACCACGAAGCTCGACCATAAGGCGCGGTTACGGTCGCGCATCCAGCGGCTGCCCCAATGGTGGTTGCGCGTCACGATGACGTCGACTCCCGGACGCACCGGGATCGCCTGGCCCCAATCGCCTGCGCGCGAAGGCACGCCGGCCTGCGCGATCACGGCGTCGTTGCCGAGGCTGGTGATCACCTGCGGATGGTCGCGGCGCCACAGCCGGCGGAGCGTGGCGAGATCGAGATGATCGTAATGATCGTGGCTGACCAGCACGAGGTCGATCCTGGGCAGATCCTCGAAGCGAATCGACGGTGCCGCGACGCGGCGCGGACCGATGCCGAACGGGCCCGCGGTTTCGCTCCAGATCGGGTCGGTCAGGATGTTGAGGCCGTTCGCCTGCACCAGCACCGTGGCATGGCCGACCCACCACGCGTGCAGCACCGCCGGATCGGGCCGCACAGCCGGATGGGCGGGCGGTACCGCAACCTGATCGGGCCAAGGCGCGCGGCCGGCGTCGGGCAGGAAGAAGCGGATCGGGAAGCCGCGCGGCATGCGGCCGAGCGTCGGCAGCAAGCTGTGGTCAGTGTCGGCATTGAAGAAATGGCGGCCGTCGAAATGCGCCGTCGCGGGGCCGCGATAATAGATGCGGTCGAGGAACGCAGGGATCACCGTCGCCAGCGCCGCCAGCCCCACCACCAACCACAGCAATCCGGCGCCGAGCCACCGCAAGCCGCGAATCATGCCTGGCGCGTCCAATAATCGACCATCAGTTGGCCGGCCCAATCGGGCTGACGAATCTCGCCGCGCGGGAGGAATTCGCGCAGCACGGGCTTGATGTCGATCACGGGCGTCCCATCGACTGCGTCGAGCCCGCGCACATGGATGCGCCGCCCCTCGACGGCAACGATCGCGCACACCGAGACGCCCAGCCGGTTCGGCCGATTCTTGCCGCGCTGCGCGAAGATGCCGACCAACGGCCAGTCGGCGCGACCGCGTGGGTGTCGTGCGCCGGTCTCGACGCGGTCGGCGGCAACTCGGTCGAAATGGAAAATAATCTCGGCGTGGCTGAACTCGGCGAGGCCGGCGAGCGCATCGCCGTCGAACCGTGAATCGAGCTCGATCACCGCGGTTTCGCGATCCCAATCGTCGTCCATGGCTTCGCCACGGCCGCCGCGGACAGTAGCGACGGGTTCGAGTTCGATCATTCCGATCCCCTTCGCCGCGCCGCTACGCGGCCGGACGAATGCGGGCAAGACCGGCGCGCTCAGGAAACGGTAGAGGGCGCGAACTTCTGGATTGCCTGGATCAGGCGGTAGTCGGGAGTGCCGCGCAGCATCAGCGTCACTTCGCCGAGTTGCTGCGCGGTCGCCTGGATCGCATCGGTCAGCTTGGGACAAATCACGAAGGCCGGTCCGTCCCAGCCTTTGTCCCGCAGCGCGCCGATCATCGCCAGGCCACTCATGCCGTCGAGCACCAGGCCGGTGACGACGCAGGCCGCGTCGCACGACTGCAATCCCTCGATCGCTTCCTCCGCGCTGGCGTGCGCGCGCACCTCATAGCCATAATAGCCAAGGAGCAATTGCATCGAACGTCGCAGACCTTCGCCGGGCTCGACCACGAAGACGCACGGCCTTCCGCACGTCTTGCAGCTTTTTTCGGCTTCTGCGGTCACCAGGGCCTCGTGATCGCCAAGGACGGCGCGAAGATAGCGCATCGCGCACGCACGGCAAGGCGGGCACGGGCGATTTCGTACGATCGAGACCGCTCATCGCATCTTGATCGCAGCCGCCATGCTCCGTAGCGCTGCCGTCATGGCCGCCGACCTGCCCCGCACCGACGAGGAAGCCGCTGCCGATCTCGCCCGTCTCGCCGGCGAGATCGCGCATCACAACCGACGCTATCACGCCGACGATGCGCCCGAGATCAGCGACGCCGAGTTCGACGCACTGATGCGGCGCAACGCGGCGATCGAAGCCGCCTTCCCGCACCTCGTCCGCACCGATTCGCCCTCGCGCCAGATCGGCGCCGCGCCGACGGGGGCGCTCGCCAAGGTCGCGCATGCCCGGCCGATGTTCAGCCTCGACAATGCGTTCGACGATGAGGAAGTCGGCGATTTCCTTGGCCGCGTGCGGCGCTTCCTCAAGCTCGGCGACGATGAGGCCGTTGCGCTCACCGCGGAGCCGAAGATCGACGGACTGTCGTGTTCGCTGCGCTACGAAGCCGGGCGCCTGGTGCAGGCACTGACTCGCGGCGACGGCCAGATCGGCGAGGATGTCACCGCCAATGTCCGCACCATCGCCGACATCCCCCGGGCGCTGCCGGCCGGGGCGCCGGACATATTCGAAGTGCGCGGCGAGATTTACATGGCGAAGCACGACTTTGCGGCGCTCAACGCGCGGCTGCTCGCCGAAGCCGAGGCGGCAGGCGACGCGAGCAAGGCGCGCCAGTTCGCCAATCCGCGCAACGCCGCCGCGGGATCGCTGCGGCAGAAGGATGCCGGCGTCACGGCGTCGCGCCCGCTGCGCTTCCTTGCCTGGGGCTGGGGCGAGACGAGCGCGCTGCCCGGCGACACCCAGGCGCAAGTGATTGCCGCGATCCGCGCGATGGGCTTCGCAGTGTCCGATCTGTTCGTCGGACCGGTCGATCTCGCGGGCGCGCTTGCGCAGTATCGCACGATCGAGGTGCGGCGCGCCGACCTGCCGTTCGACATCGACGGCGTCGTCTACAAGGTCGATCGGCTCGATTGGCAGACGCGGCTCGGCTTTGTCGGCCGCGCGCCGCGCTGGGGGCTGGCGCATAAATTCCCCGCCGAACGCGCGCAGACGACGCTCGAGCGGATCGACATCCAGGTCGGCCGCACCGGCAAGCTCACGCCGGTGGCGCGGCTCGCGCCGGTGACCGTGGGCGGCGTGGTCGTCACCAATGCGACGCTGCACAATGCGGATGAGATCGCGCGGCTCGGCGTGCGTCCGGGCGACCGCGTCGTGCTGCAGCGCGCAGGCGACGTGATTCCGCAGATCGTCGAGAACCTGACGCGCGACGTCGAGCGCGCGCCCTGGAGCTTTCCCAAACATTGCCCCGAATGCGATTCGGACGCCGTGGCCGAGGAAGGCGAAGTCGATATCCGCTGCACCGGCGGGCTGATCTGCCCGGCACAGCGCGTCGAACGGCTGCGCCACTTCGTCAGCCGCGGCGCGATGGACATCGACGGCATGGGCGGCGTGACGATCGAGACCTTCTTCCGCGACGGATTGCTGCACTCGCCCGCCGACATCTTCCGCCTGCACAAACACCGCGACGCCCTGCTCGGCCGCGAACGTTGGGCCGAGACCTCGGTCGACAATCTGCTCGCCGCAATCGAGGCGCGCCGCGCGCCCGATCCGGTGCGCTTCCTGTTCGGCCTCGGCATCCGCCACATCGGCCAGGTGACCGCACGCGACTTGCTCAAGGCGTTCGGCACGGTCGAGCGCATCGCCGAAGTCGCGACGGCAGCCACCACCGATACCGACGCGCGCAGCGAAATCGAAGCGGTCGAAGGCGTCGGGCCGGTCGTCGCCGAAGCGCTGGTCGATTTCTTCGCCGAACCGCACAACCGCGAGACCTGGGCCGATTTGCTCAGCGAAGTGCGGCCGCAAGCCTTTGCCCACGAAGTCCGCGCGTCGGAAGTGACCGGCAAGACGCTCGTCTTCACCGGCAGCCTCGAGACGCTGAGCCGCGACGAGGCCAAGGCGCAGGCCGAGGCATTGGGCGCGCGCGTCGCCGGCTCGGTTTCGGCCAAGACCGACCTGGTGATTGCCGGCCCCGGCGCCGGATCGAAGCTCAAGAAAGCCGCCGAACTCGGGGTGGCTGTGATCGACGAGACACAGTGGGCCGCGATCGTCGCAGCCGCTCACTGACGGACTTTTGCAACGCAGCAAAGCTGTTTATAACGCACCGCAACACGTCATGGTTCCGCAACAATGCGGGAGCATGGGGAGGCCAGACGGTGGGTTGCACCGCGAAAAAACACAATAGCCGCAATCACAAAAGGGATGATCATGCGCACTAAGCTTTATGCCAGCGTGGCCTTTGCCGCGCTCGTCACTCCGGTCGCCGTCTATGCGCAGGAGACCACGTCCGCGATTTCAGGCCAGGTGACGAACGAAAGCGGTCAGCCGGTGAGCGGCGCCAAGGTCGTCGTCACGCACACGCCGTCGGGCACTACCTTTACCGGGACTACCGATAGCAGCGGCTCGTTCAACCTGCGCGGTCTGCGCGTCGGCGGCCCCTATGTCGTCAAGGTCGATTCCGTCGGCTACGCCGAGCAGACAGTCAACGACATCGCGCTGACCGTCGGCGACACGTTCAACGTGCCGGTCCAGCTGCTGCAGCGCGAGATCGTCGTCACTGCCGGCCGCACCGCGTCGCGCCAGCTTACCGTAGGCTCGCAGTCGGCATTCAGCGCATCGGACATCCAGAATATCGTTTCAGCCCGTCGCGACGTGCGCGATATCGTGCGCCGCGATCTGCTCGCCGCGTACAATCCCAATATTGGCGGCGTGACGATCGCCGGCGGCAACGTCCGCACGCAGCGCTTCTCGGTCGACGGCGTGCAGATGCAGGATAGCTTCGGCCTGAACTACGGCGGCCTGCCGTCGACGCGCGGCATCGTCTCGATCGAGGCGATCGACCAGCTCACCGTCAAGGCGGCGCCGTTCGACATCTCCGAAGGCAATTTCCAGGGCGGCGCGGTCAACGTCGTGCTCAAGTCGGGAACCAACCATTTCCACGTGTCGGGGTTCGGCAGCTGGGGCGGCCCGAGCCTCACGGGCAACCAGACCCGTGATAACCGCGTCCTGGCCGTGGGCGACAAGGCGGTTCCGCTGACCACCATTCTGCCGTTCAGGAACTATGGCGGAAGCGTCTCGGGCCCGATCATCAAGGACAAGCTGTTCTTCGCCGGCGCATATGAATATCTGTCGGAAGGCGCGGCCAACACCTATGGCGTCGCCGGCTCGTCAGCGGGCAACATCGTGCCGAACCTGACCTCGGCGCAGGTCGCCGACGTGATCTCGCGCTTTGGATCGGCGGGTTACGACAAGTACAATATCGGTGACATCCCGAGCACGCTGTCGGAGATCGACAAGAAATATTCGGCCAAGCTCGACTGGAACATCACTAATGGCCAGCGTTTCTCCCTCTCGTACATCCACCACGAGAATGTGCTGCCGAACTTCGCAACCGGCGCGGCGACCGGCAGCAGCTCGACGTCCACGCCCTATATTCAGCTGCAGTCGAACCAGTACAAGCTGACCGAATTCACCAACGCCTTCGCGGGCCAGCTGAATTCGCAATGGTCGGATGCATTCTCAACCGAAGCCCGCGTATCGTACAAATATTATAAGCGGGGTCAGGAAGCCTATTTCGGACCCGACTACGCCCAGTTCGCCGTCTGCACCGATCCGACCGCGGACAGCTTCGTCTACTCGAACGTCGACGCGACACGCTGCAACCAGACGGTCACCAATGGCGTAACGAACGCCAATGGCATTGTCCGCTTGGGCCCGGATACCCCGCGCCAGGCAAACCAGTTCGACAACAAGCTGCTGACCGTCACCACCAACGCGCAGCTGAAGCTCGGCGATCATACGCTCAAGCTCGAGGCGGATTACTTCCGTTCGCGCATCTACAATTTGTTCTCCTACGGCGGTAGCGCGGTTTCGGCGGGTAGCACCGGCGGCGCGAGCGGCGCTTATTATTTCGACGGCCTGGACCAGTTCAGCGCCCAGCAGGCGAAGGAGTTCGTGCTCACGACTGCCACCACGGGCAACAAGGCTGATGCGAACGTCAACTGGATCTACAGCATATGGACCTTCGGCCTGCAGGATACTTGGCGGCCGAGCTCGAAATTCACGGCGAATGCGGGCGTTCGCTTCGACATGTATGACGGTGATCGCCCGACGTACAATCCCAACTTCTTCAATCGTTACGGCTTTTCCAACGCGCAATCCTATAATGGCCGCGTAAAGCTGCAGCCGCGCGCCGGCTTCAACTGGGCGGCCACGCCGACGATCCGCATCTCCGGCGGTGCCGGCCTGTTCTCGGGCGGCCTGTCCGACGTGTTCATTTCGAACAACTTCTCGAACAGCGGCGTGGCGCTAAATTCCACCGGCGCCGCAATTGCCAGCATCGATATCCTCCGCAACGGCGGCACCGCGGCGGCCCCGACCTGTGTGGATCGCGCGGTCTCGACCAGCGCCCAGCTGCCGTCCGCGCTGTGTCTAGCAGCGCTGACGGGAGTAAAGGGCGGTTCGTTGCCGCAAGCGGTGATCAACTATATCAAGACGTTCAACGCTTCGCCTATCACGTCAACCAACACGCTGGATCCGAACTTCAAGCTGCCGGCGCAGTGGAAGTTCAACCTCTCGGCCAACTGGCACCCGCATTTCGGCGAGTCGCCCTTTGCGAAGGGCTGGAACTTCCGTGCCGACATTCTGTATTCGAAGGCGCAGCAGGCCATCCGCTGGATCGATCTGCGCGACCAGCCGCTGGTCGTCAACGGCGTCGTCCAGGTCGCGCCGGATGGGCGCCCGCGCTATGCTCCGATCATCAACGGCAGCAACTCGGACATCCAGTTGACCAACACGACCAAGGGCCGAGGGCTCGTATGGGCCGTGGGCGCCAACAAGACGTTCGACTGGCTCGATTTGAACGTGGCCTACACGCACCAGAATGTGAAGGACGTGGCCGGCATCCTGGTCAGCTCCACCGTCAGCAGCTCGTACGGCGTCGTCACGGACAGTCCGAACAGCGGTGGCGCCTATGGCCGCTCGGCGTTCGAAGTGACGCACACGATCCGCGCCGGCTTCAACTTCCATCACGCCTTCTTCGGCGACAACGAGACACGGTTCGGCGTCAACTGGGAGCTGCGTTCGGGCCAACCCTTCTCCCTGACCATGAACGACAACACGTCGGCGGCGAACGGGCGCGCGGCCGTGTTCGGCACGACGTCGAACACTTCGTCGCACCTGCTCTATGTGCCGGACTTCTCGCAAGCACCGACCAATAACGGGCTTACCTACGGCAACGTGACGTTCGCCAACCAGGCGACATTGAATGGCTTGCAGAACCTGGTGATGAATACCGAGCTCAAGAAGTACCAAGGCAAGATCATGCCGAAGAGCCTGCTGACCGGTCCGTGGTACAACAAGGTCGACTTGAACCTGGCACAGCAGATTCCGTTCTTCCACCATAGCCACTTCACGGCGCTGTTCAGCATCGAAAACTTCCTCAACATGCTGAACCGAAACTGGGGAACTTATCAGGATTATGGCGTCAGCGCGACCGTGGTGAACGTTTCCTGCACCGCGCCGGCGGCGGGCGCGACGCAAACCTGCCCCGGCTATACCTATTCGAGCTTCAATTCTCCGACCACCCAGAGTTTCACCAAGCCGTCGCTGTATGCGATCCGGGCGGGCGTCCGGTTCGACTTCTAAGGCCGAGCTTTCGGTTCGAGGCCTCGGGGCCGCCATTCCTTGGGAGTGGCGGCCCTTTCTTTTGTCCAGCCTGCGCGTGGCCCTGTCGGGCACTTTGCCCCGCCGCGCCGGCAATGGTAGGGAAGCGCCGTGGCCGATCGTACGACCAACGCTGCCCGTTTTTTTCGCTTCCGCAAGCCGGCGCTGTTTTCGCGCCCGTTCTTCGAGGACAAGAGCCGCGCTTTCTGGATGCTGCAGGCAGTCGGATGGAGCGGGTATCTCGTGCTCCGCAGCGTGTCGATCCTGTCGAGCGGCCTGTCGGGAAAGGGGCTGATCAACGCGATCATCGCGTCGATCGTCGGCTACTGCCTCACCTTGCTGCTCTCGGCGCTTTATGGCGTGTACCGCCGCCTCCCGCGGATCAGCTCCGTCCTGCTGTCAATCGCCACACTAGCGACCTTTACGATCATCTATTCGGTGCTGGGCGCCTTCACCTCGTCGCTGATCTACGATGCCACGCCGGGCATCACCATCACGCTGGTGCTCACCACGATCTTCCTCAACTTCATCGTGCTCGCGGGTTGGTCGGCGCTCTATTTCGGGATCAATTTCTACCTCGTCGTCGAGGATCAGATCGACCGGATGCGCGCGCTCGAAAGCCAGGCGTCCTCGGCGCAGCTGGCGATGCTGCGCTATCAGCTCAACCCGCATTTCCTGTTCAACACGCTCAACTCGATCTCGACGCTGGTGCTGCTCAAACAGACCGAACGCGCGAATATCATGCTCTCACGCTTGTCGTCGTTTCTGCGCTATACACTCGCCAATGAGCCCACCGCGCATGTCACGCTGGCGCAGGAGGTCGAGACGCTGAAGCTGTACCTCGAGATCGAGAAAATGCGCTTCGACGAGCGGCTACGCGCGCATTTCGATGTCGATCCGCGCGTCGCCAAGGCGCGTCTGCCGTCGCTGCTGCTCCAGCCGCTGGTCGAGAATGCGATCAAATATGCCGTCACGCCACAGGAAGAAGGCGCCGATATTACCGTTACCGCTCGACTCGCCGGAGATCGAGTGCAGATCAGCGTATCGGACACCGGACCGGGATTGATCGAAACGAAATCGCGGCCGACCCTTTCAACCGGCGTGGGGCTCGCCAATATCAAGGAACGGCTGGCGCAGGCCTTTGGGGCCGACCATCAGTTCGAGACGCGTTCGAACCCGGAGCGGGGTTTCAGCGTTGAGATCGAATTCCCGTTCCAAGTCGAGGAACCGACACGAGAGGCCGCATGACCCCTACCTGCCCGACCTGCCCCATTCGGACCGCGCATCTCGCGTCGTCCGGCGGGCCGGCCGGAGCCAGGTCTCACGCGCTTCACGGGAGCCCGCGCCCTGTATCAACCTATGAGGTACCATGACCATTCGCACCATTCTCGTCGACGACGAGCCGCTGGCGATCCAGGGGTTGGAACTGCGCCTTCAGGCGCATGACGATGTCGAGATCATCGACAAATGCTCGAACGGCCGCGAGGCGATCCGCTCGATCAAGACCAACAAGCCCGACCTCGTGTTTCTCGACGTCCAGATGCCCGGATTCGACGGCTTCTCGGTGATCCAGGGGCTGATGGAAGTCGAGCCGCCGCTGTTCGTGTTCGTCACGGCCTATAACGAGCACGCGATCCGCGCGTTCGACGCCCAGGCGCTCGACTATCTGACCAAGCCGGTCGAAGAATCGCGGCTCGCCGACACGATCGATCGCGCGCGCCGGCGCATCACCGAGAAGCGCGGCGTCGAGGAGAACGAGAAGCTCAAGGAAGTGCTTACCGAAGTCGCGCCCGAGGCGGTGGAGGAGTTCGCCGCGAGCGACAATGGCGAAGTCGCTGCTAATCGTTTCGAGAAGCTGATCAACATCAAGGACCGCGGGCAGATCTTCCGTGTCGACGTCGATACGATCGAACGGATCGACGCGGCCGGCGACTATATGTGCATCTACACGGGCAAGGACACGATGATCCTGCGCGAGACGATGAAGGATCTCGAGAAGCGGCTCGATCCGCGCCGTTTCCAGCGCGTGCACCGCTCGACCATCGTCAACCTCGACCTCGTTCGCCAAGTCAAGCCGCACACCAACGGTGAATGCTTCCTGGTGCTCGATTCCGGCGCCCAGGTGAAAGTGAGCCGCAGCTATCGCGACGTGGTGGCGCGCTTCGTCCACTGATGGCCGGGCGAAATTGCGATTGTTCTTTCTTTGTTCTGGTTTATGCTGGCGCCGGTCGGTCCCCGGGAGCTGAAACGGGCGGGAGCCGGCTTGCGGCACAGCTGAACATGATTCCAGGAGGGACGCGCCATGAGTGAGAAATTCGCCAATTTCGCCGCGTTGCACGTGCCGGGCCGGCCGGTAGTGCTGTTCAATGCCTGGGACGCCGGCAGCGCCGCCGCGGTGGCGCGTGCCGGCGGCCCGGCAATCGCGACCGGCAGTTGGTCGGTCGCGGCGGCGCACGGGTTCTTCGACGCCGAAGGCCTTCCACTCGAACTCGCGCTCGCCAACGCGCGGCGCATTGTCGCCGCCGTCGACCTGCCGGTGACGATCGACTTCGAAGGCGGCTATGCCGAAGGGCCCGAACCCGCGGCCGCCAATGTCCAGTCACTGGCCGCCACCGGCGCGATCGGCTGCAATTTCGAGGACCAGATCATCGGCGGCGACGGCCTGTACCCCGCCGACATTCAGGCGAATCGCATCCGCGCGATTCGCCTCGCGGTCGGGCCGGCGTTCTTCATCAATGCGCGCACCGACATCTTCCTCAAGGCGCCCGCCGCGGAACATGACGACGCCAAAGTCGACGCCGCGATCGCCCGCGCGCACGCCTATGCCGAAGCGGGCGCGAACGGCTTTTTCGTGCCCGGCCTTGTCGACCTGCGACTGCTTGCGCGAGTATGCGCCGCTTCTCCGCTACCCGTGAATTTCATGGCGTTTCCGGGCGCGCCCTCGGCCGCCGAGGTCGCCGAGGCGGGCGTGGCGCGGATCAGCCACGGGCCGGGCCCCTATCGGCTCGCGATGCAGGTGTTGGAGGATGCGGCGCGCGAGGTTTACGCGAGTCAAATGGTCCCGGCGTAGCGGCCTGCTTGACGCGGCGCGGCTAGGGTCAATTTCGAGCAGGCTTGCACGCGCTTTCTTCTTAAGCCCCTCCGTGCTCAAATATCCTCGATGCTGCGTGGCTCGCCGAGATGCCAGCCCTCGCCATCGAAGCGATCCTCGAGGTCGCCATATTGCACTAGCGTCCCCTCGGGCGCGCCGAGCTCGGGCAAGTGCAGCCGCAGCAGCGCGCGCACCCCGTCGACGTCGGTCGCGTCGACATCGAGGATGCAGCAGGCGATCTCGGGCTTGCCGGCTTCCTCGGCTTCGTCGTCCCAATCCCAATAGAGCGTACCGCCACCGACGCTGCAGCCGAGCCCCGCCAGCCGCAACTCGGTGTCGACATAGATGCTGAAGCGATAATGGCGTTCGAACGGATCGAGGTCGCCGGGGATGACGACGGTCATGCACGTGACGTCGTCGGGGTCCTTCATCTTCTCGCGAAGGCCGTCGAGGAAACGCTCGATCATGTCAGCTCCCGCTCGCGCGCGGTCATCCTGCCACGCAGTCCATATTCCGGCGCACGACTGGCCCCGCGCGCTCCTCCCTTGCACCGATTGGCAGCCGCCTCCAACCGGTGCGCGACGAAGCCGACATCGCATCGGCTGGTTCGCGCGGATAGGCAAGGGCGTGCTCGGGCCGATGGACATCGCGGCGCGGCTCGTATTTCATCCTCGGCATCTAAAGCGAGGAGCCTTGCCATGGCAGCTATCCGCACACTCATCCTGATATTCGCGCTCGCCGCGTCGTCGACAGCCGTGCGCGCTGCCGATCCTCCGGGCCGGATTACCGGAGTCGGTGGAGTGTTCTTCAAGAGCAAGGATCCCAAGGCGCTGATGGCCTGGTACCGCGACGTGCTGGGAATCCAGCTCGAAGCCTGGGGTGGCGCGGCGATGCGGTATGACGCGCCGAACCACCCGCCCGCAGTGATCGTGAACGCGTTCAAGGCGACCACCAGCTATATGGATCCCTCGACGCGCGAGTTCATGCTCAACTTCGCGGTCGATAATCTTTCCGCGTTTCTCGACCGGCTGAAGGCGAAAGGCGTCGCAGTGCTCAAGCGCGACGACAGCGATCCGAGCGGCAAGTTCGCGTGGATCGTCGATCCCGACGGGACCAAGATCGAATTGTGGGAGCCCAAACCCGGAGGGAAATAGCCGGCCGCGCCGTCGATGGGCGAGTCCACTCGCAAGCGCGGCGGCGCAATCCTCGGCCTGGACGTTACGCGGCCGGTGCCCGGTCGAGGTCGAGGCGAATGATCGTATCCACAGCATCGACATGGCGTCGATCGAGCCGCAATTCGATGCCGGACACGGACTGCGCGAAGCCGACGTGACCACCGGTGAGCGCCCGGGCGCGCACGACTTTCTCGCGGAGCGGCGGCAACCGGAGCGCACCGTCGGGCCATTTCAGCACGTGCAGGTAGATGGCGCGGCCGCGGCGCGTCGATCCGTAAACGCCGTCGACCGGTTGGAACGGGCCGGGCCGCGTGGCGAACAGGCTTTCGCCGTACCGGCCGGTCCATGCCCCAAAGGCAGCGAGCAGACGCACCTGACCGGGCGGAACGACTCCATCGGCGTCGGGCCCGACATTGACGAGCAGGTTGCCATTGCGCATCACCGCATCGACGAACAATCGCTTCAACGCATCGAGTGGGATCAAGCGCTGATCGGGCGTATAGCCCCAGGCGCCACCCGCGGTGAGGCTAAACGTCTTTTCCCACGGCTTCGCGCGTATCGGGCCGCTGATCGGCGCGGCACCTTCTTCGACGTTGAAGTCGCCCTGCCAGCCGGACCGGGGATTGATCATCGCCTTGGGCTGGTTCTTGCGGACGATCGCGTTCAACACTTCGGGATGCCAGAACCACGCCGCATCGGCGTCGGTACCACGGTGCGCCAGCCAGCCGCCGTCATACCACAGGATGTCGATCTTCCCGTAGCGGCTGGTCAGCTCCGCGATCTGGTCATAGGTCTGCTTGCGAAACGCCGCGGCATTTTCCGGCAGCCCTTTCACATCGAAATAGGCGGGAAAGCGCCAGTCGAGCGGCGAATAATAGATACCGACGCGCAACCCGTGCCGTCGCAGCGCATCCGTATAGGCGCGCACCACATCGATATGCGCGGCAGAATGCATCGAATCGAAGTGATCGAAACTGCCGGGGCTGTCGAACAGCGAGAAACCATCATGATGGCGCGCGGTGAGAACCATATAGCGCGCGCCGGCGCTACGGGCGGCCAGCGCCCATTTGTCGGGATCGAAATGCCTCGGTCGGAACTGGTCGGCGAGCTTGCGATATTCGGCCGCGGGGACGTGGTCGTTGAACATGTGCCATTCGCCGCGCGCCGGAATCGCATAGAGTCCCCAATGGACGAAAATGCCGAGCTTGGCGTCGCGCCACCAGGCGAGATCCGCGTCGGACAAAAGCAGTTCGGGCGCCAACGCAGCTTCGCTGTTATTGGCCTTCTGCGCCGACTTGATTTCGTCCGACACCAGCTGTGGCGCCGCGTGCGCCAGGCTGGCGAGCAGCGGAATCGCTACGAGCGCTGCGCGGGCCGCCGCTCGGATCCTCGCTATCGACACGCCCGGTCCCTTCATTCGAATAACCGAGATGCCGATGCGCACCGTCGGGAAGAATCTTTTGTCAGACAAATTATCCGCTCACAAGGCAGGCAGGAATATGCGTGGTGCTTCGCCTTGCTCGATCGCGAACTCCCGACGGTCGTCCGTCGCGCGCGCTAACTCTTCTCAGCTTTGCTCCGGACTCCTCGCGAGCGTCGCGGATGATGGAGCACGGGCCCGGGTCAAACGATCGACCCACGCAAATTCCAGCGAGATGGACCGCAAGAAATTTGCGGCTATGGAAGCGCAAGACCGCAGGAGACGCCGTGACCACCGCTGCCGCCAGTCAAGACTTCAACGCGTCGGCGCTGCGCATTCTCGAAGTCGCCGAACGGCTTTGCGCCGAACACGGACTTGAGGCAGTCTCGACGCGCGACATCGCCAAGGAAGCCGCAGTCAGCCTGTCGGTGATCTACCATCACTTCGGGTCCAAGGGGAACCTGCTCAAGACGATACTCCAACGACGCATGGCGGAAGTTGGCGAATTGCGCACCGCTTTGTTCGCCGAGCTGGCGGAGCAGACAAAGCCAGACCTCGACAAGCTACTCTACGCGATCGTCGCACCAGTCGCGCTTCTGCGCGCACGTGGGAAGCAGGGCGAGATCACGGTTGCCTTCCTCTCTCGCGCGCTGCTCAGCACGTTGCCGGAGATCGTCGAGGAGGTCGACACCAGTGTCGCGTCGCTGCGCGAGGTCGTCGACATCGCGCAGCGGGCCGTTCCGCACCTCAGTCGCGTGGAAGTCTGTTGGCGACTGCACTTCACTTTTGGCATCGAGCATATGACGCATTGGGACTACGAGCGGCTCGAGATCATGTCCGATGGCATGGCGAAGGGTCATCCCGTCGAACAATCGATTGCGCGCGCCGTGGCGTTTGCGAAGGCAGCTTTTCTCGCGGACTGAATTCTGTCCGTGCGAGTGGCCGATGGAACGGCCAAGGTCGCTCTTGTACCATTGACATCGAACGCGACGAGCAGCCGCGCGCTCGCAAGCGCGGTCTGCCGCCGAGCATTGCCCGCGCCGCAGCCCTCGTCTTGCATAGAACGAACGTTCGATTTATCACACATCCCATAAATGGATCGATCGTTCGATCCAAACGATAATGGGTGCCTTCAGGTGCCTCAAGTGGGAGAGAGAGGATGGAAGGGCGGAAGGGCACGCGGCAAGGCGATCGAAACGCGGCGCTGCGATCGCGTGAGGGGCAGGCCCCATTCGCGGCCGTGTTCAAAGTTGCGCTCGCAGCGGCGTCGATCGTCCCAGCATCCGCCGCAGCACAGGCTACGAGCGGTGAAGCTTCCAGTGGCACGACGCCCACGGCCGCCGCAGAGCAGATGATCATCGTGACCGCGGAGCGGCGCGCGACCAACATCCAGACGACGCCGATCTCGGTCAGCGTGCTGGGGGGTGACCAGCTCAAGGAACGTCAGGTGAATCAGATCCAGGATCTGGAGACGCAGACGCCGGGGCTTTCGTTCACCCAGAACGGGTTCACGGCCAACATCAACCTGCGCGGGCTCGGCAACGCAACCACGTCACCGAACATCACCACCGGGGTCTCGGTATTCCACGACGGTCTCTACCAGCCCGAGGCGATCCTGCTGAACACGCCGTTCTATGACATTGCCTCGGTCGAAGTGCTGCGGGGCCCCCAAGGAACGATCGTCGGCCAGAATTCGACCGGCGGTTCGCTGCAGGTCAATTCGCGGAGTCCCAGCCTGAGCGAAGGCGTCAGCGGCTATCTCGACGCGACTCTCGGCAATTATGGCCTCAAACGCCTCACCGGTGCGGTCAACCTGCCGATCTCCGACACTTGGGCGGGCCGGGCCGCTTTCTATGTCGAGGGTCGCGACAGCTTCTACCACAATCTGGGGCAGCCGACGCCGGCGAGCGGCTATGACAGCGTTTCCCAGCCCGGCCGCGTCGATGCGCGACATATGCGCCTGAGCTTGTTGTGGCGGCCGAGCAGCGCTTTCCAGGCCCTGCTCAAGGCCGAGCTCAACTATCTCGACACCGGCGGCCTGACCCCTCGCCCGCGCCCGGCCTGCGCGACTTGCACGCCGAACAGCAGCTTCTACGCTTTTGGCTACGCCGGACCCAGCGCACTCAACGGGATGCGAACACCCGGGATTTCCGACCTCGTCTACAACACCGCCGAAATGCAGCAGGACACGGCCGACCGCTACAGCCTGGAACTCCGCTATACCTTCGGCAATGGGGTGGTGCTGCGCACGCTCAGCGGTTTCCAGCATCTGAAGGAACTTCGCGTCGACGACCTAGACGCCTCCGCCGCGCCAATCGGTTCCTTTCCCCAGGGCTCGGTCGCCTATCACATGATCGGCCCGAAGAACGACTATTACAGTCAGGAGATCAACTTGATCTCACCCGGTGAGGGAACCCTGACCTGGCTTGCCGGCGCGTCCTTCTTCCACCGAGAAACGCCCGTCGGCCTCACATTCTATCCAGACGGCGCGGTACCCGACGCCGCCGGCACGCAAGCCTCTTTCATCCTAAACTCGGTGTCGCGACAGCAGTTGATCGGACTCTTCGGTCAGCTCGGCTATCGGCTTACGCCGCGCCTTCAGCTCCAGCTGGGCGGACGCTACACGTTCAGTCGCAACAGCGGCGAAGGTTCGTTGCAGCTAGCTGTCGCGCCCGGGTTCAAGATTACGCTCCCGCTGCCCGGCCGCTATACCGAACAACGCCCGACCTGGAAGGCGACTCTCAACTGGGAAGTGAACGGCGACAATTTCCTCTATGCCTTTTATGCGCGCGGCTTCAAGGACGGCGGCATCAATCCGCCCGGGGCGAATTTCCGCTCCGAGATAGTCGACGACTATGAAGGCGGCTGGAAGTCGAAGCTGTTCGGGCGGCACGTGCTGTTGCAACTGGGCGGATATTACATGCTGTACGACGGCATGCAGCAGCAGGTGTTGAATCCCTACACCACCACCCAGCAGGTCACGAACATCGGGGACTCGACCATCTATGGCGCGGAACTTTCCGCACAGGGGCGCTTCGGCGCGTTGAGCCTCGATTTCGGCCTAGCCTATAATCACTCGAGATTAGGCCCGATCTCGGCGGTGGCGGCCTATCAGCTGCCCGCCGGGCAGTTGCCGCCGCAATGCGCTCCCGGGCAGACGGGAGGCTGCTTCGACTATTCGCCTTATACGGTGAACCTTTCTGGCCAATCGAATCCCTATTCGCCAGAAATCACCGTCAATGGCTCGATCGGCTATGAGATCGAAATCGCCCGCGACGCAACGCTGATGCCGCGCGTCGCCGTCTCGCATAGCAGCAGCCAATATGCATCGATCTTCCAGAACACCAATTACTTCCGCATCTCGAGCCGCACGCAGATCGACGCGTTCGCCGTCCTGAAATCGGGCGACTGGGAAGTGGAGGGGTTCGTGCGCAACCTTACCGACAAGCGCTACGTCACCGGCCTCAACAACGCGGCCGCCTTCTATGCCGCGCCGCGCACTTTCGGGGTGCGCGTTTCGCGACGCTTCTAAGCGGCTCTTCGCGCAGAAGCGATCGAAACGACCGGCGGCGCACCCCATCGCGCCGCCTCTCCATCAAAGGACTTTTGATTCGATGTGGAAAAGCTTGCTCCTCGGCTGTCTGCTGATGTTCGTTCCGGCCCTCGCCGCCGCTCAGTCGGCGCCGCCGCCATTCGCGCCGCCGCCCGGCCCCCGGCCGAGCTACGCGAATATCGCTTATGCGCCGGCCGATCCGGCGAATAGCCGGGGGCATTTACTCCATCTCTACCTGCCGGCTGACGCGAAAGGCCCCGTGCCCCTTGTCATCTGGACCGGCGGCTCGGCCTGGCTGATGGATAATGGCAAGGATTTCGCGGGCTGGCTCGTAGCCCCGCTCAACCGCGCCGGTTTTGCCGTCGCCGGCGTTTCGGTACGTTCGAGCGCCCAGACGATATTCCCGGGACAGTTGTACGACATCAAGGCGGCCGTTCGTTGGCTGCGCGCCAACGCCACCCGATATGGGCTGGATCCCGCTCGCATCGCAATCATGGGTGACAGCTCGGGCGGCTGGGTGGCGGCGATGACGGCCGTGACCGGCGACGTGCCCGACCTGGAAGGTACGATTGGCACCACCGGCGTGTCCAGCGCTGTGCAGGCAGCGATCGCCTTCTATCCGCCTACTCGAGTGACGCAGATGGACGCCTGGGCGCTCAAGCCGTGCACTCCCGGCCTCGGCGTGATGCGCGCGGGCATGAACGGTGGTTTCTGCCATGATGATGCGGATTCGCCCGAAAGCCGGCTCATCGGCTGCGCGATCCAGAGCTGCCCGGACAAGGCACTACGCGCCGACCCAACGCGCTACATCAGCGCGGACGATCCGCCAATCATGATCCTCCACGGCGAATCCGATCCGCTGGTGCCGCACGCGCAAGGCGAACTGCTCTATCAGGCTTTGAACAAAGCCTGCCATGACGCCGTGTTCGTCAGCCTGCCGCGCGCTGGCCACGGCCCGGCACCCAGGTTTCTGACGGACCCCGCATTGCAAGCCGGCGCGACGGTCCGCTCGACGGCGCGCAAAGGCTGCGTGACCAAGTCGCCCGATTTGGCGACACCCGATATGGGGATGGTGGTGGACTTCCTCCGCGACACCTTGTCGTACCGTGCAGTTCCTGGTCGTTCCGGGGCCCCTCAATGATCATTGGGAGGGCCAGTGTGCAGGCGGATGTACTGATCGTCGCCCTATCCGCGTAGCACCGCCCCAAGCTTTCCCGCCGCCGCAACCACCTTGTCCGCCACTGCCTTGAGCGCCTCGTCGGTGAAGCTCTTGTCACTCGGCTGGAGTGTCACTTCGACTGCCAGCGACTTCTGGCCCTCGGGCACGCCCGTCCCGGTGAACACGTCGAACAGCCGCGCATCGCTGATCACTGCCTTGTCGGCGCTTTTGACGGCGCGGACCAGCGCGTCGGCGGCGAGCTCCGCCGGCACGAGGAAGGCGAAGTCGCGCGTCACTGGTTGCAGCGCCGGCGGCATATAGGCGGGACGCATGAACCCAGTCGCGCGCTTGCCCGGGATGGCGTCGAGGTAGAGTTCGACCGCAGCGACGTCGCCGTCGAGGTCGAACGCCTTGAGCGTCGAGGGATGGACCATGCCGAACGCGGCGAGCACGGTCTTCGGGCCGAGCCGCAGCGTGCCCGACTGGCCGGGGTGCCAGGTTGCCCCCGCCTCCCCCATCACTTGCAGATTGCCGACCGGCGCGCCCGCGCCTTCGAGCAGTGCGAGCGCTTCGGCCTTGGCGTCGAACGCCGTGAACGGCTGGGCGCGGCCGCCTTGCCATGAGCGTGGCGAACGGCTGCCGGCGAGCACTACACCCAGGGTGAGCCGCTCCTGCTCGGCGAGATAGCGCCGACCGAGCTCGAACAGCCGCACGCTCGCCGCCCCGCGGCGCAGATTGCGCCCCGCCGCCGAAAGAAGGCCGGGCAGCAGCGACGGCCGCATCACTTTCATGTCCTCGGAGATCGGATTGGCGAGGACCCAGTCGCCGCCCCCGAACGCCGCGGCCTCGGCATCGGAGAGGAAGCTCCAGTTGACCGCTTCGTTGAGCCCGCGCGCCGCCGCAGTGCGGCGGATGCGGCGTTCGAGCTTCTGTTGGGGGGTCGCCGTCGGGCGCGCGACGCCGGGCGCGCGCGGCAGCGGCGTGGAGGGCACATTGTCGATGCCTTCGATCCGCACGACTTCCTCTACGAGGTCGGCGGGGCCGTCGATGTCGCGCCGCCAGCTCGGCGCGCGCACCGCCCAGCGGTCACCGTCTGGCGTCACTTCGAACCCCAGGCTTTCGAGGATCGCGCGCTGGCGCGTCTCGGGTACCACTAGCCCGCCGAGCGTCTCGCACAGCGCCGGATCGTAGCGCACCGGCTTGCGGGTTTCGGGCGGCTGTCCGGCACGCGTGATTGCGCTCGGTGTGCCGCCGCAATGCTCGAGCACCAGCCAGGTCGCGATCGCCAGTCCGTCGTCGAGGAACGCCGGGTCGACGCCGCGCTCGAAGCGCTGGCGCGCGTCCGAAGTCAGCGCGAGCTTCTGACCGGTGCGCGCGATATGCTCGGGATCGAAATAAGCGCATTCGATCAGCACGTCGGTCGTGCTGTCGCTGCACCCCGAATCCTCGCCGCCCATGATGCCGCCGATGTCGTGAACCTGGGTGTCGTCCGCGATCACCGTCATGGTCTCGTCGAGCGTATAGGTCCTGCCGTTGAGCGCACGGACCTGCTCGCCGGCGCGGGCCTTGCGCGCCACCAGCGCGCCCGACAGCTTGGCGCGGTCATAGACGTGGAGCGGCCGGCCGAGATCGACCGACACGAAATTGGTGATGTCGACCAGCGTCGAGATCGGCTTCTGCCCGATCGCCTTGAGCTTGCGCGTCATCCACTCGGGCGCCGTGCCGTTGGTGACGCCGGCGACTGCCTGGGCATAGAAGGCCGGACAGCCCTCGGGATCGTCGGTCCGCACGTCCGGCGCCGGACCGTTGCCGAGAATCGGTGCGACCGCCATCATGCGATAGACTTCGTCGAGCGGCTTGAGGCTGCCCAGCCCCGCCGCCGCGAGATCGCGCGCGATCCCGCGCACGCCCATGCAATCCTGTCGGTTCGGCGTGATCGAAACGTCGATCACCGGATCGTTCAGCCCGGCATAGTCGGGATAGGCCTCGCCAACCGGCGCATCGGCGGGCAGCTCGATGATCCCGTCGTGATCGTCGCCGAGCTCGAGTTCGCGCGACGAGCACATCATGCCGTTCGATTCGACGCCGCGGATCGCCGAGACGCGCAACTCCATCCCATTCGCCGGCACCGTCGCGCCCGGCAGCCCCAGCACGCCGACCAGGCCGGCGCGCGCATTGGGGGCGCCGCACACCACTTGCAGCGGCGAAGCCTCGCCGAAATCGACGCTCAGCACTTGCAGCTTGTCGGCCTGCGGATGGCGCTCCGCAGTGAGCACGCGCGCGATGCGGAAGCCCGACAGCCGCTCCGCCGGATTTTCGACGTCCTCGACTTCGAGGCCGATCCGCGTGAGCGTCTCGACGATCGTGTCGAGCGATGCCTCGGTCTCGAGATGCTCCTTGAGCCAGCCCAATGTGAACTTCATGCGCCGACTCCCCCCGAAAGCGTGGGCACGTCGAGCGCGGCGAAGCCATAGTGTTTGAGCCAGCGCAGGTCGCCATCGAAAAAGGCGCGCAAGTCATCCATCCCATATTTGAGCATCGCGAGGCGATCGATCCCGCAGCCGAACGCGAAGCCCTGCCACTCCGCCGGATCGAGCCCGGTCGCGGCAATAACTTTGGGATGCACCATCCCGGAGCCGAGCACTTCCATCCAGCCGCCATTGCCCTGCGACGGGTCGCCACCGATCACGCGCTTGCCCTTTTCCCAGCTGAAACCGACGTCGACTTCAGCCGACGGCTCGGTGAACGGGAAATAGCTCGGCCGCAGGCGCAGCACGATGTCGTCGCGCTCGAAGAACGCCTTGAGGAAGGTCTCGAGCGTCCATTTGAGGTGGCCGAGTGTGATCCCCTTGTCGATCACCAGCCCCTCGACCTGGTGGAACATCGGCGTGTGCGTGGCGTCCGAATCCGAGCGATAGACGCGGCCCGGCGCGATCACGCGGATCGGCGGCTTCGTGCTCGTCATCGTGCGGATCTGGACCGGGCTGGTGTGGGTGCGCAGCACCATCGGCCGTGCATGCTCGCCGGCGAGGTAGAAAGTGTCGTGCATCGCGCGCGCCGGATGCGTCTCCGGAATGTTGAGCGCCGTGAAATTATGCCAGTCGTCCTCGATCTCCGGACCGGTCGCCACGGCGAAGCCCAGATCGGCGAAGATTTCGGCGAGCTCGTCCATCACCTGGCTGACCGGATGCACACTCCCCGGCGGCACCAGATCGGCCGGCAGCGTCATGTCGAGCGTCTCGCGCGCGAGCCGCGCATCGAGCGCGGCGCGTTCGAGCCGCTCCTTGCGTGCGGCGAGCGCCTCGGTAACCGCCTCGCGCAGGCCATGGATGCGCGGACCCTGGCTCTGGCGCTCCTCGGGGCTCATCGTGCCGAGCGTCTTGAGCAGGCCGGTGACCACGCCCTGCTTGCCGAGCGCATGGACGCGGAGCGTCTCGAGCGCGTCGAGCCCGCCGGCGGCGTCGATCGAGGCGATCAAGTCGCCGCGCAGCTGATCGAGATCGGTCATTCGGGCCTTCCGTTGCTAGTGAGGTCGATCGCCCAGAGATTGAGCGGACCGTCCTCCGGGTCGTCGCGCGTGCCCACGGGCACGAAGCCATTCTTTTCGAGCACGCGTTGCGAGCCCCGATTGTCGACGGCATTGGCGGCGGTCAAGCTGCGATGTCCGTCGGCGCCCAACATCGGCAACAGCGCGGCGAGCGCGCGCGCCATGATCCCGCGGCGACGGAACTGCGGCGCGATGCCATAACCGATCTCGTAGCAGCCGTCCGCGTCGCGGCGCGTGAAGCTCGCCATGCCCACGGCCTCACCGTCTTCGACGATCAGCCAGGCGAGCGGGCGCGGATCGGTCTGGGCAAGCCTGGCGGTGATGGCACGCAGCATCGCCGTGACCGCATCGGGTGCAATGCCGTCCTCGCATAGGCGCAGCCCGTCCGCGCGCGGTACCGGTGCCAGCAGCCACGCATAGTCCTGGTCGGTCATCGGATGCACTCGAGTCACGTTCAGCGAACCGTCTCTTCGCTCGCCCGCTGGCGGGAGAGGGATGTGTAGACTTAGGTCCAGCGAAGCTGGGCCTTAGTCGGAACTGGGTGAGGGTGGAGCGAGGCGCAGCCTCGCGCGCTCGCACGGCGAGCGCTCCACCCTCATCCAACTTCGGCGAGGCTCCTGCGGAGCCAAGCCTTCGTCTCCTTCTCCCGCCAGCGGGAGAAGGACGAGAAATGAAAAGGGCGCCGGTGTCGCCACCAGCGCCCCATTCCTGTCTCGTTTCGCCGCGTCAGGCCGTTCAGGCGGCCTGGGGCAGAGCCGCCTTCGCCTGCGCGACGATGGCAGTAAAGGCGTCGCCTTCATGCATGGCAATGTCGGCCAGGACCTTCCGGTCGAGATCGATGCCCGCGAGCTTGAGCCCGTGCATGAACTGCGAATAGGTCAGGCCCTCGGCGCGGACGCCCGCATTGATGCGCTGGATCCAGAGCGCGCGGAAGCTGCGCTTCTTAACCTTGCGATCGCGATAGGCGTATTGGCCGGCCTTTTCGACGGCCTGGCGCGCAATCCGGATCGTATTCTTGCGACGGCCGCGATAGCCCTTCGCCTGATCCAATATGCGCTTGTGCTTGAGTTTGGTGGTCGTACCACGTTTGACGCGTGCCATTGGTCAGGCCTCCTTACTTCAGGCCGTACGGCGCCCACGCCTTGACGTGAGCCACGTCGGCGTCGGCGAGCACGCTGGTGCCGCGGTTCTGGCGAATATATTTGGCATTGTGCGAGATCAGCCGGTGGCGCTTGCCGGCGACGCCGTGCTTCACCTTGCCGGTAGCGGTGAATTTGAAGCGTTTCTTCACACCGCTCTTGGTCTTGAGCTTGGGCATTTTCGTCTCCTCAATTCGACGATCACGAACGGCCACGGCAGCCCATACCGGCCGGGCAGTTCCTACAGATCGCGGAAAGCGGGGCCCTTAGCTGCAAGTGGGTGCGAATGCAACTGGTGGCGCGACGGAGGACGCGAGAGGGTAGCGGGACCAAAAGACGCGACCCTTGACGCGCAGATCAGGATTTCCTGGCGCCCGCCCCGCTGCAGTTGACGTTGCCGCTGCCCATGCGCGAAATCGAACAATGCGCGGGACCCGCAATTCGGACGTCGCCGCTGCCGATGACCGACACATTGGCTTCGCGCTGGACGGTCAGGGCGGCATCGCCTGCTCCGACGAGCGATACCGCGGCGGTAGTGCTGACCACGTCTTGCGCGCGAATATGGCCGGCGCCCGCGATCGTCACATTCGAGTGATTTGCGCTGCCGCGAGCGCTGAGAATTCCCGAACCCGCCATCGTGAGCCTGGCCTGGTCCACGCGAAGCGCATGGACATCGATCGTTCCCGAGCCCGCCAGCGTGGCGCCAAACCGCTCCCCGTCCACACGGTCGACTCGAATGTCGCCGGAACCCGCGAGCGTTGTGTCCGTCAGGCGCGGCACCGTTATATGGTAGGTCGCAGGCGCGTATTGCCATTTGCCGCGCCGATCATGGTCCTTGGGCTCAATGCGGAGCTGACCATGTTCGACCACGACCTCTGTCTGGTCGAGCGAGTCCTTGGGACCTTCCGCGCGGATCGTCTGTGCGGGACCGACCGCGATCACGACGTGGTGCGGACCTGCGAGCACTACTCGGTCGAAAGCCGGGACTTCATAGTTACGCCGGATGGGCTGCGCACCGCCCGCGTCCCTGTCCTGTGCCACGACTAGCGTTCCGGCCAATGTCCCGAGCGCACACGTACCGATTCCGATCCAAAGCTTTTTCATGGCGACCGATCTCCTGAACCCGTCGGCCTTGCATACAACGTTTACAATTGTAGTCAATTGGATCTGGCGCGCGCAGCGAATCCGGCTCAGCCAGTCGAACAGTGCAATGGGTTGGAAAATCGAGATATGTTTGCTGGGACACGCGACGCCGTCCGCGCCGGGCACACCAGGCGCGTGTCGGAATGTCTTGCACGGCTACGCCGGCTGGACCGACAGCTTGTAGAAGCTGACGGCGTTGTTCCAGAAGATGTCGCGCCTTTGCGCCTCGGTCAGGAACTCGGCGCTTTCGACGCCTTCGACCGCCAGACCGATCCCGCCGGGCCAGAACATCTGGTCCGACCCGAACATCACACGCTTGCCGAAGCCGGCATCCACCATCCGCCGCAGATAGTCGTGGAACGCCTTGCGCGGCAGCAGCCAGGACAGCGCGCCGGTATCGACGTTGACGTTGTCGTAGAGCATCATCATCGCCATTGCTTCCTCGATATAGGGCCAGCCGCTGTGCATCAGGTTGAGCCGGAGCTTGGGGTGCCGGTTGAGTGCCTCCTCGACCGTTTCGGGATGGCCGACTCGCGCCCGCGCAGTACGACAGCATGGATCGAAGGTCGTGCCTGCGGGCATCGTCCCGATATGCAGCGCGACCGGAATGTCGAACTCTTCGGCCAGTGCCAGATAGGGATCATATTTGGAGTCACTGAGCGTCAGGCCGGCATATTGCGCGCTGACTTCGCCGAGCACTTTGATCCTGCCGCTGGCGAACGCCTTGCGAAGCGTGTCGAGCGGCGGCAACGGCGTATCCTCGGATCCGCGCACGCCAGCGCCGGCGACGAAGCGCTCCGGATCCCGATCGTGCCAGTCCAACGCCGCCTGCAAGCGATCGCCGTCGCCGCCGCTGACGATGCCCTTGACGACATTGTATCGCTTCATCTCGGCGATGCAGGCGGCGAGGTGATCCGCACCGGTAACGATCGAGCTCTTGGCGCCGGTGATCGGATTCGTCGCCGCGGCGGGAAGCTTCATCGTTGCCGGATAGGCATGCAGGTGGACATCGATGATCGGCTTGCGCGCGGCATCGGCGGCGAGCAACCTCCCAGGCACCGCCAAAGCCGCGGCAAACCCACTGGCACGCTTCAGGAAATCCCTGCGCTCCCAATACATTACTGTCTCCGATGATCCAAGTGATCGCCCGGTTCGTGGCGCGAGCGCCGGGCAATATCACGCCCCTGGCGATCCTGGAATGTGGAGCGAGCGACGCGAGCAGGCGCTTGCCCAGGTCGCGATGGGGTAGCTCCCGTTTCGCATCCGCGATAGCTGCCCGTGAGCACCGCGTGAGGACATTATGGAAAAGATCGACCGTCGGGATTTCCTGGGAGCGGCCGCGATGACGCTGGCCGCGACGCAGTTACCCGCCGCGCAGGCGGCCGCTCCGGCAGCAGCGCTCGAACGCGTGAGCGCAGGCGCGCTCGACGTCGGCTATGCCGCCGTCGGACCGATCGGCGGACCTCCGGTGCTTCTGCTCCATGGCTGGCCCTATGACATTCACGCGTTCGACGCAGTGATGCCGATCCTCGCCGCGCGCGGCTTTCGCGCAATCGCACCCTATCTGCGCGGCCATGGCACGACGCGCTTCCGGTCCGCGGAGACGATGCGCAACGGCCAGCCCGCCGCGCTGGCGACGGACGCGATACAGTTGCTGGACGCGCTCAAGATCGAGCGCGCGGTGCTCGCCGGCTTCGACTGGGGCGGTCGAACCGCCGACATCGTCGCCGCGCTGTGGCCCGAGCGCGTGCGCGGCCTGGTCGCGGTGAGCGGCTATCTGATCGGCAGCCAGGCGGCGGGCAAGCAACCACTGCCGCCCGAGGCCGAGCTGCAATGGTGGTACCAATATTATTTCGCGACCGAACGCGGGCGGCTCGGCTACGAGCGCAACACGCGCGACTTCAACAAGCTGATCTGGAAACTCGCTTCGCCGCAATGGAAGTTCGACGACGCGACGTTCGAGCGCACCGCCACGGCATTCGACAATCCCGATCATGTCGCGATCGTCGTGCACAATTATCGCTGGCGGCTCGGTCTGGCCGATGGCGAGCGGCAATATGACGCGATCGAGCAACGGCTGGCTGCAGGACCGACGATCGGCGTCCCGACGATCACGATGGAGGGCGACGCCAATGGCGCACCGCATCCGGCGCCCGCTGCCTATCGCGCGAAATTCACCGGCAAGTACGAGCACCGCACGATCGCGGGCGGCATCGGCCACAATCTCCCGCAGGAAGCGCCACGCGATTTTGCCCAGGCGATCATCGATATCGCGTCGGGCTGAGGTTCGCCGTCGCCTCGCACTCGGACGGGACTAGCTTCAGGCGAAGCTTCTGGCACTCCGCCCGGCCGAGTGGCACAAGTGCGCTTCGTCTTGGCGCTCGGAGAGGTGTGCCGGTGGATGACCTGAAGACAATCCTGGGTGTCGCGGGCGGCATCATCGCGATCGTCGTGGTGCTGGTCGGGATCGGCCGCTCTTATTACAAGAACCAGGAGCTGGTCGATCGCGCCAAGATCCTCGACGAAAATCGCGAGCTCAGCGCCAAGCTGCGCGATACGGCTCGCGCGCACGACGAAGCGCTGAAGGATGCGACCGGCAAACTCGCCGCATGCGAAGCGCAGCGCGATGCGCTGCAGGACAAGATCGCGCTGATCGGCCGCGCCGGCGGCGCCGCGCTGGCGATGAAATCGGCGCTCGACGGCGATCTGCAAAAGATCATGCGCATGAGCAAGGCGAGCGGCGGCTCGATCTATGTGCCGGTGCTCGGGCCGCGCGGCAACGTTCGCGGTCTCGCATTCCTGTGCATCGAGCCGTTCACCGCCGAAAACCAGAAGCTGCGGCGGCAGATCATCCCGCTCCGCAGCCACGCCGGGCGATGCTTTACGTCAGGCGTCTCCGAGGCGATCCCCGAAGTGGCCGTGAGCAAGGACCATTTCCGCGAGGCGGACCAGATCGCGCGCTATCGCCCTTCCTCCACCCTGAACGTGGCGCTCCAGCGCGAAGGCGAAACGATCGGCGTGCTGCAGCTGCTGCGGCGCCAGGGCGAGGCTTCGTTCGTGCAAGCCGATATTGCCGGCGCGGCGGCGATGGCAGAGGACGTGGCGCGGCAAGTGTTCGAAGTCACCCGCGACGTCGACGGAGCCAAGCTGCTCGGGCTCGCGCCGGACGATTTCACGATCGAGGGAACCGTGCTGATCTTCGATCTGACGCGGTCGTCGATCCTGTTCGAGGAGCTTTCGTCGAACCATGCGCTAGTGCTGCTCAACGAATTCTTCGAACGGATGTGCGAAGTCGGGTTCAAACATGGCGCGACGCTCGACACCTATATGGGTGATGGCGCGCTGCTCCGGTTCAATGTTCCCCGGCAGCTTCCCGAGCATGAGCGTGCGGCGGCCGAGGCTGCGATCGACATGGTCGAGGAGTTCGGCCGCGTTCGCGAGCGCTGGCTGGCGTTCAGTCCGCTGCTCGCCGCCACCCATGTCCGCATCGGTCTGGCGACGGGACCGCTGCTGCGCGCGAACCTGGGGCATTCGCAGGTCCAGCACGCGACGATATTGGGTCATCCGGTCTCGGTCGCGGCCGCGCTGTGCGACGCCGCGCCGCGTGACCGCTCGGTGGTGCTCGCCGCCGAAGAGACCGTCCAGCCGATCCGCAATCGCCTGCCGGTGACGGCCACCGACGGGCCGATCAACACCAAGGCGGGACGCTTTACCGCGGCCGCATATGAGGTGGGCGGTACTGGCTGAGACAAGGGCTGCTAGCGGGATTGGTCGAAGGCGATCCGTCCCAGTCCGCGATTCGGGAACCCTTTCCACGCGCATGGCATTTTTACTGGATGGCAGATCGAGACGCCCCGATCGTCGCCGCGGAGCCGGTTGCGCCGCGCCATGACCCCATCCCGACCCGTGCAAGACTCGGGACGCCGCTCGCGAGTGTGCTTGCACTGGTGGCGACGCTGCTCGGTCTGGTGGTCCTGGCCTGGACGGTATTGTTCGTCACCAAGGGGCGCTTTCTCAGGCACAGCTTCGAGCGGATCGCTTCGCGGCAGATGCACCGCGATGTGAAGGTCGGCGGCGACTTCCAGCTCTATTTCAATCCGTTCAACCTCGAGTTCCTCGCCGAGAAAATGACGATTTCGAATGCCGACTGGGCGAAAGCGGACAATCCAAATTTCTTCACGGCCGATCGCATCCACACGCGGATCGCGACGTGGAGCCTGGTGACCGGCAAGCATCGAGTCAACTGGCTGAGCCTGCGCAACAGCCGTGTCGACCTGCAGTGGAACAAGGCTGGGCAGAACAGCTGGACCTTCAGTGGCGAAGGCAAGCCGCTCGAGCTGCCGCTGATCCGCCGCGCGCTCGTCGCCGGCACGTGGTTGCACTATGCCGACCCTCGAATGCGGATCGTGGCCGACATTCACCTCGAGCCGATTCAGGCGCGCAACACGCAGTTCGCGACATCGGTGCGGTTCGACGGGACCGGCACCGCGCGCGGCACGCCCTTCACGATGAACGGCGCGCTGCTCACGCCCAACGCCACCGTCGCGGGCGGGCGCAACCAGCTCGAGTTGCACGCGAACGCCGTACGCAGCCAGATGGACGTCAGCGGCACGCTGCCCGGCGCGACCGAGATCGAAGGCGCCGACCTGCACATGAAGTTGCGCGGCCGAAACCTGGCCGATGTGTTCGAGCTGATGGGCGTCGCAGTGCCGGCGACGCGCAGCTATCACTTGACCTCGGCCCTCACCAAGCGCGGCAATGAGTGGCGCTTCACGGGATTGAAGGGCCGGTTCGGCGACAGCGATCTCGCCGGCAAGCTGACCGTGACGATGCGCGAGCCCCGGCTGTTCCTCGCCGCCAATCTGCACACGACCACACTCGACATCCTCGATGCCGGGCCGTTCATCGGCTATAATCCCGACAAGCTCGACGCCCAGGGTGCCAAGGGCGTGGTCAAGCAAGTCAACGGCACGCCGCGGCTACTGCCCGACTCGACGCTGCGGATCGAGGCACTCAAGAATTTCGACGCGGACGTCGATTGGACGATCATGCGCGTCCGCGCCAAGAGCCTGCCGGTTTCCGACGTCACGCTCGGTCTCGATCTGAAGGACCGGCTGCTCAAACTGTCGCCGCTCAACTTTGCGATGGCGCGTGGGACTGTCTCGTCGGACATCGTGATCAACGCGCGCGATCCGCGGGTGCTGACCGATTACGACATTCGGCTCTCGCCGACGCCGATGGGGACGCTGCTCGCCGGCTGGGGCGTCGAACAATCGGGCACCAGCGGCATGCTCAAGGCGCGCGTGCAGATGCACGGTGTGGGCGACACGGTGCACAAGTCGCTCGCGACATCGAACGGCCGCATCGCGGTAATCATCCCCAAGGGCACGATGTGGACGCGTAACATCCAGCTCTCCGAGCTCGATATCGGCGTGTTCATCCAGAAGATGTTCGAGAAGAAGCTCAAGCAGCCGGTCGAGATCAATTGCGGGCTGGTCGCCTTCACCGTGCGCGATGGCGTGGGCTCCGCCGATCCGATCCTGATCGACACCAAGGGCAATGTGATCACCGGACGCGGTGCGTTCAGTTTCAAGGACGAGAGCCTAAATTTCGCGCTGCGTGCGGATTCGAAGAAATTCTCGCTGTTCTCGGGGCAATCCCCGGTCGGAATCGATGGCTATTTCGCGAAGCCGGCGATCAATCCGATCAGCCCGCAGTTGATCGCGCGCGGTGCGGTTGGGGTCGGACTCGGCGTGCTGGCGAGCCCGCTCGCCGGCATCCTGGCGTTCGTCGATATCGGCGACGCCAAGGCCGCCGACTGCGGCCCGGTGCTCGAAGGTGCGCGTGCCTATGCCCAGCGCGACAAGAAGGGTCGGCCGCGCGAAGATGTCGGGCATGGAACACCGGTGACGAGGGGCGGCTGATTCCACCGCCAGCCCCTTCCCCCCCGGCCAAAGACTGCCGTATGAATACGGCGATGGCCGATTTGATCACCGGGGGCTGCATGTGCGGCGCAGTGCGCTACTCGGCGCAGGGCGCGCCGAGCTACGCCGGCTATTGCTATTGCGTCGATTGCCGCCGGGCCTCAGGATCGGGGTTCATTCCCTTCCTGGGCTATGATTCCGAAAATGTGGTCCTCGCGGGACCGCTGCGGCAGGTGTGCTCGCCCTCGTCGCGGGACACGGTGGCAGTGCGCAACCGCTGCGATGCGTGCGGTAGCCTGATATTCGGGGGCAATCACGGCGAGGGCCAGTACACGCTTTATGCCGGGTCGCTCGACGATCCGGCGCACTTTCGGCCGACGATGGCGATCTTCACGCGCGAGCGGCCGGCGTGGGCGCCGAGCATGCCGGGCATGACCGAATTCGAGACCATGCCGGGGCCTTCGGACTCCTCGAGCTGACCGGTCAGTGTCCCCGGCAGGCGAGCGCTTCGAGCACGTCATCGACGCGCGCGGGGTCGCCGACGGCGATGACTTCGCCGGTGCTTCCGGCATGGAGTGGGTCGCCCTGCCAGTCGCACATGCGGCCGCCGGCGCCCTCCACCACAGGGACCAGCGCAGCGAAATCGTGGAGCTTGAGTCCACTCTCGGCGACGACATCGAGGTGGCCCGAGGCGAGGCAGGCATAATTATAGCAGTCGCCGCCGAGCACCGTGCTGCGCACGGCAGCATCGAGATGCTCGAACGCATGGAGTTCGTCGTCGGCAAACAGCGCGGGCGAGGTCGTGGCGAGTAGCGCCTGGCCGAGCTCGCGGCACGCACGAGTGCGTGCCGGGCGGCCGTTGAACAGCGTCTCGCGGCCGGCAACGCCGATCCAGCGTTCCTTGAGGACCGGCTGGTCGATCACACCCAGCAACGGCCAGCCGTCTTCGATTAGCGCGATCAACGTGCCGAAGATCGGGCGGCCGGCGATGAATGCGCGCGTGCCGTCGATCGGGTCGAGGACCCAGCAGCGTCCGCTGCTCCCTTCGCGCGGTCCGAACTCCTCGCCCTGGATCGCGTCCATGGGCCTTTCTGCGATGATCAGCCGCCGCATCGCTTCTTCGGCGGCGCGATCGGCGAGCGTCACCGGGCTCGCGTCCGACTTGGTCTCGAGCCCGTGCTCGGCACGGAAAAAGGGGCGGATCGCGGTGCCCGCGGCATCGGCGAGACGCTGCGCGAGTTCAATGTCGGTTTGCGAGACGGCCATGGCAAGCCGCCTAGCGTCGCCCGGCGAGCAACGCCAGAGCGGGGGCGAAGGAACCGCGCACGGCGGGATGGCCAGCGACTCGGCACCGCGCTATCTAGCACCGTCACGAAATGGAGAGTCGCCATGCGGAAGTTGTTGCTCGCCGGTCTTGCGTTCGCTTTTGCCACCCCTGCCAGCGCGAGCCTCGCGCCGGGCGCCGCCGCGCCGGACTTCCAGCTCGAGGGCGCGCTCGCGGGCAAACCCTTCTCGATGAAGCTGTCCGACGCGCTCAAAAAGGGTCCGGTCGTGCTTTACTTCTTCCCCGCCGCATTCACTCCGGGCTGCAACGCCGAAGCGCATGCGTTCGCCGAGCAGGCCGACGCCTTCAAGGCGGCCGGCGCGACCGTGATCGGCGTGACTGCGGGCAACGTCGACCGCATCGTCGAATTCTCGGCCGATACTGCGACCTGCTCGGGCAAGTTCCCGATCGCTCGGGCAAAGGCCGAGGTGATCAAAAGCTATGATGTCGCGCTCCCGGGCAAGGACGGCGGGCCGCCGCCGCCGTACACTGCGCGCACCAGCTACGTGATCGGCCCCAACGGCAAGGTGCTGTCCGTGCACAGCGATCTGACCCCCGTGGACCATGTGAAGACCACGCTCAAGGCGGTTCAGGACTATCAGGCCGCGCACAAGCAAGGTTGATTTTGCGGCCGATTATGACCGCGGCGCTCACCTTATTTTAGCAGTTCCGCGATAATCCCAGGGCGAGTGGCAGTCCCGACAGGGGCCGGTATGCGTTCTTGCCGCCTTGGGATTGTCGAGGGGACTTTGGGACTTATGGCCGCGGTAGAGCCGATCAAAACCACGAACATGGGCGAATCTCCGCGCCGCATGTACGAGCGGATCGGGGCCTTTCTGTTCGAGCAGCGGCTCGATCCCGTGCCCGCGAACTATACCTTCGCCTATCATCTGCTCAGCAACCCCGAGGGGCCGCTGGCGCGCGCCGTCGCGAACCTGACCGAGGGCGGCATTCGACTGACGCAAGCCGATATCGACGGATTGCGCACCGAGCCCAACGGCGCGCGCGCTGCGAAGGGGGATGCGGCGTCCGGCACGCAAGCGCCATCGAAACTTGCGCTCGCCGCCGCGGCGGGTGCCGACGAACAGACGCAGGGCCTCGTCGCCGCGACGCACATGCAGGTCGAAGGCTTCGAGGTCATGGTCAATGCCATGCTCGCGGAGACTGAGGACTTCGGCCGCAATCTCGCGGCGAGCGCCGCGGCGATCGATCGCACGCGCGGTGAGGCGGAAAATCCGACGCTCGACGAAGTCGCCCAGATCACTGCGACGATGCTCGACCGCATCCGCGCCGCCGAGGAACGGCTCGATTCGGCAACGCGCGAAGCGAGCGAGCTGCGCAAGAAGCTCGAAGAGGCGCGCGCTACCGCGAACCGCGATCCGCTGACGCATTTGCCCAACCGCCGCGCGTTCGAAGAGGGCTATGCAGCGCAAGCAGCGAGCGGCGCCAAGCTATGCCTCGCGGTGTGCGACGTCGACCATTTCAAGTCGGTCAACGACCGGTTCGGCCATGCCATCGGGGACGGCGTGCTGCGCGCGATCGCCGCGGCGCTCGCCGAGGAATGTGCCGGCCATCTGGTCGCGCGCTACGGCGGCGAGGAATTTGCCGTGCTGTTCTCCGGGCTCGATCTCGCCAAGGCGCGTGCCACGCTCGACGCCGCGCGCCTCCGCGTCCAGCGCAAACGCTATCGGCTGCGCAACAGCGACGAGCCGCTCGGCGAAGTGACCTTCTCGGCCGGCATTACCGTCGCCAACACGCAGGAATCGCTGCTGACGACTTTCCAGCGCGCCGACGAGCTTTGCTATGCTGCAAAGGCCGCCGGACGGAACCGCATTCAGTTCGGTTAACCCCAATATTCGCCACGCGCGTCCCTCGCTCGTAAAAAACACCATCCAATAGCTCGTTGCACCAGGAAAATCTGGTGCAACGCGCTATTTTTCATTTGCGACGCTGCAAAACACGCGGATTTCTGCGGCTTTCCTGAAACTGGCACGACTGATGCAATCATCTGGGCATCCACGCCGGATGGTCCGGCAGGGACGAATTCAGGGAGTGCCCAACATGTCGATCAATATCCATCCGATGCAACGCACGGTCGCTACGGTCGCCGCGCTGTTCTTCACCGCCGTGATCTTCGTCTCGTCGTTCCCGCATATGCCGGTTGCCTGATCGCAGCCCGGTTTCGCCACGCAATTCAGGGAGAATTTCCATGTCGATCAACATCCACCCCGCACAGCGCACCTTCGCTACCGTTGCCGCGCTGTTCTTCACTGCCGTGATCTTCGTTTCGTCGTTCCCGCACGTTCCGGTCGCCTGACCGGAACGCGCACCAACCTGGGAGAAGTCAAATGCGTCGGTTCCTCGCAGTCAGCGCGATGTCGTTCGTGGGCACCTGCCTGCTCCTCGTCGCGAGCGTCCCGCAGGGCACCTTCACGATCTGAAGGGCCCTGCCCCTTCGGGGCCAATGCCCCGCGGTAGACGCTCCCGTATGAGCGCCAAAGTTCCGGCAATGGCCGGAACTGCGAAGCCGGACACCGGGTTCCTCCACCAGCATCGAGGAGGACCGCATGTCCGACACCATTGAAATGATCCACGAAGACGCGCTTCCCGGTCATGAAAGCGCGCTCGAGCCCAAACCCGACTGGCAGCCGCGCTATCCCGGCTCCGGCCGGCTCGCCGGCAAGGTCGCAGTGATCACCGGCGGCGACAGTGGCATCGGCCGCGCCGTCGCCGCGCTGTTCGCGCGCGAGGGCGCCGATATCGCCATCGTCTATCTGTGCGAGCACGACGACGCCGCTCGCACCGCCGAGATCGTCGGCAGCGAGGGCCGGCGCGCGCTGACGCTGGCGGGCGACGTCGGCGACAAGAGCTTCTGCCTGTCCGCGATCGAGCGCACCCTGTCCGAATTCGGACGCATCGACATACTGGTCAACAACGCCGGCGAACAGCACCCCGACAAGCAGATCACCGACATCACCGAGGAGCAGCTCCGCCGCACCTTCCAGACCAACATCTTCGGCATGTTCTTCATGGTGCAGGCGGCGCTGCCGCATCTCAAGCCGGGCGCGGCGATCGTCAACTGCACCTCGGTGACGATGTACCAGGGCTCGAAGGAGTTGCTCGACTATTCGAGCACCAAGGGCGCGATCACCGCGTTCACGCGCTCGCTGTCGGAGAATCTGATCGGTCAGGGTATCCGCGTCAACGCCGTCGCGCCGGGCCCGATCTGGACGCCGCTCAACCCGATGGGCGGCGCGACCCCGGAGAAGCTCGAACATTTCGGCGAGAACACGCCGATGGGGCGGCCGGGACAGCCGAACGAAGTCGCGCCGGCATTCCTGTTCCTCGCCTGCGAGGACGCGAGCTATATGTCGGGGCAGGTGCTCCACCCGAACGGCGGAACCATCGTCAACGGCTAAGCAGCGCCGCTACGCCGGCACTGCACTTCCGATCGGCCCCACCGGCGCCTCTTCGCCGCGCGAATAGGTGCCGGTGAGCAGTCCCGCCGCCAGCACCCTGCCCTCCATCGCGCGGACCACGGCAGTGCGACTGGGGTTGTCGCCCGGGTCGGGGCCGGGTCCGAGCGCGAAGAGCTGGAAGGCATAATGGTGCACGCCGTGCCCGGTCGGCGGATCGGGCGGGAGCCAGCCCTCGCCGAAGAAGCTGTTGCGTCCGACGTCGCTGCCATCGAGCCCGCCGTCGCCATCGGCGACGATCGCACCCTCCTTGATGTCCTCCTGGTCGGCGGGAAGTCCCCACACCACGGCGTGGACGAGCGGTGTCGGCGCCGGAGCGTCGGGATCCTCAACGATCAGCACCAGCCGCTCCGTGCCCTCAGGCACGCCGGTCCAGAACAATGGCGGAGAGACGCCGACACCGTCGGCGGTGAACCGTTCGGGCATGCGTGCGCCGTCGGCGAACGCCGGACTCGCGAGCCGAATCGAGCCGAATTCGCCGAGCCGGGCATGCGCGATTGCGAGCTTGTCCGACCCGGCGCGAAAGCCCGACAGCACCTTGCCGAGCCAGTGCGGTACATGTTCGAGCACCTGGGCCCTCCTTTAACCGCCGTGAACCGCCCGCAAGCGATTAGGCTCCCGTCGCCTCACAAGTCGAGCTTCTCATATTCGGCCGGGGGGCTGATCCCCTCCATCCGCTCGGCGAGCAGGGGACGGAAGCTCGGGCGACTCTTCATCCCGCTATACCAGCGTTTGGCGAGTTCGTGGCTCTTCCAGTCGATTCCACCGAGATAGTCGGCCACCGAGATCTGCGCCGCCGCGGCGAGATCCGCGAGGCTCATCGTCGCGCCCGCGAGCCAGGTGCGGCGATCGAGCAAGTAATCGATATAGTCGAGGTGCCCGACCGCAGCACGCATCGCATCGCGCAGCACCTTGGCATCGGGCGCCTGCTTGTGGACGATGCGCTTCTCCATCCGTTCGAACAGCAAGGGTGCGGTGATGTCGCGGTAGAATTGCGTGTCGAACCAGGTGACCAGCCGGCGAATCTCGGCGCGATCGAGCGCGGTGCCGTTGAGCATTGCCGCCTTGGACACCGTCTCTTCGAAGAACTCGCAGATTGCGACCGAATCGATCAGCACGGCGCCGCGATCGTCGACCATCATCGGCGTCTGGCCGGCAGGGTTCAGGTCGACGAACTCGTCACGCTTGAGCCAAGGCGATTCGCGCACCGGGTCGTAGGCGACGCCCTTTTCCCCGAGCAGCAGGCGCACTTTGCGCGAAAAGGGACACAGCGGGAATTGGTAGAGCTGCCACATGCCTCGGCTCTTAGAGCGAGTGTGACGCTCGCGTCACCCCGTTAATGCCGTGCACGACTCAATCGGCGCGCTCGCGCTCCTCGCGCTCGCGGCGCCTGGCTTCTTCCTTGGCGGCCTTGCCTTCGCGCGCTTCCTGCTTGCGCATCTTGCGGCCGTAGTTGCGGTCCGCTTCGTCCTGGCTGGTGGTGGTCCAATCGACAACCTTGCCGGCGACCTTGACCGGCGCAGTGGCGACGCCGACCACCGTCTTGGCGACACAGCCGCCGGCGAGCAGCGGGACAAGGGCGAAGGCAAGGATACGCATCGGCTACTCTCTTATGGTTTGCGCGCAGCAACATAGGCGTCGCGCGCAGCGACGCCAATATCCGGGAAATCGGTGAAGAACCCGTCGATGCCGAGCGCGAGTTGGCGCGCGATCGCCTGGTCGACATGGCCGTGCGCGGCGGGATTGAGGCCGTCGCGCAGGCTCGGCGGAAGGAAAGTGTTCTCGGCGCGGAACGTCCAGGGATGGAGCTTGAGCCCCGCGGCATGGGCGTCGGCGACCAGCGTCGTCGCCGGCTTGTCGCCGGGCACGATCATGTCCTTGTTCGGACCGATGCCATAGGCATAGGCCGCGACCGCCTTGAGCCCGGCGGGCGTCGCCATCTCGGCATAGCTGGCGACTGCATGGTCTGCCGGACCGCCCTCGCCATCCATCAGCTGGATCAGCCGGACGCGAGTCATGCCGTGGAGCTTCTTGAGGTTGTTCACTTCGAACGACTGGATGAACACCGGCGCATCGGCGCTGACCCAGCCGGCGGCCTTGAGCTGGCTCACCAGCCGCTCCTCGAGCGGTAGCCCGATAGACGCGAAGTAGGTCGGGTGCTTGGTCTCGGGGTAGATGCCGATCGTGCGGTGCAGCTCGGCCGAACGCGCCTTTGCGAGGGCGATGATCTCGGCGAGCGTCGGGATCTCGGCCTTGCCGTCATAGGCCTTGTTCGCCGGACGCAGCTGGGGGAGGCGCTCCTTCGCGCGCAACGTCTTGAGCTCGGCGAGCGTGAAATCCTCGGTGAACCAGCCGGTGAGCGCCTGGCCGTCGATCGTCTTGGTCGTCTTGCGCGCGGCAAACTCGCGGTGGTCGGCGACGTCGGTGGTCTCGGCGATGTTGTTCTCATGCCGCGCGACCAGCATGCCGTCCTTGGTCGGGACCAGGTCGGGCTCGATGAAATCGACCCCCTGCGCGATCGCGAGCTCGTAGGAGAGCAGGGTATGCTCGGGGCGATAGCCGCTGGCGCCGCGATGGCCGATCACGATGGGCTTGGTCATCGCCGCCTTCTGCCCGCTCGCCACGCCCGGCGCCAGCAACGCCAGGCCAAGGAAAATTGCTGCAACTGCTCTCGTCATGGGACCTCCGGCCGCCTAGCTAGGCGCGACAGATGACGGAGACGAGACATAGTGGCGAATAATGACAGCGTGCTCGCCGCCGCGCGTGCCTGGGCCGGCGCGCCGATGGCGCTGGCGACCGTCGTGTCGACCTGGGGATCGGCGCCGCGACCCAAGGGCAGCCATATGCTGGTGCACGCCGACGGGCGGTTCGAGGGATCGGTGTCGGGCGGGTGCGTCGAGAACGACATCCTGGCAACAGCCGCGGAAGTGATCGCCGGCGCCCCGTTCGCGCTCAAGCGCTATGGCGTCGCCGACGCCGCGGCATGGGAAGTCGGGCTGCCGTGCGGCGGCGAGATCGAGGTCCTGGTGCAGCCGGTGTCGGCGGCCGGGTTCGATCCCGCGCTGTTCGAGCGGATCGAGCAGGCGCGGGCGGCCGGCACGCCGCTCGATATCGCGACCGATCTGGCGAGCGGCGTCAGCGCCGAAGGGTCGGAGGGCGGCTTCGTCAATCGCTACGACCCGCCGCGGCGGCTGCTGATCGTCGGCGCGGTGCAGATCGCGCAGGCGCTCGCCGGCCTCGCGCGCGAGCTCGGCATCCGTACCGTGGTGATCGACCCCCGCGCGCGCTTCCTGACCGAGGAGCGCTTCCCGGGCGTGACGCTCGACGACCGCTGGCCCGACGAAGCCGTCGCGGCCTTTGCCCCGGACCGCGCGACCGGCGTAGTGACGCTCAGCCACGACACCAAGATCGACGACCCTGCGCTCTTCGCCGCGCTCGCCGCGCCGACAGGCTATGTCGCCGCGCTCGGCTCGCGGCGCAGCCATGCCGCACGGCTGGAGCGTCTTGCCGCAGCGGGCGTTTCGGCGGCGGACCTGGAGCGCATCGAGGGCCCCGCCGGGCTCGACATCGGAGCGATCGGGCCGGCCGAGATCGCGCTGTCGATCGCGGCGTCGATGGTGCGGAGGCTGCATGATCGCAATTGAAGACACGGCATTGGTGCTGCTCGCGGCCGGGCGCTCGCGGCGGTTCAACGATGGCGACAAGCTCGCCGCGCCCTTCCTCGACAAGCCGCTGGCGTTGCATGTCGTGACCACGCTCGAGGACCTGCCGTTCAAGCTACGCATCGCGGTGGTCTCCGCGACCCGACTCGATTTTGCCGAGCTCGGCTATGTGGTGGTGGAGAATCCCGATCCCTCGCTGGGCCAGGCGCGCTCGCTGTGCCTCGGCGTCGAGCGCGCGCAGGCGGAGGGGGCACGTGCGGTGCTGGTCGCGCTCGCCGACATGCCGCGCGTGACTGCCGCGCACATCCACCGGCTGTTCGACGCCTCGCACGGCGCCGACACGATCGTCGCATCGAGCGACGGCGAGCGGCCGCTGCCGCCGGCACTGTTCGGGGAGATGCATTTCGCGGACCTTCTCAATCTCGAGGGCGACCAGGGCGGGCGGGAGCTGATCCGGCGGGGCCGGCACATCGTGACGAGCCCGGCGGAACTGGTGGACGTGGATACGCAGGAGGATCTGGAAGCGTTGCGCAAGCTGTACGGGCTGCCGACCGACGTGGGGCTTTGCTGAAAGGTTGCTCTTTGTTCACGCGGAGGCGCGGAGGCGCAGAGGACGTCTCGCTCGCGCCACCGACCGGCAGCACATCTCCGCGGTACTTTCAGCGTGGAAGAGAGGAGACCGACCTCTCTGCGCCTCCGCGCCTCCGCGTGAAAATTAATCTCCTTTTCGCGCCTTCGCGCCAATCTACTCGTGCCGCAGCGCGTCGATGGGGTTTAGGGCGGCGGCGCGGCGGGCGGGGAAATAGCCGAAGACCACGCCGATCAGCGCCGAGATCAGGAAGCTTTCGAAGTTGATCACAGGATCGAACACGAACGGCAGCTTGGCGGCGGCCGTGAGGCCCCAGGAGGCGAAGAAGGCGACGATGATGCCGATCAGGCCGCCGAGACACGACAGCGCGATCGCTTCGACCAGGAACTGGAGCAGCACTTCCTTGCCGAGCGCGCCGATCGCCAGGCGAATGCCGATCTCGCGCGTGCGTTCGGTGACCGACACCAGCATGATGTTCATGATGCCGATGCCGCCGACGATCAGGCTGACCGCGGCGATCGCGGCGAGGAACGAGGTGAGCGCGCCGGTCGCGGTCTTGAGCGTCGCCGACAGCTGCGCAGTGTCGATGATGTTGAAGTTCTCGGGCTGGCCGGGCGCGATGTGGCGGCGTTCGCGCAGCAGCGCCGAGACGCTCCGGCTCACGGTCGTGCTGTCATAGCCTTCGGCGAGCGAGACGATCATTGCGCGGATCTGCTGGTTGCCGGCGAAGCGGCGCTGGACGGCCTTGATCGGCATCACGACCGTATTGTCCTGATCGTTGCCGAACCCGGCCGAACCCTTGGTCGCGAGCACGCCGATCACCTGGCAGCTGACATTGCCGAGCCGCACGCGCTGGCCGACCGGCTCTTCCTTGCCGAACAGATTGTCGACCACGGTGTGGCCGAGGATGCAGACCGACTTGCCCGCGGCCTGTTCGGGTTCGCTGAACAGGCGCCCGTCGCCGATCGACCAGTTCTGCGCCATGAAGAAGTCGTTGCTGGTTCCGGTGATCGACGTCTGCCAGTTCTGCGAATTGCGCACCGCGAGCGCGCTGGCCTGCGCCTGGCCGGCGACCGCCTTGATCCCGCCGACCTGGTCGCGGATCGCGTCGAGATCGGACTGGTCGAACGGCGGTGGGAACGCAGCGCCGCCGCGGCCCTGTCCCTGGCTGGGGAAGATCATCAGCTGGTTCGCGCCGAGCGCGCTGATCTGGCCGGTGACCGACGCCGTGACGGCGTTGCCGAGCGTGACCATGGTGACCACCGAGAACACGCCGATGATGATCCCGAGCGTGGTCAGGAACGAGCGCAGCAAGTGGCGGCGGATCTCGCGGATCGAGAGGATGATGGTGGTGAAGAGCATTTAGGACTCCATCCCCTCCCGCCAGGCAGAGCGATTAGGTTTGGAGCCATCGTCACCCCGGACTTGTTCCGGGGTCCAAGGTGAGACGAGGGAATCCATGGAGCCTCTTTGGATTCCGACATGGATGGTTGGACCCCGGAACAAGTCCGGGGTGACGGAAAAAGGATGTGCGGAAGCCAACCCTATAGCCGCGGCCTTGAAGGGGAGGATCAAGACTTCTGCCCCCATCATACCACCGGGGCCCCTTCGACGTGCTTGCGGTCGACGCGTTCGACGAGGCCGTCGCGGAAGTGGATGATGGTGTGCGCGAACGACGCCATCTCGGCCTCGTGCGTCACCATCACCACGGTGATGCCGAGGCGCTTGTTGAGGTCGGTGAGCAACTGCATGATCTCGATCGAGCGTTCGGTGTCGAGATTGCCGGTCGGTTCGTCGGCGAGCAGCACCGCGGGCTCGGTGACGAGCGCGCGGGCGATCGCGACGCGTTGCTGCTGGCCGCCCGACAGTTCGGACGGCGTATGGCTCGCCCAGCGGTCGAGCCCGACCTGTTCGAGCGCGCGCATCGCCTGTTCGTGGCGCATTTTCCGGGTCTCGCCGCGATAGAGCAACGGCAGCTCGACATTTTCGAGTGCCGTGGTTCGCGCGAGCAAGTTGAAGCCCTGGAACACGAAGCCGAGATAGCGCCGCCGCAGCAGCGCGCGCTGGTCGCGGTTGAGCCGCTCGACGTTGGTGCCGTTGAACAGATAGGCGCCCGCGGTCGGCACATCGAGGCAGCCGAGGATGTTCATCGTCGTCGACTTGCCACCGCCCGACGGCCCCATCACTGCGACGAAATCGCCGCGGTCGATCTCGAGGTCGACGCCCTTGAGCGCCTGGAACGCGGCCGCCCCCGACCCGAAGGTCTTGGTGACCCCTTCGAGCCGGATGACCTGATCAGCCATTGGTGTTGGTCGCCGCGGCCGACTTGACGCCGACGATCACTTGCGCGCCCGGCTTGAGGTCGCGGCTGGTGACTTCGGTCAGGCTGCCGTCGGTCGCGCCGGTCACGACCTGGACCGGCTTGGGCTTCTTGTCATCGCCGACGATATAGACGGTCTGACGGCTGCCCGCGCCAATGCCCTTGGTCTGCGCGGTGCGCTGGCCGGGAGGGGGGCCGCCGATTTGAACGCCGCCCTGCGGCTGCGCCGGTTTGCCCGCCGTCTCGGGATCGAAGCGCAGTGCCGCATTGGGCACGAGCAGCACGTTGCGCTTGCTGTCGACATGGATGTCGGCAGTCGCGGTCATGCCCGGGCGCAGCTTGAGGTCGGGGTTGGCCACGCTCAGCGTCGCGGCATAGGAAACCACCTGCGACGTCGAGGTGCTGGCCGCACTCGCCGCCTGCGCCGAGAGGTTCGAGCCGAGATCGACGCGCTTGATCAGCGCCGGGAAGATGCGGCCGGGAAAGGCATCGACGGTGAAGCTGGCCTGCTGGCCGGCCTCGACTTCGCCGACATCGGCCTCGTCGATCGCGACCTGGAGCTTCATCTGCGACAGGTCCTGCGCGATCACGAACAGGGTGGGCGTGTTGAACGACGCGGCGACGGTCTGGCCCGGCTCGATCTGGCGCGCGAGCACCACGCCGTTGACCGAGGAACGGATCACGGCCTTGTAGCGCTGCGTCATGTTCGACGAATTCGATGCTTGGGCGGACACGACATTCGCTTGGGCGGCTCGGACATTGGCCCGGTCGCGCGCGACCGCCGCCTTGGCCTGGTCCATCTCGGTGCGCGACGGCACCTTGCCGCCCGACAGCTTGCTGACTTCCTCGAGCCGGGCGAGCTGCGCCAGGTCCTGCGCGAGCGTCGCCTGCGCCTGCGCGACCTGCGCCTGGTTGGCGTTGAGCGCGGCCTCGCTCTGGCGGATTGCATCGTCGAGCCGCGAGGTATCGAGGATCGCGAGCGGCTGGCCGACGCTCACCCGGTCGTTGACGTCGACCAGCACCTTTTCGACCAGACCCGAGAGTTCGGAACCGACCGTTACCTGGTTGATCGGCGCGAGCTTGCCGGTCGCGGCGACGCTGACGTGCAAGTCGCCGCGGTCGACCTTTTGTGTGACATATTGCGTCGGCGCGGCGCCCGAGAACATCCTGACGATGATCCACAGCAGGAGCAGCACGCCCACGCCGATGAAGATCCACTTGCGCCAGCGCTGCCACCAGCTGGGCGGGCGCGTGCCGAGGAATTCGTCGAGATCGGTAGAGGACTTCGCCATCAGCGTTCCTGCGGGGCGGGAGTGGAAAGATTCTGCACGGTCTGCACGTTCGGCACGGTGCCGCTGTCCCAGCCGCCGCCGAGCGCGAGGAACAGCTGGACCAGCGCCGTGGCCTTGTCCGACTGCGCCTGCGACAGCCCGTTGCGCGCCGAAAGCAGCGCGCTTTCGGACTGGTTGAGCGTGGTGAAGTCGGTGAGGCCGGCGCGATACTGGCTGCGCGCGAGCGTCGCCGAGTTGGTCGCGGCGTCGAGCGCGGTCGTGAAAAAGCCTTCGCGCGCCTCGGCGCTGTGCAGCGCCGTGAGGGCCAGCTCGACATCCTCGAGCGCGCCCAGCACGCTGCTCTTGTATGCCAGGAACGCGCCGTCGGCGGCCGCCTCGTTCGCGCGAATGTTCGAACGGGTGCGGCCGGCATCGAAGATCGTCTGCGCGACATTGGCGAACAGCCGCCCGCTGATCACGTCGAAGATGTCGCTGACGCGCGACGCCCCGGCATCGATGCTGCCGCCGAGCGACAGCTGCGGATAGAGCTGCGCCTGGGCGACGCCGATCCGCGCGGTCGCGGCGGCAAGGCTGCGTTCGGCGCTGCGCACGTCGGGGCGCTGGCGCAGCGTGTCGGCGGGAATGCCGACCGCGATGTCGCCGGGGCCGGTCGGGATCGGCCGCACCGCCTCGAGCTGCGCCTTGAGCGCACCGGGCGCCTGGCCGGTGAGCACGCCGAGCCGCGACACGCTGCTGTTGTAGCTCGCTTCGAGCTGCGGCACCGTCGCCGCGGTCTGCGCGCGCTGCGAGCGCGCCTGTTCGTTGTCGAGCGACGAGACCAGCCCGGCCTGGACGCGCCAGCCGGCGATCTGAAGATTCTCGTCCTGGATACCGAGCGATGCGCGCGCATTGGCGAGCTGCGCCTGCGCAAGCCGCGCGAGGATATAGTTGCGCGCGACTTCGGCCTCGATCGAGATCAGGACATTGGCGTAATCGAACCCGCTGCCTTCATATTGCGCGGAGGCCGCGCGTGCACTGTTGCGGTTGCCGCCGAAGATGTCTGCCTGCCAGCTGACGTCCGCGCCGATCGAGAAGGAATCGCGCGCAATGCCTAGAACGCTGGGGCCATTGACCGTGATGCTGCGGCCGTAGCCGCCCGAACCACTCACGCCCGGCAGCAATTGCGACTGCGCCTGGACGAGCGATTCGCGCGCCTGGCGCAGCCGAGTGACGGCCTGGGCAATGTCGAGGTTACCGGCGCGGCCTTGCTCGACGAGCGCGCCGAGCAACGGATCGTCGAACCGCGCCCACCAGCGCGAGAGGTCGAGTCGCGGCGCCGAATCGGCCGGAACCGAATAGCTGCTGGGCACGCCGAGCTCGGTGGGGCTCTTCGCGTGATAGGCGGGGCCGACCGAACAGGCCGACACTGCGGCGCCGAGCATCGGCAGGATGGAAAGGCGTTTCAGCATCGGAGGTGACTTACATACGTATAACAGCGAAACGCGCCAGGCAATTGTTGTCGCAAATTGTATCGCCGAAACACGAATAGCCGCCGCAACCGGGGTCGCGGCGGAGTAACCTTCCAGTCACCGGCAAATGCGCCGCGCGCGATGGTTGTTCCCGCGAGGCGGCGGGCATCGCCGCGTCAATGCCCGCGATCTTCGGCGTCGCCTGCGCCCCGGAGCGACTGCGCGCGCTCGTTGCTGTCGCAGGGTGCACCGGCGCCAGAAGGCCTCTCCAAATCCAACGAAGTTGACGAAGTTGACGGCCGCCATTCGTCGTCCGTATCGGGTGCCTCGCCGCCGGGATCCGCAACGTTTCGCACGATGATCGCAGCTTCGTTGAATGCTTTGTAAGGCAGTTCCGCGCGCGATACGAGGAAGCCGGCGGCGCTGGCATTGCCCTCGGCGACGAACGCTCCGAATTCGTGCGCAGCGCGGCGCGGATGGGGGGAGGCGGCTCGGCGGGCGGCGGGGTGAGCCTGGCCGAGGCATGGGCTGCGCGCGGGAGCGCTGGCCGGCCGGTGGGGGACAGGGCGGCGCATTTGTTCGCTATTTGTTCCATCATGCCGGGGTATTCGGCGTTTTCCAACTTTTCAAGCGAGTCATGGTTGGGGTAATCGCTTGTAGGCCGAGAGCGGACGGGCCCGCCCAAGTTTCGCAGATAGCCGGAGTTGGTCCGGATCGGCGCGATCAAGTACTCCCGACGGCGCTGCGACTTCTCTATTGGCTACCGCCACCTCGCGCAGTCGTCCAGGCTTCGAGCTTCTTCACAATCGCCGTGCCACCGTTGGCGACCAAGGACCATTTGAGCGCGCCACCGCCACGAAAGAAGCGGTCAGTGATCGTGGACGTGCCATCATCGACGTAGAGTTCAATGATGGATTCATCCACGAGCAGGTGGAGGCTGACCTTTCCATTCTTGAACTCGATCGGCGCGGCATGGCGTGCTGCGAAGCCATCGTTAAAAAGAGGACCCGCGTGGGTACGGTCAATAAAGGCTTCTTTGGTGCGGGGCGTCACGCCAACCAAGGTGCGATAGCCCTTGGCGTCAGTCAGCGTGAGCGCGACCTGGTCGGCAGTTCCGGCCTCGATCTCGAACTTCAGCTCCGCGGTACCGCCCGTCACGGGTAGATCAATCGTGCGGCTGCCAAGCCTGATGTTGGACATGGCCTTACGCCCGGTGCGTCGCCGCCGCAATTCGGCGACCGGGGCCTGCGCAAGGCGATAGCCGCCGGCCGTCTCGAGTAGCCGCACCGTCCGCGGCACCGTCATCAAACCGCGCGACGGGTGCGTGGGAATGTCCTGCGCATAATTCCAATTATTGGCCCAGCCGATCCAGATGCGGCGCGGGTCGCTCGCCGGCAGGTCGTTCCAGGAGGCCGTGGCATAGAAGTCCGCACCCCAGTCCACCCAATGCGGTGACGGGTCCCAGCCCGGTACAAGCGTGAACCGCGCGCCATCGAAGTCGCCCACGAAATATTGGACGCCGGAGCCGCCATTGACCGAATTGTCGCCGAGATTGATGCTCAACACCCAGCGTTTCTCGCCGGGCCGGCCGCCCGCGACCGGCAATTCAAACAGGTCGGGACATTCCCAATTCTTGCCCCGCGCGCCCATTGGCCCGAAGTCACTGGCGTGCGTCCAGTCCCTCAGATTGGTCGAGGTGTAGAAGGACACCTTGTTGCGGTCCGCGAGCACCACCGCCATGACCCAGCGCCTTGTCGCCGCATGCCAGAAGACCTTGGGATCGCGAAACTCGGTCGAGCCGATGTCGAGCACCTTGCCATGGACGGTGAAGGTGCGGCCGCGGTCGTTGCTGTAGGCCAAATATTGGGACTGGTTGCTCGTCTTCGTGTTCGTGCCGGTATAGATCGCAATCATCGCCGGATGGCCGTCCTTGCCGAAGCCACTGCTGTTGGTCCAGTCGATCACGGCGCTTCCGGAGAAGGCCATGACATCGTTCGCCTCGGGAATGGCGACGGGCAATTCCTGCCAGTGCATGAGATCGCGGCTGACGGCATGGCCCCAGCTCATATGGCCCCAACGATCCCCATAGGGATTGTACTGGTAGAAGAGGTGGTACTCGCCATCATAATGAACCAGCCCGTTGGGGTCGTTCATCCAGTTGCGGGCGGGCGCGAAATGATAGGCCGGCCTGGGATCGGCCACCCCCGTGGACGCCACGGTCGGCAGGAGCATCGCCATCACCGCGGTCAAGGCACGCATGATCACCCGGCATTCCTTTGCAGATTCATGTCCTCGAGCGCGATGCCGTTGGTCTCGGGCATCCGTTTCCACACCCACAGGAATTGAAGCAGCATCATTGCGCCGAAGAAGGCGAACACCCAACCGCCCAGCCGGTTCGCGAAGACCGGGAAGGCCCAGGTGATGGCGGCCGCCATCACCCAGTGCGTCGTGCTGCCCAGCGCCTGCCCCTTGCCGCGCACCGTGCTGGGGAAGATTTCCGAGATGAACACCCAGATGACCGCGCCCTGCGAGATGGCAAAGGCAGCGATGAAACCGAGAAGCCCGGCCAGCACTAAGGCGCCATTCGGATGCGCATCTTCGAACTGCCAGGCGACGAGGAACAAGGCTGCGGCGGTTCCGATCGACCCGAAGAATAGCAAGGGCCGGCGGCCAAAGCGGTCGATCAGAAACAAGGCTGCGATGGTGAAGACGAGATTGGTACCGCCGATCGCGATCGATTGCAGCAGCGCGCTGTTCGTTGCCGCGCCGCTCAACTCGAAAATATGCGGGGCGTAATACAGCAAAGCGTTGATGCCCGAGAGCTGATTGAACATCGCGATCGCAATCGCACAGGTCACGGGCACCGAGTGCGATCGGCTGAACAGCCGGCCCGCGGCGTGGCTGTCGGCGATATCGCGAGCGACCGCCTCGCGCATGTGGCGTACGTCGTCGGCGGGATCGGGAAAGCCGAGCCGATCCATCACCGCCAATGCGCGGCTCTCGCGGTTCGCGGCCACGAGCCAGCGCGGGCTTTCCGGCAACAGGAACGTCACGGCAAGGAACAATGCGGATGGCGCGGCGACGATACCGAACATCCATCGCCAGGCAGTGTCGGTCGGAAGCAGGCTGGCAATCACATAGTTGGAGATGAAAGCGAGCAGGATCCCGAACACGATGTTGAGCTGGTTCAGCGCGACCAGGCGTCCGCGGACGTGGGTCGGCGACACTTCGGCAATGTAGATCGGAGTTATGACGGATGCCGCGCCGATGGCGAGGCCGCCGGGAAAGCGGAAGGCGAGGAATGCGGGCCAGCTTTCGGCCAGCGCCGAGCCCAGCGACGAGACGACATATAATATCGCCACGGCCAGCAGCAGCGGCTTGCGGCCGAACCGATCCGAAGGCCATCCTGCCACGAGTGCGCCCACGATCGTGCCGATCAAGGCGGACGCTACGGTGAATCCCAATTGCGGATCGCTTAGCGCAAAGCGGGTCTGCAGCGCCGATGTGGTGCCCGAGATCACCGCAGTATCGAGCCCGAACAACAGCCCGCCGAGCGCGGCACCGGCGGCACTCAGGATCATGGTCGCGGTCACACGCTTGTGTGCGGGCGCTGCGTGGCGGACATGCTGGTGGCTCATGAGGGCAGACTTTCTATCTTGAGGCAGTCCGGTGCCGTAACCGTCCAGTGCATCGGCCAACGACCTGTAACATGTCGGAAGGCGAGCGCGAGCGCGCCGGTGAAACCGGCCGAGGAGCCGGCGGTCGGCGATGTGACGTAATCGATCATGTCGAGATCGCGGAGGCTTGCGTCATAGCCGGCGAGCTTGGGCTTGAGCGCTTCGCGCACCAGGCCATATATGTGCGGCCGCATTACCCCGCCGCCGAGGATGATCCGCTCGGGCCGAACCATATATGTGAGGGTCGCACAAAGCTCGGCGAGATAATGCGCGACCATCGGCCAGGCGGGATGATCGTCGCCAAGCTCTTCGCCAGGCTTGCCCCACCGCGCGTGCACTGCCGGGCCGCATGCCATGCCCTCGACACAGTCGCCATGATAAGGGCAGATGCCGGAAAATGCCGCGTCGCCAAGGGCTCGCACAACGCGGATATGACCGCCTTCGAGGTGATTGGCGCCGCCATAAGGCACGCCGTTTATCAGCAGGCCCACGCCGATCCCGGTTCCGACGGTGACGTAGCAGAAGCTGTCGAGCCCCCGACCGCCGCCGAACAGATATTCGCCGACCGCTGCAGCGTTGACGTCGGTGTCGAGCACCATCGGCACGCCCAACGCGCGCCGGAAATGGTCGAGTAGATCGGTACCCCGCCAGCCCGGTTTGGGCGTCGATGTGATGCAGCCATAATCGCGAGCGGCGGGCCTGAGCGACAAGGGGCCGAAGCTGCCGATGGCGAGCGCCGCTATCCGGCCGTGGCGTTTCTCCGCCTGCCTGAAAAAGGCCCCCGCTGCCGCGAGCGTAGCGGCAGGGGTCGCCGTCGGAATGCGCACCTCATCGAGGATGGTCCCGTCCTCGCCGGCGATGCCGCACAGGAACTTGGTTCCTCCAGCTTCGATCCCGCCGATGATCAAAGGAGACGCCATTCGATAACCTTGTTTGTCATGGACTTCACTGGAGCAGCCTGGGCCGCGGACGTGCATTGCTTCCGAAGGAGGGATCAGTCGCTCCATTTCCTCGCTGCCATCCGCGTGGTCACGACCTGCCCCAGATCATCGGCGTTGCGGCCGAGCGCGAAGCCGTAATCGCCCGCCGGCATCGTCCAGCCGCCATTCTTCCAGTCGGCGAGGAGGCGCGGATCGATTTTCATCGTGATCTGACGGCTGGCGCCCGGTTCGAGGCGCACGCGCTGGAAGCCGACCAGCCGCCGGATCGGCGCGCCCGCCCGGCTGACCAGATAGAGCTGCGCAACCTCGTCGCCCGCCCGCTTGCCGGTGTTCGCGACGGTGACGGTTGCGGTGACCCCCTTCAAAGTGAGGCTGGCGGCCGAAAAGCTTGTATAACTCAGCCCGAATCCGAACGGGAACAGCGGCTTGACGCCCTTGCGCGCGAACCAGCGATAGCCGACGTCCGACCCCTCGATATCGTAATCGGCATGCAGCTTGTCGGCATCGAACGCAGGCTCGTCGGCATAAGGCGGCTCGACCCAGGCGCCGCCGTCCAGGACCGGACGGGGCAATTGCGCCTCGTCGACCGGGAAGGTGACCGGCAGGCGGCCCGACGGATTTGTCTCGCCGAATAGAATGGACGCGATCGCCTGCCCGCCCCTGGCGCCTGGATACCAGGCTTCGATGACGGCGGCGGCCTTGTCGAGCCACGGCATTTTCACCGGGCCGCCGGTTTCGAGGATGACGATCGTTTTGGGATTGGCGGCCGCGACCGCGGCGATCAGCTGGTCCTGGCCATCGGGCAGCGAAAGATCGGGCTGGTCATGACCCTCGGTCCGCCATTCGGTGGCAAAGATGATCGCGACCTCAGCCTGCTTCGCCTTTTCAACTGCGTCCGTGATGTGGCTGCCGTCGCGGAAGGTGATCGTGGCATTCGGGGCCATCGCCTTGATCGCTTCGAGCGGGCTCGACCGGTGATATTGCTGCGAGACGTTGCTGCCGGCGCTACCGGTCGCGACCGGCATCAGTACGGCCGGTCCGCCTTCGCCCTGGACCTGGCTCGAGCCGCCGCCCGACAGCACGCCGACGTCCGCGTGCCCGCCAATCACCGCGATGCTCTTTGCCGAGCGCGCCAGCGGGAGGATCGAACGTTCGTTACGGAGCAGCACGATGCCCTCGCGCGCCGTTTCTTCAGCGACTGCGGCATTCTGCGCGAAGTCGATTTTGCCACCGGTCGTTGCGGGATATTTGTCGAGCCCCGCCGCGTATATCGCCGTCAGGATGCGCCGGTTCATATCCTCCAGCTTCGCGGCATAGACCCGATCGGAAGCCGCCTTTTGCTTCAGAACCCCACCGAAAAAGACACCCTTGTCGAGCTGTTCGCCTGACTGTTGGTCGAGCCCGTTGAGCGCGGCTTCCACGCCGGGAACGGCACCCCAGTCCGACATGACGAAGCCCTTGTAGCGCCATGACTGCTTCAGCACCCCGTTGAGCAGCCAGTCGCTGGCGCAGGCCTTATGCCCGTTGACGCGATTATAGCCGCACATCACGGCGCCGGGCTGGCCCTGTTCGATGCCGATCTGGAAGGCGAGCAGATCGCTTTCCCGCGCGGCGGGCTCGCTAATTCGGGAATCCACTGCCTTGCGGCCGGTTTCCTGACCGTTGAGGGCGAAATGCTTGATCGTAGAAATGATGTTGTTCGACTGGACGCCCCGGATGGCGGCGCCGACCAGCGTGCCGGTGAGCAGCGGATCTTCCGCGAGATATTCGAACGTGCGGCCATTGCGCGGGTCGCGCATCAGATTGGCTCCGCCGGCCAAAAGGACGTTGAAGCCCTTGGCGCGCGCTTCCGAACCGATCATCGCACCGCCGCGATAGAGAAGCTCGGGATTCCATGTCGCCGCCTGCGCGAGCCCGGAAGGCAGCGCAGTCGCGCCGTCCTTGCGCAGCCCGGAGACATACCCGATGCCGAGGCTCGCATCCGTCTCCTTGAGGGCGGGGATGCCGAGACGTGCTATTCCGGAAACATAGCCCGCGCCCGGGATGGCATCCGCCGGCAAGGGGGCGGGCGGCGATCCGTACGGAAGCGCGAAAAGGCCATGCGTCAGGACGACTTTTTCATCGGCGGTCATGCTGGCGAGCATCGCCTTTGCCCGTGCTTCCGCCGATGCAATATCCTTGGCGATCACGGGTGCGACGGTCCCTGCCGCAGGCGCCATCGCTACAATCAGGGCCAGAACGGTCTTCTTGTTCATCCGCAGGCTCTCTCAAGAAGGTGGAGGGCGGGCAGGTCCCGGAGCGAGGGACCGGGACATAGGGCGCGGCCCGAGCTTGCGGGGGAGTCGAGCTTCGTAACGATCAAGGTCATCACATTCTGAAGCGTACGCCCAGACTGAGGTATCGACCTTCGACGCGAGTATCGTTCGGATAATATTGGTTCCGATTGTAATAGGTGTAATCGTTCCACGGCTGGGCCAGGAGGTTGTTCCCGGTCGCCACCACGGAAAACGTCTTCGTGACGTCGTAGGATATGGAAGCGTCAAGCCGCGACACCGCTCGCGTCAACTGTCCCGAATATTGCTCATTGCCGGGCAGCCGCTTGTAATTGTCGACATAGTCGGAGCGGCGATTGTAGGAAACGCGCGCCGAGATCGGCCCCTTTTCGTACATCAAGGCGAGATTGTACGTCCATTTGGAAGCGTTGATCAACGGCACCAGCTTGTTTGGACCGTTTGAGGCGAACGCGCCGGCCGATCCATAATCGGACGGCGCCGGCATTGCGTTCTTGGCGTCGAGATAGGTCAGGTTCGCCTGCACGCCGAAGCCGGACAGCCAGGCTGGGAGGAAATCGAAGAAGGTCTGGACCGAGGCCTCGGCCCCCTTGATCCTGCCCTTGCCCGCATTTTCGGGCCGGTAAATCTCGATAAAATTGGTCGGGTCGGTCGGATTAGGCTCGGCATGGCCGTAGGTATCGATAAAGCCCCATATGTCCTTGTAAAATACGGCCAAAGATGCCGAGCCGTGCTTTGAGAAATAATATTCGAGCGAGGCGTCGTAATTGGTTGACCGCAGCGGCTTCAGATATGGGTTGCCGGTATAGATGGACGAGACCGGGAACGGCCCGTTCACGCGATCCGCCTGAACCGTCGGAGCCACCTGGGCATAGCCTGGCCGCGAGATCGTCTTGGTATAGGCAAGCCGCAGCAGCACCTTATCGCTGAGATGAGCCCGGGCCTGGAAGGCCGGTAGCACGCTCAGCCAGTCGTGCTTGGCAACGCCCGGATTAATGTCGGTCCGCTGCACGAAGCTGTTACCCTCCGCATAAGCGATACGGACGCCGCCCGTGCCTTCGACGCGGATACCGCCGAGATCGAACCGATACTTGCCCTGGACATAGGCGGCATAGGTGTTCTCGGTGCCGTAGAAGCTCGACGACGGATTGTCCTGGATCGCCGGCGTGCTGAACTGATCGATCGCCCCTTGCTCGAAGCCCGCCCAGCTATATTGGGCCATGATCTGCGTGCCCGTCGTGACCGCCAATTGCCGCAGGCTTTCGAAATTCGCGATGATCGCATTGCCGTTAGGCATCAGCCATTTCTGGAAGCGCTGCGGATCGTTGCGGAAGGCGCCCCATACCTGTTCGAGAGCACCGGTAGGCAGACTGGACAACGGGACGTTGGCCACCCCCAGCCAGATGTAGCGGTCGCCATAATTGTCCTGGGACGTGCGCCGGGTTGCCCGGAAGCCCGCCTGCAACTTGGGCAGCCAGCCGATATCCGTGTCGAGGTCCAGATCCACGCGTCCTTGCCACCCGTCACCCTTGGCAACGAGGTGCGTCTGGTAGAGCGCGTTGAGCGTGTACTTGCTGGGATCGAGCATGTCATAGCCGTCCAGATCGAACACGCCCGATCCGCTCTCCTGGAAATCGGCATTGAGCGTGGGAGCGATCGGAAGTTGAGCGATGACGCGGGTCTTGGTCGCTTCGTAGATGCTCTTCGAATAGGCGAAGTCGCCGGTGATCGTTGCCCGACCCGTGTGCCATTTGAAGCCCGCCGCGCCCTGATAGACATCCGTCCGATCCTGCAGGCCATCCCGCCAGATGTCGGGAAGACCACCACCCGAATGGGTCAGGCTCGCCGCCTTGCGGTCCTCGCCGTTCACCAGGACGACGTTGCTGAGCGTACCGCCTCGGAGCGTTTGGCCGTAAAAGTCGTTGGCCTGCTTTCCGCGATATCCGCTCCAGAGACCTTCCGCGTAGATTTCGAGTTCCGAATTGGGGCGCCATTGCAGCATGAAATTGGCCGCCGGGCGCTCGCGGGTACCGGTGGCGTAGAAGTTCCCGATATAATCGGGCATGCAGAATTCACCCGTGCCCAGCACGGTGCTGTCATTACAACTTCTGTTGTCCGTATTGGTGATGATGCTGGCGCCATCGAAGCGCAGCGCCTGATGGTATTTGGTGCGGATATAGCTCCCGCCGACCAGCACGCCGATCTCGCCGATCGACGTATCCCAGCTATGCGCGGCGATAAGGTTGCCGGCCGGCTCGATCGTCTTCGACTGATCGTTGTAGGTGCCTCTCACCTCGCCGGCGATGGTCGTGTTCTTCATTTCGAACGGACGCCGCGAGCGTATGTTGATGAGGCCGCCGAGCCCGGGCTCGACGAGGTTGGAGGTCGCTGTCTTGTAGACCTCATAGCCCGCGGCAACTGCGGCGGAAATGTCCTGCCAGTGCAGAACCCGGTCGTCGGTGCTGAACAGCTCCCGATCGTTATAGGTTGTGGCAAGGTTGGGGAGGCCCCTTACCAGGACCTCGGACCCTTCGTCATAGGTGCGCGTGATCTGGACGCCCGGGATACGGGAGAGGACTTCGGCGCCGTTATTGTCGGGCAGCTTGCCAATATCTTCGGCCACGACCGTGTCGATGATGGAATCCGAAGAGCGCTTCAACTGCTGCGCCGATCCGAACGCCGCGCGAAAGCCGGTCACCACGATTTCAGCTGTCGCCTCGGCGGCTTCCTTGTCCGCGGGGCTTGTCTTTCCTGTGCTCTTTTCGGCCTTGGGTCTGTCCTTGGACTGGTCCGCTGCGGCATTGACATCTTGCGCCGATGCCGGCGCTGCCGCCAGCACTGCCGCCAGCGAGGTGGAGCAAAGCATCAACAAAGCACGATTGGACATTATTCCACCCCATTATGATTTATCGAAGTTTATGGTTTCGCCGGTCCAGCGCGCGCATCGGGATCACTGGATTTGGGCTTCGGTTCTTGGCCTGGCGCAGCAGGACGAGGCATCGAGACGGATTGCTACCGACGCCGACGCTCGATCAGCGCAGTGTTGTACGCGGCCTGGGCCTACCCTTTTTTGCCCTGAGCCGACGCATGCCTTGGATATCGCGCATAACCCCTCCATTCGATCGCCGCGTTGGTGCGGTCTCTGTTCGACAGACTAAATCTATCGATGTGATTTGCTAAATCTACGACTGTGATTTAGTCTGTCAAGAGCGAAAACTTTTGATAAAATCGGCCGCTACAGGGGCCTTTTCCGCTGGTGGCGGCCGGCAGAAGCCGAAACTATAAGTATTTGATTCGACGAACGATCTTCCTTCGTCGGCGGTAAGGATGCGAACAGCGGACATGCAGCGGGGAAGCAATTCAATCGGGGTGAGGCGCTATAATGAGCGGCTCGTGCTTTCGACGATTCGCCGACTCAACGGCGCGTCGAAGGCCGACATATCCAAACTGACCGGGCTCTCGCCCCAGGCTGCGGTCAGGATCGTTGAGAGCCTGGAAGAAGCAGGACGACTGATACGGGCCGGCCGGCGAACCGGGGGCATGGGGCAGCCTTCGATCATTTATAAGGTGAACGGCGCCAGCGGCTGCACGGTAGGAGTCGAGATCGGCCGCGATCGCCTGACATGCGTGCTGCTCGACTTCGACGGGGCGATCTTGGCGCGTCGGTCGCAAACCCACGACTTTCCCCGCCCTCACCAAGTGATATGCGACATAAACGCGTTCATGGACGCGCAGATGGCGCTGCTCCCGAATGCGCAGCAGCAGGGATTCTTGGGTATTGGCATCGCCATGCCCTGGTTCCTGGGGGAATGGCGCGACGAACTCGGGATCACGGATGCGCAGGCGCGCGAATGGGGCGCAAGTGCGATCGAGGATCATTTCCGCTCCGCATTCGAGGCGCCGCTCTTTTTCGAGAATGACGGCAATGCCGGCGCGCTTGCCGAATTGCTCTGCGGCGCCGGGCTTGGGCGGCGGGACTTTCTCTATATCCATCTGGGCAAGTTCGTCGGCGGCGGCCTCGTCCTTGGCGGACAGGTGCACGAAGGCCAGAACGGCAATGCCGGAGCATTGGCCTCGATACCGGTGCCGGGCCGGAACGGCGCCGACGTCCTGCTGCATCGCGCATCGCTGTACAATGCGGATGCGGAGCTCCCCGCGGAGAGCAAGGGCTGGCTGGACGATTGCGCGGATGCGCTGAGCTTCGCCATCATCGGAGCCAATAGCCTGCTCGACCTCGAGGCAGTGATCCTGGGTAGCCTGCTCTCGGAAGAGCGCACCGGCGCGCTGATGGCACGGATAGGGGAGCGCATTGCAGCCAATGCGCCTCGCGATTTCTTCAATCCTCCGCTCCTGCGCGGACATAATGGCGAAATCGGACCGGCCCTGGGCGCCGGCCTGCTACCGCTCTTTGCCTCTTATGCGCCCAATCTCGGCTCGCTCATGAAGAGTTCCGATAACACTACCGAGCAGGAACTGGCGTCAGTATAAGGCTGTGCGGAACGCCTCCTCCGCCGTGTACCAACGTGCGGCACTTCACGAATTCGAGCGATGCTAGGGCAAGTTCGGCCGCTTTCGCCCCCAAGGCCCGTCGTCGACGGGCGCAGACGTACCGCCGCTAGGTGGACTTAATCCAATCGCTTCATGAGCCCGTTCGAGAAATAGCCGACCTTCGTGCCTGCAAGTTCCTCGCGAACCCGGGATGCAAGCGCCACACCGTCCCTGTCGAGTTGGGTCACAAGATCATCAGGTAAACCCGCAAAGTGCGCCTCTTCGTATAGCGCCTGCCAAGAGGTTAGGCTGAGGGCGAGTTGCTCGGACAACCCTAAGGATTTCGGATCAACGTAGCCGCCATTGATGGCGTCGCGGACACCCGTTCCGGACAACATTCCATCTATCAGAAGCTCGGTCGTCATCTCGTCTCCGAGGCGACGGATAGCCCGCGACGAGGAATGGTCGCAATGGCAGCTTACTACGGCAGGGACATCGGAAGCTGCGCTTCAGCTTTCCACTCAGCTATTGCCGTTATCGTCTGCAACTTGCTCGGCGTTGACGTATCTGGTCGAAGCTCTGCGGTCGAAAGATCGTGACCAGTGCAATTACCAGCCATCCGAGAAATATTACCCCGACGACGGCGATCCCCGTCAACGCGATGACGCGATGGAGTGGCGTTGGTGACAGGCTCGCAAATCCCAATAGCGCGACCGCACAGCCCACGAGGAACCAGCGGCTCGCCCTTACGAAAAAATGATGGTTCGTTAGGAGCCAGTCGATCATCGCGTGATCTTCGCGACACACCCCTCTATCGTCAATGGAAGGACCGCTTTCCTACTTGCCGCCGACGAAAGCTACCGGACCGCCTTCTACCCACTCCTCGCTGCTCTGGCCTCAATGCTGGATGTGATCCGCCTGAAAACGGACCGGCGGGTTTCGGAGCGGTAAGCGCCCTGACGAGAACCGCTTCCGGCCGTTTGAGTTCGCAGTTTCGCTGCCTGATAGCTGCCGCTCGTTCATTCACGTTTATCCATCGATGCTTTCGTCTCGCCTGCAACGCAGTTTGAAAGGATCAGCTGGACCGAAAGCCATTTCTCGTGAGTTGCGCGGTTCGCAGGTCGAGCCCGTCGCCGTTGCGAAAAACGTCGGCGACCCCGGCCGCATAGCGATCGAGCGTTCCCTCGCGCCGAGCAGCCTGCCACCCGGCGTGGACGACAACGAAGAGGATCTTGAAATTCTCTCCAAGCCGGGCGCGTGTTTCCGGCTCGGAGAGCCGGCCGTTGGAGAGCGCGGCGGCAGCTTGCGCCCGCACGCCTTGTACGCTGCCGGGAGGTGGCTCCTGCCCCTCGTGCACGATCATCCAGCCGAGGAGCAAATAAGCGGCCTGCGCACTGGCGGCGTCATCGCCAGCGAGTCCGTAGGGCCGGACAATGCCAGCGTAGATCGCATTATAGTCATGCTGCCGGAATTCTGCTTCGATTTGACCGGCTTCCTTTGGATCCTTCGCGCGGACGCGGTCGATAAAGGCGGCAAGTACTTCGCGTCGAAGCGCCGCGCTGGCAGTGTAGCGCATGTCCGTGTTGTCCGCGGCTCCCGGCAGGGGCCGTGCAAAGGGATGCTGGGCACCCGCCGCACTTCCACACCAGGGCGTATCGGAATCGACTCGCTGCCCTATTCCGCGGGCGCGGGCGCATTCCGACTTTATGATCCCGCCCATACTCATCGTGTTTGCAAGAGCGCCCATGTTGAAGACGCCGGAAATTTCCTGAGCCCGAGCCGACATGGCGCCAGAAACAAGGGGCAGGCTGATGAGCATTATCGAGGCTGACAAGCGCACGTGAGACTCCTCCCGCTGAGCCAGACGCCCGCCGCGTTCCGGCCACAGCCGCAACGATCTACGCTGCCAATGGATGCCGCGAGTTGAATCTACGAAAAGCCGCAATCGGTGAGGAACCGTGAGCCAGGTCGAAGGCTTTCAAAAGCTGTCCGTCGGGAGTCGGCCCGATTGTGTTGAAAAACTCCGAGAGCGGTTTTTGCGGGCAATATTCGAATCCAGGCATAGGCCGCGTACGTCAATGATTCGCGAGGCGCGGACCGTTTGAATCCTTGTTTCCGAAAATTGGCTACGGGCGCGCCGGCGCGAACCATTCCAATAAATCCAACCCATTGCAGACGTTAGGCAAGCGCCCCAGAATGAGCGCCTGAGTTGATATGCAGGAGGGGTAAGCGATGCGCCATTCAGCCTTGATGTTCTGTGGTCTGCTTGCTTGTCCCTTGGCGGCGGTACATGCGCAGCCCGCGCCGACCCGGCCACCCGTCGCGGCTCAAGCCAACACTATCGACAGCGATGTGCGGCGCGATGTCGTCGCCAAACTCAGCGACGCGCTTCGCGACAATTACATCTTTCCGGATGTCGGCCAAAAGGCTGCTGAAAGGATCAGCGCGTCGCTTGCGGCTGGCGAGTACGACAAACTCGACGATCCGAGCGTCTTCGCCGCGCGGCTCTCCGCGGATGTCGCGGCAGTCGCACATGACAAGCACATGTCGGTCAGCTCGATGCGCGGGCCACCGCCTTCACCCGAAGGTCCCGTCAGGGCGATGCCGCGCTCGGAAGCGGGTGTAGTTCGCGCCGACAAGCTCGCTGGCGATGTGGGCTATATCGAAGTGATCGGCTTTCCGCCTTTGCCAGCATTCAAGCCGGCAGTGGACAAGGCCATGTCCGCCCTTGCGGGCAGCCGTGCCCTGATCATCGACGATCGCCGAAACATGGGAGGATCGCCAGATGCGGTCGGTTATTTCGTCAGCTATCTGATTCCGTCGAACCAATCGATCGAAATCAACGACATAGTCTCGCGTGTTCCGAAGACGAATGAGTTTGACCGCAAGAAATTCGACAGCGTGCCAACCCCGGTCAATTTTGCCAAAATTCCGGTGTATGTCCTGACCAGCAAGGGTACCTTCTCCGGCGGCGAAGAGTTTGCCTATGACGTCCAGACTCACAAGCTGGGGAAGATTGTCGGAGAGGTCACCGGCGGCGGCGCGAACCCGACTGGCCCCGTCGATCTCGGCCACGGCTTCGTCGCAAGTATCCCATGGGGCCGGGCGGAAAACCCGATCACGAAGACGAACTGGGAAGGCAGTGGCGTTCAGCCGGACATAAATGTGCCTTCGGCCGATGCCCTGAAGGTTGCGCTGATACGATTGGAGCAGAGGCCCGCGACCGACATCGCAAGCGCTTCACTGAAACAAGTATTTGCGCCGCGCGCAACTCCTCTTCCTGGGTCGGAGGCCGCCACTCGGCAATTCATCGCGGGGCTCGTCAGCGGCAACCCTGATTACACCTCAATGACGCCCGAGTTCGCGGGTTTCAACCGCGAGCAGCTGCCCATGCTGCGACAGTCGTTCTTGCTTCCGCTCGGGGAGTTGCGTTCGGTCAAATTCGAGGACGTCGGCATGGCGGGGGGCGACGAGTATCGGGCTTCATTTGCAAACGGGGCGATCATCGTTGCCGTCATGCTCGACGCCGACGGGAAAGTTGCCGGCGCAGCGATGAGGCCAGCTCCCGCGGGACCGTAAATCAGGACCCTAGCATCCGCTCTCCACACTTGGCTGCTGCTTTGTTCGGGTGGACGAATGGCAGTTATTGGGGGCAACCGAGCGCCCCGCTGATGGCGGAAAATAGGGCGCATAGCGGCCGATGGAATTCGGCCGCTATCGCACTCCCTTATTGCTTGACCACCGTATAGCTCATGGTCGTCGCGTGGAGCAGATCCCGTGATCTGACCTTCATCGTCTTGCCATCGGCCGAAGGCGTCATCATCTGGATTGCGATCGCCTTGTCGCCGCGATAATCGGTTTCCACGATCCAGTTCGGCCGGCCCTTGAGCGTGACCGCGGTCCAACCTGGATCGCCGGTCACCGGCGATTTCGGCCCGTTCAGCTTCGCCGTAAAAGCGCTGCCCGTCGGCGCCTTGAAGCTTATGCTATCTCCGACGCTCGAGAACATGAACGTCAAGCCGCTATCCGAGAACTGGGCGTCATTCGTCCGAATCCAGGATCCGGAATAAGCATGCGCGCCGGCAGGTGCCGCGCCGACCCGCTTCATCACAGCCCTGCCGGTTACCGGCGTGCCGTTGCTTCCACTCGTGTCGGTGAAGGTTACGACGAACGATTTGCCATCGGGCGACAGGGCGTCGGTTTCCGTGAAGATGAGCTTCCCAGCCTTGCGGGTCTCCTGCTTGACGGTGTGCTGGTCGACTTCGGCCACGGACATCTCATCGAAATAGGGATGCCCGCTGACCGGGTGGAAGTTGCCATCGGCCGAAACGACGATCTTCGGTACGCAAGTGGAACAAGTGAAGGTACCGGCCTTGAGAAGATAGACCTCGGGCTTGGTCGGCATCTTGGCCGATTTGATGTCGGCCTTCCACGTACCATCGATCGATGCCGCGGATACTGGAACGGCGAATCCAACTGCGAGCGCCGTCATAAATATCGCTTTCATAAAACGATCTCTTCCATTTTGGAGGTGAGACTCGCGTACTGCGTCGTGGGAGTTTAAGCCAGACAATTCGCCGTGCGCGGGAGGTATAGGAAAATATGTCCGTATTTCTGATGATCCGCCGGCAAGAATAAATATTGCGGCCGAAGATCAGCGGGCGACAGGAGATCGCCCGGCTATCTTTGGTCATTTCGAAGATCGCCCGCTTGTTAGTGGCACCGCGAGCGGCGCATTCAAGCGAGACTTCGCAGGGGGACGGTCCTGCCGCAGCTCTCCGGCAGAGAACAGTCGAAACCCCACGACGCTCTCACGCAGCGGCCGCTGGCGACAAGTCGGCGCGCCAGCGGCTCAGCGAAGACGCCCTGATCCCAACGACCGACCTCCGCCGATTGCGATTACACCCAGGTGCATCCCATAGGCCCGGATGGGAATCGATGACGCCTTCCAGCCCCGCCGCTGTGACACATCAGCAGCTCCGGCGCCGAACTGGTCAATGATTATGCCCATAAACTGGTCATTTTCGTCGATCCAGTAACACAGTAGCTCCGCCCCTGACAGTGGTGGAGAGTCAGATGGCTAGGATCGCAGCTGGGAAATCCGAGGTATGGCACAGGACCGGTCCCAGCCCCGCCGCCCGGTTGCGGCGCAGCAATCCGGCCCAGACCGATGGAGCGAACGGTATGGAGTGGGACTTATGATGCCGGATTGGGGAAAGGCGGGCTCACCGGCATAGCGGTAGCCGAAATGGGCTATTTTGCAGCCTTAATATGGGCCGCCGTCATCCCTTCCCTGCTCGCCTGCTCAATCCTGAGCCAGTTCCGCATGTCGGAGACAATATGCTGAGACGCGATCTCCTGCGCTCCGGCGCCGCAACATTGCTGGCCGCAGCTATTCAGACCGCTTCGCTCGCAAAGGAGAATCGGACCATGACGACCCAGGGACAATATGCACCCGTCAACGGGTTCGATCTCTACTATGAGCGGCACGGTACGGGCGAACCGTTGATCCTCCTTCACGGCGGATTGGGAACGATCGACGCCATCTTCGGGCGCCTGCTTCCGGCTTTGGCAGCACAGCGTCAGGTCATCGCAGTCGAGCTGCAGGGCCATGGCCACACCGCCGACAATGGCCGCCCAATGACCTATGAAGCCATGGCCGACGACGTTGCCGCCCTGATCCGGGATCTGGGTCTGCACAAGGCCGATGTTGCTGGCTATTCGGTGGGCGGCGGCGTTGCGCTTCAGATCGGGCTCCGTCATCCCGACGCCGTGCGCAAGCTGGTCGTGATTTCGGCGCCCCACGCGACGCGCGGCTGGTTTCCGGAAGTGCTGGCCGGCACGGCGGCAATGGACCCCGAGGCGATGCGCGGGTCCAAATGGCATGAGGCTTATGCGAAGGTCGCGCCCCGACCGCAGGACTGGCCGCTGTTGGTGCGCAATGTCGCGCGCCTGATGTCCAGCCAATATGACTGGACCAAGGACATCGCCAACCAATTGAAGGCGCCCATCCTCATTATCAACGGGGATGCCGATAGCGTGCGGCCGGCGCACGCGCTGGCGCTGTACGAGTTGGCCGGCGGAGGAAAGGCGGATGGGTTCGCCATGGGGCGCGGCCCCTCGCAATTGCTCATCGTGCCACAAACAAACCATCTGGAGATCCTCGATCGGACCGCGCTACCCCCTGCTATGCTGGACTATCTCAAGCGCGATGAGGGCGTCACCCCGCCATTTTCGGTCGAAGCATAGGATGCCGGCCGACGACGTGCAGCTTGGCTGGTGACGGTGCGCGCCGAGGGGATGCCGTGGAGTTCTAAAATGCCTGGTTTTCGGGACACACGGGAGCAATCCGAATGACGGGCGTGAGGGCGCAAAGCAGCCGCTTGGCGCCAATCTTGCCGCAATCGGTTGCGCGCCACCACACCGACAGACCGAGGGCCGCGTTGAGCACCAAGCCGTACCCGGCGATCCCATTTGCCCTGTCGCGCTCCAGATCATGCACGAACGGCTATGTCGCTTGGGTCAGGTAACCCGTGGTGCTCAACCGGGAATACGGGCGATGACCTTAATCTCGAAGTCGAACCCCGCCAGCCAGTTGACGCCGACCGCCGTCCAGTTGGGATAGGGCGGTTCCGGGAAGACTTCGCTCTTGATGGCCATAATCGTGCCGAACTGCCGTTCGGGATCCGTGTGAAAGGTCGTTACGTCGACAATATCGTCAAACCCGCATCCGCCTGCTTTCAGCGTCGCCTCGAGATTGGCGAAAGCCAGGCGGACCTGCGCTTCGAAGTCCGGTTCGGGCGAGCCGTCGCTGCGGCTGCCGACCTGGCCGGATACGAACAGCAGATCGCCTGATCGGATTGCGGCGGAGTAGGTATTCGACGTGTAGAGGTCTTGCCGACCGGCGGGAAAAACGGGGTCACGCTTGGCCATCTGGTTTTCTCCTGAATCGCTCGCCTCCAGATAGGCGACGGGAAATGCGCTGCTAGGGTGATCGGTGCAATGGCCGCTCTCGAAGGCCGAATGGCGCGCCAGTGCCGTCCGCCGAGCCTGGCCGAAGCGGTCGGCAGGCGTTCACCCCTGCGATGCCGAGTTCGGCCCGAAGCGCCACGTCGTCGCGTAGTTCATGATCGGCCGCTCGAATGTGGCTCCGGCAGCCGCGAAGCGTTTGCCGGCGTCCAGCATGGGTTGATAATGGTCCAATTGCTGGGCGTGCTCCAACGTGTCCCACAGGCTGGTATTCATCATCGAATTGGTCGCTGCGTCGGCGCCGGCATAGAAAGCGATCAGTCCGGGCATTTGCTCGATGCCCTCGCGCAGCGCCGCTTCGCTTTCGACCATCATTTGCCGCAGAGTTTCGAACCGCTCGGCTTCGCAGCGTAGTATCGAGATGCGCACTATCGGGTCGGATGCCATATGCTTTCCTCAGATTAGCGCCAGCGCACCCATGACCACTGTGTGCGTCGGCGTCGCCGCCCGGCGCCGGCGAAGGTAATCTCTGGAATTCTGTATTCAACTCTGCTGGCGCCGCCCCAATGGCCATGTTTCGTACTCGAAGCGAGAGTGCGACGGTCGGCGCCTGCCTCAGTCGCGTAGATTTGGAGATTGAAATGGCGTTCCCCGGATTGGCAAGGCGGATGCTTCCTTCAACGGTATAGGAACGGCGATAAGTGGTGGTTAGCTGCCGTTCGCCGGAACGGTACCGTGAGCCTTAATTAGCGCGACCACCGACACAATCGGAAAGCCGGTTTTGACAATAATTTGTCCTGTGGCGACAACCTTGAACACCATCACCACCGGGATGGTTATGCCGAAGAGGATGATGACATCGTCAGGGGTGGTCCAGTCGATGCCAAATCCAACAAATCCAAATAGGCAGCCGATCACCCACAACGGTTTGAGCGTTAATACGGGCGACCGGACGACTACGATTACGGACCAAAGGCTGAGCGCGGCCACCAGCATCGCAAATAGTGCGACGAACACCTGCGAGCCGTTCATAGCGCTGCCTTTCCTAGGTTGTGGATGCGTTATAGCGGCTAGCATCAAAAGTCTGCAATTGGGGCGGCTCCGATCCGGCGGCATTCGCGCCTGAAACTCGCCAGTCCAACTTTGGGCGACGACTAGCCGGCGTGGGGCCGGCACTGCACTAAACGGCGCCGGATTGGCCGCCCCTTTCAATCCGACCAGATAAAGCGCGCACCGTCGCTGTTGTCCGGCATCGGGCCGGGACTGTCCGCGCGGATATCCCCGGCCTTCGGATCGATGCGCAGGAAGCGGTTGGTGGCCAGGGACATCAGCACCAGTTCGCCGGTCGGCGTTTCGATCCATTGGAAATTCTGCGCCGTGCCGGAGGGGTCGGCGGCGAGCGTCACCGCTCCGTCGGCTGCGACCGTGACATAGCCCTGCCCCGAGCGCAGCGCGACGCGGCCCAGGCCGCGGTCGACGACTTCGAACCGCGTGGGAACCCCCGACGCCAGGCGTCCAGCGCTCGCCGCCAATCCGGCGCTCGCATGAAACGACGTCAGCCGAATCGACCTGCCATAGGGGATGGGCCGCATCAGACCGTGGGGCTGCGGCTGATGGACGTCGATCTGGTCGAAATCGGCAAAGCCCCCCTCGGCACCGATCTTGCTGTAGCTGAACAAGCCGTAGCGGACGCCCTGGAAAGTGAAGGTCTGGTAGACCAGCACGACTTCGCCGCCGATCGGCGTGAAGGTCATGCCGTCGAGCGAATAGCTGAAGCGCGCGCGTTCGGTGAGATAGTCACAGTCGGCGCGAAGCCAGATGCGCGTGCCGGACATCTTCACGCGCGCGGTCTGGTCGAGACGCTGGTCGTAGAAGACGACATCGAGTCCGTCGGCGCGTTTTTCGACGCCCAAGGTGGCATAGGGCAGGTTGAGCAGCCCCAGGCCGGCGGTGTCGCCGGGCTTCAAGTTCGATGCATCGAGCAGCACCGTCGGGGTCGACATCGGCCCGATCGCGCGTTGCGTGAGCGTATTGCGCGCGTCGTAGAAGGATGTCGCTGGCAGCGCGTGCAGCCGCAGGAAGCCCGGCCGTTCCGACAGCGACCATTTGCCCTCGACGGGCACATGGTTCCACTGCCAGATCGGCTGGAGCCGCGGCGCCGAAAAATCGTCGCTGCGACGGAAGGGCACGCGCACCGGCTGCGGCGTGGCGGTCTTCGGCTTCACCCAGGTGCGCGGCGTGCGCGTGAGATTGCCCGGCAGGCCGAAATAGGGCCAGCCGTCCTGCCAGGTGACCGGCGAGAGGCTGAGCAGGCGGCCCACCGAATTGAAATCCATCATCGAAAAGCCCCACCATTCGCCCTGGGGCGTATGGATGATGCCGCCCTGGTGCATCGCCAGGCCATGGCTGGCGGCGGGCCCGGCGGGCCAGAAGTCGAACGGCGGCCGAGGCTGTTTCAGGCGGGGGCCGGCCGGCATGCCGAAGTCCTCGTGGAGGCTGATCGCGCGATTGACTTCGTACGGACCCAGCACATGGTCTGCGCGCGCGGCCGGCATGCGAAAGCCGCCGGCATATTCGGCGCTGATGATGTAATATTTGCCGTCGATCTTGTAGAAATGCGCGCCCTCGCCCATTCCGCCATCGGCGCTGAACAGCACGCGCTCGGTGCCCGGAACCAGGTCGGTCAAATCGTCCGTCAGTTGCGCCAGATGCATCGTCTGGTGATCCCAGACGACATAGACCTTGCCGTCGTCATCGAACAGGACCGACAGGTCATGCAAGCTGCGCTTCATCGGCGTGCGCGTCCACGGCCCTTTCGGATCGGTCGCCGTGAACATCTGAGTCGTCTGGCCGTTGACGTTCGAGAAGATGTAGAATTTGCCGTTATGGTAGCGGAAGCACGGCGCCCAGATACCCTGGCCGTAGATATTCTTGCCGCTCTCCAACCGGTAGGCCGGGCCGAGGTCGAGCTTGTCCAGGGCGTAAGCGACGAATTCCCAGTTGACCAAATCCTTCGAGCGCAGGATCGGCAGGCCCGGCATGGTGTGCATGGTGGTGCCGGTCAGGTAGAACCAGTCGCCGACGCGGATCACGTCCGGATCTGAAAACTCATCGTAAAACAGCGGGTTGGTGAAGGTGCCGTTGCCGTTGTCCGGCGTCCAGGTCGCGGTCGACAGGCCCTTCGACACGCGCGCCGCAGGAGCGGCCCGGTAGTGGGCCGCTGCCGGTGCCGTGCAGGGATTCAGCACCAGGGCCAGGCATGACGCCAGTCCGGACAGGATAATTCCGGACGCGTTCGACCCATGCAGCATCATGCTTCCCTTCGTGTGATTCCGGAATGAACGTGGAGGCGGCGGATGGACCGTGGAGCCCGGGGCCCACGCGATTCATGGGATGATTAAAGAATTTGCCCCAGCCGCGTCTCAAGCTCGGCGCGATAGCTCCGGCTCAAGTTGAGATGGGTTCCGTCCCTCAGTTCCACCTCGAACTCGCCGTGCGAGCGACGTTCGAGCACCGCGATCGATTTCAGATTGACGAGGCTCGACCGATGGATGCGGACGAACTGGAACGGATCGAGCCGGCTGGCAACGGTGGCAAGGTTGGCGCGGTACAGAAATTTCTCACTCGCGGTATGCACCGTGACATAGACACCGGCCGCCTGGACCCAATCGATATCCTCCGCCAAGATCAGCCGCACTTCGTCGCGCGACCGCACCACGATCCAATCCCATAGCTCGCCGGGCTTGGAGCGCTGCGTGACGAGCTTGACGACCTCGGGGCCGAAGAGCTGCGAATTGTCTTGCCTGGAAGGCACGTCCTGCAGGCGCCGTTTGACCCGCTCCATGGTCGCATCGTAGCGTTTGCCGCTGAAAGGCTTCAGCAGATAGTCGATCGCGTCCGCTTCGAACGCCTTGAGCGCGAAATGGTCATAGGCCGTCACGAACACGGTCAGCGGCATATGTTCGAAGCCGACCGCATCGATCACACCGAAGCCGTCGATTCCGGGCATCTGCACGTCGAGGAAAACGATATCGGGTTTGGCCTGCTGGATCAGCTTCACCGCGACAACGCCGTCTTCCGCCTCTAGAATACGGCCAACGTCTCGATCGATTTTCAGCCGTTCAACGAGCCGCTCACGCGCCGGCTCTTCATCGTCGACGACCAGCGCACAAAGCGGCTCAGGCCTCACGTGCATCGCTCTCTACTCCTCTCCCCTGAAAGGGAATGCGAATGATTACCTCGGTGCCGCCGCCCTGGCGTCCGGAAATCACGAAACGATCGCCCGCACGTCCATAGAGCGCCTCGAGACGCTCCCGCGTGACGCGCAAGCCCAGCCCAGATGAGCTTTCCATAGACCAGTTCGGAGGAAGGCCGACGCCGTTGTCGACCACGCGGATCTGCAGATGACTGTCCGCGAGCTGCGCCGAAACCGTGATCGCGCCTCCCGATCTGCGCCGTTCAATCCCATGACGAACGGCATTCTCGACCAGCGGCTGGAGTAACAGCGATGGGACCTTGATCGAGAGCGCTGCGGAGTCGGTTTTCAAGTTCAGGGCGATCCGATTGCCGAAGCGCAGCTTCTGTATAGCGAGATAATGATCGAGCAACGCCAGTTCCTGCGCGAGCGTGATTTCAGTGGTGGCGTGGTATTCCATCGACTGTCGAAGCAGAGTGGCAAGGTTCTCGATCATCTCCTCGACGAGTTCAGGATTCTTCATCACTTTGGATGAGATGGCATTCAGCGCGTTGAACAGGAAATGCGGCTCGAGTTGCAGCCGAAGCGCACTGAGCTGAGATTCGATCAATCGCTTTTCGACTCTTTCCAGGCTAAGCTGGCTAGTCAGCAGTCGGTTGCGGAAGTCGAAAGCCTGCAAGATGCCGACGAAGGCGCAATAGGTCGACCAGCCGCCCAGAAAGAAATAGATCCAGAAGGGAGGATTCCGGAACGGGTTCCACCATATTTGCGGGAAAGGATAGAGAATCCAAGCTTCAAGGTACGCATGGACCAGGGTGAACGGAATGCTCAGCGACAGATAGAACAGAAACAACTTCACGGCATTTTGGTGCGACGATTTCAATTGGCGGTCGATGAGCAGGACGGCCGGCGTCAGCAACGCCCAGGTCCAGTTCTCGACCAAGTGCGAGAAAAAGAGGTACCAATCAAAACTTCTGAACATGTCCGGCACGGCCTGGAAAACGCCCACCACCGTCCAGATCGATATCGTCACGATCGCCGATAGAACCAACGTGCGCCGCGTTCCGCTCCAGAGCGGCGCGAAATCGGAGTGTGGCCGTGCCATGGAATGCGGTTTGGTCACGGCGGCCGCGACGGGATCGTGCGGAGAGTGTTTCATGAGCGGCTAGAGGCCCTCTCGCTTGGCGGGGGCATGATAGAGGATGTCTGGCGGCTTCCCAACCGATTCAATGTCGATGCGCGCGAGCCCCGCTGCACATGCCGTCCCCGCGCCACCAATCCACTCCCCCGATTCGATCTTATCATCGACCGATTCGCCGCAAGGCCCAGCCGGGCGGCGAACAGGATGATCTACCGCGCAATGCCCTTGCGCGGCTTGGCCAGTCTCGCCCATTCGTCCCCGGGGGCCAAGCCGACTTGGGCGCACTTTTTCAAAAATGATACGATCCGGATCGACCTTTCGTGAGGGGGCCTCACGTAACGTGAGCGTCGATTTAAGCGCTATTTTCGCGTAAAAACAACGAGTTCCGGCATATCCTTTGCTCGGTTTATCGTAGACTCGCCGGAAAAATTATGGCTCTTACCCGAGCCATCAGTGGGGCAGCCGTTTACTGGTAAAAACCCGAAGCGCCACGAGGGTGGCTTCGGCGCCGGCAAATGCGGCAGCGCAGCGACATTATGGACCCCGCGGCGCGAGAACGCTTCGGGACGAACGATAAGCTTCGGCCTGGCATCCGCGGGCGGGGCAAAGACCGGGACAACCGGGAGAATGGTGCTGCGACGCAGCCGAACATGGTTCGTCGGGCCAAGATGAATAGGGGAGGAGAATCGATGAAGACGCGCAATTTGATGTTAGGGGCCAGTGCTTCGGCGCTCATTCTCGCGGGCCTGAACGCGGCGCAGCCGGCATGGGCGCAGGACGCGGCGGCGAAGGCCTCCGACGATGCGACGCTGAAGGATGACAGCAAGGGAACCGAAGAGCAAATCATCGTCACTGCCCGGCGCAGGGCGCTGGCGGATGCAATCTCCATCAAGAAGAACTCCGACACGATCGTCGACTCGGTGACCGCCGACGAGGCTGGCAAGCTTCCTGACAATTCGATTACCGAAGTTCTTCAGCGCGTGTCGGGTGTGTCGATCTCGCGTTTCAATGGGGCCAACGGTGGCAGCACCGCGTTCCAGATCGAAGGTACGGGCATTACCGTGCGCGGCCTTCCCTTCAATTCGAGCATGCTCAACGGCCGACAGGTGTTCAGCGCCAATGGCGCTAGCGCCATCAGCTGGAACGAAATCACGCCTGAGCTGATGTCCGGGGTCGATGTTTACAAAGCGACGCGCGCCGACATCATCGAAGGGGGTGCATCCTCGATCAATCTTCGCACGCATCTGCCCTTCGATTTCAAGACCACCCAGTTCAACGTCACTGCGGGCGGCACCTACGGCACCATGGCGAAAAAGGCTTCGCCCCGCGTTTCCGCCATGTTCTCCAAGCGGTTCGATACCGGCATCGGCGAAATTGGCGTGTTGTGGGATTTCGCCTTCAGCGGTCTGTACCAGCAGAGCAGCGACCTGCAGGTTGGTGCCATGTTCGCGCAATATGTGCCCACTTCCAAGCGCGCCGATCATCTGGGTTTTGTTCCCAGCTCGTTCAGATGGGAAAATAACCAGACCAAGCGCGACAGATACGGTGCCTATCAGGCCGTTCAGTGGACGCCGGCTGCGAACCTGACGCTGACCAACACCATATTCTTCTCGCAATATATCGAGCATAGTCAGGGGAACAGCGGTCAATTGGGGCTGATCCCATCCGCGACGACTGCGGTTATGCCCAAGGTTGGCAGTCCGGTCGAATATGATGCCAATGGAGCCTTCCAGAAGGGAACGCTCACGATCGGCTCCACCGGCAATGCGGTGCAGTATGCAAACACGACTGTGGGTACCTGGCTGCCCTCTTGGTACCAGATCGATTGCGGTGCCAGCTATGGCACTCCACCCTCGTCGGTTCAGTGGGACTGGTCGGCTTCAGCTAACAATCCGGCGGATCCGAATTGGGATGGCAAGCTTCTGGCGCAGTGCACGCCGCCCAATTCCTCGCTGAACCCCAGCAGCGGCGCGACGGCATCGCACAGCAAGAATTCCACACTGGATATTTCGCAGAGCTTCGTCTGGACCCCTGGGGACCGGGTGGCGGTGCGCGGAAGCGCGCAATATGTTTCTTCCAGCTCGACCGGGCAGCAATTTTATGTTGGCGTCAATCAGACCAGCGCGCTGGTCAATTCGTTGGACGTCGATCTGTCGGGGACGCTGCCGGTCGTGTCTGGGATTAACAGCGCCGGCGTGCTCGATAAACGTACGGCCTCCTTTGCACAGTTGGGCTATCACGAACCCAACAATAAGGGGACGATGCTGGCTGGCCACCTCGACGTTGAATATAAGGTTAGCGACAATGGATTCCTGCGCAGCCTCACTGTTGGCGGGCGTGTCGCCAAGCGCACTGAAAAAGACGATTTCTTGGGGACATATTGGGCGCCGCTGAGTCAGCCCTGGATGGGGCACAACTTCGGGGATCATCCCGGGGACCCGAACTTTGGGCCGGGGAATATTCAGTATTTCAGCAACCCAAATGTCCTGCCGGCGGATTATCAAATTGCCACCTTCCCGAATTTCTTCGGTGGCAAAGTGGCTGTTCCGTCACAGCTTCTCGTCGGTAGCGATGCGCTCCTGCAGAGCTATGACTGGTATCATTTGCTCAAGACCTATAACGGCGACCTCCCCAACGGGACCAAGGCGCAATATTTTACGAACAATATCGATCGGGGCCTGAACAGAACCGAAAGCCGCATCACGAACATGGCCGCCTATGTCCAGGCCAGGTTCAAGCATGATCGTATCGGATTCCTTCCGGCGTTCTCGGGCAATATCGGCGTTCGCGTATTCCACGATTCTCTGAAGGCGAGCGGTCTGCTGGGAACGCCGGACGCTTCGAATTTCGCTCTGACCGTAGCGGACAGCACAGATCTCTTCAACAAGAGGCAGAACGTGCCGGGTGCGCCCGCAGCGTGGCCGACAGCCTATGGGTTTACTCTCACCACTTTCCAGCAGACCCGCAGCTATGCGTACACGCGCGTTCTGCCTTCGTTCAACATAAAGTTCGATGTAACCAACAAGTTCATTATGCGCGGTGCGGCATCGATGTCGTCTGCTCCACCGAATCTCAATGACATTCGCGCGGGTGGTTCGATCCGCCCCAGGTCGCTTGCAAACGGCGGCAATACCAATGCGCCGCAGATTCTACAAGGTATTATCGTCGACACCGGCGGCGCAGACCTGAAGCCGACCATGATCACCAGCGAAGACCTTACGTTCGAATATTATCCGTCGTCATCCAGCTTCTTCTACTTAGATCTGTTTGCCAAGCAGATTAAGGATTCACCCGAGTTCTATTCCTTCGTCGTCAAGGATCTTCCTACTCCGGTGAAGGCATACGCCAATGGTGCGGTCCCACCGCCTGTGGGGAATACGACTCCGAATCCGGATATTACGAATACGACCCTGAATCTTCCGTGGGTCTATCTGCAGAACAGGACGTCGACGCAGAAAGCCTATATCAAAGGCTTTGAGATCGGTGGACGCAAGTTCTTCGACAAATTGCCGGGAGTGTTCAGGGGCCTGGGTATCGAGGGCAACCTGACCTACATCGACAGCCGCAACCCTGCCCAGCAGGCCAACAACATGCTGACTACCCCCCCGGCTGGCGGCCTCCTTCCGGGGCTCAATCCGGACGGCTCGGTGCCACAGACCTATCCGAACCTTCCCTATGCCGGATTGTCGAAATGGGCCTATAACGTCCAGTTGCTGTACAGCCGCGGCAAGCTCAATTTCCGTCTGGCGTACAACTGGCGCGACAAGGCGTTGCTGTCGACCAACGTCAATCCGCTGTCCTATGCGACGAGCGGCGGCAATCCCTACACGCTCAACACCAGCCCGACCAACTTTGACTCGACGCACTCCTATCCCGTGTACAACATGGTCCCCGCCTATATGGCAGCGGCCGGTTACCTGGATATGGGTTTCGACTTTAAGGTGAGCGAGAAGATTTCGCTCTCGTTCAACGCGAACAACCTTCTCAACACCATCTCGCGGACCCTTCAGGAACCTATCCCTGGGGTATTTCAGCCATACGACTATAACGTCAGCGATCGGCGCTACGAACTCACCGTGCGCGTGCGCTTCTGACGGTCTGAGCGAGGAAGGGCGCTTCATCGAGGAGCGGCCTTCCCCTTTTCGAATACAATATTGCGCCCGGTTCATGCCCGGTCGCAGGTCACGGGCACAGCCGGTTGGCGAGTGCCCCGACCGACATCGCACCGCCGCATACGCCTGAAGCCCATTGGGCAGGCACGGTGTCGATAGGTTCATGGCGAGGTAGTTTATGAACAGCGGCCATCAACAGGATATCGTCGTTCTGGGCGGCGGCGCGGCGGGGTGGATAGCGGCCGCGCTGCTGGCCAAGAAGACGGATCGCCGTGAAACGCGCATCACCCTGATCGAATCGGAGGAGATCGGCATCATCGGCGTCGGGGAGGCGACGGTCCCGGTGCTGGCGCAATGCAACGCCATGCTCGGCATCGATGAATTCGACTTTATTCGCAGTACCCAAGGCACGTTCAAGCTGGGTATTGAATTCTGCGACTGGGGCGTTGCCGGAAACCGGCATTTCCATGCGTTCAGCGACTATGGCCACCCGGTTGAAGGCGTGTCGACCCACCATTATTGGCTGAGAGTGCGACAATCGGGCGACGACCGTCCGATCGATGATTATTCGTTCGCCTACGCCGTCGCGAAAAACAACAACTTCGCCCCGAGCGAAGCGCCGAATTCGCGCTACCACCATGCCTATCACTTCGATGCTGCATTATATGCCCGCTATCTGCGGGACGTGGCGGTCGCGCTCGGCGTGCAGCGTATCGAAGGCAAGATGACGCACTTCGATCTGAATGGCGAGTCGGGCAATATTACTGCCGTCCATCTTGCCAATGGCATTACGGTTTCCGGCGACCTCTTCCTGGATTGCACCGGTTTCGCATCCGAATTGCTGGGAAAGGCGCTGGACACGCCGTTTGTCGACTGGTCGCGCTGGCTGCTTTGCAACAGCGCCATGGCGGTGCCATCGAAGCGCACCGCGGCGCCCACGCCGTTTACGCGATCCACCGCGCACGCCGGAGGCTGGCGCTGGACCATCCCGCTGCAGCATCGCAGCGGCAATGGCATGGTCTATAATTCGGACCTCTGGAGCGACGACGCGGCGCGCGACGTTTTGCTGGGCAACATCGACGGCGAACCGCTCGCCGAGCCGCGGCTGTTCCGCTTTACCTCCGGGCATCGCAAGCAGTTCTGGAACCGCAATTGTGTGGGGATCGGTTTTGCTTCCAGCTTTCTCGAACCGTTGGAATCAACCGGACTACAGTTGATCGTCATGGGGGTCTTGAAGCTGCTTCGCTTCTTCCCGCAACGGATCATCGACCCCGTCCTGCGCGACGAATATAACCGGCTCTCCACCCGCGAGATCGAACGCATCCGCGACTTCATCATTGCGCATTATTATCTGTCGCGCCGTCCCGAGCCCTTGTGGTCCGCGTGCCGCGACATGGAGATACCCGACAGCCTTCGGCACAAGCTGGACGTCTGGAACGCCAGCGGAGAAGTCGCGCTGGGCGATTCCGAATCCTATATGGAGCCGAGTTGGCTCGCCATATTGCTGGGCAACGGCGTCGTTCCAGCGCGCTACAACGTATCGGCCGATCTCTACCCGCTGGAGCAGATCCGCACGGGTATGGAATTGCGACGCGAAGAGATCATGCGCTCGGCGCAGGCGGTCCCTTCACATCAGGATTTCATCGATCGTTACTGCAAGGCTCCCGAAGCGGCACTGGTCGACTGACCGTGCAGAAGAAGGTCATCATCGTCGGAGGCGGGACGGCAGGATGGGTGACGGCCGCCTATCTGGCGAAGCTGCTATCTCACGGGCTGCCTGGCGGGTTGGACATCACTCTGGTGGAGTCGCCGGAGATCGGCACCATCGGTGTTGGCGAAGGCACATTTCCCAGCATCAGAAAGACCTTCAGCCGTATAGACCTCGATGAAGACACTCTGGTCCGTGAAGCCAGCGCTACGTTCAAGCAGGGCATTCGCTTCGTCGACTGGCGTGGCGTCGCTGACAACGGCGACGACTATTACGTCCATCCCTTTCAGATTTCCGCCCAGCACTCGGATATCGACCTGCTGCCCTATTGGCTGCTGGGCGTGGCCGGCGACGCCAGTTGGGCAAGCGTCAGCACCGTGCAGCCGAGGGTGATCGACGCAAGACACGCGCCGAAGCTGATCAGCCACGCTGGACACAATGGGCCGCTGACCTATGCCTACCACTTCGACGCAGTGGAGCTGGCCGCGCTGCTGCGCCGCCGCGCGTTCGCGCTGGGTGTCAGACGGATCGAGGATCTGGTCCAACGGGTCACCGTGCGCGAGGACGGCCATATCCAGAGCCTGACCACGCGAGCGCATGGCGACCTGGAGGCCGACCTGTACATCGACTGCACAGGCTTTCGCGCGGAACTGATCGGCAAGGCCCTGGGGGTGGGCTTTCGGTCCCTTCGCGACCAGCTGTTCGCCAATCGAGCCGTGGCGCTGCAAGTTCCCTACGACCGGCCGGATGCGCCCATCGAGTCCCAGACGATCTCCATTGCCAAGGAGAGCGGCTGGATATGGGACATCGGGCTGAGCAGCCGCCGCGGCGTCGGCTACGTCTATTCGACGGACCACAGTTCCGATACCCGCGCCGAGCAGGTGCTGCGCCAGTATGTCGGGTCCGCCGCGGCATCAGTTGAATCCCGGGTGCTGAATTTCGAACCGGGCTACCGCCAAACCCAATGGAAGAATAACTGCGTCGCCGTCGGGCTTTCGGCCGGCTTCATCGAGCCTTTAGAGGCGACGGGCATAGGATTTGTCGAGATCGCAGCTCTGCTGATCTCCAACCTTTTTCCCTGGAACGGTAACTACGAAGTTTGTGCTAAACAATTCAACCTGTTCATGGCCAAGCGCTATGAAAACGTAACGGATTTCATCAAGCTGCATTACTGCCTGACCCGGCGCGATGACAGCGAATTCTGGCGTGATAACGTCAGGTCCGAGACCATCAGCGACGGCCTTAAGGAAAGGCTCGAGCGCTGGCGGTTCCGCCCGCCCTCGTTCCTCGACATGGATCCAAATAACGACATATTCACCGATGCGAATTGGCAATATGTTCTTTATGGTCTTGGCTACAAAACCGAGTTGAAAGCTCAGGCGGGAGCATACCGCTACTACGACGAAGCCAGGGCCAAGTTCGCCGAAATCCGGCGTCAAGGCGACAATGCGCTCACCTCCTTGCCCACGCACCGAGCTCTGATCGAACAGGTCCGGCAACGCGGCTTCGTGCGGCCGTCGAGAGCCGCTTGAGTCCAGTCATGGCAAACACTTCTCCAGGGGAATGAAATGAAATTGTACGGGCGCGTGGATGCGCGGATGCTGTTGTCGGGTCTGGCTGCGCTCGGCCTGACTGCTTGCGGAGGCGGAGGCGGAGGCGGAAGCGTGACGACGACGTCCGCGCCAACTCCCACACCGACCCCGACCCCGACCCCGACGCCGACCCCAACGCCGGCGCTTGCGGCGGTCACTACGGCCGCGCTCGGCAGGGGCTGGAACCTCGGCAATACGCTTGAGTCGCTAAATGATTATAGCCCTCCCTACACGACCTCGCAGGAGACCGTTTTCGGCAATCCGGTGGTAAACCAGAAATTGATGGACGCAGTCGCGGCCGCCGGTTTCAAGAGCGTGCGCATCCCCGTCGAGTGGAAACAATATATCGACAGCACCGGGAACGTCGCTCCGTCCTGGCTGGCGCGAGTCAAGGAAGTGGTCGATATGGCGCGCAACGCCGGGCTGTACGTCATCATCAACCAGCACAGGAGCGACTGGTACAATCCAACGTTCGCGAGCCAGGCTACCGGCAACGCGGCATACAAGAAATTGTGGACCCAAATCGCGAACTACTTCAAAGATTACGACAACCATTTGCTGTTTGCCGGCACCAACGAGATCCACGTCGACTATGGCGTGCCGTCGTCGGAAAATTGCACGGTTCAGGAGGGCTTCAACCAGGCATTCGTGGACGCGGTGCGCGCGACCGGCGGCAATAATGCGTCGCGAACATTGGTATTCCAGGGTTATAACACCGACATCACCAATACGATTACGGCGTGCGGGGCTCCCGTCCCAACCGACACGGTCAGCGGCAGGCTGATGATGGAGTTCCATTATTACGAT